>Ga0307477_10001173_pt1 | contig 23090 bp, 21 predicted proteins | sample atmos_gasesECM2C_FD_203316 | JGI IMG/M metagenome (GOLD analysis project Ga0307477, IMG submission 203316) | Hardwood forest soil microbial communities from Morgan-Monroe State Forest, Indiana, United States - atmos_gasesECM2C_515 | ecosystem: Environmental > Terrestrial > Soil > Temperate...
GGTGCCGCGCCAACCTTTACTACCACGCTCGAAGGCCTCGGCTGCGAGTGCGCGGTCTTCGCCAATGGCCGCATCAAGGTGGTCATGCCGGACAGAGTCGAAATCAGAGAAGTGTTCAAAGTGGCGGCAAGCGAAGGTGTGCAGATTCGCCGCATGAATCACCGCCGCGATTCACTGGAAGATATTTTCCTCAACGCCATGGAACAGACGGGAGTGGCGGATGGCCGTATATAAGCGCCGATACGCTGCGTACACTGGCTCGCTCACGCCAGAGTGGTCGCGGTTTTTCGTTCTGACCCGTTATGCTTTCGCCGAGCTCTTCAAATCCCGTTTCTTTGTCATTCTCTTGATCCTCAGCCTTGTCCCGGTCCTCCTTTTCGCGTTCTACATTTTTATCGCCAACAACCAAACCGTGCAATTGTTGCTCCCGACAGGCCCCGCTGGTCTTTTCGCCGTCGATGTCAGGTACTTCACGATCATCATGATCGTGCAGACCCAGGCAGCTTTTCTCTTGAATTGCTGGGTCGGCCCCGTCCTGATTGCCGGAGATTTAACCAACGGCGCCATGCCGCTTTTTCTCAGCCGGCCGTTCAGCCGGGCCGATTATGTTCTTGGTAAGCTCACCGTGCTGGGCCTTCTGTTGTCCGGCGTCACCTGGGTTCCCATTTTGCTGTTATTTGGCCTGCAATCCGGACTGGCCAGGAATGGCTGGATTTGGACGCACCTTTGGATGGTCGTTCCGATACTGTTTTGCTCCGCGATATGGATCCTGATGTTGTCGCTTCTCTCGCTGGCAGTATCGGCTTGGGTAAGGTTGCGAATTGTAGCTACCGGCGTAATCTTTATCACTTTCTTTATCCCTACCGGCCTTGGTGAGATGTTCAACGCGATAATGGGCACTTATTGGGGACGTTTGCTGAATTTCACCGACATGTTCCGGCTCATCTTGGCGCAAGGATTTGGGGAGCTAACCGCCACTGGGCTTATGGGCCCGATACGCAACGAAATTCCGGTTCCTGCCGCCTGGGGCGTCCTGATCTCCGTCTGCCTACTATCGCTGGTGATCCTCAATGCGCGTTTACGCGCCCGTGAGGCGGTCTCCGGATGACGGCCAACCGCCAAATCGTGTTCGACAACGTCTCCAAGTTTTATGGAGAAGTTCTCGGTGTGAACAAAGTGAGTTTTTCCCTGGAACCCGGCATTACCAGCCTCGTCGGCCCCAATGGTTCGGGCAAGACAACGCTGATGAACCTTTTGACCGGCCTGATCAAGCCGTCGCAAGGAGCAATCACCGTCCTGGGCCTCACGCCGCAACAACCTATCGAGTTCTTCCGCCAGGTCGGATACTGCACGCAGTTTGACTCCTTCCCTCCTGGCACCAACGGCTACGACTTTATCTATTGGCCACTGCGCCTGCACGGGTTTGCGAGCGAGCAGGCCGCGAAACTAACCAACGAAGCCCTGGAACGCGCCGGAATGGCGCAAGTGGCGAATCGGAAAGTGGCCGGCTACAGCAAAGGCATGCGCCAGCGTATTCGCTTGGCACAGGCCATTGCCCATCATCCCTCCGTCCTGGTTCTTGATGAGCCGCTAAACGGTCTCGACCCCATGGCTCGCGCCGAATCGATCGCGCTCTTTGAAGCCATTGCCAAGCAAGGCATGCACGTCATCATTTCCAGTCATATTTTGGAAGAAGTCGATCGCGTCTCCGATCGCGTCGTACTGATGAGCAGCGGCTACGTTGTTGCCGAGGGCCAGATTCGCGAAGTTCGCCGGGAAGTCCGGGATCATCCCATGCAGATCCTGGTGCGTTGCTCGAATGCGGCGGGTTTGGCCGCCGCGGCGTTCCAGCTCGATCATGTCGTCGAAGCCAAAATTCTCAATGATGGCCATGGCGTCCTGATTCGCACCCGCGACGCGGAACAGTTCTACCTTCTGCTGAACAAGATCGTGTCCAGCGGCCTCGTCGAAGTCGATGCGGTGGCGCCCGCGGACGATGATGTTAACTCCATCTATCAATATTTGATCGGATCGGACGGCGCACCGACATGAGTGCTCCCAGTTTAGTCGCACTCGCACAGAAGTGGATGAAGGAGCAACCTTGGCGACTCTATGCAAGCCAAGTCTCCGTCCTGGTACGTAACGAGGTTCGCCGAAACCTGTTTACCCGCCGAAGGATTGGGATTTATCTGCTCGCATTGCTCCCCGTGCTGATGATCCTCGCACACACCATTTTCGATCGAGCCAATATCAACTCGGCCCAAATCGAAGAAGATACCCAGGTCCTCGCCGGAATTGTCCAACTCTATTATTTTCGGCTGGGCATCTTCTTCGCTTGCATGGCCATCTTCACCTGGCTATTCCGCGGCGAAATGGTCGAGCGCACTCTCCACTATCAATTTCTCGTCCCGGTAAGGCGGGAAGTCCTGGTGGTGGGAAAGTTTCTCGCCGGCTCTGTCATTGCCATCGCTCTCTTCGAGACCGCCGTGCTGGCTTGCTTCTACTTCATGTATAGCCGCTTTGGCGCCGCGGGTACATCGTACGTTTTTGATGGGCCGGGCCTAAGCCAGTTGGGCTGGTACCTGTTGGTGACCGCCCTCGCTTGTCTCGGCTACGGCGCCATGTTTCTCGCTCTCAGTCTGCTGTTCCGGAATCCGATCGTCCCCGGTGTCCTGCTAATGGGATGGGAAGCTATCGCCCCGGTCTTTCCGGCCTGGGCCCAGCGGCTCAGCGTCACGTTTTACCTGAAGCATCTTTGCCCGGTTAGTCTGCCCGCCACGGGACCGCTGGCCCTGTTCACTATCGTGGCCGAACCGGTTTCTCCAGTCATTTCTGTCCTGGGCTTGCTCGGTCTTACCGTCGCGATACTCGTTCTGTCCTGTTCCCTCATTCATCGCATAGAAATCACCTACACGGCCGAGTAGCCGCGCAAACAAGTAGGACGGACTCGCTCCCCAAAGGCGGCAAGGGCTTCTTAATCCTCGAGGGTGGGCAGGGTCTTTAGCACTTCCGAAGCGTTTGGCCGGCTCATCACGGCGTCGTCTTTGCGGATTTTGCCATCGCGAAAGATCAGCACGCGCTTGGCGAATTGCGCGATGTCATGCTCGTGCGTCACCAATACAATCGTCAGTCCCTTGTCGTTCAAGTTCTGAAAAATCTCCATGATCTCAACGGAAGTTCGGCTGTCCAGATTTCCGGTCGGCTCATCGGCCAGCAAAATAGAAGGCCGGTTCACCAGCGCTCGCGCTACCGCCACACGTTGCTGCTGGCCTCCGGACATCTGCGAGGGAAAATGGTCCGAGCGATCCGCAAGTCCCACCATGGCCAGCGCCTCGGAAGCGCGCCGCCTCCGTTCGTCGTTATCGATTTTGGTGTACAGTGTGGGCAGTTCGGTATTTTCCAGCGCCGTGGTGCGCGCCAGCAAATTGAACCCCTGAAACACGAAACCAATCTTCTGATTGCGAATCAGGGCTAGCGCCTTCTTATCGTGCTTGGAAACGTCGGTGTCCTCGAGCATGTACCGGCCGGAGCTGGGCTTGTCCAGGCATCCCAGAATATTCATGAACGTGGATTTACCGCTGCCACTCGCGCCCATGATGGCGACGAACTCGCCGCGCGCAATCTCCACGCTCACTCCGCGTAGCGCGTGTACGCGTGTCTCACCCAATTCGTAATATTTGTGGACGTCTTCGATCTGAATGACCGGCTTTGCGGCTGGATGTGCATTTACTGAAATTGGCTTTGCGGCGGGAGTTGCGTCCATGTGCGAATCTGCCTGTGACCCGCTCGCTATCGACGTAATGCACCCGGGCCCTGCGTTTTAGGCCCGACGGAACGGATCACCAGGTCGTCTCCGGGATTCAACTCGCCTTTCAGCACGGCGCCGACTTCGGTGTACGCGTGATCCGTGATCCCGATCGAAATCTTGACCGGCTCCAGCGTATTATCCGCGTGGAGTTTCCAAACGACTGCGCCGTCCGGTTTGGGAGACCGCGAAGCACCTGGACCGCTTGGAGGAACGTGAGCTGCGGTTGCGGTATCTCCGCCAGGCGCTTTGGAATCAGCCACTTCGATATCGTATTGCTTGTAGATGTCGAGAATCTGCTCCGGCGACATTGGAGGCTTGTAGCGCAAGGCGGTATTGGGCACCTTTACCACGTTCTCCACAGTATCCACGGGAATCGTGACGTACGCGGTCATTCCCGGAAAAAGTCTTAGATCTGGATTGGCGAATTCGATGATGGTGTCGTAGGTCACCACGCTTTGTACCATCGTTGCATTCATGCGCACCTGCGCGACGACTCCGCGAAACGTATCCTTCGGGAAGGCATCCACTTTAAAGGTGACCGGCTTCCCTACCTTGATGTTGCCCACGTCGGACTCATCGGTCTTCGCGTAGACCCACATTTTCTTTAAGTCCTGCGCGATGGTGAAAATCGTCGGCGCTTGCAACGACGCAGCGACCGTCTGTCCGACGTCCACGTTGCGCGCCACAACCGTGCCGTCAATCGGCGAGCGAATCACGGTGTAATTAAGATTGGTTTGCGCTACGGCGACCGCCGCGGCTTTTTGTGTCACCTGCGCTTCGGCTTGTGTAACGTTGGCGACTGCTCCGCTCACGGCCGCGGTGGCGGAGTCAGAATTCGCTTTAGCCAGGTCGAGCTGCTGCTGGCTCATCACCCGCTCTCTAAAGAGCGCGTCTGTGCGATCGTAGTCCGCTTTGGCCTGCACTGCGCCGGCCTTGGACTTTTCCAGGTTGGCTTTGGCCGCCGCCAGGTTGGCCTTGGCATTTTCCAGATCGGCGCTCGCTTGCAGCAGCGCCCCTTGAAACAGCGCGGGATCAATCAGGGCTACGATATCGCCCTTACGCACGCGGGAGTTGAAGTCGACGTTTAGCTTTGCGATGGTTCCCGATACTTGCGAGCCCACTTGCACTGTAATTACCGCGTTGATCGTTCCGGTGGCTTCCACTACGTCATTGATCTCGCCGCGCTCCACCTTTGCCGTGAAGTGCTGGACCTGACCGCTGCGATTCAAGCCGAATGCAGCGACGACTGCGATCACAACCAGGAGACCTGCCAGGACCAGCCATTTGTTCTTGTTTTTCATTCAAATATTCGTCAGGTGCATCGCAACTTGGCGACGGCTTGCGCGATCATTCGTATCGCAACGCCTCGATCGGATCCAGCAGGGACGCCTTGCGTGCCGGATAGTAACCGAAGAAAACGCCCACCGCGATGGCGAAAACCGCTGCGACCGCTACGGATTCGAGTGACATCTGCGTTTGCCAATGCAAGGTCTGTCCCACCAGGTAAGAACCAAAAATGCCGAAGAGCACTCCAGCGGCGCCCCCTACCAGGCTGAGCATAATCGCTTCGCCAAGAAATTGAAGCTGGATGGCTTCCTCGGTGGCGCCCACAGCCACGCGCACTCCGATCTCGCGGGTCCGCTCGGTGACCGAAACCAGCATCACGTTCATGATTCCGATTCCTCCGACGACGAGGGACACGGAAGCAATGGCGATCAGAAGAACGGTCAGCGTTTTGCTGGCGTCGAGCTGCGCCTGAATGACGTCTTCGGGATTGCGAATATTGAAATCGTCGTCCTCTTCGGGGCGCAGGTGATGGCGGTCGCGGAGAACCGCGGTAGCTTCCTGCCCCGCCATTTTCACGGCGTCCTGCGAAACCGCGGAGCACAAAATATCGTCAAGCCAGGTAATGCCCTTCAGCTTTTTCTGGGCCATGGTGTAGGGGAGGATTATGGTGTCGTCCTGGTCGCGACCGTCGAGCGACAGCCCTTTGGGATGCAGGGTAGCCACTACTTTGCAGGGAAGGTTGTTCACGCGAATTACTTTGCCGATAGGATCTTCCACGCCAAAAAGCTGTTCGCGCACTGTGCGGCCAATCGTGCAGACGTCGGCGGCGCGATCCACGTCGTCTTGCGAAAAAATCGCGCCCTGATCGACGTACCAACGCTTGATGTCGAAATACTCGGGGGAAACCCCGCGGTAGGAGGTGTGCCAGTTTTGATTGCCGTAGACGACCTGCACGGGATCGTCGACATTGGGCGAAACGCTCTTGATCAGGGACACCTGGTTCTTGATGGCGACGGCATCGGCCATGACCAGCGTTTTGGTATCGTGGGTTCCGGTGCGCACACCGTTGACCGCGCGGCCTCCGGCCTCAACCCATACAAAGTTGTCACCGAGATTATTGAGCTGCTGCTCGACGCGGGCCTGGCCGGCTTTGCCGATGGCGACCACGCAAATCACCGCGGCAATGCCGATAGTGATGCCCAGCACGGTCAAGATGCTGCGCATTTTGTTGCGCATCAGGGCCACCACAGCCGATCGCAGCAAGGCCGCGCGATTCACGAAGGTATCTCCTCAGACCATTCTTGCCGTAGCCACATAAATGCCGGATAAATTTGTATTTTGCGCCAAGATTCAGGAGGCTTCCACGGGCAGGGATCGCGGACGCTTGCGTTTCCACTCATAATCTTTGCGCAGGCGGGATTGATGTTTCTTCACCTGCACCTCGAGCTCGGCAAATGCTTTCTTGCAGGCGGCGCGGACGTTTTCGCCGACCCCGGTGGCGTGAAGGGTGCCGGTGGGCAAGGAAAGATTCAGTGAAAACGTATGCTCCTGGTTATGCGGGTTCTTGGAAAAAACGCCGTGCAGTTGAACCAAATCCGACTCGTACCTTTTTAAGAGTCGCGACAGCTTTTCGATGTGAGGTTGATTTTGCTTCTCAACGACCTCATGCGCATCGACATGCTTGTAACTGATGGAAAGTTTCATGTATGCACCTATAGGACAGTTTGCTGGAGGGGACAACGGCGACGCAGATCATGTTTCCGCACCGCATTGTAAGCAAAGCATAGCAACTCGCGCCCTCGGCGGCAATCCGTGTACGGGGGATTCTCGGCGCATCGACCTCGGGTTGCGTTGACATCCCCTCGCGTGCGCTTCTACCCTGCCATAAGGCCGCGGACGGGATCGAAAAAGCCGCAGGGCTCCGAAGACCCGCCCTGCGCTACAGGTTATGACCGACATTCGCATTGGGCCGGCGGGGTGGTCGTATTCGGACTGGGCGGGATATGTGTACCCGACGGCGCGGCCGAAGGGCTTTCATGAAGCCACGTACCTGGCGCAATTCTTTGACACCATCGAAATTAATACTTCTTTTTATCAGCCGCTGAATCCGGAGCATGCCAGGCAGTGGCTCGATCGAGTTGCAGCGAATCCGCGTTTTGTGTTCACCGCAAAACTTTGGCAGAAATTTACGCATGACCCGAATGCTACACCGGAAGACGAACGCCTGGTGCGTGCCGGCTTCGATGTCTTGCACCAGGCCGGCAAACTGGGCGCGGTGTTGCTGCAATTCCCTTTCGCGTTTCACCGCACGGTGGAAACGACCGCGTATCTTGAAGCGTTGCTGAGGCGATTCGCGGATTACGCGCTGGCGGTGGAAGTGCGCCATGCCACCTGGAACGATCCCGAAGTGTTCGCGCTACTGCGAGAACATAACACAGCGTTTTGCAATATCGACCAGCCGGTAATTGGACGCTCACTGGCGCCGTCCGACGTGATTACCTCGCCGATTGGCTACGTGCGCTTGCACGGGCGGCGATACGATACCTGGTTCAGCGATGACCCGGAGGTTCCGCAGCACGAACGCTACAACTATCTTTACTCGGCTGCGGAGCTGTCGCCTTGGGCGGACCGCATTCGCGCGATTGGCGAGCAGGCCCGGCAGACATTTGTAATCACCAACAACCACTACCTGGGTAAGGCGGTGGTGAATGCGCTAGAGCTGATCAGCATGCTGAAATCAAGCAAGGTGCAGGTGCCTGACCCACTTCGACTTCGGTATCCGGAACTGGAAGGCATTGCCAGTAACCCGCCGGAATCTCCGACCTTGTTTCGGATGCAAAAATAATAGAGAGGTACCCCCTCCCCCCGGTTTTTCATAAGTGCGCATTCTAAAGAACTTACCGGAATGCGGTCTGTAAGTGCGGATTCTAAAAGAGTCAAAAAGCGATTTTCTCGAAAAAAAGCGGACCCTTGGATCTGCGGAATATAAAAGAGTTAGCTAAGGTCGAGACGCGGGAATTTCCAAGTAAGATGGTAGCACAGACGAGGTATATTGTCAAGTATTTTATCGATGCGTTATCTAATCGCATGAATCAGAAGGACATAGAAAGCCGTTTCTCCCAGCTATTCAGGGGCGGGTTGGATGGAGACGTAGATGGGGCCGGCGCCGAGGGTGCCGATTAGGAACCAGGTTAGGCGACCGGCGCGGTTGATGGTGAGGAACTTGAGGTGGTCGCCGGGGGCGATGTCCAGATCGAGGGTCTTCCAATTCCAGGTGTTGTCAACGCGGAGGCGATGGCGGCCGGGAGCGACGGAAATGGTGGCGGAATCGCCGTACATGAGTTCGGCGACGCGCTTGCGATCGAGCTTTATTACGATTTGGCGGAGTTGGATATCGTCGGGCGAGTTGCGGCGGATGGTGATTTGCGCGGCGGACGCAGATTGGGGAGGAGCGGAGGCCATGGCGCACTACAAGAGCACAAGTAAGAGTAACGATGCCACCTAATTTTTAATTTGTGAACCAAGAGCACAGCCAGGAGTGGCTGTGCTACTTACTTCTTGAATAGGTCCTCGAAGGCTTGGCGGGCGTCGTTGTGGCGCGGCGGGGGCGGCGTCGACGAGGTTGAGGTTCCCTTCTGCGCGTAGGAGGTGGGAGCGGTGTCTTTTTCGACGGTGGTGCGGAACTCGTAGAACTTACAGTTGTTCTTAGCGTCCTTGGGAGTGATGCGCTCTGGAATCGGCTGTGTGCATTCAAACTGCGCGCCGCTGTCAAAGAACCGGCATTGCTTGCAGCTGTGAAGCTCGAAGGCGCATTTGGGGCATTGCCCGTTGGGGTCAAAGCCGCCGCTTAGCACGGCGCCGCAGTTGGAGCAGCGGGCACGGGTGACAGTGCCTACCATGCGCGGGGTGCGGGGGCCGAATTGATCGGCGCGCGGACCGCCTTGCGGCGGCTTGCGGTCATGCGAGCGGTCTTTCTTCTCTTGCTTTTCCGCGTCGCGATAGCCGCGGTGATTGTACTTGCGATCCACAAACCCTCCTACACCATGCCGACAGGGCAGAGCGCCCTGCGGGCTGGGACATGCTAAGACGGGCACGGGTGTCCCGTGCCCTACAAATCTTCGTTGATGAGCGAGCTACTTGCGACCCAGAAACGCCTCCGTACGCCAGAGTTTGCAGGCCGATTCGTAGAAGGGCGCGCGCCTCGGGCGCTTGGGCGGGCCCGCCTGCGGCAGGCAGGTAAAGTCCGCCTCTACAGCACTGCTTACTTGTATCCGAGCGGATTGCTACACTCGACCGCTAACGCAATCTTCCCCAGGGTTAACTAATCAGGATTGCCGACGTCCGAGCAGGAGATGGGACATCTATGTTTTTAATCCTGTGGGAGTTCGAAGTCAAGCCGGGCCGCGAACAACGTTTTCAAGAAGTGTACGGGCCTGGCGGTGACTGGGATTCCCTTTTTCGCAGCGATCCGAACCATGTAGAAACCCGACTGTTTCGAGACACGACGCGGAGCGGTGTGTACCTCACTGCTGACTACTGGCATTCCCGAAAAGCTTATGAGGCGTTCCTTACTCTTCGGCGGAGCGAATACGAAGTGTTAGACGCTGGTACCGAAGATCTGACTCTCAGTGAACGGCGTATCGGTTCACTGGAGACGGATAAGCGTTGCTGAAATGGGGCGCAGCTTGCTGCGCCCCCACCTGGAAACTCTTCAATTGCGGGCCCATAGAGCTACTAAGCCGTCGGCGGCTAAATCTGGCCTGATAAATTGATGCGGCCGGCCTTCTTTGCGTAACACGGCTTCGGCAGCCAGGTAGCCGCTGCGCACCGCGCCTTCCATAGTGGCAGGCCAATTGGTGTCGGTCCAATCGCCGGCAAGAAACAGATTTTGCACACTAGACTCTTGTTTGGGGCGCCAGCGGTCGACTCCGGGTTCCGGGGAAAAGGTCGCTGCTGCCTCTTTGATGACGGTGGCCTTGATTAGGTTGGCGTCACGCGAGGCAGGCAATGCCTGGCGAACTTCCTTCAGACAGAGATCAATGATCTCCTGACGGGGCTTCGGTAGCAAGTTATAAGATGCGCTGACTACCAGTTGCAGGTACTGGCCTTTTTCAGAATTTTTGCGGTCGCCATTGGGGGGAGCGTACAAGGCGGTCTTGTTGAAGATCCATTGGGTGGTGGTGTCGAGAAGGGTGACGAACGGTTCGCTCATGACTTCGCGGTCGAACCAGAAGTGGACGCCGGTGATGGGAGAGGTCTTTATCATCGCGAGGTTGCGAAACAAGGTGTCCTTTTGCTGTACCTCTTCCGGAAACAGGGCGGCAACGGCAGTGTGCGGAACGGCGAGAATGAAAGCGTCGGCGCGCTCCTCGCGACCGGCGTCAAATTGCACTGCGGTGACTGCGCCATTCTCAATGCGGAGACGGCGAGCGGTGGCGCGGAGGTTCACCTCGCCGCCTTTTTGCTCGATGGCGGATTTGCAACCCTCGTAGAGCTCAGCAAGGGGGACCGAGGGGACGCCCATACGGTAGCCGGTGCGATTGGAAAGGAAGGCTTTCCAAAAAACGTCGATGCCGTAGCGGGCGTCGGTCTTGTCCAGCTCTTCATCAAGGGCGCTGACCAGCACGACGCGCCAGAAACGGTCGATAGCGCCTTTGGTTTGGTGGCGGCGGCGTAGCCATTCGAGCATGGAGATGCCGCCGAATTGATTGACGTCCCAGGTGCGGCCACTGGTCTGCAAAATATTGAGCATGGCCCAAGCGATGGACAGTTTGTCCATCAACGTGAGCGGCGAGAATTTGGCGAAGGCGCCGGTCATGTGGAATGGCGCCGGGAGTAGGCCAGCCTGCATTTCGCCGCGGCGGCCTTGGGGATCGAGAAAAACCAGGCGGTCGAAGAATTGGATCTTGTGAGAAGCGCCGACGCGGCGATAGAAGTCGTCGAGATTGGTGCAACAGCCGAGGGTGACATGTTGGCAATTGTCGACGTGCTCGCCATCAGGCAAAACATAGGAGGTGGCGCGACCGCCGAGAAACGGGCGCTGCTCGAAAAGGCGCACGCGCCAGCCGGATTCAGCCAGCGCGACGCCGGCCGCCAGCCCCGCCAGCCCGCCGCCGATCACGATCACGTTTTTCAAGAATGTTCTCTTCCGTAAGGCGCGTGAAGCGCGCTTTGGCAATGAATACGAGTTTTTCCGCTTTGGAGAGGCGCACGCGCTCACCGAATACGGCGTAGTCCAACTCTTTGATACGTGCGAGCAAGGCGCTGTAGGTATGCACGAGAAGCCACAGGGCTGGACGGCTTTCCGGTTCGATAAGATCCAGCAGCGCAGCACCTTCTTCATAATATTGCCAGGCGCGGGCGGCCTCGAAGCGGAGGAGTTCGCGGACGCCGAGAGTGGCTTCGGTGCGGGCGAAATCTTCGGGGGCTACGTTGTACTGGGCGAGATCTTCCGCGGGTAGATAGATGCGGCCCATGGCGCGATCGTCATGCACATCGCGAATGATGTTGGTGAGCTGGAAGGCGAGACCGAGTTTTTCGGCGAGGTCGAGGGCGCGCGGATCGCGAAATCCAAAGACGTGCGTGCAGGTCAGGCCGACGGTGCCGGCAACGCGGTAGCAATATTCGCGGAGGCGGTCGAAGGTTGCGTAGGAGTTTACGGTGAGGTCCATTTCCGCGCCAGAGATGAGGTCGTGGAGGTAACGCGCGGGCAGGCTGTAGCGACGCATGGTGTCGACCAGGGCGGGCAAGACCTGAGGGGCGCTGGGTGGCGCGGATTGGTTTGCGCGGCCGCTGGCGTTTACGGCTTCGTCGAGCGCGGCGCGCCATTGCGCGAGCCCGCGCTGCTTGGCGGCTAGGTCGTGGTTTTCGTCGGCAACATCGTCGACCAGACGCATGAACGCGTAGAGGGCGGCCAAACCGTCGCGACGCTTTCTGGGCAACAGGAAAAAGGCGTAGTAGAAATTGCTGTGGGAGGAGCGCGCGATGTGATGGCAGGCTTCGTAAGACGCGGCGATGAGTGAAGAATCGGGCGTCGCCGACATGGAGGACTTTGGTGGTGGGGGCGCAGCATGCAGCACCCCTAGATTTGCTTTTGCAACCAAGTGCGTCGCCAGGGCACGGCCGAGGAGGCGCGCTTGTTTGCCTTTGCCGATGGAAGGACGCGCGTGCAGCGTGTCGTATCCGCAGGCTTCGATGGCATCGAGGACAGCGAGTCCGCCGCGACTGAACATGTCTAGATCGACGCTGAGGCGGGATTCCACCATTTTCGCCAGCGGCATGCCTTCGGCGAATAACGCGCGAGTGCGGGCGATCAAATCTTTCATCAAGTTTCTATAGCGGTCGTCGAAGCGGCGGTTGACGATGTCGGTTTCGGAGAGGCCGTGGGCGGCTGCGGCGTCGAGTGGAATATAGATGCGGCCCTTTTCGAGGTCGCGGGAGACGTCTTGCCAGAAATTGGCTAGTTGCAAAGCGGTGCAGGTGGCGTCGGACATTAGTTGGCGCTGGTCGTCGCGATAGCCGCAGAGATAAAGGACGAGGCGACCGACCGGATTGGCGGAATAGACGCAGTAATTTAAAACGGAATCCCAAGTTGGGTAGCGCTTGACCGTTTGATCCTGGCGAAAGGCTCTCAACAGATCGGCGAAAGGCTGCTTGGGAATATCTTTTGCGACGATGGTCTCGCGCAAGGCAATGAAGACAGGGTGCGACGGGCGCCCTTGGTAGCAAGCGTTTAGTTCTTCTTCCCACCAATCAAGAAGATCCAGCGCGCGTCGCGGATCGGGGATCTCATCGCCGAGATCGTCGGCCCAGCGGCAATAGGCGTAGAGGTTGTAGAAATGCTGGTGGAGTTCTTTGGGGAGGAGCCAGGAGACTACGTTGAAATTTTCGTAGTGATGGGTGGCGAGCCAGCGCGTGTAGTTTTGCGCGGCTTCCCGCGTGCAGCCAAGCGGAGGGACGTTGGCGGCGATTTCGAGTTCGTTGGGACGCAGCATTGGTCTTGGGCGCAACAGCGATAAGACTTTTCGCTCAGGGGCTAAAGCCCTTTTTGATGGCAATTCTTATGTCAGAGCTAAAGCTCTGACCCCCATTTTCATGGGCGGACGGCGAGCTTGATTTCGCCGCTGCGCGATTTCATTCTTTCGAAGGCGTGGGGGAGATCGGCGAGACGGATCTCTTCGGTTACGAAGTCGTGGGCCAGGATGTCGCCGCGACGAATGGCTTCGAGCGCTTCGCGAATGAAGCGCGGCGTGTGATGGAACGGGGAGATGAGCTTGATCTCCGAATAGTGGATGGCGGCCGGCTCGATTTCGACGCGAGTGCCGGAGGGTAAGCCGCTGAAGAAATTCACCACCCCGCCGCGGCGAACCATGGCCAGAGCTTGCTTCCAGGTGGCAGGATTGCCGGCGGCCTCGACCACAGAATCCGCGCCGCGGTCGTCTTCGGTCAGATTTCTTACGGCGGCCACGACGTCGCGGACTTGCGTGACGTTGATAGTGGCCACGGCGCCCATGCGGCGCGCAACTTCCAGTGGCGCAACGCGGCGGGCCAGGGCAATGACGCGCAGGCCGCGACGCGAGAGCATGCGGACGTATTTCAAGCCGATGGGACCGCAGCCAATTACAACCGCGGTGTCGCCGGTGCGCACTTCCATTTCGTGAATGCCGCGCAGGACACAGGCCAGAGGCTCGGCCAGCGCGGCGCTGCCGTCATCGACGGAGTGCGGCACTTCGAGCATGTTTTCCATGACGATGCGGCCGGGAATGCGCATATATTCGGCGTACGCGCCATTGTTGAAGAGCAAGTCTTCGCAAAGATTTTCCTGGGCACGGCGGCAGTGATAGCAGCGGAGGCAAGGTGCAGAGTTGGCGGCGATTACGCGAAGGCCGAGGCGCCAGCGAGGGTCGACTCGCTTGCCGACCGCAGCGACTTCGCCGACTACTTCATGACCGAAAACAGCGGGGGGCTGGATCATCTTGGCGTGATAGCCGCGCTGCCAGACTTTCAGATCGGTACCATCGGTGAGGGCAAGGCGCACGCGGAGCAGGACTTCGTCGGCGGCCAGCGATGGAACGTCGATTTTCTCCAGCCGCAAGTCCTCGCTGCCGTACAGCACGGCGGCCATCATTTTGGAAGGCACTACCGGGGCGCGTACCACCGCGGTGGCTTCTTCGCCAACAAAATCCGGTCTCTTGGGCGTCGTGGTCCTCATGTATGTGTGATCAGAACCTTGAGAGACTGAGCCGTGGGCCGCGCCGCGAGTTCCAGCGCGTCTTGAATTCTATCCAACGGGAAGCGATGAGTGACAATATCCATTACGGGAAGTTTCTTGTGGAGCACCAGGGCGGCGGCCGTTTCTTGGATATCTACCGCAGCACTGTAGCTGCCCAGGATCTCCTTTTCGTCGATACCAACTGCCGCTGCAGGAAACTCGATCTTGGTAACCGGGTCGTTTGCGGCGAAGAGCAAAACACGTCCCCCCGGACGCGCTGCCGCAAGCGCGTCGCTAACGAGAGCCGGATGCGCTACGGCTACCAGCACGGCATCCGCTCCCCGCCCATCGGTCTTGGCCTGTATTGCGTCTACCAGCTTACCATTTGTTGGGTCAAAGGACTCTATCGCGCCAAGGGTGAGGCTTTTGGCGCGCCGCTCGGCGATAGGGTCGCTGGTGTAGAGGTTGCTGGTTTGCAGCTTGCTGACCATCAAGAGTTGCAGGCCGATGGGGCCGCAGCCGATGACCAGGACGGTTTCACCGGGAGCTACGCGGGCCTTTTGCACGGCTTTTACGATCGTATTGATGGGCTCGATGAAGGTGGCTTCCTCGAAGGTGACATTGTCGGGGAGCGCAATGATCCCGCGTTCCGCTACCCAGGGCATGGCTTTGACGTATTCGCCGAACCCGCCGCCGTTGGGAGTGAAGCCGCCGGTCAGACCGGTGGTTTTGTATTGCCTGCATTGCGAGAAGAGGCGCTTTTCACAGTAGAAACATTCGCCGCAGGGCGTGTGGTGGAAGCTCATCACGCGATCGCCGGGCTTCCATTTGGTCACACCGGGACCGACAGCGACGACCGTTCCGGCGAGTTCGTGGCCTAGGATTTGCGGAGGCTCGACGTAGCGCTGGAAGATTTTCTTTATGTCGGTGCCGCAAATGCCGCAGGCGGCGACTTTGATTAGAACTTCGTTGTTGCGGACTTCGGGGACGGGGACTTCCTCGACGCGGACAATGCCTTTTTCGCGGTAAACACCGGCGCGCATGGTTTTGGGGATGGGGCCGAACGCATTCGAGGTCTCCACAATCGCCCGTGTGCTGCTCATGTTGCAGAGACCTCTTTCGCTTGCTTCATGACGTCCGTGGACACGAGCTTCTGAATGCAAGCTTCGAGAACGCTGGCCAGCTTCTCCGCTGCGTTCCGGCTCTGCCGCCCGAACCGAATCAGCGCAGGTATGGATGCCGGATGAGCAGCGGCCTGCGAGAAAATCTTGGTGAGACTGACATCCCCGGATTCTGACATGACGCGGTTAAAATCGACGGGCAGATCCTCTTCGACCGCATCGCTGATGCCCCGAATGGCAATCACTTTGGCTCCGAAGGCGACTGCTTCCAACATGATGTCGCCGCTCTCCATTTCGACAGCGTCGGCGTTTGCGCCCAACTCTAACTTTTCGCTGGAACGCACGAGAACTCGGTCCACACTGCGGAACGCATCGGCTACGCGAGCGCCGCAGGCCGTGGCGATTTCTAGAAGAGCGCGGTCGGACGGAATCACTTTATCCCAGTTCGTCGCGTGAACCTCTTTAGCGGCTAAGATATCGCCGGGACGATGCTTGTGTTTCAGAGCACCAGCCAAGCCACTGGAAATACAAACGTCCACGTTACCATCCCAAATCACTTTCGTGGCTTCGGCCCATGCTCTTCTCCCGCCAACCCCAGTCAGCAGGACGATTAGTTCGCCGTCGGTTATGTGAGCCGAGTACGCGCGGACATCTCCGACGTTAGATTGTGAAAACTGGCGCAGCCTGCGCCACGGCGCGAATTCGGCTTCGACCGCGAATGTGACGAGAATTCTCATTACAATTTCAGATGCCGGGCTAACATGCGGCGCTGTATTTCTCACCCTGAGCCGAACAAGGGCGCAGCAATGCTGCGCCGCTACATGGAGGCGGCCGCGTGAACGATGTGTCGGGCACGACTGGCCGAGACGTAGCCGTTGGCTTCGTACCAGCGGACGGCGCGCTCCAATGCGGCCGCTACCGAACCGGGGCGGAAACCGAGTTCGCGCTGGGCTCGCGAGCAATCGACGAACATATTGTGGCGCGCGATCTTCACGCCCTCGATAGGGATCTGCGGCTCGCGGAAGGTTAGGCGGGAGAACACGGTGTTCGCGTATGCCGCGGTGAGCGCCAAGCCGTGCGGAATCTTCATGCTGGGGGCCCGCAGGCCGGTGATTTTGGCCAGCATGTCGAGAATCTGCTTTAGCGTGAGATTTTCGGCGCCAAGCAAGTAACGCTCGCCTGCTTTGCCCTTCTCGGAGACGAGCAGATGGCCCGCTGCGCATTCCTCCACGCCCACAAAGTTCAGGCCGGTTTCGACGTAGCCGGGCATCTTGCCATTCAGGAAGTCGACGATGATTTTGCCGGTGGGAGTTGGCTTCCAATCCCACGGGCCAACCGGAGTAGTGGGCATGGCCACGATTATCGGTGCGCCATTCTTTGCGGCGTTGAGGACTTCCTGCTCGGCGAGCCATTTGGAGCGCTTGTAGTGGCCGACCATTTCGTCGAGGCCCGCTTCGGTGGACTCGTTAGGTAGCTGTGGGCGGTCGACCGCAATGGTGGCGACCGTGCTGGTGTAGACAAATTGCTCGACGCCGGCGTTTTCCGCGGCCGCCAGCAGATTTTTGGTGCCGCCGACGTTGGATTCGTAGATATCCTTGGTGCGCCTGGCCCATAGACGGTAATCCGCGGCGACGTGGAAGACGCGCTTCACACCTTTCAAGGCGCGCTCGAGAGAAGTTGGATCGCGCAAATCGCCGGTGACATATTCCAGGGATAGATCGGAGATTGCGCGGTTGTGGCTGGAAGCGCGCAGCAGGACGCGCACATCATCGCCCCGGGCGACGAGTTGGCGAGTAACGTGGCTGCCGAGAAAGCCGGAGGCGCCAGTGACCAGTGTAGTCATGTCGCGGCTAAAACCCGCTCCGCAGGCGAAATTCGCCGGGCTGAAAGGTTAGCGCACAGTATTGCTGCGTTTCTTGCGCTTGATTGCGGAGGCGTGCCAACGCATAGAGCGGGAACGAATTACGGTACAGGTGATATTTCAGGTAAAAGACGCAGGGAAAACCGGTGCCGGTGAATTCGTCTTCGCTCCAGGAGCCGTCGGAGTTTTGCTGGTCAATAAGATAGGTGGCCGCGTTTTGAATGGCGGGGTCACTGGCGTCTGATCCGGCAAGCAGCCCAATCAGGCCCCAGGCGGTTTGCGACGCCGTGCTGTTGCCCTGGCCCTTGGTGGCCGCGTCGTCATAGCTGCGCAGGGATTCGCCAAAGCTGCCGTCCGACTTTTGCACGGTGCGCAGCCAACGAACGGCGCGCTGGCAATACTCCCTGGCCGTGAGGGAAATGGTTTCCAGCGCGCGCAGGACGCCGCTCGTGCCGTAGACGTAGTTGACGCCCCAGCGCCCGAACCAGGAGCCATCTTCGCATTGATCCTGCAGCAAGAACTTCAGGCCGCGCTGCACGGCCGGATGATCCGCGGGCCAGCCGTAGCGTCCGAGGCATTCCAGGACGCGCGCGGTAACGTCGGCGGTCGAGGGATCAATCATCGCATTGTGATCGGCGAAGGGAATGTTGCAGAGAAACGCCTTGTTGTTGTCGCGATCGAAGGCGCCCCAGCCACCATCGCGATTCTGCATGCTGAGCAGCCACTGAATGCCGCGACGCACGGCGGCTTCCATGCGTCGGGGATCGGGAAATTTCACGCGCTGCAGAGCCATTAACACAAACGCCGTGTCGTCTACGTCGGGATAAAAATCGTTGCGAAACTCAAAAACCCAGCCGCCCGGCTCGGCGTCTTTGTTCTTGACCTGCCAGTCGCCAGCGCCGAGAACCTGCTTCGACAAAATCCAATCGGCGGCTTTCACTAGCGCGGGGTGATCGGGAGGCAGGCCGGCTTCTTCCAGCGCGACCATGGCGATGCAACTGTCCCAAACGGGCGAGACGCAGGGTTGCATACGGATGGTGGCGTCATCCTCGATCTCGAAGCGTGAGAATTCGCGAATCTCGCGGGCGGTCAGCGGATCGTCGGGCCCGTGGCCGAGGGCCATCAGCGCGAAAATCGAATTCATCATGGCCGGATAGATGGCGGCGAGACCTTCGGTGCGCTCGACGTGCTCGAGGAGCCAGGATTTCGCTTCGCGAAGCGCACGCTGGCGCAACGGCTTCCAGGGCAACTTTTCGTAGAGCTTGAGGGCGCGGTCCAGCGCGAGAAAGAAATTTCGCCAGGATATGAGCTGATCGCTCCAGTCAAAGGCCGCCTTCTTGCGCGAGATATCATAGAAGAGTTCATCGACATGCGCACGTTCCGGCAAGCGCCAATCGGGGCGCACAGCGGAAAGGATGGCCATGGGAATGACGATGCCGCGCGTCCAGGAAGACATCTCGTAAATGTTGAGGTAGAACCAGTTGGGCAAGAGCATCAGCTCCGGCAAAATGGCCGGAACCAGTTCCCAGCCGACAGCTCCTACCAGGGCAAGATAAAAGCGCACGTAGGAGTTGGTGTGTTCGAGACCACCGAGCCGGTGCACTGTCTCTTTAGCTTGCACCATGTGCGGGGAGTCTTGCGCATCCCCCGCGAGTTTTAGCGCAAAGTAGGCTTTGCAGGTGGCGTTCAGCTCCGATGGACCGCCGGGATAAATGCTCCAGCCACCATCGGCGAGTTGACGCTGACGAACATAGTTCGCGAGCTTGGCAATTCGCTGCGGGTCGGCCTTGCCCAAGACGTGGAGATAATAGATGTAGTCGGATTCGAGGGTGGTGTCAGCTTCGAGCTCGCCGACCCAGTAGCCAGCGTCTACCTGCAAGGACAATAGATGATTCGCGCCGCGCTCGATGGCCCGCTCGAGACTCTCCAGGCGTTCCTGGACCCTCGAAGAGGCTGGCGCGCCTACAGTAAACGGAGATTCCAGCCCTCGCGTGCTCGTCGCCAAAGCAAATCCCCCCAGTGAGACTTGAGCCCAAAAAGCGGACGCCCGGCGCCTTTTCCCCGTCAGCGCCAATTTGTTTTACGGATAGCGTCTGTACTACTAAATTATCGCCGAGGGATAGAGCGAGGGTCAACCTGTAAGATGCCGCGGTGTTTATAAGGAGACGCCTTCCGCGTCACGGAGGGTGCCGCGCACCTGGTCGAGCAGACGGGGCGGTACTTCCTCGCCTTCCCGTTGCAGGAACTGTGGCTTGTCGCGCAGAAGCTGCAATGGCACGGATGCCGCCCTTCCGGCATTGCCGGTGAGACTTAACGGATGGCGCAGAACGAACGCGGAGGCGCGATCCATTTGCAATCTTGCGGATTCCTTGAAGTCCGGTTTTGAGGGGTCGAGAACCATCAGGTAGAGAGATGGTTTGAGGAATTGCAGAAGGGTGTTGCTTTCCAGGATTACGGGGCCCGGCTTGATCCGGTCAGACTCTTCCTCCAATTCGTGGAGTGCTTTGCGGAGTAGCGGCATTCCCTCTGCGAGAAAACCTTGCTTGGTCCTCAGCCAAAAGGAACGTCGGGCGCCGGCCGCCAAAAAGCGGCCGCTGTCTGTTTCGTTCGCGCGCAGCTCCCAGCTTATCGCGCACACATGCTCATCCGGGGCGCAATCGCAATCCTGGCCGTTTTGCGCGCAGACTCCGTGGCCATATTGGGTAATTTTGCCGGCGATCCAATTTTCGTTCGGCAAGGCTGCGATCAGATCGCACACCAACTGCGTCTTCCCGATGCTCCGCGTGTGCCCGCCCACGACAATGATTTGCCACCGCATGACTGTCTATTTTCCTGTCTTTCTTTGCGACTTCTGCGTGCTGCGAGGTGGGCGCTTTTTTTCTTTTTTCGCTTCGAGTTGGCTCTCTAGCTCTTTGATGCGTGCACCGAGTTCGGGAAGCCTCGCGTACCAAGCATACGCTTCCTTGAACTTGCCGATCTCGCGCGCAGGGGTGCCCCAAACCGTTTGTCCGGCGCGAATTGTTTTCCCGGTGGGAATGCCGGCCTGTGCGCCGGCGATCGAGCCATCCTCAAGAGTGCAATGATCCGCTATGCCCACCTGCCCGCCGACCACTACATGATGACCTAACGAGCTGGAGCCAGAGATTCCGGTCTGGGCTGCGATCACCGTATGCGCGCCAATTTGCACGTTGTGACCGACATGGACCAGGTTATCGAGCTTGACCCCGTGGGAGACCCGCGTATCGTCCAGCGACCCGCGATCAATGGTGGCGTTTGCGCCGATCTCCACGTCGTCGCCGATCTCCACAATGCCCACTTGCGGAAACTTCCAGTAGCGTCCGTCGCCGTAAACGTAGCCGAAGCCATCCGCCCCAATCACCGTGCCGGCATGGATCTCGACGCGGTGCCCGACCCTGGCGCGGGCGTACATAGTTACGCGCGGGTGGACCCTGCAGTTCTCGCCGATCCAGCATCCCGCACCGATAACGCAGTGCGCACCGACTTGCGTGCCTTCGCCGATGTGCGCATCTTCCCCAATGACTGTGTAGGGGCCAACGGTGACGTTCTTTCCGAGGCGGGCTAATGCGGCGATGATCGCCGTCTCGTGGATGCCCACGCTGATCGGCGGGCGCTCGACCAGGATCGAGGCCGCCTTCGCAAAAGCTACTTTAGGGGCGGCGTGGCGCAGGATGGTCCTGCCGGGGATGGTTACGCCGTCGGGAGCGATCACGCAGCCTGCCGCCGACTTCGCGGCGCGCTCGGCGTGCTTCGCTGCTTCTATGTAAATGAGATCGTGAGGCCCGGCGCGTTCGGGCGCGGCCACGCCGCGAACCTCGAAATCCTTGTTACCTATTAGATCAGCGCCAATTGCCGTTGCCAATTCCCGAGCCGTCTTGGTCATCGTCAACTCCCCGCAATTTTCTTCTCGGTCGACACTGTGACCTCTGTGCTGAAACTCTTCGCTTAGTGAAGCTCGGGCTCGCTCTTCGGCCGCGTCTTCCAGCGCGCGTGCACCCACACCCACTGTTCCGGATGCTTGCGAATAATGCCCTCGATGACCCTGGCAAATTTTTGCGTATTCACGAACACGTCCCGCTCGGTGTCTCCGGTCCGCACCAGCTCAACTGCCGGTTCAAATCGCAGCCGATATTTGCGGATGTTGTCATCCCAGAAGGCATATCCGGGCACAACCGCGGCCTCGGTATGCAAAGCGACGCGCGCGATACCGGTCGTCGTGCAGGCCGACTTGCCAAAGAAATCAACGAACATGCCCTCTTCCGGCATAGTGTTCTGATCGGCCAGGATGCCAACCGTTCCGGCCTCCTTCAAAATCTTCAGCAGCGCGCGTGCCGACTCGTTTTTGAAGATCGGCTGGTTGCCCGACAGGCCGCGATAGCGATTCACCAGGGCATCGACGCGAGGGTTGTCCAGCGGCCGGGCCATGTAGTGGAGCGGAAAACCGTACAGCGCGTGCGCGAAGGACGAAAGCTCCCACGCTCCGATGTGGCCGGTGAGGTACAGCACCCCTTTGCCGCGTCGCTGCCCATTCAGAAAGTTCTCGTGCCCGTCGAGAATCACAGTCTCTTCTATATTGTTGCGCGTGTACTTCGGAAAGCGCGCGAACTCCGCCGCCATGCGGCCCAAGTTGCGTACCATCCCGCGGATCACTTCACTCCGCCGGCTTGCGTCCCATTCCGGAAACGCCAGTCGCAAATTGAATTCGGCAGTTCGCCGCAGTTTCGGTAGCATCGCATATATGACAGACGCGACTGCGGCGGCGGCGCTGCGGGCCAAGTGGCGCGGCAACGCGCCAAGCAGTTTCAGAATCATCCACACCGCCGCGTACTCCAGCCACTCCTTCATTCGCGTCACGCTCATAGCAAAGCAAGTATCCTACGCGCTGACGTTCGCCCGCACCAATGCTAGACTCAACCGCTGGTGACTACCTCAACCGACATTGCTTCTGCGAAAAACACGAAGGAAATGGCCGCGCGCATCGGCTGGGCTGCGCTGATTTGCGCTACTTTGTACGTCTGCTATTTCAGCCACCTTGGGGCAATCGGATTCGTCGGCCCTGACGAGCCTCGTTATGCGTGGATCGCGCGGGATATGGCGGAGACGGGGGACTGGGTCACCCCGCGACTGTATGGCCGGCCGTGGTTCGAGAAGCCGCCGCTCTATTACTGGGGAGCGGCGATTTGCTTCAAACTTTTTGGCGTGAGCGAGGCGGCGGCGCGTTTGCCGAGCGCGACCTCGGCGTTGCTGGCGACGCTGGCGATGGCTTGGCTTGGTTGGCGCGTTTACGGCGGGGAAACCGCGCGTTGGGTGCTGCTGTTGCTTCCCACTACGGTCGGGATGATCGGATTTTCTCACTCCGCCGCCACCGACATGCCGTTCAGCGCGATGTTGACCATCGCCATGGTTTGCGCTGCGGTCGTGCTCGGCCTTGTACCGGATCGATCACGCCTAGATGGGGCGCAGCATTCCCTCGACTCTGCTCGGGATAAAGCTGCGCCCCTACCGCGTGACGGCGCTGTGGCGCTACGACGTTGGTTTGCGTTGCCTCTATTTGGATTTTTTCTTGGGCTCGCGGTGCTGGCGAAGGGACCTGCGGGTGTCGTCCTCTGCGGTGGAGGCGTGTTTTTCTGGGCGCTCTTCACCAAGCGTTGGCGAGACGCGCTTCGGCTCCTTCATCCCGTCGCAATGGTCATCTTCTGCGTGACGGCTCTCCCCTGGTACATCCTCTGCGCCCGCCGTAACCCAGATTTCTTCCGCATCTTCATCATCGAACACAATTTCAAC
>Ga0307477_10001174_pt1 | contig 23086 bp, 17 predicted proteins | sample atmos_gasesECM2C_FD_203316 | JGI IMG/M metagenome (GOLD analysis project Ga0307477, IMG submission 203316) | Hardwood forest soil microbial communities from Morgan-Monroe State Forest, Indiana, United States - atmos_gasesECM2C_515 | ecosystem: Environmental > Terrestrial > Soil > Temperate...
CCGGCTGATGAGCTGCGCCACTTGCACGTCGTTCTGCGCGACGCCGGTGATGGTCAGATGGATATCGTACTGGGGCGGCTGGCTGGCCAGCCCGAGCGCGTTGGCGTTCTGCTGCTCAATGGCCAGGCGGTGCTGGTCGAACGAGCTGGTCGGCGTAGGGGCGGCGGCCGACACGTGGGTCGTCGAACGCATGGCCAGATCGAGCAGCGACACCCCGGTCGGCAGCGCGTTGGTCAGCTCCGCCAGGATGTTGCTCCGCGGAACGCGCTCGACCAGCGAGGCGGCCAGCTCGGCGTGATGCACCACCTCGCGCTGCTGCTCGTGCATCTTTTTGACCTGTTCGATCTTCCTCGCCGCGTCGATGTACTTGGCGTCGACGTCAACGAAGTCGGCCTGCACCTTGCCGTGATGCGCGTTCTTCACGCGGAAACCGACCCCGACCCCTCCGAGCACCAGCGCGATCAGCAGGCCGCACACGATATTGGCGCGCCGCTTGTACTTCTGCTCGAGGTAGTCCTCCGGCAGGAAGCTCAGTTCGTTGGGAGCACTCATTGGACGTCCTCTCAAATCTCAAACTGGAGATTTCAAATCTCGAATCTCAAATTCACTTGACCACTTCCTCGGCGACGGCTGCTCCGAGGGTCAATCCCAAGGCAACAGTCCATGCCGGCTGGGGCGAGCGGCGGTCGATGCCGCTCTCGATGCCGACGTCGGTTGCCTTGCTGAGCCGGGCCAACGGATCGCCGACGTTCGCCGCGACGCCAAGGCCGCGGGCGATCTGCTGGCACATGGCCCGCTGGTGGGCTTCCCCGCCGATAAAAATCAGTCGTTGTACCGGCTGGTTGGGGAAAGTCGCCTCGTAGTAGCGGCGGCAGAGGGCCAATTCCTCGATGAGCCGGGTGAGCGGTTCGCGGCAGGCCTGCTCGACGCGCTGGCGGTCCGTCGTGGGGACATCACCGGCCGGCTCCGCGGGACGCGGTGCGATCGGTTCGGCAACTGCCGGGGCCGGCTGGGGCGCGGCGGCGCTGGTCGGGGCCGGCGTCGCCTGCTTCTGACCGGCCGACACGGCGGCCGTCAGCAACGCGAATCCTCCTCCATCGTTTGATGCGGATGCCGGCGCCGCGGCGGGGCTCGCCGGGACCGGCGCCTCGATCGCCGGGCCGATCAGCGGCAGCTCGGCCAGCTTGATGCGAAGCAATCGCGACTGGTCGAGCGAAATCTGCAACGCCGACGCGACCGCCCGGCTGAAGTGCTCGCCCCCGATCGGAATCACGCGGGCGAACTGAATCTTTCCGCCTTTGGCGATCATCGTGCGCGTCGCGGTGCAGCCGATGTCCACGAACAGCGTAGCGATTTCCGTGTCCTGCTTGCGGCGGAAAATGTGCGAGAAGCAATCCGCCACCGCCATCGGCTCGACGGTCATTCCCACCACGTCCAGCCGGGCTTTGGCGGCGGCCGCAAGGTATTGATCCACCAGGTCGCGTCGGGCGGCCATCGCGACGATTTCGAATTTCGGTTCCTGGTCGTGGTAGATTTCCCCGGCAATCAGATGCCGGATGAGCGCCTGCGATGGGTCGAAGGGGAACTTTCCGCGGCATTCCCAGGGCAGCGCTTTCTTTAGCGCTTCTTCATCCATCTTCGGGAGCCGCAGGTGCTGAATGTGCATGAGCGACGCCGGCAGATTGAGGCGGACGCGGCGGCCGCGGAAGCCGCCCTGCGCCAGCAGATCGCGCGCGGTATCGCAAAAGAAGTTGAACTTGGCCAGTGGCTCGTTGCGAACGTGCGGCGGAACATCGGCGCTGCCGGCCGCCACCAGACGATGCTCGTTATCCGACTCCTCGACCTGCGCCATGCGCAAGCAATCGCTGCCGAAATCCACACCGATCGGGTTGGATGAGGCGTTGAACCAGTTTTGGACGAAGGAAAACATTCTCCGTCTCCCATCGAGATCACTGGGACCTACAATTCGTGGCAACCCACAGTCAAATGGGGTTGAGCCTGCGGGCCGCATCGGCTTGCCCGAACTGCGCCGCGCAGGCATGTCCCGGAGGTTTTATCGACGGTGCGGGAGGGGGCGTTTAGGAAGGCGGGGAGGATATCTTCGGAATTGTGCCGGGCGCCGCGAGGTCCAGGAATTCGGCCGCCACCGCGTCAGCCACCTCAAGGCCGCGCTGCGTCAGGGCAATCGACCGCTCGTTGACGCAAAGCAACCCAAGGCGGGTAAGCCGATCGATGGGCTCGGCAAACAGGTGTGCCGCGTCAATGCCGGTGCGGGCCCAGAATAACCCCCAATCCAGCCCTTCCCGCAGGCGGAGCATCAGCATGGCCAGTTCGCCGGCCCGCTGACGGGGATCGAGGTGCTCACAATCGGTTGCAGCGAGCGTTCCCGCGGCGACGGCCCGTTCCCACTCGCCCAGGTGCGGGCGATTGCGCCACCGCCAGCCGTCAATATGAGATGCCGCCGATGGCCCGAGCCCGAGATAGTTTCCGCCGGTCCAATAAATCAGATTATGCCGGCACTCCTCGCCGTGCTTCGCGTAGTTGCTGATCTCGTAGGCTTCCAGCCCCGCATCCGCCAGGCGCCTGCGCGTATGATGCAGCATGCGCAGTTCCACCGCATCTTCCACCGGACTTATCAGGCCCAGCCGCTTCTTGACGCCCATCGGCGTGTTGGCCTCATAGGTCAAGGCGTAGCAGGACACATGAGGCGTGCGAAGCGCGATCGCCTGTTCCAGCGAAGTGGACCAGCTTGACAGGTCCTGGCCGCAGATGGCGTAAATCAGATCGACGTTGAGCCGGATGAAGCCGGCCCGACGCGCCAATTCGATGCTCCGCGGCACATCATCGGGCTGATGGTGGCGTTCGAGCACGTTCAGTTCGTGGGGGCTGAAGCTCTGGGCGCCGAAGCTGAGTCGGTCAACGCCGCTTGCGCGAAGCATCCGGCAGTATTCTTCTTCCGCGGTCGCGGGATTCACTTCGATCGTCCACTCCTCAAGGCGCGACGGATCAAAGCGTTCGCGCAGACCGGCGAGTAAGCGTTGCATAGGGCGCAACGGGATGAGGCTCGGCGTGCCGCCGCCGAAGAAGATCGTCCGCGGCCGAAGCAGATGCGACGGCCGCGCGGCAACCCATTGCTCCGCTTCGACGAGCACGAGATCGACAAATCGTTCCATCCGTTGCGGCGTTTGGCGGGTGATGCTGTAGAAATCGCAGTAATGACACTTGTGAAAGCAGAACGGCACGTGGACGTATAGCCCCTCGATCGGCGATGCCGGGAGGGCGGGCAGATCAGGTAATGCCGAGATTAATGCCGAATCAGTCACGTGCACGGGCGGCCGTCATTTCCGGGAACCCATCATAGTAGATTCTAGCGACGGCGCGGTCCGCCCGCCGTTTCCCGCCGCACAGTTTCTCATCCGCCAGTGAGACGTTTTCGCCTGCGCCGACTGCGCCGTTTGTGCGCCCGTCCGGTTTGTTGCCGGCGTTACCGGTCGAATTGCATGAATCCCTGGCTGAGTCGTTCAGCTTCGTTCGGACCCACGCCCGCTGAGGAGAGCCACCGCCATGAGCAAGCAGCGAAATTCCTTTCGCCGTGATCGTTCCATCGGTTCCAGCCGCCGCCGCACGCGGCGATTCGATCTCCCCGAACTGCTCGAACGACGCCTGCTGCTTTCGGCCTACACGGTCAGCTCTCCGCTGGACGATGGAAGCGTTGGCACTCTGCGAGATGCGATCAATCAGGTCAATGCCGGCCTCTTCAACGAAATCGACTTCTCCGGCCCGATGACTATCAATCTATCCAGCCCTCTGCCGAACGTGACACAGACGGTCACGATCAACGGTGGGAGCAGTCCGTCAGTCGTTTTGAACGGGGCCGGCGCGGGGGCCGCGGCCAACGGTTTGGAACTCGACGGCGCAAATTCCCTGGTCGAAGGCCTGGCTGTCGAAAGCTTTACCGGAAACGGATTAGTTGTCACCGGCGCTAATACCCAGGTCCTGAATAACCTCGTCTCGTTCAATACCGGCGACGGAGTCGATCTGAGCGGCAACGGCGACCTGCTCCAAGGCAACCTCATCGGCACCGCCGCCGATGGCACCGAGACATTCGACTCGCTGGGGAATCCGATCCAGGGCAACCGTGGCAAAGGCGTGCTCGTGGACGGCGCGTCCAATGTCACGATCGGCGGCACTACTGCCGCCGCTCGCAACGTTCTCTCCGGCAACTTTCTCGACGGCGTCGCCTTTGCCAACACGCAATCGCTGGCGATGAGCGGCGACGTCGTCGAAGGGAACTGGATCGGGCTGGGGCTCGGCGCTGCCAACGGAACTGCGGCAGGGAACCTCGGAGACGGCGTCGATCTCGGTACCGTCAAAGGATATGCTGTTACGGGTGTCCTCGTGGGCGGCACGGCGCCTGGCACGGGCAACGTCATCTCCGACAACCTGGGCGAAGGCATCTACCTGAACAACAGCTCGAACAACCTGGTCGAAGGCAACCTCATCGGGACCGACGCCGCAGGCAACGCGGACCTCAACAGCAGCGGGTTTTCTCTTTTCCCCAATGCCGGTGATGGCATCTTCCTCGACGTCGGCGCCTCCGGGAATACCTTCGGTGGCGTCGGCGCCGGGAACATCATCGCCGGGAACAATGGCAACGGCGTCAGCGTGCAGACCGGCCCCGTCTCTGTCCCCAACGTCTTCGAGGGCAATACCATCGGCGTCGATGCCTTTGGACTTCTCGACGGGAACGGCGCTGACGGAATGTTCATCGTCAGCGGTTCGGTCGTCATCGGCGGCTCGGCCCCGGGCCAGGGCAACGTCATCTCCGCGCAGTTCGGCCATGGCCTGTCGCTCTTTGCCGGCGGAACGGTTGTCCAGGGGAACTCCATCGGCGCCAATTCGACCGGTACCGTCAATTGGGGCTGCGCCCAGGACGGGATCTTTATCAGCAGTAGCGGAAACGTCATCGGCGGCGCGGCGGCCGGGCAGAGTAACCTCATCGCCTTCAATGGCGCGGGCGGCACCGGGGCGGGCGTAGATGTCAACAGCGGCACCGCCAATGCCATCCGCGGCAACTCGATCTTCTCCAACGCAACCCTGGGCATCACGCTCGGCGCAGATGGGGTGGGCGTCGTTCTCAACGATTCCAACGCTCACAGCGGACCCAACGACTTCCAGAACTTCCCGGTGATTACCTCCGTTACCGGAACTCCGTCGGCCGTGACCATCGCCGGCACGTTCACCGCGGCCTATGAGCCGGCCGGCTCGACGTTCAACCTCGACTTTTTTGCCAACACATCCGGCGACGGGTCCGGATACGGACAAGGCATGACCTATCTCGGCTCGGCCACCGTCACGACCGATGCCTCCGGCGCCGCGAGTTTCAGCGTGACCTTCTCCAACGTGCCGGCCGGCCAGAACGTGTTCAGCGCCACCGCCACGGACGCCAACGGCAATACCTCCGAATTTGGACAGGACGTCGTCGGCGCCATCATCAACCAGTCGGGTACGACGACCACGCTCACCAGTTCCGCGTCTCAGTCCACTCTCGGCCAGCCCGTCACCTTCACGGCGACGGTGAACGGCGGAACCGTCCTGCCCACCGGATCGGTCACCTTCTCCTATACGCTCAATAACGTGACCACGGTTCTCGGCACGGTCGCGCTGGCGACCAATTCCAACATCGTCAGCCTGACCACCGCCGCCCTTGGCGTCGGACAGTTTACGATCACCGCGATCTACGGCGGCGACAGCAACTATACCGGCAGCAGTGCTGCCATCACCCAGACAGTGGGGCGAGCTTCGACCAGCACCAGCCTCAGCTCGTCGGCCAACCCCTCGACGTTCGGCCAGTCCGTTACGCTCACGGCGGTCGTCTCGGCGGCGGTCCTGGGCTTCACGCCGACCGGCACCGTCATGTTCCTAGACGGCAGCAGCGTGCTGGGCACCGTCAATCTCGATGGCGCCGGCACCGGTGTTCTCACACTCTCGACGCTCTCCGTCGGCACACACACGATTACCGCGGTCTACAACAGCGACTCCAACTTCATGGCCAGCACCTCGCCGGCCCTCACCCAAACGGTCAACGCCGCTCCATCCAGCATCAGCGGGCACGTCTTCTTCGACGTGACCGGCGATGGACTCAGCGCCGACGATAAGACGATGGCCGGAGTGAAAATCGAGCTCTTCAGGGACTCCAACGGCAACGGCACGCTCGACGGCAGTGACGTGCTGGTGGCTACCGCCGTCAGCGACAACAACGGCGCGTACTCCTTTGCCAACTTGGCGCCGGCTACCTACTTCGTCGAGGAGGTCACGCCGGCCGGCTACGTCCGCACCGCGCCCACCACCAGCGCGTTCTATGCCAATGTGGTGGTCAGCGGCAGCAGCTTCACCCACGATGATTTCGACAACTTCCAGACCGACAATTGCAGCAACGAGGTCAAGAACGTCAAGTTCATCATCGACGGGTGCAAGGTCGTCACCAACCTCCGCGGGCAGGTCCACCAGGGCGACACTGTCACGGCCCAGTTCACCGTCACTTCGGGCCACACCGACATGTTCTCCCTGGTCAGCTACACCGCGCCGGGTTCGAGCTTCAACGCCAACGACGCCTCTGAGCAGAAAATCTATCAGGATTCGTCCGGCGTGTTCGGCCCGGGCACGCACACGCTCACCGTGGTGGTGCCGCGGTGCTATTTCCAGATCGACTTTGTCTGCGGCGCCGCCATCGACCAGTTCGGCCCCGCCGGCAGCAACATCTTCTACAGCGCCGAGCAGCGGCTGATCTCGGCCGACAACGGCGGCACCAACCCGCCGCCGTCCCATTGATCCGCGCCTTCGGGTGTGGGGGCTGTGAGCCAGCCGCGCCCGCGGCGTTTTCTGCCGGGGGCGTGTTCGTTCGTCAGAATAACATCGGGGACAGCTCCGATCCCCGGGAATGTCGGGGCGACGCGGCGGCCAATTCGTGAGCCTTGCCAGCTTCCTCCGCCAGACGTCTGATGCTGAGCCGGTTTAGCAGTTGGGCCGTGATGGGGCGTTTCGCGTCCCAGAACAATCGGGCCTCGAAAAAGTCGTGCGCCGCCGGCAACTGCAAGAGCTCAAAAAGCAGATTCGCCTCCAGCTCGGTCTTGCAAGACAGGAAGTAGACCGTGTCGTCAAAGACGGTTGGACGCCCGTCACGCGGTCCGACCACAAGGAACTTCAGGCGCTTGTAAAGCCCGCAGATCGCCACTTTCCATGGATCAAAGGTATAGGGGCCGACGCCGAATATGGAGAACTCAGGTCGGCCGCGATATATCGAGCTGCGCCGCGCCGCAAAGTTCTCGCAGTGTGCCTTGAGATAACCCCAGGCTTTGGGCGCCGATTGCCGAAGTTTCGCCGTCTCCTCGGAAGTCGATCGCTGAGGGAGAAGGATGTAGCGAGATTGCCCGACGGTTTTGTCCGCCGCGATCGCAGATCCCTTTAGCGGCGGGTAGACGAGCGGCTCTTCGACGTCGACATGCTCCCCGAGTCCGTTGACTAACCCGCGGGAAGTCTGTCGAAGCTCGAGCACCGGGCCGCAATCGTGTTTGACCCCGGATCGCCATCGATATTGGGTGTCGTTGCCGCGCTCCATCGACAAACGCCCGGTGGCGTCGAACGCTGCCGAATCGGGGGTCAATTCGTTGCCTCGAATGGATAGATGGTGCGATACCTGTTGGGGCGCATCGAGCTCTCGCATGGAACAGACCGGCTCTGCCGGGCCATTATTCGGCTCGCATACGAACAGGCCGGCATCCACGCTGGCGCCGAACCATCGCTGAGCGTCGAAGCGATAAAAGTCGGCTTTCCAAACCGGCCGTTGACGCGACCACGCATAGGACAAAAGCCGCCGTACGACTGATGATTTCAGTAGCATGGCGATAGCCACCGGCTGGTCACCCATGATCTCCAGCAGGCGAATCATCATCCATTCGGCGATGTCGAAGTTGCTCTTGCCGGTTCGGGCATCAAGGCCCCGAAGCTGTTGGAAATTCGATTTCTCAGGAAGATTTTGGCCGTTGATCGCACCAAGTTGAGATGACGTCACCCAGGGAAGGTTTCCGATGACAAGTATGGGCTTGGGAAGCTGAGATACAGCAGCCGACCAGTCGAACGAAAAGAAATCTGCCCCTCGCAAATCGATGGATTGGCTTAGCCTTGAGGCGTCCGCACGGCGGCGGGCCTGTTCAAAATAGGCTTTGTTGATTTCCAGGCCGAGGAGATGCGTCGCCTCGGGGAAGCTCTTGGCCGCACGAAGGAGGACTGTCCCAGTCCCGCAGGTTGGTTCGATGATGGTCCGCGGACAGGCGCCGCGCTCGACGAGGATCCGGCACGCCGCGGCGGCCAGTTCGTCGGGCGTCTGGAAATCGCCGAACTCGATCTTCCGCACCGTTCGTCTCATCAGCTTTCACCTTATCCGTACGATCCCGTCCACGTCGCCGGCCTTGTCAATGACACGCCGATATTGCAGCCGCCATTGAAGCGCGTTTGATATCGACCTGTAATCCGGGGAGGTCGATTCCTTTGGCAGCGTTCCCGGTCTCGAACGCAAATCGTTCCGCAAGCAAAGTAATGAACTTCCCTTCAAGATAGGTACCGACCGCTTTCCCGTCGGTCACGCCGAATAGTTTCGGTTCGTCGTGCCGGGATTCGTCCTCAGCGAACTGACTTGCCGCCGCTTGCAAGGATGGAAGCGTTAGATCTGGCTTCATGCTGAGCTTCGCCGCTTCCCGATTGGACGCGAACAGGCGAAGTAATTCAATCCTAACTTCCCTCCCTTTCAAATCGTCTGAAATGATTCGCCTGGCGCGGTCGGGGCGGTACAGTTGTTCATGCCCGTGCAGCCGTCATCGCATCATTCATCGGCCCCTCCCCTGCGGCTCGGCAGCGTGAGCTTTCTCAACGCCCGGCCGCTGATATACGGGCTGGAGGAAGCGCCGGGGATCGAAGTGAAACTCGATGTGCCGTCGCGGCTGCTCGATGGATTGATCGACGGGCGATTCGACGTCGCGCTGCTTCCGATCATCGATTACCAGCGGGTCGCGGGGCTTCGGCTGTTGACCAGCGGCGGGATCGGGTGCGATGGGCCGACGCTTACGGTCCGCATCTTCAGTTCGACCCCGATCGAGCAGATTCAGACGCTGGCCTGCGACACCGACAGCCACACGTCCGTAGCGCTCGCTCGGGTGATGCTGGCGGAGCAATTTCAAATTCGGCCGGAGTTTGTGCCGCTCGATGCGTCGCACACGCGCGGCGATGCCGCGCGGCTCCTGATCGGCGACAAAGTTGTTTGCGAGGAACCGCGGGATTTGCCTTACCAGCTTGATTTGGGCGAGGCGTGGAAACGCCAGACCGGCCTGCCGTTCGTCTTCGCGGCGTGGACGGCGCGGGCCGGGGTCGAGCTGGGCGATCTGCCGCAGAAGCTCATCGCGGCCAGGCGGCTGGGGCTGGCGCAGGTGGACTCGATCGTCGCGGCGCATGCGGTGCCGCGGGGGTGGCCGGCCCACATTGCCCGCGAATACCTGACGCGAAACCTGAAATACGACATCGGCCTCAGGGACCTGGAAGCGATCCGATTGTTTCATCGCCTCACCTACCGGCACGGCCTGGCCCCACATCCGCCGCGGGAGTTGGATGTCGTGCACGCAAGTTGAAGAAAGACGGCCCGTCCTGGCGACTTGACGGGGTTTGGCCGCTACCATCGTCCGCTATGCGATTCACGAAGATGCACGGGATCGGGAACGATTACGTGTATGTGAACGGCTTCGATCAGCAGGTCGCCGATCCCGCGGCGACGGCCAAGCGGATCTCGGACCGTCATTTCGGCGTCGGCGGCGACGGCCTCATCCTGATTCTTCCCAGCGACAAGGCCGACGTCCGCATGCGCATGTTCAACGCCGATGGCAGCGAAGCCGAGATGTGCGGCAACGGCGTCCGCTGCGTCGCCAAGTACGCCTACGATCACGGCCTGACCAAAAGCAACCCGATGCGCGTACAGACCGGCCGCGGCGTGCTTTCTCTGGCGCTCGAGATCGACGGCGGAAAGGTAAAGCGGGTTACCGTGGATATGGGCGAACCGATCGTCGAGCCGCGTGAAATCCCAGTGGACAGCCAACGTTTGTCGGCCGGGAGTGCAAAACATGAACATCGCTTGTCCGCCGGTGACGCGAAGTTCGATGCGATCTTCGTTTCGATGGGAAACCCACATGCGGTGATATACACCGCCGATGTGAAGAACATCGATGTGGCTCGACTTGGCCCGCTGATCGAGCATCATCCGGCATTTGCCCGCCGCATTAACGTTCACTGGGTGCAGGTCCACCTTCCCTCGGAAGTGACCATGCGAACCTGGGAACGCGGCAGCGGAATCACTTTGGCGTGCGGCACCGGCGCGTGCGCCGTTTGTGTGGCCGGCGTCCTCAGCGGCCGCACCAACCGCAAGCTCCTGACCCACCTTCCCGGCGGGGACCTTCAACTCGAATGGCGCCAAGGCGACAACCACGTTTACATGACGGGTCCCGCCACCGAAGTCTTCAATGGAGAGTGGAACGGATGACGGTGGCTCGATTGAGCGCGCCAAGTTTGGCCTTCGGTATCAACAGGCAATCCGTGATATACTTCATTGAGGTGGCGCTATGTTGATCGATTACATCCAGGCCGCGATGGAAAAGGCGAAATACGAAATCCTCGCTGATGGTGAAGGATTCTACGCCAGCATTCCCGAGATGCCCGGCGTGTGGGCGAATGCGCCGGCACTTGAGGAGTGCCGCAGAGAGCTACAGGAGGTCATTGAGGACTGGATGCTAATCAAGTTGCGTCATAACGACCCACTTCCCGTGATCGATGGCATTGATCTAAACCTGCCCGCACCATCGGAACAGGAAGTTGGCTGATGCCACCATTCGGTCCGATCAAACGCAACGACCTCGTTCGGGCTCTGCATCGCGCGGGATTCTCGTGGCCGGAGCCGGGAAGAAAACATCAAGCCATGCGTCGTGGGACGCTGACAGTGCGCGTTCCCAATCCTTACCAGGGCGATATCGGGCGAGAGCTCCTCGCGCGCCTTCTTCGTCAAGCCGAGATCAGCCGAGATGAATGGGAAAGGCTCTGACCGGGCTGCATCGAGCCGCTATAATCCGTTCCTAAAGGGACTTCCATGGCGTTAACTTCCGAACAGGTGATGACCGCCCTGCGCACGGTGCAGGACCCGGAATTGTTCAAGGACATCGTCTCGCTGGGGATGGTCAAGGACGTGGCGATCGAGGGGGACTCGGTCAAGGTTCGCGTCGAGCTGACCACGCCCGGCTGTCCGCTCAAGGAGGTGATCGAGCGGGACGTGACCAGCGCGGTCAAGCGCGCCGGGGCTACGAGCGTTCAGGTGGAATTGACGGCCAACGTGCGCGGGCCGGCAACGCCGCGAAAGGATGTGCTCCCACAAGTCAAGAACGTGATCGCCGTCGGCGCCGGCAAGGGGGGCGTGGGAAAATCCACGATTGCCCTCAACCTGGCGGTGGGGTTGCGCCGCTGCGGCGCTCAGGTCGGTTTGATGGACGGCGATATCTACGGCCCCAGCATGCCGACGATGCTGGGAGTCAAGGGCGTCGTTCCGCAGGTCCGCGGCAACCGCATTCAGCCGCACCACGTTCATGGGATTCACGCGATCACCATCGGCTCGCTGGTCGAGCCCGACAAGCCACTCATTTGGCGCGGGCCGATGGCTCACGGGGCGTTCAAGCAGCTTCTGCTGGACAATACCGAGTGGCCGGAGTTGGATTACCTGATCGTCGATCTGCCGCCCGGGACCGGCGATGTGCCGCTGACGCTGTGCCAGCTTCTGCCGCTCACCGGGGCGGTGATTGTCGCCACGCCCCAGCAGGTGGCGCTGGATGATGCAATCCGCGCCGTGCACATGTTCCAGCAACTGGGCGCGCCGATCCTGGGGCTGATCGAGAACATGAGCTATTTCGTGGCTCCCGACGGCGGCGAGCACGACATCTTCGGTCGCGGCGGCACCGAAAAGGCCGCCCGGCAGCTCGGCCTGTCGTACCTTGGAGCGATCCCGATGTTCACCGAACTTCGCGTCAACAGCGATCACGGCCAGCCCGAGTGGAATTTCACCACCAACCCCAGGCTGCGCGATTCCCTCGAATTCGTCGTGCGGCGACTGGCCGGCGAGGTGAGCAAGCGCAACATGGGGCCCGCGGGGCCGGAGTTCACGATCAGGTGACCGGAAGCGATCTCATTCGACTCGGTTTTCAGCCCGGGCCCGCGATCGGGGTGGCGCTCAAGTCGCTCCGCAAGGCGGTCAAACACCTGGACAAGGAAGCGGTCGAGCGGGAGCTTAAGGCCGTGCTGGCCGATCCGGTGCGGCACGCGGCCCATCCGTACTTTGCCGAGGTGGCGCGGGTATTGATCGAGGAAGCGCATCGCCCGGTGTTCCATGAGCGATCCGAACCCGCCCCCTACAAAGTCTGGGGCGAGGATTTGGAGGAGGGCGCGGTCGAGCAGATGCGGCAGGCGGCCCGCCTGCCGGTTGCGGTGGCGGGGGCGCTGATGCCCGATGCCCACATCGGGTACGGCCTGCCGATCGGCGGCGTGCTGGCTACCGAGAACGCGGTCATCCCGTACGCCGTCGGCGTCGACATCGCCTGCCGGATGCGGTTGTCGGTCTTCGACATCGCCGCCAAAGACCTCGAGCGTCTCAGCGATCAACTCGTCCGCGGGCTCCAGCGCGAAACGAAGTTCGGCACCGGCGCCGCGTTTCAAAAGCCGCTCGAGCACGAGGTGCTCGACGAGGATTGGTCAGTCACGCCCGTCACCCGCGGTGTATTCGACAAGGCCCGCGTCCAACTTGGAACCAGCGGGAGCGGGAATCATTTTGTCGAATTTGGCGTTCTCTCACTTGAAAGCGCCGATCTAGGGCTTGAGCCGGGCGAATACCTGGCGCTCCTGTCGCACAGCGGCAGCCGCGGCGCCGGCGCGACGGTGGCAGATTTCTACTCGCGGCTGGCGCGCCAGCGTCACCCCGAGTTGCCGCCGGAACTGAGCCGCCTGGCCTGGCTCGATTTGAATTCATCCGAAGGCCAGGAATATTGGCAGGCGATGAACCTGATGGGCCGCTACGCCGCGGCAAATCACGCGATGATTCACCAGCGCCTCACGCGGGCGATCGGCGCGAAGGCGATCGCATCGGTCGAGAACCACCACAATTTTGCCTGGAAAGAATCGCACGGCGGCCGCGACCTGGTCGTCCATCGCAAGGGCGCCACGCCCGCCGCTCCCGGCGTGCTCGGGGTCATTCCGGGGTCGATGGCCGCGCCGGGGTTTGTCGTCCGGGGCAAGGGAAATGCCCAGTCTTTGCAAAGCGCTTCCCACGGCGCCGGCCGCCGCATGAGCCGCACCGCCGCTCGCGAGAAATTCCGTTGGAGTCATTTCAAAGACACGCTCGAGCGGGCCGGAGTCCAACTCCTCAGCGCCGGAATCGACGAAGCCCCCGGAGTCTATAAGGACATTCACTCGGTCATGTCGGCCCAATCCGATCTCGTGGATGTCGTCGCCCGTTTCGATCCCAGGATCGTGAAGATGGCGGATGCGGGAGAAAAGCCGGAGGACTGAAGAGCAGGCGGCCTCACACGATCCTGGCGACGATGAGTGTGACGTCATCCGTGCGCTTGGCCGTTCCGACAAACTGATGGAGTTGTTGAAGGAGGTTCTGGGCAATGGCCTCGGCATTTTCGCCGCCTTGCCGGAAGGCTTCGATGACCCGCTGACGGCCGAAGCGCTCCTGACCGACGTTCATCGCGTCGGTCAGGCCGTCGGTGTAAAGCAGAAGCACATCAGACGGTTTCAGGTCGAGCAGGAACTGCTGGTAGTTCTCCTCGGGGTTGACGCCCAGCACCATGTTGTCGCCGACCAGTTCGGTGACCTTGCTATCCCGCAGCAGCAGCGCCGGCACGTGCCCGGCGTTGCAGTAAGTGAACCGGCGGTTGGAAGCATCAAGCACGCCGTAGAAGAGTGTGACGAATTCGCCGGACTTGGTGTCGCGGCAGAGCATGAGATTGATCCGGCGAACCACCTCGTACAAGTAATAGACGTTATCGACCTGGGCACGCAGGAACGCCCGCACCGAGGCCATAATGAGGCTGGCAGGCACGCCCTTGCCGCTCACATCCGCCACCGCCAGACCGAGGTTATTGTCGGGGAGGGGGATGAAATCGAAGAGGTCGCCGCCCAGCTCGAAGCAGGGGAGATAAACGCTGGCGAGCTCGACGCCGGGAAGCTGCGGCGGGGTCTGGGGGATCATGCGGTGTTGGACGTCGGCGGCCATCTGCACCTGCCGTTCGAGCGCCGCGGCCTGGAGTGACTCGTTGAGCAGCCGGGCGTTCTCGATCGCCGCCGCGGCCTGCGCCGCAACCGCCTTGAGCAGATCGATCTTCAGCGGGCTGAACGCCTGTTCCTTCTCCGTGTAGACCCGCAGAACACCAATCGGTTTTCCCTTATAGCGCATTCCCACTGAAAGCATCGAGACGATCCCTTCGCGGATCGACTCCTCCGGGTATTGCACGCGCGGGTCGGTGCCCACGTTAGGAACGTACTCGAATCCTTCGGTCGAGAGGGCAATGCGGTCGATCTCGGCCCGCGGCAGGTGGATCGGCCCCTTGTCGCGGTACTGGTCCGAAAGGTTGTAAACCGCCTTGATGTTCAACTCGTCCCTTTCGGGGTCATAGAGTCGGATGCTGGCGGCCTTGGTTTCCATCACCTCGGCCACGACCTGCACGGTGCGCTGAAGGACCTGCTGGAGGTCGCGGGCGTCGGCCAGCATCATCGCCACGCCGTACACGGCGGTCAGCTCGTTGATCCGCTGGCGGAGCTGGAATTCCTGGAAGCAGAGACGGGCGATGGCGTTGGCCAGCAGGAAAAGGAACTGGATCGCGGCCGGCTTGGTGTTCTTGAACTTGGTCAGTTGCGTGCCCAGCGACTTGAGCTGCTTGAGGTCCAGGCCGTACCGGGCCGCAAGCGCCGCGAGCTTCTCCTCGTCGATCGACGCCGACGGGGCGCGGGACGACATGCGGATCGTCCCCAACCTCTGGTTGTTGACGATGATCGGGGCCACGAACTCGGCTCCTTCGCGCTGGAACTGGTCCGCCTCGGCCAGGGCACTCTGGCGGCGCAGGAATTCGCGGGTTGGCGTCGGCTGGGTCAAAACGTTTCCCAACGCGTCCGTGATCGTGGCTTTCACCTGCGCCACCGCCGCGAAGCTGTCCTGAATCTCCTGGAGCGTCGGCAGGTCCATGAAATCGGTCAGTTTCAGATTGTCGGGATCGAACCCCATGCCGGTTCCAACCATAGGGAGCAAGGCCGAAATTGCAAAGCCGGGATCATGCCGCCGAAATCCGGCACAGATCAGTCAAATGTCGCGGGCGCCTCGCCCCTGGGACGGGTTTTCCAGCGGCGGTGAACCCACCAGTACTGGCCGGGGTCGCGGCGCACGATGTCTTCGATCGCCTTGGTGTAGCGCTGGGTGATGTAGTGAAGCGGATCGTCCGCGGCTTTCCAGTCATGCGGGTAGATGATGTCCTGCGCCCCGCAGCGGAAGTGAAATCGGTCGTTGACCCGGCGGGCGTAGCCGATGACCACCGGCGTCTCGTACTCCATCGCCAGCAGACCAATCGACTTGTACGTGCTGGCCTTGCGGCCGAAGAAATCGACAAAAACTCCCTTGGTTCCCGCATTCTGGTCGGCGATGAAGGCGACCGTGCCCTTACGATCCAGCGTTGCGGTGATCTCCGGCGTAGCGCCCTTCTTGGCAATGATCTTCTGACCAGTCTTCTCGCGCACGCCAAAGAGGAACCGGCTGACGTAGGGGTTGTCCAGCGGCCGGGCGATGCTGACGGTCTGGAATCCCAGCGTCGCTAAGACGTATCCCAGAATCTCCCAGTTTCCGTAATGGCCAGTCAGCATAATGAGGCCGCGCTCGCGGCGGAGCAGAAGTTCCAGCACCTCGCGGAAGTTTTCCAGCTCGACGTATTGCGTCCAGGTGTCGAAGCGGATCAGCCGCGTCGTGAACAGCACCTCGACGAACAGCATCACCATCTGCTGCATGCTGCGGCGGGCGAGCTTCTGGCGCTGCCGGCTCGATAGCTGGGGAAAACTGTTTTGCAGGTTGGCCATGGCGCGCTGGCGGTGGCGACTGTCGGCCGTGTACAGCAGGCTTCCCAGCAGCCGGGCGGTCTGAAGGTTCATGTTGACCGGGAACGTGTGCATGGCGACCGACACCAGACGGGCGGCCAGGTAGACGGCGCGGTCGCGAAGGTCGCGTGCCGCGGCCCCGGCGCCAGCCGCAAGGCGCGCCGCAAGCCCATTGGATCGCAAAAAACCCGGTACCCGCGCCGACATGCGGCCGAATCATAGCGTTCGTCGGCAATCAGTCACGAGCGGGCCTTTCCATTCGGCGCTATCTCGCCATAATAGAAGGGTTTGGCGGCGTGGCGCGAATCGATCGCCGCGGCAACGAGAGGATTGATGAGATGGGTCCGACCAATGTCGCACTGGTCAAGCTGTTCAAGGCCGATCAAGCTCTACGGGAGTCGCAGGCGCGGCTGGACGCCGCAGCCCGCAACGTCCGCGTGCAGGAGCGCAAGGTCGCCGACCTGAGCGAAAAACTGAAGCTGGCCCAGAACACGCTCAAGGAGCAGCAGTCCACCGCGGCCACGCTCGACGTGGAACTCAGGAGCCGCGACGGGCACATCGAGCGGCTCCGTACCCAGCAGCAGACCGCCAAGAACAACAAGGAATATCAGGCGTTTCTTGTCGAGATCAACACCGCCAAGGTCGATCGCAACAAAATCGAGGACGAAGCGATGAAGGTTCTGGAAGCGGTCGAGCGCGGCCAGAACGAGGTGGGGGCGCAGCAGCAACTGCTCGACGCCGAACGGCAAAAGCTCGATGGGCTTCGCGCGGAGAGCGGCGAGATGTTGCGGCGCCTTCAGGCGGAAGTCGAGGCACTCCGTCCGGTACGGGAAGCCGCCGCGGCCGAAACGCCGGCCAAGGCCCGAGACATCTTCGAGCGCCTCGCCGACCGCTACGACGGTGAACCGATGTCCGCCATCTCAAAGCCCGACCGCCGCCGCGAAGAGTACATCTGCGGCGCCTGCAACATGTCATTGGTGGCCGACGTCTACAACAAACTCCACTCGCGCGACGAGCTGGTGTACTGTCCGAGCTGCCGGCGGATACTTTTCATTCCCGAGGATCTCCCGCCGGAGCAGGCGATCAACATGTCCAAAGGTTCGTTGGGCGCGACCCGGCGGGCCCGATCCGCGGCGGAGAAGGAGGCGGCGCCCGAGCCCCGCGCCACGGGGCAATGGGGCGACTTGCTGGCCGCCGCCCAGGGTGAATCGGTCAAGGCCGCCATCGACGCCGGCAACGAACCCGTTTCGCTCCAGGTGATGATCAACGGTGAATTGGCCGGCCATTACAAGGGCAAGACCCGCGACCACCTCCAGCGCGTCATCCAGTTTCGCATGCAGGAGGCCGGTCTGAGCGGCGATGCCGAGGTGGTCGAGAATACCCCGCAGGAACAAGCCAGCGAGTAATCAGGCAATTCAACCTTCAACGATCACGTTTCTTTGGCCGCGGATCTCGACATGCGTGAGACGATCATCATCCAGTTTGACGGCGGGAGCCGTGGTAATCCTGGGCCGGCGGGCATCGGGGTGGTGCTCCAGGCGCAGGATGGCACACCGCTCGTGACGCTGGGCCGCTTTATCGGGCGGGCTACCAACAATGCCGCGGAGTATCGGGCCCTCATTATCGGACTGGAGAAGGCGAGGGAGCTGGGGGCCCGCAAGGTTCGAATTCGCGGCGACAGCGAATTGATCGTCCGCCAGATGCGCGGCGAATATCGCGTGAAAAACGCCGATCTCAAAGAGCTTTATGACGAGGCGCAGAGCCTGTTTCATCAGTTTGATGAAGCGAGCATCGAGCACAACTACCGGGAGAAGAACACGCTGGCCGATCGGCTGGCCAATCGTGCGATGGACCGCAAAGGCGATGTAACCAGCGTCGACGAACAGCCGCTGGATGCGCCCGCGCCTGCCGAACCCAAGGCCGGCGACCGCTTCAACTGTCCCCGCTGCGGGTGCGCCATCGAGCTTCAGAAACCCTCGCGCCTGCGCCCGCATCAGCTTCGACCGTTCAAGTGCCAGTGCGGGAACCCAATGAACGTCATCGAATGACGGCCGCAGCCTCCTCGGCCTGCTCATGGCTTTGGCCGGCGGGCTGTGGCAGGCGATTACCCGGTGTCAGGTCCAGTTGAACCACGTCGTTGCGGAAGAAAAGCGCCACCGTCCAGTCGATGATGATCCGCAGACGCCGACTCCATCGCGGCATGCGAAAGAGGTAGTAAGTCCGCCATACCCACCATGCGACAAAGCCATGGATGTTGATCCCGTATACCTGGCCCGCCCCTTTGAAATGCCCCAATGCGGCCAGCGTTCCCTTGTTCTTGTAAATAAACGGAGCTGGGGTTTGGCCGCGAAGGGCCGCAGTGATGTTGTATGCCAACTGCCTGGCTTCCCGCAGGGCGTGCTGTGCCAGCGGCGGGTAAGGTTTTCCCGAAGGGTCTGGAATGACGGCGCAGTCGCCCAATGCCCACAACTCCGGACGGCCCTTTAACTGCATGGTCGCTTCAGCCAGGACGCGGCCTTTTTTGTCTTTCTCCACCGGAAGCTCCGCTATCAGCGGGCTGGGCGCGACGCCGGTGGCCACGATGATCGTCTCGGATTCGATCGTTTGGCCGCCGGGCAGGTCGAGGCGGCCTTTGTGGATCGCGTTTACCCGCGTGTTCACGCGAATCCGCACGCCGCGTTTCTCCAGCACCGTCGCCGAATAATCGGCCAGCTTTTCGTCAAATTCCGGGGCGATGTGCGGGCCCGCTTCGATCATTTCGAATCGAACCTGCCGGGCATCGACGTTTTTGTACAGCTCGGCGACGTTGTCGATGAACGTCGTCAGCTCTCCCATCAGTTCGACGCCCACCAGCCCCGCGCCGACGACCACAAACGTGAGCTGGGCCTGTTTGCGGGCCTCGTCTTTCTCGATGTCGGCCTGCTCAAAAAGCTTGATGACGTGGTTGCGCAGAAAGATCGCATCGCCCAGGGTCTTGAACGTCATGGCCTTATCCGAGCCAGGTACCAGCGACGTGTTGGTAACGCCGCCCAGCGCCAGGACAAGATGGTCGTATCCAAGCTCGTTGATTGCGCTACCGCCGACTGGGCAAACGACGACCACTTTCCGGTCCAGGTCGATCGATTGCACCTGCGCTTCGACGAATTGGGCGGCGTGAAGCAGGGGCCGTATCGGATTGACCGCGTGCCGCGGCTCGAGGATCCCCGATCCCGCCTCGAACAGCAGGGGAGTCATCAGGAAGTAGTTGTCGCGGCTGACGAGGGTCATCTGGATGTCGTCGCTGCCGCGCCAGAGCTTTTCAAGGTGCAGCGCGGTGTAAACGCCGCCAAACCCCCCGCCCAGGATCAAGACCCGTTGCCGCTCGGCTGCTCGCTCTATCATGACTGCCATCGTGCTTCCTTCCGAGAGCGATACTACGCCGCGTCCTGGCCGGGAACCATGATTTGTTTGCCAAGCGGCCCTTGCGCTCGGCCGGCGCCTGCGATACGATGACCTGCACAACCGGAGCCAGCCGATGTCGCGACAAAACCAGATCGTCGTGGTAGCTATGTTTGCCTCGCTGATTGTTGCCGCCCCGATCGACGCGGCGCCAGCCGGCGGAGTGCTAAAGTCCGAGATGATCTTCGACAAGGCGGATTTCCCCGCGTGCCACGCTTCGACGATCGCGCAGACACGCGAGGGGTGGCTGGTAGCCGCGTGGTTTGGCGGGCTGCGGGAGGGTGATCGCGGCGTGGGGATCTGGCTGTCGCGACAGGTCGAAGGAAAGTGGACGCCGCCGGTGGAAGTCGCGAACGGGAAGCAGTCGACTGCTGAAACTGCCGAGGCCGACCGCTTCCCCTGCTGGAATCCGGTCCTGTTCCAACCCCCTAAAGGACCGTTGCTGCTGTTTTTCAAGGTTGGCCCGCGCCCGTCGCAATGGTGGGGAATGTGGACGACCAGCAGCGATGGCGGACGATCCTGGTCGCCGCCGACGCGCCTGCCTGCCGGTATCCTCGGCCCCATCAAGGACAAGCCCGTCCAGCTTCCGAGTGGCGAAATCCTTTGCCCCTCCAGTACCGAAGACCACGGGTGGCACGTGCATCTCGAACGCACGGCCGACCCGCCTGATGCATGGGTCGCAACGCCGTCCATCGAAGACCCGGAGCACTTGAGCGCGATCCAGCCAACGATCCTCACGCTGCCCGGCGGAAAGCTGCAAATCCTCTGCCGGACTCGCGCCGGCGTGATTGCCCGGAGCACCTCGACCGACGACGGCCGGACATGGACCGCGCTGGCCCCAACCGATCTTCCGAATCCCAATTCAGGGATCGACGCCGTGACGCTGACGGACGGACGGCACCTGCTGGTCTACAACCCGACGCACGATGCGCGTACGCCGCTCTGGGTTGCGGTTTCGCACGATGGCGCGAGCTGGAGCCACGTACTGACATTGGAAACGGCGCCGGGCGAATACTCGTATCCCGCCGTCATTCAAACGCGCGACGGCCTGGTCCATGTCACTTACACCTATCAGCGCAAGCAGATCAAGCACGTCGTAATCGACCCGCAATCGCTTTGACAAATGTCCCAGGACGTTCTGCAAATTGCCCTCGAGCATCACCGTGCCGGCCGTTTGACGCAGGCCGAGGCGGGGTACCGTGCGGTGCTCGAGAAGGAACCCGCCAATGTAGAAGCCTCCCATTGGCTGGGCGTGTTGACGTACCAGGCGGGCCGCGCCGCCGAGGCGTCGGTCCTGCTGGAGCGCGCCGCCGCGGCGCGGCCGGACGACGCGGCATCTCATCACAATCTTGGCCAGGCCTACCTCGGCTGCGGCCGCTATACCGAGGCAATCGTCGCTCTTGGCCGTGCCGACGCGCTTTTGCCCGGAAATCCGCAGACGCTTCTGGCCGCGGCCCTGGCGCGGCTGGCGCGAAAGTCCGAGGGCGACGCTTCGATCGCCGTCGATCTACTGGATCGCGCCCGTGCGGCGGGTTTGAACGACAGTGAACTGGAGCAATATCGGGCCGCGGCGCTGCTGGCGGTGGGGCGGGTCGAAGATGCCATCGCGGCAGGGCGCGCCGCCGTCGAAAAGCGTCCCGACAACGCCGAGGCTTTCTTTCATCTCGGGACCGCGTACCGCCAGAAGGGAGAGTTGGAGCCCGCGCGCTGGTGCATGACAATCGCGCTGGACTTGAATCCATCTCACGTGCGGGCGTGCTACGCGCTGGCCGTGATGGAGGCGGAAGCCGAAAACCACGAGGCGGCCGAGGCCCTGTTCCGGCGGGCCATCGAGCTGAGGCCCGATTCCGCCGCGGCGTATCAGGGCCTGGCGACCCTGCTTCGACACCTGGACCGCGAGCAGGAGGCTGGCCCACTACTGGCGCAGGCGAAGCTGGCGTCACGCGGCCAGATTCCACGTCAAGCCCCATCGGGCCACACGGCAGCCATTGCCGATCTTGAACGACGAATGACGCCCTCGCCCCATTCCGCTGCCCTTCATTTCAGGCTGGCGGTTCAGGCCGGAATCAGCCCCCCGGCCAAGATTCCGACCGAATCGCTTTCGGATTTATTTCAGCGCTATGCCGACCTGTTCGACGAGCATCTGCGGGGGAAATTGGATTACCGGGCGCCGGAGTTGATTGCCGAAGCGGTTGCCGCCACACACCCGTCGGCGCCGCTGGACGTCCTCGATCTGGGATGCGGGACCGGCCTGTGCGGTCCACCCTTGCGCTCCCTGGCCCGAATAATTCATGGCGTCGATCTTTCCTCCGCCATGATCAAGAAGGCCGCTCAGCGCGGCGTCTACGACCGCCTTGAAGTCGGCGAGTTGATCCAGACCATGACGCGCCTCGGGCGTTCGTTCGATCTGATCGTGGCCGCCGACGTCTTCATCTATGTAGGTGACCTGGCGCCGGCGTTCGAGGCCGTCGCGGCATGCCTTCGCCCCGGCGGGATGTTCGCCTTTTCAGTCGAGGCCGGCGAGGGTGATCGCTTCCGCTTCGATCGAAGAGCCCGACGATTCACTCACTCCAGGCCCTATCTGCGCCACTTGGCCAAGATCTATGGCTTTCGCGAGGAAACGCTTGGCGAGGTTGTGCTGCGCCAGGAAGCCCGCGTTCCGGTTGCGGGATATCTGGCTCTGCTGCGATTGCCGTCCGCCGAGGTCGGCCCGGTCACTTCCCATCCGTGAGGCCGCGGCATATATTTCGCTCTCGCCGCCGCGTGGCGGTGCAGGGGATACAGCAAGGAGAACGTTCATGTCTCGGTCTTTCGGTCTCTCGATGTCCGTCGCCGTGCTGCTGTCGGTTGCCGTGTTGGGATGCAGGCAAAACGCGCCGGTTCCGGTTACCCCCGGCTCCGCCAGCAAGTCGTTATATGATCGCCTGGGAGGGGAGAACGCGATCAAGCAGGTGGTGGACGACCTGGTGGCCCGTGCCGCGGCCGATCCCCGCGTCAATTTCGTCCGCACCGGCCACCCGCGCACGTGGGATCCCAACGCCGACGACAACATGAAGGACCTCAAGACGCATCTGGTCCAATTCATCTGCAAGGCGACCGGCGGTCCCCAGCAATACGAAGGCGAATCCATGAAAAAGGCGCATGAGCACATGGAAATCACCCAGGACGAGTGGAACGCCTTCGCCGACGACCTGAAGGCCACCTTGAACCACTTCGCCGTCGGCCAGCAGGAGCAGGGGGAATTGCTCGCCATTGTCGCCAGCACTCACGACGACATCGTCAACCAATAATGATCGTGCTCATCGACAACTACGACTCGTTCACCTACAACCTGGTCCAGAAACTGGGCGAGGTGGACCCGTCGCGGCCCATCAAGGTGTTTCGCAATGACAAAGTAACGGTCGAGCAGGTCGAGGAACTGCGGCCGACCCACATC
>Ga0307477_10001175_pt1 | contig 23059 bp, 19 predicted proteins | sample atmos_gasesECM2C_FD_203316 | JGI IMG/M metagenome (GOLD analysis project Ga0307477, IMG submission 203316) | Hardwood forest soil microbial communities from Morgan-Monroe State Forest, Indiana, United States - atmos_gasesECM2C_515 | ecosystem: Environmental > Terrestrial > Soil > Temperate...
GGATCAGTTTTGTCCCGAGTGCGCTGGCCTTCTCCTATATGACGCGGCGAACAAGAAATTCTCGTGCAAGAGCTGCGGCCTCTTCCTTACGAGGGAACAACTCTCCGACCTGAGGTACAAGATGAAGACGCTCCCCGATGACGAGAGGAGGAAGAGGCAGCGCCAACAGGCCGACTACCTCGACTGGTGGCTCAGCGGGAACAAGAACAAGCAATAGACCGCGACATGCGACGCGAGGCGTTCGCCTAGTGTCAACTATTACCTCAGGGTCGTCCCAGTGCGCCCCTTCCCGAAAACATCCTTGAACTTCTTCACAATGAGCCTCGTGTTCTCAGTGGTATCGAGACGCATAGCCTGGTCCGGCGTTACCCATCGGAACTCCTCTGACTCCTCGTTCAGGACAATCCTCGTCCCTACCGGCGACGCCAAAAAGTCTATCAGGATAAAATGGAACTTCGTCCTCCCCTTCTCGTCAGGGATTATCTCTTCAGACACCTGGAAGATCTCGCGGATGCGTACCTCGAGGCCCAGTTCCTCTCTCGCCTCCCTTTTGCAGCCGTCCTCGAGGCTCTCACCCGTCTCGAGCGCGCCTCCGGGGAGAGACCATTTGCCCTTGTTCGGCTCGAACTTTCTCTTGATCAGGAGGACCTTCTTGTCCGAATGTATCAGGGCCCCGACGCCCACGAGCGGGCGGGGCGGGTACTCTCTCCCTCGTCCCAAGGCACGCGACACCTACGCAGCGGGTTAAGAAGCTCCCGAAAAGACTTAACAGAACACGGCGCAGCTCGGCCGTCTCTTGGTCGTCGTGGACAACCTTGCGGTTGGCAAGGAGCTCCTCATCGGCAGGACTCTGAACACGAACGCGGGCTGGATCGGAGGGAGGATGTACGCGATGGGCGGGATGATCGACCGGATCCTCACCGTCACCGACTCGCTCGACGAGATCTCCTCAGGGCTGACGCAACTCCTCTCGAGGAGGCCGGACTATATCATCGTGGTGGGAGGTCTCGGGCCCACCCCTGACGACATGACCCTCAAGGGAATCGCGATGGGCCTGGGCCTGTACCTGAAGCCCAACCAAGTCGCCGTCAAGATGATCAAGGAGCATCTCGAGGCGGTCGGCCGAAGGCCCGACCTCACGCCCCAGCAAAGGAAGATGGCACAGCTTCCAGTGGGGGCCACGCCCCTCCCGAACGATGCCGGCACCGCCCCCGGGGTCCGGCTGAAGGCTGGGAAGACCGTCGTGTTCTGTCTGCCCGGGGTGCCTGCCGAGATGAAGCACATCTTCAGGCACTCTGTCGAAGGAGAGATCAGAAAGAAGATGGGAGTGATCCACACATCGCGGATCACCTTGAAGGTGAGGGGCATCCACGAAGCCCCCCTGGCTCCTGCGATAGCCGCCGCGCTGAAGATGCACCCTTCCTACATCAAGTCCCATCCAAGGAGCATGAAAGAGGGGGAGCCGACCCTCGAGCTGGACATCGTGGTCACATCCCGTGACCGGGAATATGCTCGAAGGGCGCAGGAAGAGCTCCTCTCCTTCCTATCCGGGAAGATAGAGGGCCTCGGCGGCGAGATCACCAGCCGTCGGGAGACCCACATCTAGCACTAGGTTTATGCGCATGGTCGTCCCTGTCCGCCCGTGCACCTAATCCTCGTCACGGGCACGGCAGGTTCGGGAAAGTCCCTCCTCACTGCGTCCCTGGTGGCTTGGTACAAGGAGAAGGGACGGGACGCGCTAACAGTCAACCTCGACCCCGGGGTGCTCAACCTCCCCTACGAGCCCGACATCGATGTGAGGACGATGATAGACTACCAGGGACTGATGAACACCTACTCCCTCGGCCCCAATGGGGCGCTGATCCTGGCGAGCGACCTGATCGCGGGCAAGCTCGCCGAGATCCAGGACGAGGTCGACTCCTCGAACCCCGAGTTCGTCATCGCCGACACTCCGGGCCAGGTCGAGCTCTTCGCGTTTAGAGAGAGCGGCCCCTACTTGGCCAAGGAGCTGAAGGCGGATTCAAAGACGGTGCTGTTCCTGATGGACTCTCTGATCGCCTCCTCTCCCACGAGCTTCCTCTCGCTCCTCCTGCTCTCGACCGCCGTCCAGCTGCGCATGGGACTCCCCCACATGCAGATTCTCTCCAAGACAGACCTCGCAAAGTCCCCCCACGAGATTGCGAAGTGGGCCACCGACCCGTCGCTCTTCGAGGAGAGGCTCTCCGGCGTGAAGTCAGGTGATACCTACGTCTACTATTCCGAGCTCTTCAAGGCGCTCAGGAGGGCCCAGGTCTCTCCTGACCTCTACCCTGTCTCCGCGTACACGAGGGACGGCTTCATCGCCTTGGTCGGGGAGCTCTCCCGGATTGCTGAGACTGGCGAAGAGCTTACGGACTGACCGAGGCGCGAGACCCCGTACTCGTCATACGGCGGATACTTGTTCTACAACAATTCGACTCGCAGAATCCCTTCCATCATTGGTGGCGGCTAAATAGTACTCCAACGTATTGACCTATGGATCCGAGTACCGTTTCAAGAGTTCTGGCTCCGATAGTTCTTGTTGTCGTGCTTGTTGGCGCTCCGTCAGTCTTTGAATGTCACGCCAACTGCACTACCAATATCTCGGAAATCAAACCACGTTCAGCGACGTATGCCAACTTGCCGACCTCGCTCAAGGGCCATACGACCACTTTCCCCGGCCTTGGAATGGAAGAACCTGGAACCTTCCTCTCATCATCAGGTTCGAAATTGAACGTTGCTCAGAGACATTTTGCTGTCAATACCGCTGAGCTCTTAGGAACCACAACACGCGGTTATCTCGATTGCTGATTCTGTGATCACTAACGACGAGTCCACGTGGACAAATCCAGTGCCCGCCACCGCAGAGGATGAAGAATTGTTTACGAATAAATATGTTCCCCGATTATGTAACTCGTATGTATATGAGAAGCAAGGTGGCCAGACCGAGGTCTACCTTACTGACTCCGAAGGGGGTCACCGTTTCTTTGCTGACAATTTGACTCCGGATGGAGGCCTCGTTGAGAACAAAGCCGCCATTGTCAGCATTGGAGCAAGGAATCAATTGGGCAATTACTTACGCTATCTGGACGAGAACGGAGGCTCGTTGGACTACAACTTCTTCAACAGTCCGTCTGGAACCAAAGTGGGGCCGACCTATTCCTTCGCTTCAGCTTTGGCAGATGCGGCGACAAAATATGACATAGGCATCCATATCTACGGCGAAGGTTGGTGGGACACTCTTCAATAGCATGTCAGGGTATAAGGGTTCGGAAGCTCTTTCTTGGCTCAGAAGTAACAAGAACAAGTGTGCCTTCGCCGGGAATCGCTTCGAGACAACTGCCAACGCAATTGAGGCGGTGAAGCGACTGTACGCAGCAGGTGCTACTGAGGTGGCTGTCGGACCGCCGCTCGAGGAGCCCGAGAGGATTCAGAAGTATGGAGGTCCATACGCGGATATGCTTGATGTTATGTTCCCGAAGAAGAAAACAGAACAGGTCTTGGCAGTCGTCAAATCGCTCCGACCTGATCTTGGAGGAAAAAAGAAAAACGTAATCAAAAGGGATGAAGGAGACCGAAAATTGATGCTTTGGTGGGATTGACTCCAGACTTTGTTCTGCTTTCGTTGAAGCATGGAGGAATCAAGCTTAAGACTGAAGCCGGTTATTTCGATTTACACCCTGCAATGCCCATAAATGTGGCGAAAAACTGCGTACAGTTGCGAAACAAGCAAAGCTTAAGAATGCCCGGTCCCAGCGCCGATCCACGACTTTCAGATTCAACGGATGCTACACGGCGGTCATCACCCCCTTCGACGAGACGATGGTCGACTGGGAGGCGATCCGCCAGCTGGCCGAGTTCCAGCGCGCCCAGGGAGTACAGGGCGTCGTCCCTGCCGGGACTACCGGCGAGAGCCCGTCCCTGACGTGGGAGGAGCACCATAGGGTCATAGGGGCGTACCACGAGGCGGCCGGCCAGGACGTCCGGACCATCGCGGGCACCGGCTCCAACAGCACCGAGGAGTCGATGGCAGCCACCCGCCGGGTCGCCGACGAGGGTATCGACGCCGCCCTGCTCGTTGACCCGTACTACAACGGGCCGAGCTCGCTCGAGATCAGGAGGGAGTACTACGCCCCTATCGCGAGGGCCTTCCCTGACGTCCAGATCATCCCGTACATCATCCCGGGGCGGACGGGCACGCAGATGCTCCCGCAAGACCTGGCGATACTTGCGAGGGACTTCCCGAACGTCTCCTGCGTCAAGGAGGCGACGGGGAGCGCAGAGAACGCGCGCCTCACGCGGGCCCTCTGCGGTCCTGACTTCTCGATAATGTCGGGCGACGACGACAAGACCCTCTCTCTGATGAGCGACGGCACGATAAACAGCTCCGGCGTCATCTCGGTGCTCTCAAACGCCTTCCCGGGCGCCATCCAGCGGATGACCGCCGCCGCCCTGGCGAAGGATTGGACGGAGGCGCAGAGGCTCGGACGGGCCTTGCAGCCCCTCTTCGGCCTTGTCACCGTGAAGGTCGACGAGCAGAGCCCAATGGGCGCGGTCCCCGTAAAGTCGAGGAACCCCGTCCCCATCAAGACGGTCATGAACATCCTTGGGATGCCTGCGGGGATTACAAGGCAGCCCTTGGGCAAGGTCACCAAGCAGGGCCTGAGCCTGATCCTCGAGACTCTCCGCACATCTTGGGCGAGCGACCCAGAGCTCTTCGAGCCGATCGTGGGCGCCTTCGACGTCTCCATCTCCGATAGGCTTGAAAACCCAAAGTACCTCGAGGGCCTATGCTATGACAGCTACTAGGCGGCTGAGGCTCTGCGTCGTCGGCGCGACCGGCAGGATGGGCTCCCTCATCTGTCGGGAGGCATCCCCAGAGAAGTTCGAGGTTACCGGCGCGGTCGCCGCCCCGGTCGAGCCCGGAGTGGGCAAGACCCTCCGGGAGCTCGGGGCAAGGCCGAGCGAAGTGAAGGTCTCGCCCCCCTCCCGCCTCCCGGAGCTCCTCAAGAACGCGGACGTCTGCGTCTCCTTCACGACCGCCCAGGCCGAGTTCGACAACGTGCAGTATGTCGCCGAGAGCCGCGTCCCCATAGTCATCGGCACCACCGGGTTCATCGGGACGCAGAGGAACGACATCGAGGGAGTCCTCAGGGGCAGGTCGCCGGCAATCATCTCCTCCAACTTCTCGGTCGGGGCCAACCTACTCATCGCCCTCGCCGCGTCCCTCAGAGGCCTCCCTCCCGACTTCGACGTGAGCATAGTCGAGGCGCACCACGCAGGCAAGGCAGACGCCCCCAGCGGCACCGCGTTCAGCATAGCGGAGGCCGTCTCCAAGGCCCGGGGCTACACGAAGACCGTGTTCGGCCGGACCGGGGCCTCGAGGCGCGCGCCCGGAGAACTAGAGATCAGCTCTCTCCGGGGCGGCGGGACACCCGGAGAGCACATCGTCTACGCCTTCGGGCCCAACGAGATGCTCAGGCTCGAGCACCTTGCCTTCTCCAGGTCGGCGTTCGCCTCGGGGGCTTTGCACGCGGCCGAGTGGCTCTCGCAGGGGAGGGACCCGCGCCTCTACACCATGAACGACGTCCTCGGGGTCGCCGCCCGGGCCTAGCCTTCGTAGAGCATCTCGTGCGTCTCGGGCATGCCGTCGGTGAGCAGCTTATGGCCCCCGGTGGTCACCGCTATGGTCTCCCCGATCCTGCAGCCCCCGACCTTGAGGTCGTCATGGAGGGTGATGCACGGCTCGATCGCGACGACATGGCCCGGGACCAGCTTCATGCTGGGCCCGTCCCTCCCCGGCTCCGGAGCCCACGGCGGCTCGTAGACGTTCATCCCGAGCCCGTGCAATATCGGCTGGATTCTGCTGAACGAGTACTTCCCGTAACCGTGCTCTGAAATGACCTTCTCGGCGGCGTCCCTAAGTTCCCTCGTGGTCGCCCCGGGGCGAGCCTCTTTGAGCGACGCCGAGTACGCGTCGTAGGTCGCAGTGTAGACCTTCCTCTGTGCGCTCGTGGGCTTGCCGATTATCGTGGTCGCCGTGATGTCTGTGTTGTACGCGTTGTAGATGGTCGCGTAGCCCAGGATCAGGAACTCTCCGCTCCTTATCGTCTTGTCCGAGTCGTACCGGAGCATCAATCCAGTGTTAATCCCGGAGAAGGTGGCGAGGCCCCACGACATCCCCTCCGCGCCGAGCTTCCTCGCGGCATATTCCGCCTCGGCGGCGACCTGGTACTCCCTCATGCCCGGCCTGGCGCATTTGAGCGCAGCCCTGATGGCAGCCTCTGTGACCTTGCCCGCTTCTCTCATTATCGCGACCTCCTCGTCGAGCTTGACCGCCCTCTCCTCGGCGACCTTCCCACCCACCCCGACGAGCTCGATTCCCTTCGCCTCCTCCCGGAGCCTCTCATGCTCCTCGAAGCTCAGCTGGTCGTACCCCACCCTCCCGCCCCTGAGGTAGTCGCCGAAGACCTTCGACAGCTCCCGCTCTCGGCCGAGCGAGTGCATCATCCTCATGTCGCCGATCCAAGGCATGTAGTACTTGGCACGCGTGTAGTCGCCGGCAACGGTCAGGAGGACCACGTCCCCTCCAGCAGTGACGAAGGCCGAGTAGCTGTTCTGGAACCAGACGCTGACCACCGGCCGAAAGTCGGTCGAGTATCGGACGTTCTCTACCCTGTTCAGGAGAAGGGCGTCCAGCCCCTCCCTCCTCATCAGCCCGACCAGCTTTGAGACCTTCTTCTTCCTCAAGCTCGCGGCGCTCCTCTCCGCAGCAGAACCGACCAAGTCTTTCCTCGCGCCTCCCTCCGCCGCGTATAAATGAATGGCAGGCGCGGCGTCCTTGTGCCACGGGCAACGAGGTCTAATCCCGGCGAGGCCCTGAGGAGGCTGCTCTCGGCGGGCGAGACTCTCGCCGTCCCCGGAGTGTTCAACCCCGCTGTCGGGCTCCTCGCGAAGAAGGCAGGGTTCAAGGCGATCTACTTCTCGGGAGCCGCCTTCTCCAACTCCCTTGGACTACCGGACCTCGGGCTGACGACCCTGACAGAGGTCGTCGGGGCCGTGAGGATGATCACCTCGAAGGTCAGGCTCCCCCTCATCGTCGACGTCGACACAGGCTTCGGCGAGGCGCTCAACGTCGCGAGGACCGTCTTGGAGATGGAGGGGGCGGGGGCTGCCGCAATCCAGATCGAGGACCAGGTGAGCCCCAAGAGGTGCGGGCACCTCTCGGGGAAGCAGGTCGTCGAGCCGGGGAGGATGATTGAGAAGATAGTCGCGGCCAAGCGGGCCCTTGCGACCGGGCTGGTGATCATCGCCAGGACGGATGCCTTCGCCATCGAGGGGATCGACGGCGCCATCGAGCGGGCGAAGACTTACCTCAAAGCCGGCGCCGACGCCATCTTCCCGGAGGCCCTCAAGACCAGGAAGGAGTTCGCGGAATTCGCCCGCAAGGTCAAGGCCCCGCTTGTCGCTAACATGACAGAGTTCGGGGTGACGCCTTACATGACAGTCGACGAGTTCTCGAAGATGGGGTACCGGCTGGTACTGTTCCCGGTCACCACGTTCAGGGCGGCGATGAAGGCCTCGCATGACGCCCTCGCGGAGCTGGCACGCGTCGGAAGCCAAAAGGCTCTCCTCGGGAATTTGATGAACAGGGACGAGTTCAACGACCTGATCGATTACGAGTCGTACGAGCGGGCCGATAGCTCCACGGCGGCCCTAGCTAGGCGGCTCGACGGAGGCTGAGGGTACAAGACCTCCTGTTAGCGGTCAAAACAATTAATATCGGCTCACCGTCTGTGCCTTGAATGGCTGAAGTCCTCCGGGCCCCGAAGGGGCTCGACGGCATAGCGGTCGCTGACACAAGGATAGCAAAAAGCGGGGCCGACGGCACCCTTACTTATCGTGGCTATGCAATCAAGGACCTCTTCGACAAGTCGAGCTTCGACGAGTCCGCCTTCCTCATCTTAAAGGGAAAGCTCCCCTCCAAGGCCGAGCTCGCCGACTTCACGGCCCGGTCGAGGAAGCTGTCTCACCTGCCCCCACAGGTCTATCAGGTGCTGAGGATGCTCCCCAAGGACGCACACCCGATGGACGTCCTGCGCACCACCGTCTCCGCCCTGGGCACCATCGAACGGGGCCTCTCGCCGGAAGAACAGAAGATATCTGTCATCTCCAAGATGCCCTCCCTGGTCGTCAACGGGTACAGGGTGGTGAAGGGCGAACGCCCCATCGAGCCCGACGAGTCGCTCAACCAGGGCGCCAACATACTCTACATGCTGCGGGGCAAGGCACCGTCCTCTTTCGAATCTTGGGTGATGGAGAGGGTCCTGATCCTCTACTTGGAGCACGACCTCAACGCCTCGGCCTTCACGGTCAGGGTGGTGGCCTCGACACTCGCTGACATCTATTCCGCCTGCACCGCTGGCCTCGCCGCCCTGAAGGGGCCTTTGCACGGTGGCGCGAACGAGGCGGCCATGAAGATGCTCGCCAAGATAGGCAAGGCGGAGGACGCAAAGGCGTACGTCGAGCAGCTCCTCCACGCGCACGAGAAGGTGATGGGATTCGGCCACCGCATATACAAGGAGGTCGACCCGCGGGCGCAGCTCACCAAACAACTCTTGAGAAGGCTGGTCTCGGAAACCGGCAAGGGGGAGGAGCTCTACGACCTCTGCGACGCGGTCGAGAAGGCCGTGTGGGACTTGAAGAAGCTGCCAGCGAACGTGGACTTTTACGTCGCCCCCGTCTTCAACATCCTTGGCGTGCCGACCGAGATCTACACCCCGCTCTTCGCGTCGAGCAGGACGGTCGGGTGGGTCGCCCACTACAACGAGCAGATCGAGGACAACAGGATTTACAGGCCGGACGCCGTCTACATCGGCGAGAAGGGGCTCAAGTACGTCCCCCTCTCCGACCGCTAGCCGGCCTTCGCAACGCACATCGCGGGAAGGGCGGAGACGTCCTTCACGCGTTCAAAATCCCAAAGGCATCCTAGGACCTCGTCCGCGCGCCTCCCGCTGAGGCTCCTCTTCACGAGCCCCCTGAACTTCGCCTCTATCTCCTCGACTGACATCGGGTTGCCGGGGTGGCCCCTGGGCGTGTCTGCCTGCTTCCTTATGACCGTCCCGTCATCGAGTGTGACCGTGATTCGATTTCCGAACCTCCCCGGATAACCAGCTGTCATCCCCCCGTCCTCCCTCACGGTGATTCTCCCGAGGAGGCTGAGCAGCTCGGGGTCCCGGAGGTTCCTTCCGGCATAAGCCCGGACGTCTATCCTCCCCTTGAGCAGCGCCGCCGCGACTATGTAGGGGAGGCTGTGGTCCGCCGTCTCCCGGGTGGACGGAGCCCACTTCTCCCTGTCCTTCGCAAGTATCGAGTACCCCGCCTCGTGAGTCTCCACCTCCACCGAGCTTATCCGCCGGTCCTCGCCCATCTCTTTCCTCGCCTCCAGGGCGGCCTCGATGGCGGTCTGCGCGTGGTATTCCGCCGGGTAGAACTTGAGGAAGGTCTTCGCCAGCTCGAACGACTTCCCCCTCCGCCCGAACTCCTCGAAGGGGAGGTCGAACGGCCCAGAGACCTGGCTGAAGAATCCCATCTCGCCCTCGAAGACGGGGGACGGGCCCGTGATCCCGGCCCTCGCTAGGAGCACCGAGACGACCGCGTTCCTGGCTGCGTTGGCGAAGGAGAACCCCTTCCAGTCGGAGAGCTCTCCGGCCCTGACCTGGCGCATCGCCAGGTGCGAGTTGAGAGAGATGTTGACGGCCTGGGTCGTCTCCTTCTTGGAGAGGCGGAGCGCCTTCCCCGCGCCGAGGGCGCTCGAGACCAGGCCGTAGCAGACATGGTCCCACCCTCTCGTCCTGAGGCTCGCCGCGTCGCACAGCCTGCACTGTATCTCGTATGCGAGCACGACCGCCAGGATCAGGTCCTTCCCTGAGACTCCCTCCATCTCCCCGACCGCGAGGCACGGGGCGATGTTGTCGCTCGGGTGGGCCGGCTCTTTAGAGAGGTATGTGTCGTTGAAGTCGAAGTACCTGACCATGAGCCCGTTGACAAGAGTCGCCATGTCCGGGGTCACCGCGACCTTCGTGCCCAGGATCGTCGAGTCTCCCGTCCGGTAATTCTTGCTGGCCAGCCCCCTCGCCGCGGCCACCGGGCCTTCACGGAACGCCCCGATAGCGCACCCGATACTGTCGACGAGCCTCTTCTTCGCCTCGAGCACGACCCGCTCGTCGAGGTCGCTGTAGGAGACAGAGGCCGAGTACTCGCTCAGCCGTTCCGCCATGTTCGTCCCCTCCATCCGGATCACGCGCGGAAGAGGCGGTCCGCAGCCTCGTCTATGGTGAGCTCGTGCCCCATGACCTTCCCCGCCAGCCGCCTCACAATCTCCTGCCTCCCCTCCAGCCCGAGGAGCGCCTTCCTCCTAGCGACCTCGCTGATCATCCCCTCCACACTCCTTAGCTTCATCTCAACGCCCCCAGCCGAGAGGAACTCCGCCCTCTTCTTCTCCAGGACAGTGACCACGGTCCCGACCCCCTCCCTCTTGAGGGCGGACGTCTTGAGGACCGAGGGGCTCCGGGTCTTCGAGCCCTTCGCCACCGAGAGAAGGTCCACCACCGTCGCGTCCGCCCCAGGGAGGTCTGCCTTGTTGACCACGTAGACGTCTCCCACCTCCATCAGGCCGGCCTTCGAGGCCTGGACGTCGTCCCCCATCCCCGGCATGACGACGACCATCACGGCATGGGCGACCTTCACGATGTCGATGTCCGACTGCCCTATCCCGACCGTCTCGACAAGTATCACGTCCATCCCCGCCGCGGAGAGCACCTGGATCACGTCTGAGACGGCCGCGGAGAGCCCCCCCGTCCATCCCCTCGACGCCATGCTCCGTATGAAGACGCCCTTATCCATCACGTGGTCGACCATCCGGATGCGGTCTCCGAGGAGCGCCCCGCCTGTGATGGGGCTCGTGGGGTCGATCGCCACCACGCCCACCCTGAGGCCCCTCTTCCTATAGTCCTCGGTGAGCCTGTCCACCAGAGTGCTCTTCCCCGTCCCCGGGGGCCCGGTCACCCCGACAACGAAGGCGTTACCTATCCTTGGGCTGATAGCCCGGAGGAGCCCGGGGGCCTCCTTCCCCCCGTTCTCGACGACCGTGATTGCCCTGGCAAGCGCCCTCCTGTTCCCCTTCACCAGCTGGCCAGCGAGCTCCCTGCTGCTCAAAACCATGATACCGGACGCGCCCACTCGAATTAAACGTAATGTATCGGCGGGGGGAGCTCCCGGCCAGTCGAACTGACGAAGGGAATCTCGTTACGTTTATCTGGCGGTTTCGGGTCGCTCTTTTCGATGCTCGAAGGCGGCAAAGACCCCTACTGGTCTCGCAAGGTCAAGGAGATCTCCGCAAGGAGGAAGAGGAACGGCGGTCTCTTCGACCAGCGGACGCTAAGGGACCTGAAGAAAGGGACCGAGCAGTGGACCAAGGAGGTCTACGCCCCATGGGTGAGCGCGTCGCCCGAGGACAAGAAGAGCCGCGAGACGGCTTCCGGGATCCTTGTCAAGCCCGTCTACACCCAGAACGACATATCAGGGCTCTCCCAGAGCGACCTGTCGCTCCCAGGGGTCTACCCGTACACCAGGGGGGTCTACCCTACGATGTACAGGGGGAGGCCCTGGACGATGAGGATGTTCTCCGGGTTCGGCACCCCAGAGGACACCAACAAGCGCCTCAAGCTCCTGCGGAAGCACGGGCAGACCGGCCTGAGCATCGCCTTTGACATGCCGACGCTCTATGGCTACGACTGCGACTCGGAAAAGGCGCACGGCGAGGTCGGGAGGTGCGGGGTGAACGTCTCGTCCCTGCGAGACATGGAGGCGATCTTCGAGGGCATCCCCCTAGACAAGGTGAGCACCTCGATGACGATCAACGCCCCCGCCGCCGTCCTCACCTGCATGTACGCGGCCGTCGCGAAGCAGAGGGGGATACGCCTCGACGCCCTAAAGGGGACTGTCCAAGCAGACATGCTGAAGGAGTACATCGCCCAGAAGGAGTGGTCCTTCCCTCCGGAGGCGCACCTCCGGATCGTGCGGGACATGATGGTCTATTGCACGAAGCACATGCCCCAGTGGAACTACGTCAGCATCAGCGGGTATCACATCAGGGAGGCAGGTTCCAGCGCGGTCCAGGAGCTCGCCTTCACGCTGGCCGACGGCTTCAGCTACGTCGAGCTAGGGACCAAGGCAGGCCTGGACGTGGACGACTTCGCTCCCCGTCTCAGCTTCTTCTTCAACTCGACGATGGACTTCTTCGAGGAGATCGCAAAGTTCCGAGCCGCCCGCAGGATCTGGGCGACTGTGCTCCGCGAAAGGTACGGGGCCAAGAAGTCCCGGAGCCTATTGATGAGGTTCCACACCCAGACCTCCGGAGTCTCCCTCACCTGGCAGCAGCCCTACAACAACATCGTGAGGACGGCGATCGAGGCGCTCGCCGGGGTCCTCGGGGGGACCCAGTCCCTGCACACGAACTCATACGACGAGGCGTGGGCGCTCCCGACGGAGCACGCCGTCCAGGTCGCCCTGAGGACCCAGCAGATAATCGCCGAGGAGACGGGAGTCACCAGCGTCGTCGATCCCCTCGCAGGGTCCTTCTATGTCGAGTGGCTCACTGAGAAGCTTGAGGAAGAGGCTTACAGGTACTTCGAGAAGGTTGAGAAGGCGGGAGGCCTTCTGAACGCCATAAAGTCGGGGTACCTCCAGAAGGAGATCGCCGAGAACGCGTACCGCCTCTCTAAGAGGGTCGAGAGCGGCGAGGACGGGATCGTGGGCGTCAACAAGTACGAGGTGGAGGAGGACCCACCCATCAGCACCCTGAAGATCGACATGAACGCCCAGCGGAAGCAGGTCGCCAGGATCCGCCGCGTCCGCGCCGAGAGAGACGAGAAGAAGGTCAAGGCGCTGCTCTCGAAGCTGAGGCGCGCCTACGAGGACCCCGACGCGAACTCGATGTACCCCCTGCTCGAGGCCGTGAGCGCCTACGCCACCCTCGGCGAGATCGTGCAGGTAGGAAGAGAGGTCTGGGGCAGCTATAAAGAGCCTCAGATAATCTAGCTCCCGGCCGATACCAACCCGCCAAAAAGGGATAGTTTTTCTAACCGAGACCCGCCTCGGCATTCGTTGAAGCAGCGCTCGACGGCCCCGCGCAGGAAGATACGGATACTCGTCGCGAAGCCGGGGCTGGACGGCCACGACCGGGGGGTCCTGGTCCTCGCACGCGCTTTCAGGGACGCCGGGATGGAGGTGATCTACAGCGGCCTCCTCCCCACGCCCGAAGAGGTCGCCCAGACGGCCGTCGACGAGGACGTCGACGTGGTCGCGCTGTCCCTCCTCAACGGCGCGCATATGACGGCCTTCCCACAGGTCAAGAAGCTTCTCGCGCAGAAGGGCGGAAAGGACATCATCGTCACGGGAGGAGGGATAATACCCGACGAGGACAAGCCAAAGCTCCTGAAGATGGGGATAACAGGACTCTACGGTCCCGGCACCTCCTTCGAGGAGATCATCACCCACATCAAGGAACGAGTGAGGAAGGAAAGGTGGAGCGACTAGGCCCTTGACCCACTGCTGAACGCGAACCGTCTAAATACCTCCGCCCATGGTGACGGCTCGGAATGGAAGAAGAGGATGCGCGCCAGCTCAGGTTCGGTCCGCGCGCAGCCTGGGTCCTGCTCGGCATCCTCGCGGTCATGGTGATCCTCTTCGCCGCATGGACGTACCTCGGGTGGTCGATCGCAGAGCACGTCTTCTCGGCGAAAGGGGGCCTTGACTGGTTCGGCATCACGTTCTACCACGGCTACACCTTCATCGCAGCAGCTCTCTTCGCCCTACTCGTCGTGAACCCCAGGATAGGGAAGAGCGACGTCGCCCCCCTCATAGCCGGGATACCCAGGAGGGTGCCCGAGGGAGAGGAGGCCGCCATCCGCGCACCCGAGATTAGCGCAGGGGCTTGGGTGTGGGCCTTGTGGCAGGTCATGAAATGGGCGCTCGTCTTCGGGTCGTTCGTCCTGAACCGCGGGTTCCCCCTCCTCGACCCGATAATGAACTCGGTCGCGATGCTCTCCCAGGGACTAGGGAGCTGGTCTCTCATCCCCCGGGTAGCAGTCCTCCCTCTCTTTCCCGCCTCAGGGGCGGAGCTAGTAAGCCTCATGCCGACGATGGAGGTGCAGTACAGGCTCCTCTACTACGCTGCGACTGCGGTCCTCCTGATTTTCTCTCTGAGGATGGCGCTCCGCCTCCTTCGAAACCTGACGACCCGCGCGAGCGAGGTTTGGCTCAAGAACGCTCTCATGATCGCGGCCGCCATCGTGCTCTCCCAGATCCTCGGCGCCCCGTACTGGTTCATGAACGCGGCGACCCCCTACCTCTTCGGCACGGCGATAGTCGCCTTCGCGCTGACCCTCTTCGGATGGTCGTACCTGGGGAAGAGGAGGGACCTGATCACCCCGCGACGGACCTTGTACAAGGGGGTCGCCGTATTGCTAATACTAGCCCTGATAATCCAGGCGGGCTCCCTGGCGTTCCTCTACTTCAACTGGAACAACAACTACCTGCCCTACCAGTGGGATCCAGGGACCCAGAAGGAGATCACCGTGACGAGGTGGGCCGCGGGAATCCAGAACATCACGGGGGCGAGCATCCTCAGCCTTCCCACAAGCAACTCCTCGACCATCCTCCACGTGGTCAGGCAGTGGGACCAGCAGGCGGCCGCCGTAACCAACACAAAGGCGATAGGCGCATACAACTGGATGTCCCTCGGCAGCTCCGAGATCGTCTACTTCAACAACACGGAGTACTGGGTCTCGCCGACCACCCCGGCTTACCCGAGCACAGACTGGATCAGCCAGCACCTCATCTACACGCACGCTTCAAAGATTCTCGTGATTAACACCTTCAACGGCTCCGAGATACCCGTGACGAAGGCCTACGGGGTCCCCGCCGAGCCGTCTCTCTACTACGGAGAGGGATTGGGATTCCTCAACAACGTCTACGTCCACGTCCCGGGATACGACGAGATCGGCAGCGCGTCTTACTCCGGGGCACCCGACTACAACCTGACGGGGTGGCAAAAGTCGATGTGGATGACCGCGGCCGAGGGGCAGGTCGGTTTCGCATTCTCCGGAGGGCCGATGCAGATGCTCTGGAACAGGAACGTCTTCAGCAGGGTCCAGAGCATCCTGATACCCGGACTCGTCGAGGACCCGGCGGCATACCTAGCCTCCGACGGGAAGAGCATATTCTACGTGGTCCAGGTCTATGTCGACTACCCTTTGCAGTCGGGGTTCGCCGCGAGCAACTACCTTCGGTTCTTCGGCGTCGCGCTCGTCAACGTGGCAGACGGCGCGATGAACTTCTACAACGTCTCCAACCTGGTGGGGACCTCCCAGTCCGACTTTGTCACCGCGTTCTACTCGAACTACTACAGCGGCTGGCAGGCCCCTCCTTCCTGGCTCATCCCCCAGCTGAGGTATCCAGAGCAGCTTTTGGGCACCCAGACGGTCCCCGGGCAGCTCGACGTCGACTTCGCCTTCCACGTGAGCGACCCCTTCATCTGGCGCGGAGGGTCGCAATTCTACCAGAGGCCCTCCAACACGACGGTACAATACATCCCGTGGGCCGTCGGCAGCAAGACCTACTTCGCAGCCACCCAGCTGGTGCACTACGAGAGCGCCGCGAGCCAGAACCTCGCCGCGATGTACATCGCATACGGAGGCGACAGGCTCGGCCAGATCTACCTGTACCAGAACCCTTCGAACTCCACGACGACCATCATCGGGCCGTCCGCAGCCGCTCAGGCCCTCAACACCAACCAGCAGGTCAGGACCCAGCTCACTCTCCTGCCCACGGGGAGGTTCGGAACCTACCTATTGTATTCAGTGGGAGGAGTGCTGACGTATTTCGTGGCATACTACCTGAACCCAGGGGCGTCGGGGGTCGTCACCCGGCTGCCGTTCATGACCGCGGTGAGCCCCTTATCTGACCTAGTCGGGGTAGGCGCCAACGCGACCAACGCCTACACCAACCTCCTCGCGACGGAGGCTGGCACCGCGACCACGGGCGGGGGTAACGGGAACGGGGGGATCCCTGGAGTCACGACCACGACCTCGACAACGTCCACCACAACCACGACCACTTCTGCTAGCACGAGCATCGGGGTCAGCAACACCCAGGCGCTCCTATCGGGGATCTCGAAGCTCGCAGCATCCTCGAGCCTGAGCATCGTGAACGCGACGACGGTCAGCTCCAACGTGTTCATCAAGACCGGGACGGTCTCTCTCGGGGCCTCTGGCGTCAACGGCGCGCTTTCGCAAGTGAGCAGCCTCGTCCAGAAGTACGGGTCAGGAAGCGCGGGAGGCTCACTATACGTGTGGACCGACAACACCGGTGCGCTCAACGTCGGAATATTCCAGCTCAAGGGCGGGGTCACAGACCTCTACTACGTCACGATAACCGGCTAGACCGCCGGCGTTAGCTCACCGCCGAGCGATTACCAGGACAGCTCCGACGACAATCACGATCAGGCCCAGCGCCAATAGCCGGAGGACCCCGTTCCTCTCCCAGATGGTCAAGGTCGCGTTGAACTGAGAGACAGGGTTCCTGGAATTCAGCATGATGACCAGCTGGAGCGCCTCTTCGTACACGAACTTCCCGCCGTCCACCCTCACCATGCCGTCTCTTGCCATCGCGAAAGTGTGCCCCCTTATCGCAAGAGGGAACCGTGAGCCCATCCTGAACCAGCTCGTGAATTCTTCCTTGCTCACGAGTAGGCGTGAGAGGCCAGACCAAGAAAAGGCTTTGCCCTCATCTCTTTCCCTCCGTGACGTCAGAGAATCCACCAGTTTGGTGCACCGATTCTGTAGAGATTAGGGAAGAATCTCGGAAATTCACTATATACCGAATCTGGCTCTTAAGGAGCTGGTGAAAAGGGAAACGTCCGCTTTCTCGAGTGACCTCCTGAACAAAGTCCAGTGGGCGGTCGACGGGAGCCAGCGCCTCCTCGATGGCCTTGGAGGAGTCTCTGCCGCTTTCGCCGCGGGGAGCCTCCTCTCAGCAACCATGAGCTCGTATCTTTCCACTCTCCTGATCGTACCGAGCCCGAGCAAAGGAGCGGAGCTCGGCTTCGCGAGGACGCCTCAAGGAGTCAAACCCCTTGGGTAGCAGCACAGCGCAGGACCACCCTCCAGCCTTCTGCGGAGTCTGCAGCATATTCCAGGAGATGGCAAACGGCAACTTCATTGAGGAGACGGAGGAGACGGAGCGCCAGATCTACCTCTGGCACCTGCGGAGGGAGCACGGAGTGAGTCTCAGGTCTTCAGAGGAGGTCCTGACCAGGTGACCCGGCCGATCGAACCCCTAGGCCGATTTGCTGACCCCGTCGCCCGCGAACCGGTGCCCGATAGTTTGACCCCGCAGGTCGACGCCCTTCCATGGGGAGGCTACGACTCATGCCACGACGAGCCGACCCAATCTTCCGCTTTCGAAGGCCTACTCCCCTCGCTTCGACCCCCGGAGCTCACCAGCCCGACCGCGGCGAAGCGACGGGAGACCATCTACAGGTACATACAGGCTCATCCGGGTTCACATGTCCGAGGCATGAAGAACGAGCTGAGACTCGCCACCGGTGCCTTGCAGTACCACCTCTATTGGCTGGAGCGCCACGGATTGGTGACGACGCGCAGGAACGGCTTCTACAGGCACGTGTATCCGTCTAGGATCTTCTCCGACAGAGAGAAGTTCCTCCTCGGTATCCTGTCCCAGGAGACCCCTCGAGAGATCCTACTTTGCCTCGTTCAGCAAGGAAGCCTCTCGCAGGGAGAGCTGGCGGAGATGCTGGGGCATTCGCAGCCCACCGTCTCGTGGCACATGGAGCGCCTCGTCCGGGACGGAGTAGTCAAACGGACAAAGTCGAGCGGGGCAGTCGCCTACGACCTCGCAGCTGACCGCGGAGAGGTGCTGAAGCTCGTCGAGGCGTACCACCATGATGCATTGGAGCGGTGTGCAATGAGGCCGAGACAGCTGGCGGTAATCCAGCCGAGACGGAGAACCTAGCAGCGGAAGACCATCTCGCGTGGCCTGTCCGGCTGCATTTGATGTTGACCGCACAAAGTAGGCAAGAATTATTGGTGGGACTTTCCCCTACCCTGAGTGTGGACTCCTTCGAGAGACTCCTCTGGTGGCTCTTCGCAGGAAGTGCCGGGGCGCGGACAAGGGCCCTCGTGCTGTTCTCGATAAGGCAGCAGCCGAGAAACGCTCAACAATTGGCCCAAGAGCTCCACCTGGACTACACGACCGTGAGACACCATCTCAGAGTCCTCGAGACGAACAGGATAATACTGGCCGAAGGCGACAAGTACGGCCGGCTCTACTTCGTCTCAGAAGCGATGGAAGCGCACTGGAACATCCTCGAAGGGATCCTCGCAAAGGCCCGTGGAAAGGCGGGCGGAGGTGAAAAGAAATAAGCGAACCTGTTGAACATCGAAAGTCGCATCTCAACAAGGTCTGGGTGCCGGTGGTGCTCTTGGTCGGACTCGGATGGGGCTTGATCCTCTCATACGTCAGCAAGGTACCCAGAGAGGTGCGCATCGGCGATTTCAGGTACATCTACTACTTCAACCCGGACCCGTTGTACCAGGCGCACATAGTGCTCTCGACCATCTCGGTCGCGCTGCTGGTCTCACTCGTGGTGGTCTATGTCAAGATGTACATCGAGACCAAGGCGAACTTCGCGCTCGGCCTGGTCCTGGTGCTCCTCCTCCTTCAGACCCTTCTCTCATACCCAGTATTGATCGGCTTGGCCGGACCCCCGCCCGTGGGGCCCGGGTATTGGGGTCCTTCGGCGGACGTGCTGACCATCGGGGCGTACGCCGTCTTCCTTTATCTGAGTCTGGAATAGGGACCGGCCTTGAAGGCCGGTCGCCTATCCAAATTGGGTAGGGGAGGCGAAAGGTCCCGGGATGACAAGGGATCCGGGCAGGTCGGGCTGGCCACTGGCCCCGTCGGGCTTCCATCCAATTCTTACAACTTGTTTGAAGGCGAAAAGGGTAAATAGCGTAAGGGGTCTCGCCGACCGAAAATGAACTACGGATTATCTTCATCCAAGACCAAACAAGCAATCCTATTCTCCGCCCTCACGGGCGTAATCCTCACACTCTCGTCGTTGGCAGCGATGCCAGCTCACGCGGCCAATGTCGCCGCGGCGAACCCATCTGTCTCTCCTGGACAGTGGACCGGCTCGGAAGGCGTCTACCCGAACAACTGGGACTGGAGCAACCAGAGCCAGATAAGCGCGGCGAACGTCAACCAGCTGCAGGTGAGCTGGGTCTACCCGACCCCGCCCACGCCCCCGCAGTACCTGTCGTACAACAAGTTCACGACGGTACCGCTGGGCATCACCTTCACCGGGAGCATGATCAATGGCATCGTCTACACGATGACCCAGTACATGCTCCTGCAGGCGATGAACGCCCACACCGGGTCGCTCATCTGGCAAGCGCAGCTGCCCAACATGAAGTTCAACTGCATGCACAACATCCTCACGATAGGCACCTCGAACGCGACAGGCCACTTCCACAACATCTGGTACACGTCTGGCGTGAAAGGCGTCTGGCAGAACACACCCATGATATGGGTGATGGGCTCCAACCACACGGCCTTCGGGTATAACGCGCTGACGGGCACTATGCTGACGCACTGGCAGACGTACAACCCGTGTGCCAAGTTCTCCAACGGGGCGACTGGCGTTCCCGGGAACTTCGGCCTGTACGACAGCACCACCCAGAACGCGATAATCGACGCCCAAAGGGGCCTCCTTCTAACGGGCTCCTCGGACAGCGAGAACACCGACGCTGGTAGAGGCTTCTTCGTCGGGTATGACATCTCGGTCAACCCGCCAAAGCAGCTCTGGATGACCTTCACCCAGCCACCCCAGGACGGCAGCCAGCCCAACTGGGACATCAGCGACGTCGCCAACATGACCAACGCGTGGATCTGGAACGCACCTCAGGGCCTCGCGACCAACCTCAAGACGTTATCGGCGACCGACGCCCACAACATGCTGTACCAAGACTGGGGCACCTACAACTTCGACGGCACCCACAGCTGGGCAGGCTCCGGCACGAGCTGGGGAGGTAACTGGGCGCTAGACGCCACTACCGGAACCGGCTTCGCCGCAACATCCCAACCAGCGCCCGACTACAATGCGACCAACAGACCCGGTCCCGACCTTTGGTCCGAGTCCGTCTTGGCCATAAACATGCAGACGGGCGCGGTCAACTGGGCCTTCCAGGTCGTTCCGCACGACCTGTTGGACGTTGACTGCTCGTGGACTGACATGCTCGCCACAATAACCTACAACGGCCAGCCCACGCTCGCGGTGATAAAGTCCTGCAAGAGCGGTGACTTGTTCGCACTGAGCGCGGCGACCGGAGCGGTCCTGTGGCACTTCTTCCCAGGCCCGAGTGATGTCGGTTACAACGGCCTCGTCAACTCCGTGTGCAGCGGCTCAAGCTCCTGCGCTCTGGGGTATTCGGGAGCGGGAAGCAAGTTCAAGGCAGTCATACCAGTCGAGAAGTATGCTCACGCACTCGACCCAACCAACCGGTCCCAGATGACGCGTCCTTGGCCTAACTACCCATCGACAGCGTTCTATCTGATGTTCCCGAGCGGCAGTGGCCCATCCGAGAACAACGGCGCCTTCGACCCAACGACAAACATGGTGTTCTACAATACCATGAGCAACCCAGGAAACACCACAGCGTCACCTGTTAGCGGATCAAGAGCCCCATGGGGTGGAGGCGCGACCGGCGTGCCGGCTGCCACACCACTCCAGAACGTCGTCAACGACACCGTGTGGGCGCTCAACGCCAACACTGGCGCACCAATCTGGACTCACTACATCCCTCTGCTAGGACTTAGAGGCGGGGTCTCGGTGACCAACGGGATGGTCCTCGTGCCCCTCGACAACGGCTCCTTGCTGTTCCTCAACGAACAGACAGGAACCTTGCTGAGGAACCTCTTCATCGGCTCGGCGATGGTCACCCAACCAATCATTGGGACCGACGTCTCCGGGAACACGCAGATTGTCCTCCCAGCTGAGCTCCCGATATCCTCGGGAGTCTATGTGGGGACGGGCAGGACGACTAGTTCGCCCGGCTTCGTGTTCTCCGTGGCGCTAGGGCCAAAGGCTACAGGCACGACCGCGACTGTCACCTCTACTGTGACCGGCGCAGGCGCGACCTCGACCGCAACATCCACAGTAACGTCCACTGCAAGTGGCGGAACAAGCACAGTAACACAAACGGCCTCGGGCGGAGTATCAACTTCGACCGTGGTCAACAGCACAGGCATCGACCCAACCACATTCTACGCGGTGGCAGCTCTGGCTGTCATCTTCGTCATAGCGACAGGCTTTCTTGCCATGCGTGGCAGGAAGCCTTCCTAATCTTTTTTCCACTCGTCCAAGCAATCCTTCTAGAGACGCTGCATCCCTGTAGACTCTTTCGCCCATTCGACTTCTAAGAAAGGACCGACTGGTAAGGGAAGACTTGCGGTGCGACCTGGATGAAAGACGAGGCGCGCCTTTCGGGGGTTGCAGTGCACTTATGAGTCGATTCCGAGGTTCGATTGTTGCCTAAGGCCGCGCCAAAGCCATAAATAGCTTCCAGGGGTTTAAGACGTCGAAAATGAATCACGGATTTTCGACAAATCAAAAAACAAAAAAGACAATAATCTACTCAGCAATCTTAGGTTTACTCCTCACACTCTCTTCGATGGCGGCTCAGCCCGCACGGGCTGCGACCACCGTCGCTAACCCATCTGTCCCTCAGGGGCAGTGGACCGGGTCCGAAGGCACATATCCGACCAACTTCAACTGGAGTAACCAGACCCAGATCAGCCCGTCCAACTTGGGCCAGCTGCAGGTGAGCTGGGTCTACCCGACCCCGCCGACGCCCTCGCAGTACCTCGCGTACAACAAGTACACGACCGTACCGATAGGGATCACCTTCACCGGTAGCATCGTGAACGGCATCGCCTACGTGATGACGCAATACATGCTCATCCAGGCGATGAACGCCCACACGGGCGCCCTGATCTGGCAAGCACAGCTCCCGAACCTAAAGTACAACTGCTTGACCCAGAGCCTCGCCGCCGGAGCCACCAACCTCACTGGTCACTTCCACAACATCTGGTACACCTCTGGCGTCAAGGGCGTCTGGGCCAACACACCCATGATATGGGTGATGGCGGCCAACCACACCGCATTCGCCTACAACGCGCTCACCGGGTCGCTGCTGATGCACTGGCAGACGTACAACCCGTGCACCAAGTTCGCTAACGGGGCGACCGGCGTGCCGGGCAACTTCGGTGCCTATGACACCACCACCCAGAACGCCGTGTTCGACGCGGCAAGAGGGATAATGGTGACGGGCGCCTCCGACCCCGAAGGAGTGACAGCCGGAAGGGGCTTCTTCGTGGGCTACGACATCAGCGTCAACCCGCCGAAGCAGCTCTGGATGACCTTCATCCAGCCGCCCCAGGACGGCAGCCAGCCTAACTGGGACATCAGCGACGTCGCCAACATGACCAACGCATGGATATTCGACGCGCCCAACGGCACAGCCGCCAACCTGAAGACCCTGCCTGCAGCGACGCTGCAGACCATGCTGTACGACGACTGGGGCTATGCCAAGTACTTCGACGGGACCCACAGCTGGGCAGGAACGGGCACTAGCTGGGGCGCTAACTGGGCTCTAGACATGACCTCAGGCAACGCCTTTGTTGCGACCGCCGAGCCGTCGGACTTCCCGAACGCAACCGTGCGCCCGGGTCCCAATCTCTGGGCGGACGCCGTCCTCTCGATCAACGATGCGACAGGAAAGATCAACTGGGCCTTCGAGACCAACCCGCATGACCCGTGGGACCAAGACTGCTCGTGGACTGACATGCTCGTCAACATAACTTACAATGGGCAGCCGACCCAGGCTGTCATCAAGAC
>Ga0307477_10001176_pt1 | contig 23058 bp, 17 predicted proteins | sample atmos_gasesECM2C_FD_203316 | JGI IMG/M metagenome (GOLD analysis project Ga0307477, IMG submission 203316) | Hardwood forest soil microbial communities from Morgan-Monroe State Forest, Indiana, United States - atmos_gasesECM2C_515 | ecosystem: Environmental > Terrestrial > Soil > Temperate...
CTTCTCAATCTCATCGAACAGCAAAAAGCTCAGCTTCAGCTTGTCCGAATGCGAAGCTGCCAGGGCCTCCTGGGTAATCAGCGGGTGGGTCTCGCGATGGCCCAGATAGCCCGGCGGCGACCCGATCAGCTTGGCAATCTCATGGGAATGCTGAAATTCCGCGCAGTCCACCTTGATCACCGCCCGCGCGTCTCCAAACAAAATCTCTGCGGCCGCTTCCACGATGCGCGTTTTGCCGGAGCCCGTCGGTCCCAGAAAGAGCAGATTCCCCACCGGGCGGCCCGGGGAGTTCAAGCCGGCGCAGAAAACCTGGTACAAGTCCACCAGTGCCTGCACCCCCTCTTCCTGGCCTACGATCTTTGCGCGCAGGGAGGTCTGGAAATCGAGCGTCTCGGTGCTGCGTTGGCTAGGGTCCAGTGGAAGAATGTAGTCGCTCATGGCCGCCTCCTAGCGAGCCCGTAACCGCAAGTTCGCATCGCTGAAACGCCCGCGCCCCAGATCAAACTGATTCAGTTTAATCTGAATCGTCGAATGGAGAAGGCGCAATTGTATTAGAATTTCCTGAACCATCTCGGGCGAGTCAGAAATCTTGAGAAGCGGCGGAAAAAGGTCCGCAAGATCGAGATTGAGAGCTCGAAGAGAGGAAACTAGCTTCTGGACTGCGGGAGAATTGGGATCCGCAAGATCCAGATTGTTATTCAGTTGTTCGCGCAGGGCTCTCCAATTGAGCTCGACAAGGGGATGGTTCTTGGAGACTTGCCGAACGACTTCGTCGGTAATCCGCGCGCGTTCTCCGAGACGCGCGAGATGGAGTTGCTGCACTTTTCCGCGGCGGCGAACGTTATGCACCAGATAGAACGAATTTCCTTTGCGGCGCACAAAAGCCATTGAAGTCACCTCAAAATCGCACTTAGGTGTGTAGTGTATGTGGTTTCCACTACACGCGTCAATATACGACACGTACTAGGACAAAGGGTTGTTTCCAAAACATTATCCCCTGAAAGCAGTCGTTCTAGTTTGAGACAGTTCATCACTTTTTTTGTTCCGTTCCATCCGTCCTGCACATCGTTCTTAACTACTGTCACTTGTCTTCCTCTAGCGATTAGATGCTGAATTCGTGTTTCTGCTGCAAATCTCATCTACAGCTCCTGCAAGCGTGCCCACTTTTCGCTCACTACGTTAAACCCGCGTACAGCATTTTTGTCTTGCCCCGCCCTAGTCTCACCTCTAGGATAGTGCGCGGGTCGTGCGCGAGCCCTTGGAGTGTTGATTCGAAATGTCTTGGGATCCGGTCTACCGGCTCGTACAACAAATTCCACGCGGACGGGTTCTAACCTATGGGGCGCTGGCTCGGAGTCTGCGTCTCCGCGGCGGCGCACGCAGTGCGGGCCGCGCGATGGCCGCGACGCCTTCCGGCAAGGGCATCCCGTGGCACCGCGTGGTCGGAGAGCGCGGCAAAATCCTCATTCGTGAGCCCTACGCTTCCTTACAGAAAAAGCTGCTTCAAAGCGAAGGGGTGACGGTCGTCGAATCTCGCGTCAATCTCAAGCGCCATCTCTGGACTCCTCCTCGCAACCCCAAATCGAAATAAACAAGAGTGCAACCGATCAATCCGTAAGAGGATCGCTATTGCCGCATTATTGTGCGGACGCTCATCTGCTGTATGCTATAGGCCTCTCTGGCAATGGCAAATTCCATCCTGCAAGTCGAGAACCTCGTTAAGAAGTATGGCGACGTCCAAGCCGTTCGCGGCGTGAGTTTCACCGTGGAAGAAGGCGAAGTATTTGGCTTGCTCGGCCCCAACGGCGCTGGAAAGACGACCACCGTTGAGATTCTCGAAGGGCTGCGCACGCCCGATGGCGGTCGCGTCTCAGTTTGCGGACTCGACCCGCAACGCGATTCGCAAACCTTGAAACATGAAATTGGTGCGGCGCTGCAATCCACGTCCTTGCCCGACAAGTTGCGGGTCATGGAGGCGTTGCGTCTCTTCGCGAGCTTCTACAAGCGGCGGCGCGATCCAGAGGAGCTGCTCAAACGTTTCGGTCTGGAGGAAAAGCGCAATACCTTTTACAACCAGCTTTCTGGCGGGCAAAAGCAGCGCCTTGCTCTGGCCATGGCGCTCGTCAACGAACCTAAGGTTCTGTTCTTCGACGAGCCAACCGCGGGGCTCGATCCGCAGGTTCGCCGGGAAATTTACAGCATCATCGAAGAGCTGCGTCGCGACAGAAAAACCATCGTCATGACCACGCATTACATTGAAGAGGCCGAAAGGCTATGCGATCGCGTGGCGATTGTTGACCATGGAAAAGTGATCGCGCTCGGCACGCCGCGCGAATTGAAAGCGCGAGCAGGCGGTGCCACGCGCATCGAGGTGCGGCTTTCAAAGCCGGATTCGAACGGCGCGCTCAAGAACCTGGAAGGGGTGACCGACGCCCGTGAGGTGGACGGCACGTACGTGATTCACTCCAATCGTCCCCCGCAGACGATCGTGTCTATGGTCAAGCACCTCGAAGCCCAAGGCAACGAACTCGTAAGCCTGGAGATCGCCTCGCCTTCTCTCGAAGACGTTTTTATCGAAATGACCGGGAGGAGGCTGCGCGATTGAAAAACTTCGCAACACTTACCCGCATGCGCATTCAGCTCACGCTGCGCAATAAAATGTTCCTCTTTTTCAGCGTGATCATGCCTTTCGCGTTTTTTTTCCTTTATGCCGGGGTGTTTGCGAAAGGCTATCCGCTGGGCGTCCGCTTTTTCCTCGGCCCGGTGATTGCTCTGACGGTGATGGGCAGCTTCTGGGGTCTGAGCGCGGCTCTGGTCATCTTTCGCGAGCAGGGCATTTTGCGGCGTTTCCACGTCACCCCCGTGACCGCCAGCGATATGCTCGCCTCGAGCATCGTCGCAAATTTCGTGCTTACCATACCCACCGTTTTCATGGAGCTGCTACTAGCACGTTTCATCTTCCACGTCGCCAGCTTCGGTAATGTGTTCTCCGCGTTCTTATTGGTCACTGTGGGCACCGTTTCCTTCGCCTCGCTTGGTTTGGTGGTCGCCAGTGTCACCAACACCATGCAGGAGACTCAGGTCATCAACCAACTCCTCTGGCTGCCACTTATCTTTCTCTCCGGCGCCACTTTTCCACTGGCCTTCCTTCCCAAGGTCGTGCAAAGATTCTCGCTGTTCCTCCCCGCTACCTACCTCGTCGAGGGCCTGCGGCACTCTATCTCCGATTCCGGGCCGTTGCGGGACGCAAGCGTGCCTCTCGGAGCTCTCGCGTTCTGGGCCATTCTCACGTTCTTTCTTTCGGTACAGCTCTTTCGATGGGAACCTGAATCCAAAGTTCCGCGTCGCGCCAAGCTGCTTGTGGCCACTACTGCCATTCCCTTCCTTCTCTTGGGCATTTGGGAAAACAAATACGGCCATATTCCGGCGCAGGCGCAGGCGGCGTTCGATTCGCTAAACGCCACTCCTCCGCCGGACTCGCGACGTTGAGCAAGAGTTCTTTGCGGCACGCCAAATTGGTTCTGGACGCTTCCCTGCTGGGACACACCGCACATTGACGCTCGCTGCCGCGTACCGTATTCTGCGATTTCGAGCGGCGCACCGCGAGACGAGCCACGGCAAAGGGAGCAATCATGGCGATTCAGAAAACCGAGAAGATCTGGCACAACGGGAAATGGATCAACTGGGAGGATGCCACGCTGCACGTCTTTTCGCACGTGGTGAGCTACGGCTCTGCGGTTTTTGAGGGCATCCGCTGCTACGACACGAAACAGGGACCCGCGATTTTTCGTCTGCGCGAGCACATGCAGCGCTTGATCAATTCCGCAAAGATCTACCGCATGGATCTACCCTTCTCCTTGGACGATTTCAGTAATGCCGCGACCGAACTCGTTCGCGTGAACAAAATAAATTCCTGCTACGTGAAGCCCATCGCGCTTCGTGGCTACGGCGAAGCGGGCGTAAACCCGCTCAAAAATCCCATCGAAGTCTACATGGGCTGCTGGCCGTGGGGCGCATACCTCGGCCCGGATGCGCTGACGAAGGGCGTGGATGTGGGCGTGAGCTCCTGGACCCGTATCGCGCCGAACACGCTGCCGGCAATGTCCAAGGCTGCGGGGAATTATATGAACTCGCAGCTCGTCCACATGGAAGCCTCCTTCAATGGTTTCGCGGAAGGTATTGCGCTGGATTCGTCGGGTCATCTAAGTGAAGGCTCGGGCGAGAATGTTTTCCTCGTGCACGATGGCACGCTCTACACGCCGCCCCTGGCCACCAGCATTTTGCCGGGCATCACCCGCGATACGATCGTGAGGCTTGCGGAGGACCTGAAGATTCCAGTAAGAGAACAAGTCATTCCGCGCGAGATGCTGTACATCGTGGATGAAGTGTTTTTCGTGGGCACCGCCGTTGAAGTCACACCGATTCGCTCGGTGGATCACATCCAGGTGGGCAAGGGCGTGGCGGGACCGGTCACCCGTAAACTGCAGGAAGAGTTTTTCGCCATTACCAGCGGCTCCAAGCCGGACCGCCACAACTGGTTCACGCCGGTGAATGCTCCGGTGGGCTCGGTTTCGCGCTAATCACTCCGCACCAAATAGAATAGGCATCCCTGCCTAGGTGGGCTAGGCATTCTTGCCTGTCTCTCACACGCCTCTTCGACGAGACTGACATTCTTACCGACACTAGAAAACTTTCCCCTGCCTTTGGGGCTGGCGCCTCCGTTACGTTCCAGCTAGAATTCACTTCGCTTGAACCGGGCGCAGTTCCCTTCCCGGCCGGGAGGAACCTGTATGTATAACACCCCACAGAAACTAACCGCTGAATTTATCGGGACGTTCGCGCTGATCTTTTTTGGCGTGGGCGCAATATGTGCCGAACAATTTATGCATGGCGCAGGCGGCATCGGTCTCTTCGGAGTCGCGATCGCTCATGGATTGGCGATCGCCATCATGGTTTCCGCCCTTGGACATATTTCCGGAGGACACTTTAATCCAGCGGTGACCATCGGCTTCTGGGTCACAAAGCGGCTCAACACACTCGACGTCGTACTCTACTGGGCCGCACAGCTTGCGGGGGCGATTGCCGCCGCATTCTTGCTAAAGGCAATCATCCCCGAAGACACCTGGCGGGCGGTCGCACTGGGGACGCCGGATCTGGCTCGCGATTTCTCGCGCCTGTCAGGAATGATTCTGGAAGCAGTGACGACGTTCTTTTTGGTCCTGACGGTGTTCGCCACGGCGGTAGACGAAAAAGGCGCGTTTCGTTCGATCGCGGGCTTCGGGATCGGCTTGATCATTTCACTGGGCATATTGGTGGCCGGCCCTTTCACCGGTGCCGCTCTTAATCCTGCGCGTGCGTTCGGGCCTGCGCTGGCGGCTACTCACTGGGCGAATCACGGCGTTTACTGGGTCGGCCCCCTCGCAGGCGGTTTCGTGGCGGGGCTGCTCTATGATTCGCTGTACTTAAAAAAAGCCTGATAGCCCACGCGCTGGATTCACCGCGCTGAAAAACTAGTGCTCTGCCCATGCCGCCTCCTTCAGGAGGAGACCCCACCCACAAGCTCGCCTGTCCACAAGCGCAGGTTACTAGCGCGCTACCCGGCGGTTCAGCTTGCTTGCCCGCCCGAATAGCGGGTGTTAGTGTCGGCGTTTAGCGACACTCTCGCGGAGTTCTAACCGACATGGCAATAACCGTTGACGATCTTCTTCGCCGGGCCGTCGAAAACAAAGCGTCCGACTTGCATCTGAAAGTCGGCAACCACCCGTACCTGCGCGTGGACGGCCTGCTCACTCCGCTCACCGACGTCGTTCGTATCACGCCCGAAGAAATGCTTTCCATGGCGTTCAGCATGATGACGAACCGCCAGAAACAAAAATTTAAGGAAACCGCCGAATTGGATATGGCGTATGGCGTCGCGGGTTTGGGGCGATTCCGCGTCAACGTGTTTCAGCAGCGCGGCAACGTCGGCATGGTGCTGCGCGTAATTCCAACGAAGATTCGCACAACCGAAGAGTTGAATCTCCCCGCGGTCCTCGCGCAAATCTGCGAAGAGCAGCGCGGGCTGGTGCTGGTTACAGGCACGACGGGTTCCGGTAAGTCCACCACGCTGGCCGCGATGATCGACCGCATCAATGCCAACCGCTCCGATCACTTGATGACCATCGAAGACCCCATCGAGTTTCTCCATCGCGACAAGAAAAGCTTCATCAATCAGCGCGAAGTCGAAGTAGATACCGCAAACTTCTCGACGGCGTTGCGCGCCGCCCTCCGTCAGGACCCCGACGTGATTCTGGTCGGCGAAATGCGCGACCTGGAAACCATTTCCACGGCGCTGCTGGCGGCGGAAACCGGCCACCTGGTTTTGTCCACCTTGCACACTCTCGACGCTACCGAAACGATTCAGCGCATCATCGCAGTCTTTCCGCCGCCCGAGCAGAAGCAGATTCGTTTGCAGCTCGCGGCGACGCTTAAGTCGGTCATTTCACAGCGCCTGGTGCGCCGCGCCGACGACCAGGGCCGCGTGCCAGCCTGCGAAATCATGATCGCCACTGCCTACATCCGCGATTGCATCATCAATCCGGATAAGACGCGCCTGATTCACGACGCCATCGCCGCCGGCACCAGCCAGTACGGCATGCAGACCTTCGATCAGTCGCTCTTCGATCTCTATACCAAACAACTCATCACGCTCGACGAAGCCTTGTTGCGCTCTTCGAACCCCGACGAATTCAAGTTGCGTATTCAGGGCGTGCGTTCCGCTTCCGACTCCGCCCGCGAGGAGATGGAACGCCAAATGATCGACTTCGACCGCTTCGCCCGCAAATAGTTCCCGCGCGACCCACTGTAGCGCAGGGCGAAGTCCTCGCAGCCCTGCGGCTGGTTCGTTACCTCGTTGACGCTGTCAATTCTGACGATCTGACGACATAACGTTGCTCCGAAAAATCCTCGGGGTTGTTAGCCCCGGGCTACAACACGCGGCTTGCTTCCTCTGTTCGCTCCTTCTATCCTTCCCCCATGTTCGGCAAACCTCGCAGCCTGGACACGGAAGCGGAGCTCTACGATGTTGCATTGCGGGCACTGATGCGGCGGGCGCATTCGGTGCATGAGATGAAGCGGAAACTGGAGCGGCGCAGCGATAACAAGCTGCTGGTGCAAGTGGTGATGGCGCGCTTAAAGGAAAATGGCCAGATTGACGACGCGCGCTACGCCAAACAGTTTGCCCGCCAACGCACCGAGGGACGCAAACAGGGTAAGTTTCGTGTTGCCCGCGATCTCCGCGCCCGAGGGATTCCTGACCGGCACATCGAAGCGGCGCTGGAAGAGGCGGCAAGCGAGACCGACGAGGGCGCGATGGTGCGCCAGCGGATCGAGCGCAAGCTGCGGTCGTATCGCGGGGAAATCGACGAAAAGAAGATGGCTTCGATGTATCGGAGCCTGATGCGGGCAGGATTTTCCGCTGACGTAGTGCGTCGGGAATTAAAGAGGGCGACGAGGGAAGATGTTCCGGAGGTGGAGCCGGAATAGAGTTCCAATTTGGGAAGAGGCCCACACACACCCCCTGTTTTTACGGCGACTAGAAACTTCTGTCGCATGGCACCCTCCGCAATTGTGGTGTGTGGGCGAACTCTAGCATTCCAGCAAACCCGTGCCGATTAGAATGCTTCTGAGTTGCAATTGCTGCTCCTGAGACGCTCTGCCATAATCATGGGCAATCTGAGGACAATGTGAGCGGCACCCAAACGCAGACAAAGTCTTGGACTGGGAACGAAATCCGCGAGGCGTTCCTGCGCTTTTTTGAGGGCAAGAAACACCGGCGCGTGCGGAGCTCGTCGCTGGTGCCGCATGGCGACCCCACGCTGCTCTTCACAAACGCTGGGATGAACCAGTTCAAAGACGTTTTCCTGGGGCTCGAAAAGCGTGACTACACGCGTGCTGCTTCGGCGCAGAAATGCGTGCGCGCGGGCGGCAAGCACAATGACCTCGAAAATGTCGGGTTTACCAATCGCCACCACACCTTTTTCGAGATGCTCGGCAATTTTTCCTTCGGCGATTACTTCAAGAAAGATGCAATTGCGTATGCGTGGGAACTGGTGACTTCTCCGCAGTGGTTTGCGATCGACAAGAGCAAGCTCTACGCCACGGTGTTCGGGGGCGCGGAGGTCGCGCCGGGAAGCACTCTCGGCGTTGATGAAGAAGCCAAGAAATTCTGGCTGGAGCAGAACGTCGCACCAGAACGCGTCGTTGCGATTCCCGGCCTGAAAGAAAACTTCTGGGCCGTGGGCGACACAGGCCTCTGTGGCCCGTGCAGCGAAATTCATTACGACATGGGCCCTGCCGCGTCCGACCTCGGCCACACCGATTGCAAATTCCCCTGTGACTGCGGCCGCTACGTCGAAATCTGGAACCTCGTCTTCATGCAATTCAACCGCGATGAATCCGGCAAGCTTACTGCGCTGCCCAAACCGTGCGTGGACACCGGCATGGGCCTCGAACGCACCGCCGCCGTCCTCCAAAACAAGATCTCTAACTACGAAACTGACCTCTTCGTTCCACTGATGAAACGCGCCGCCCAACTCTGCGGCGTTGACTACGACAAAGAAATCCAATCGGAAGCCGTCGCGAGGCTGGTTGTAGGTACGGGTGGTGCCGCTTCTCTTCGTGTGATTGCCGATCACTCTCGAGCGGCGACGTTCCTCGTCGGGGATGGCGTGCTGCCATCGAATGAGGGCCGGGGCTATGTCCTCCGCAAAATCATCCGCCGCGCCATCCACCATGCAAGGTTGCTGGGTGCAAAAGGGCCATTTTTGTACGAGATGGTTCATGCTGTGACCAACCTAATGAAAGATGCGTATCCGCAACTGAGCGAATCGGTGGAGCAGGTGTCGAAACTGGTTCATGGGGAGGAGCTCCGATTTGCCCGTACCCTCGATCTAGGCCTTGGCAAGCTGGACGACCTGTTGGCCAATTTCCGTGTAACTATGCAAGAAGGTTCCATCCCCACTGTTCCCCAACGTACTTTGCCATCGCTCGGCGCTGAAGTTTTTAAACTGCATGACACTTTCGGACTCCCCCCTGATTTTAGCCGTGATGCAATCCGAGACGCCGGGCTGCCCTTCAGCGAGGAAGAATTTGAGCAAGCCAAGGAGGAGCAACGGGCACGTTCAAGAGCGTCGTGGAAGGGCGGGGCGAAGGAGGCCGCGAATCCGGCGTATGCGAAGATTGCGGAAGCCTTCAAGACCGAGCCGGATTTTTACTTTTCCACGAGTGCCAAGGATTGCCGGATTGAAGCCATCATTCTTCCCGGCGGCGCTAACCGCGCCAACACCAAGATCGGACCTGTCAATGAACTGAAGCCGGGCGAGAGCGGCGAAGTTGTTTTGGACCGCACAGTGATTTACGCCGAGTCGGGCGGGCAAGTTGCAGATACAGGCGCGTTCTACGACAACTCCGAATCGCAGATTCTCGCGGAAGTAAAGGGAGCGTTTTATCCGGTCGCGGGATTGATCGCGCACAAGGTAGTCGCGAAGGAGACTCTGCACGTGGGCGACCGCGTCGCGGTTGTGGCCGACGGCGCGCGGCGTGAATTGATCATGCGCAATCACACGGGGACGCATCTTGTGCACGCCGCTCTGCGGAATATTCTTGGCACTCATGTCAAGCAGGCCGGATCAGAGAACTCGCCCGAGCGCTTGCGCTTCGACTTTTCGCACTTCGCGCACGTGGATGCGGAAGAGTTGCGCGACATCGAGCAGCAGGTGAACGAAGAGATCCGCGTGAACACGGAGATCGAGACGAATGTGACTTCGCTCGAAGAAGCGCTGGCTTCGGGGGCGCTGGCGTTTTTCGGCGACAAGTATCCCGAGCACAACGTGCGCGTGGTGACGATTCCCGACCCCCGGGCGGCTCGGGGGTTCTACTCCAAGGAACTATGCGGCGGCACGCACGTTCACCGCATCGGTGATATCGGCGTGCTGAAAATCGTAAGCGAGGAGTCCGTCGCGGCGGGGGTGCGACGGATTGAGGCGGTGACCGGCGTGGGAGCCCTTGAACACTACCAGCAGCAGGCGCAAATCCTGGGAAAACTTGCCAGCCAGCTCAACGTGGGTGAAGAGGCAGTTTTGGCCCAGGTCGAAAAACTGGCGCAGACGGCCAAGCAACTGGAAAAAGAGTTGGAGGCGCAAAAACGCAAGAGCGCGTTAGGGCAATTGGAGGACCTAGCCAGCCGGGTCCAGTTAGTCAAGGGGGTCAAAGTGATCGCCGCCGAGGTCGAAAACGTAGACCGGGAGGGACTCCGGCAGCTGGTGGACAGCCTGCGGCAGAAGCTGGGATCGGGGGTGGTCGCCCTGGGAATGCCGGAAGACGGCAAAGTGGCTCTGATTGCAGGAGTTACGAAGGACCTGACCGCTAAGGTCCATGCTGGCAAGCTGATACAGGCGCTAGCCAAGCAGGTGGGAGGTTCCGGGGGCGGAAGACCCGATTTGGCCGAGGCTGGCGGAAAAGACACATCCGCCCTGAAAAGTGCCCTATTAAGCATCCCCTCCCTGCTAGAGCCTTTGTTATAATGCGTCTAGCGTCAGAAGCGTGTCTGGCAGGAGACAGTTCCCTGTCCAGGCAGATGTTTCGCAGAACCAATCGGGGGGTGCCGATAGTACTTAAGTCGCATTGACCCCGACGGGGCCGGGCCCGAAGCTATAGATCGTTTGGTTTAACTTCCCCAAGGCACTGTATGAGCAGACGCACGGCAATTGCGGCATGGCTTGTTCTGGGAACGCTGGCAGTATGTGCACGCCCGGCCAGCGCCCAGATCACCAGCGTCACGGAGCAAGGCGGACGGCAACTCTTCGTCAACGCCGAACCTCGGCTGTCTGCCAAGCTAACCGCGACAAAGCCGCGCACAACCATCTACCTCCCCGGCGAATCTTCTTTTACGGGGCACTCGCGGCCGGTGGTGAGCATCGATCGCGGCGGCACCGAAAAACTCGTACGAGAAGCAGCCGATCGCCACAGCGTGGACCCAGCTTTGGTCCGCGCGGTGATCGAGACGGAATCGCACTGGAATCCGGTAGCGGTTTCCAACAGAGGAGCCGCCGGCTTGATGCAGTTGATTCCGACGACGGCGCAGCGATTTGGAGCGAATGACGTGTTCAACCCGAAGCAGAACGTCGACGCCGGTGTCCATTACCTGAAGACGTTGCTAGAACGATACAATGGCAACCTGGATCTGGCTCTGGCGGCGTACAATGCGGGTGAGGGAGCTGTGGATCGGGCTCACGGCGTCCCTGCGTTTCGCGAAACGCGGAACTACGTTCAGAAGGTACAGAATGCTTATTTCCGGCCGGGCTCGGGCCGTCTTGGGGATGCATGGTTCAACCCACGCGCAATCCACAAAGATGTCGATACGGGCGGCCACGCCGTCTTCACGAATGATTGAGCTGGTCCCGGCCTAGCGGGGGCAATCCAGATCCGATAAGGATGCAGGGCGCGCATGTCAGTTGGGGGAAAGAATTTCAACAGGAGCTTCGCCCGTGTTTCGCCAGTTTTTGTCGCGCTGGCGTTTACACTGTTGTGTCCCGTAGTCACCGCGCCCGTCTTCGGGGCGAGCACCGCCGGCGTGAAGCGCCAGGCCGCACAAGCGCAGTTCGCGAGAGCGGAAGAACAGCGCGCCATTCTTAACAGCAAGCCAGCGAACAAGCGCACCCTCGCCGAGTACAGGCAGGCCGTCTCCAGCTACCGCCGTGTTTATCTGATCACGCCGCGTGCGATTGAGGTGCCCGACGCGTTGCTCGCCGTCGCGGAGCTATACACGGAAATGGGAGACCGCTTCGGCCGGAGCTACTATCAATCGGCGGTCGATTCCTATCAGTTCTTGGTGCACGAATACCCGAAAAGCCGCTATTGCCAGGATTCGGCCTTGCGCATCGCGCGGTTGGAGAAAGAGCAGCTGGGCGACACCGCACTGGCTACGAAGACGTACGAAGATTTTTTGAAAAAATATCCGCGCTCGCCGCGCCGCCGCGAAGTGGAAGAGGCACTGGCGGAGCTGGCGCTTTTGCGGAACAGCGATGCAGACGCACCGGCAGCGGAATCGGCATCAACGTCTGCTGGTGAAGAGGCATTGCCGAAGACACCAGAGAACACACTTCAGACCGGCATTCCCCGCGTGCGGCGGATCACCACGAGCGCATCCGCCGATTCCACGCGCATCACGATCGATCTCGAAGACAGCGTGCAATACAGCTCCGCGCGGATCAGGAATCCCGACCGGATCTTCTTCGATTTGCATGCGGCGCGGCTGACCCCGGAGATCGCCAGGGGCAGTATCCATGTCGAAGGAGATCTACTGACGGACGTGCGCGTGGCGCAGAACCAGGCCGGAGTGGTGCGGGTGGTCTTCAGCGTGAACGGCGTGAAGGATTACACCGCCTCGCTGTCGGATAATCCGCCGCGGCTGATCATCGATCTCTACGGAAGCACGGCTGCGCTGCGGGCGGCGAAATCGAAACGCGCGAAGGCGCAAGAAGATTCCGAAGATGAGGATGCGAGCACCGCTGCATCCCCGGAAAACAAGACAGCGATGCAGCATGCGGCAGCGAAGAACTCGCGCTCAAAGTCACTGAAAGCTTCGAACGGCAAGCCGGACCTGCCTCAAGCACTTGTGGCGCCGCAACCCACGCGCGACGGTCAGGCCACGTTGACTCGCGCGTTGGGCCTGAAGATTGGCCGAATCGTGCTTGATCCGGGGCATGGGGGCCACGACACCGGAACGATCGGGCCTACCGGACTGATGGAAAAGGATCTTTGCCTGGATGTAGCGTTGCGCCTCGGCAAGATCATCGCGCAGCGCTTGCCGGGCGCCGACATCGTGTACACACGCGCGGACGACACGTTTATCCCGCTGGAAGAGCGCACCAACATCGCGAATCAAGCGAAGGCCGACCTGTTCATCTCGATTCATGCGAATTCGAGCCACGACAAAGAAGCGCGAGGAATTGAAACGTATTACCTAAACCTGAAGGGTTCGCCGGAAGCGATGGAAGTGGCCGCGCGAGAGAACGCCTCTTCACAAGAAGGCGTCCACGACCTCGAAGACCTGGTGAAGAAGATCGCGCGGAACGAAAAAATCGATGAGTCGCGCGAATTCGCGGAGGACATACAGGATTCGCTGGCGAGGCGCATCCAAAAATCCGCCAGGACAGTGAGAAACCGCGGCGTGCGCAAGGCGCCCTTCGTCGTGCTGATTGGCGCGGATATGCCGTCGATCCTCACAGAGGTCTCGTTCCTCAGCAATCCGTCGGACGAAAAACTCCTGAAGAAGCCGGAATACCGGCAGAGGGTTGCGGAGGGTCTCTATCAGGGTATTGCCAGCTATCTGCAGAGCCTGAACAGCGTCACGCTCAACCTGCCAGGAAGAACGGCGCCCGCTCGACCTGCCGCCGTCGCCTCAGTTGAACAATCGCGGAACCAGCAGTAGTCTTGTTGGTGTCTAATAAAATGCCGGGGATGCGAACGCTCTGCCATGTTGCGGCTTTGATTTCGGCGCTTGCCGTCGTTCCGGACATTTACGCTCAAGGTCCTTTGGAGCGGGTATTCCCAGACCGCTTTGCGCACTGGACTGCCTCCTCCACTTTGATGAAAGTTAAGCCCGTCGAAGAGGAATACAACGTGCTTATCGAGGCGGGAGTCGTCGATGTCATGGAAAGAACGTATTCCAACGGTTCGCAGCAATTGGGTGTGGTTTTATACCAGTTGCGTGACCCCAGCAGTGCGTACTCCGTCTATACCTATCTCTCTCAGCCTCAGCAAAGAGGTCGCGGGCAGGCATTGTTTCAAGTAGGGAATTTTGTTGTGCTCTCCCTTGGCACACAGGAGTTTGAGGAAGCCGACCGGCGCTCTCTGGCCGAAAGCATAGGCAAACATGCGGACGCGACACCTTTACCGCCGATTCGAATGTACTTGCCTGACGAGGGCCGCGTGGGTGGGACAGAGCGCTACGCTCTGGGACCGATCGGCTTCCGAGCTGCCGCTGCCGCCTTGGACCGCGCAGACTTCGCGTCGCTGGCGGACCAGACGGGGTTTGCCTCCAGCGCGGAAGCCATGTTTGCGCGCTATCGCACCGGCAAGGATGAAGCGGTTCTCCTCCTTTTGGATTACCCGACGCCGCAGCTTGCGGAGCAACACCTGAGACATTTGGAATTAGCCCTGCCGCAATCTGCACGGGAGGCAGGGACACCGATCGAGCGAAAGGGTTCGCTGCTGGCGATTGTGCTGTCACCGAGTTCGGCACATTATGCCAAGAGTCTGCGTGACGCAGTGAATTATGAAACGCAGGTAACCTGGAACGAGCCGAGTGCGACGGCAACCGATCCGCCGTGGGCGACTGTCATCGCGCGGATCTTTATTGGTACGGGGGTTTTCATGGTCGCGGCCGTCGTTCTGGGCATCGCTTTCGGAGGGCTGCGCGTGGTTACGAAAATCCTTCTCCCCGGCAAAGTGTTTGACCGGCCGGAGCGGATGGAGATCCTGCAACTCGGCCTGTCCGGCAAGAGGATCGATCCCAGTGACTTCTACTAGAATACCGCGCGCGAAGTAAGATCTGACGGACTCCGGCTGAGTCGAATTCCGCCCGGCGCTACAGAACCCGCCTGAAGCAAGAAGTAACGAATCGAACGACAGCCCGTCTAATCAGTAGGTTGCGGCTGATCTCTGTTTGGTAAAGCTCAGAAGGTGTCGTACCATTTAGAGTCACGCCGATAGGGTACGTCCAATGAAGTTTGTCCCGGATCGCAAAGAAAAACCGCATCGTAAGCGGCAAGGGTACACGCCACACCTGCTGCTGCTGGCCGCCTTTGCGGCCGCGGGCTGCAACCAGAAGACTGCCGCGGACCCGCCCGCTGGCGGGACAGCCCCTGCGATGCCCGTGCAGGTGCAAGTCGCGCAAACCGTAAGGATTCCGGAGACGACGGAATACCTTTCGATTCTCAAATCACGGCACTCAGCGGCCATCAATCCGCAAGTCGAAGGTCAAATTACGAAGATTTTCGTAAAGTCGGGTGACCGTGTGGCTGCGGGAACGCCGCTGCTGCAGATCGACCCACTCAAACAGGAAGCTACTGTCAGCAGCCAGGAAGCAAGCCGCGCCGCCCAGGAAGCGAACCGGCGCTTGTCGCAAGTCTCGCTCGAGCGCGCAAAAAAGCTGTACGAGGCAGGGGTCATCAGCAAGCAGGAACTCGACAGCGCGCAGAGCGCTTACGACTCGGCGGAAGCGCAAGTGAAAGCGCTCGACGAGCAAGTGCGACAGCAGCGAGCCGAGTTGCGCTATTACACAGTGAGCGCGCCAATGGACGGCATCGTCGGCGACATTCCGGTGCGCATGGGTGACCGCGTCACCGTTTCCACGCTGCTGACAACGGTGGATGAGCCGGGTGCGCTGGAAGCTTACATTTACGTTCCTGCGGACCGTGCGAAGGACCTAAAACTTGGTTTGCCGGTCCGTCTGCTCGATGAAACGGGCAGCGCTGTCGACGAAACGAGGATCACTTTCGTTTCGCCACAGGTGGAAACCGACACGCAGACGGTGCTCGCCAAAGCGGCGGTACAAAATCCCAAAGCCAAGCTGCGCATTGCGCAGCAGGTGCGCGCGCAAGTGGTGTGGGGGTCGCGTGAGGGCACGGTGATACCGGTGCTCGCGGTAACGCGAATCAATGGACAGTTCTTTGCGTTTCTGGCGGTGAATGACGGAAAGGCCACAGTCGCGCGTCAGAAGTTGCTCAAGGTCGGCGATACCATTGGCAACGACTACGCCGTATTGGACGGCCTTAAGCCTGGGGACCACGTCATTTTGTCTGGCTTGCAGTTTCTGCAGGACGGCGCTCCCGTTGCCGAGCAGATCCAAGGCACCCCGGCGCACTAGGTGTCGTAACGATGAGCTGCCTGTTTCCCCCAACCCGAGTGAGGGCGGTGTCAGACCTTGTTCGTTGATTTCTTCATCCGGCGTCCGGTGTTTGCGACGGTGTGCGCGCTGCTGATTATTCTGGGCGGCGCGATTTCCATTCCCACGCTTTCGATCGCAGACTTCCCGGACCTTGCGCCGCCGCAAGTGGTGGTCAGCAGCGGATACATCGGAGCGAACGCCCAAACGGTTGAGTCCGCGGTCACGATTCCGCTCGAACAAGCGATCAACGGCGTGCCGGGAATGAAGTACATCACGTCGACGAGCGGCAACGACGGCTCTAGCCAGATCGTTGTGGTATTTGACATCACGCGTGACCCGGATCTCGCAGCAGTGGACGTGCAAAACCGGGTCAACCAGGCCCTCGGGCGAATGCCCAACGAGGTGAAGAACACCGGCATTATCATCCAAAAACAGCTAAGTGGATTCGTCTTCGGCGCGGGGATCTACTCCGAGAACGGACAGTACGACAGCCTGTTTGTCAGCAATTACATTGACGTGTACGTCCGCGATGCTCTCAAGCGCGTCAAGGGAGTCGGGGACGCTTTCATCTTCGGCGAGCGCAAGTATGCGATGCGCCTGTGGTTGAATCCCTCGAAGATGGCGGAGCGCGGGCTGACAGCCACGAACATCTTGACCGCGCTGCAAGAGCAGAACGTCCAGGTTGCGGCTGGACAAATCGGCCAGCCACCGGCGGCCACCGATCAGATCTATCAGATCAGCGTCCGAGCTGTTGGACGCCTCACCGAGCCGGCGCAGTTCGATAACATTATTTTGAAGACCGGGACGGACGGCACAATGGTTCGCGTGGCGGATGTGGGGCATGCCGAACTCGGCGCCGAGGATTACGGCACGGTGCTGCGGTTCAACGGGTACGAGGCGGTGGGCCTGGCAGTGACGCAACTGCCGGGAGCGAATGCGCTCGACGTGGACAAGGCAGCCAAAGCGGAATTCCTGCGGCTGTCGAAGAACTTCCCGCCAGGACTCAAGTACGCGATTGCGTTTGACACGACCACGGTGATCGGTGAATCCATTCGGGATGTGCTGATCACGCTGCTCCAGGCGATTTGTCTCGTCATCATCGTAATCTATTTGTTCCTGCAAGATTGGCGCAGCACGTTGATACCCGCGATAACCATTCCCGTGTCCCTCATCGGGACTTTCATTTTCGTAAAGCTGCTCGGTTTTTCCATTAACACGCTCACTCTGTTCGGCATCACACTCGCGACGGGCCTGGTCGTGGACGACGCGATCGTGGTCATTGAGAACGTCGAGCGCCACATCACCGAAGGCATTACCGAGCCGCATAACGCGGCTTCGGTGGCCATGAAGGAGGTAACCGGCGCGGTCATCGCGACATCGCTCGTGCTTGTGGCGGTGTTCGTTCCGGTCGCGCTTTTCCCCGGCACAACCGGCATTCTGTTCCGCCAATTTGCGTTGACGATCGCCTTTTCCGTTTCGATTTCCGCGTTCAACGCGCTGACGCTCACGCCCGCGCTTTCGGCCATTTTTCTCGGGCATCATCGTGAACGCGCCCAAGGCCGCTTCTTCAAAGCGTTCAATCGCGTCGTGACTGCGGGGACCACTTCCTATCGACACGCGCTGCGGCACGTGCTTGGCTGGCGACTTGCGGCGCTGGCGCTGTTTCTGGCGACGTTGGGCTGCACGTACTGGCTGTATCAGAGGGTTCCGCGCGGATTCATTCCGGAAGATGATCAGGGGTATCTCATCGTCACGGCGCAGGGGCCGCAGGGGGCCTCTGTGCGGTATATGCTCGACGTGTGCGGCAAAATCGAGGCAGCGGCGGCGGCTATTCCCGAGGTCGAGGGCGCCTTTTCGGTGGTGGGGGGAGCTGCGCCGAACAACGGGATCGTCTATCTTCCGCTCAGATCGTTTGAAGAACGCAAGGGCGAGCAGCATTCTGCTGCTGCCGTACTCGATCGCCTGCGCGGCCCGTTGATGGCCATTCCCGGGGCGTTCGTGATCCCGTTTGACCCGCCCGCCGTTCAGGGGTTCGGGCAGTTCGGAGGATTCCAGTTCATTCTTGAAGATCTAGGCCGCAATTCCCTGCAGGCGATCGCAGACACGGCGCACCGGCTGGTGACCCAGAGCGCCTCGAGCCCGGACCTGACGGGCCTGTTCACCAGTTTTACGGCGAATGACCCTCAGTATCTCGTACGAATCGACCGGGAAAAAGCCAAGAGCCTCCAAGTACCTTTCAGCCAGGTGACCAACGCTTTGCAAGTGTACATGGGCTCGGTTTATGTGAACGATTTCGATTTCAATAACCGGTCGTATCGAGTTTATGTGCAGGCGGATCAGCGATTCCGCTCGAAAGCCAAAGACATCGCGCAGTACTACCTGCGCTCCGATGCAGGGAAGATGATCCCGCTCGATAATCTGGTTACCATCGAGCAGACAGCGAATCCCCAGGTGATTAGCCATTACAATTTATTCCGTTCCGCAGAGATCGACGGCGCGCCCGCACCGGGCCGCAGCTCCGCCGAAGGCATGGCGGCGATGGAGGAGCTGGCGAGAAAGGTGTTGCCGAATGGCATGACGTTTGAGTGGAGCGGGCTCTCTCGCGAAGAACTGGAATCCGGCGGGAAGGCCTTGATTCTTTTCGGCCTCGGCCTGATCGTTGTGTACCTGACGCTGGCAGCCCAGTATGAAAGCTTCGTGCTGCCGTTCATCGTGCTGCTGGCCGTGCCGGTGGCGTTGTTGGGCGCCATCGGAGCGCAATCGCTTCGCGGATTGCAGAACGACGTGTACTGCCAGATCGGGCTGGTGATGCTGATCGGTCTGGCCAGCAAAAACGCCATCCTGATAGTGGAGTTCGCGGAACAGCTTCGAGAACAAGGCCTGTCGATCGTGGATGCCGCTATCGAAGCGGCACGCATCCGCTTGCGGCCTATCTTGATGACCTCGCTGGCATTCATACTCGGCGTGGTGCCGCTGGTATTGGCGCGAGGGGCGGGCCGGGCTGGGCGCATTTCCGTTGGTACGACCGTCTTCGGCGGGATGATCGCCGCGACAACGCTGAACCTACTGTTCATCCCTGTGCTCTACGTCGCGATCAAGAGCCTGATCCCCGGGAAAAAGCACGCCACCGCAATGGCTGCAGAGCCCGCTCACTCCGATTAGTTGGGATTTTTCACTTGCATCCGCCGGCGGAGCGACTCGCGCGCCCGAATCGGAAGAGCAAATTCTGTAAGGGATTTATGTCTTGAGAAGGCCAAGCAGGTCGAGCTTTTCACGAAGCGCATCGAGTGTACATGGCTTCTGAATGTATTCGTTGGCACCTGCTTCCATCGCCGTGCCGACATGATCGTATTCCGAATTTGTGGTCACCATGATAAGTGGCATCGGGTCATAGACGTGCAGCTCGCGAACCGCACGGATGAAATCGATGCCGCTCATGACCGGCATGTTCCAATCGACGAGCACCAGATCTGGCGGGGACATTTCCTTCAAGCGCTCAAGGGCCTCGCGGCCGTCGGCAGCCTCTACAACCTGAATGTTCATTTTTCGCAAATACTCGCAGAGGATCATTCGAATAGTGCTCGAATCTTCTACGACGAGAGCTTGCATGAGGCCTCTTTCCACCTAGAATTTCCCATCGAAATTGCCGCCTTCGGGTGCCGCTTCGCTGCTCGCCGCGCAAGTGATATGCAAAGCGCCTTGCTCACCGGAGAGGCATGCTCATAACAGCAAGTCGCAAGAAACAATGGGCTTACGCAGCCTTCTGGAGCCGGACGAGGGTACCTATTAAAGCCGCGTATTCTCTATTGCCTTCCTGACCAGTCGCCGCGATATCAGACAAGCTTTCGCGGATCGCGTCCACAAGGGACAGCAACGCGCTGATGATTTCTGGGTTGGTCACCAAGGCGCCGTCACGCAAACGAACGAGCAGACTTTCCCCGGTGTGTGCAAGTGTGCAGAGTTTTGTGAAACCAAGGAAACTGGTGGCCCCTTTTATGGTGTGCATGGCGCGGAATACCTCGGCCAGCAATTCCCGGGAGCTGGGATTTTTTTCCAGCTGAATCAGGTCACGCTCAACTTGGTCGGCCTTTTCATTGCCTTCCTCTACAAATTCTATGACGATGGTGTTCATATCGCCCATTAAGTGGTCCTTTCCTTAACCATGGCTTGACCCTCTCGGACGCAACCCTTGCGGTATCCGTTCAGACTCATTGCACAAGCACTGCGTGCCGACGCTGCGACCGCGCGAGGACGGACCTTACGCGAGCCGCCAGCCGGCGTGGTTCAACGGGCTTCAGGATGTAGTCATCGACGCCGGCCTCGAGTGCTTGCGTCTCTTTCTCGACGCTCTCTTCGGAAGTCAGCATCAACACAGCGATACCACGGGTCACGGCCTCACTCCGAAGTGCTTTAACCATGGCCATGCCATCCATGCCAGGCATGTTGCAGTCCGTTACGATCACATGCGGTTGATCGCGCCTGGCAGCTTCCAATCCCGAGTTTCCATCCTTGGCCACCAGAACCTCGAACCCTTCGAGCTCCAGGAAATACTTCACCACCGAAGCGATCGTGGCACTGTCTTCTACGACCAGAACCCGCTCTTTCCCTTGGGGATCGCCCGGCTTGCCCATTTCGCTCGCCACAGGCGGAGTTGCTTCATCGGGCTCGAGTTCGGCCTCCTTCATGTGCGTCGCTGCATCGTCACGATCGGCAGAGGAACGCGAGGCCTCCGGTTTGGTGGCCTCTTCTTTGTGAGCGGCCGCATCATCAGCCGCCACGACGCGAACAACATCTTCCAGCGTGGTGAGGCCCTGAGCGGCCTTGAGGATTCCGTCTTCGAGAAGAGTGCGCATGCCCGCGTTTCGGGCGGCCTTGCGAATCGCGTGTTCAGATGCCCGACGAGAGATTAGCTCGCGCACTTCATCGTTCACGACGAGCAGTTCGTGAATCGCGATGCGCCCTTTGCACCCCGACTGCCGGCACTCTTCGCAGCCACGTCCCGCAATCCACTTGGCGCCGGCTGGTAAACGCGAAGCTCCGCCCGCTTTTTCAATCGCGTCCGCGCTGGGGGTTTGCGAAACACTGCAGGAAGGACAAGGGCTGCGCACCAATCGCTGGGCGAGAATGCCAATCACTGCGGAAGAAATCAGAAATGGCTCAATCCCTAGGTCCAGCAAGCGGGTGATGGTCCCGGGCGCATCGTTCGTGTGTAGCGTGCTCAAGAGCAAGTGGCCGGTCTGGGATGCCTCGAGCGCAATGCCAGCGGTTTCTTGATCGCGGATCTCTCCCACCAGAATGATGTTGGGATCTTGCCGCAGAATAGATCGCAGCCCGGCCGCGAAGGTGACGCCCGCCTTGGTATTGATTTGGACCTGGTTTACGCCATCGAGTTGATACTCAATGGGATCCTCGACCGTAATGATGTTCTTCGTCGGCGACTTCACCCAATTCAGGGCCGTGTAAAGCGTCGAGCTTTTCCCGCTGCCCGTTGGCCCGGTGACCAGGATCATTCCTTGCGCTCGCGACAACATTAATTGAAATGCGCGCTGGTTTTCGGAAGTTAGCCCCAACTGCTCCATCGTTACCTGCGCCCGCTTACTATCCAAAAGCCGGATGACGACTTTTTCGCCAAATTGTGTCGGCAGCGTCGAGACGCGAAGGTCAATCCGTTTTCCCTCATACTTTAGCCGGCTCCGGCCGTCCTGAGGGCGGCGGCGATCCGCGATATCCATCCCGGAAATAATCTTCATCCGGGAAATGGTGGCGTCCGATTGATTCTTGGGAACCTTGATGACCTCGCGCAGCAGTCCATCTACTCTGTACCGCACTTGTAGGAAATTTTCCTTCGGCTCCATATGGATGTCGCTGGCGCCATTTTTTGCCGCACCGCTCAAGATCAGATTCACCAGTCGGACGACCGGCGGCATCTTAGTGTCTTTCGCCAGCTTAGCCGGATCGACGACCTCGATTTCTGAATCTCCAACTGTTTCCACCTCGCCTTGGAGATCCGTGGCGGCTAGAGTATCCAGTTGTGCCGGTGCTTCCTCCGGATAAGTCTGATGGATCAGACTTTGGATCTGAGTCTGGCTGGCCACGACAGCGATGACTCGCCTGCCCGTACGAAATTCCACATCCTGTGTCGTGGAGTAATCCATGGGATCCGCAATCGCCAACCGTACGGTGTTTCCTTGGAGGGTCAGCGGCACAACCGTTCTCTTGCGGCAAAAATCAGAAGGGAGGAGAGCGGCCACCTCAGCAGAAATTTCTGGTAACTCAGCGCCGAGCGACTCCAGTTGCATAGTTTTCGCGATTGCCGCTCCCATGCTCTCTTCATCCGCCAAGCCCAATTTTGCAAGGGCCTTGCTCAGAGAAATCCCCTCCTTCTCCTGAACCTCTTGAGCGCGAGAGAGTCCCGAACAATCAATGATTCCTGCGCGTACCAGGAGGTCGCCGAGCCCTGATCCCTTTACCATGCTGCCATCCAAATGACTCTTAGGCAGACGAAGACCCCCTGTAGTCGAGGTGAGTCCACTTCTGCCCAGGGAAGACCAATTGCATGCGATTGGCCAACCGTGCCCCGCGCGCCGCCACCTAGCTGCCGGGAAATCAACGATCTACGGAGAAGCGAAGAGTTGCTCCGAGGGGCCCGCGTTCCACCGCGGAACACGAGGACCATTGTGAAACCTCGGATTAACGATGGGCTTTCTTAGCGAGTAAGCCGATCGGTTAGAACAGACCGCAGTGCTACAACACGATTTGAACCCGAGAATGATTCAACACGGGGGGCGAAACACGACCGGAAGGTCAGCTGAAAGGAGGAAACAGGTCAACGCAAAAGCTGGAGCCGAGGGCGAGAAGGTGTCGCTGTTGAAGGTGATACACATTCGACAGGCCGCTGCCGTATTCCAGAAAATACTGCACCATCGCAGTCGCAAACCAGGGGATTTGAATCTAGGCGAAAACATAGGCAAGGGCGTTCCCCATTTGCGCACAGCTTTGGGTTAGGAGTATGTTCATGTGTCATTAACGCGTTTATTTTCAACCGAGAATATTGGCATTTCACCTGCGAGAAGAATTCTCCTACTTGTGTAGATGTCCACTAAGTGGAAGAGACCCGCCTTGGGGCG
>Ga0307477_10001178_pt1 | contig 23046 bp, 18 predicted proteins | sample atmos_gasesECM2C_FD_203316 | JGI IMG/M metagenome (GOLD analysis project Ga0307477, IMG submission 203316) | Hardwood forest soil microbial communities from Morgan-Monroe State Forest, Indiana, United States - atmos_gasesECM2C_515 | ecosystem: Environmental > Terrestrial > Soil > Temperate...
TGGCGTACATGGGGATCAGCAACGTCAGCTTCGCCCCCGTGGCGAGGAGCAGCGCGATCGACGCCGCCGCGAGCAGGAGGATCCCGTTCGAGAACACCAGGCGGTGGCCCCGCACGGTCAGCATGCGGGGCAGGAAGGAGTCCTCGGCCACGAAGCTCACCAGGAAGGGGAAGCCCGTGAAGCTGGTGTTGGCCGCCAGGATGAGGATGACCGCGGTGGCGGCCTGGAGCGCGTAGAACATCACGTGTCCGGGCATGCTCGAGCCGTACACGAGCTGTCCCAGCTCGGCCAGGACGGTCGGGGTTCCCGATCGGAACGGCACCGCGTGGGAGAACGCGGCGAGCAGCGACACCCCGAGGAACAGCGACCCCAGGATGGTGCTCATCAGGGCCAGGGTGGTGCGGGCGTTGCGGGCTTGCGGCTCCCGGAACACGCTCACCCCGTTGGAGATGGCTTCGGTGCCGGTCATGGCCGAGCTTCCGCTCGCAAAGGCCCGGAGGATGATGAGGACCGACACCCCGAGCAGAAGCCCACTTCCTTCGTGTCCCAGCCGCAGGTTGCCCGGGCCGCGCGGCACGTGGCCGAGATGCCCCAGCCCCGCCTGGACGAGCCCCACCACGATCAGGATGGCCATGTTCCCGATGAAGAAGTAGGTGGGGACGGCGAAGAGCTTCCCGGCCTCGCGGATGCCGCGCAGGTTGCCGAAGGCGAGCAGGACCACGAACGCGATCGACAGCGGTACCGCCGCCTCCGACAGCGCGGGTGCGGCCGAGATGATGGCGTCGGCGCCCGCCGCGACCGAGACCGCCACCGTGATCGTGTAGCTGATCAAGAGCGCTGCGCCCGCCACCTGGGCCACGTTGGGGCCGAAATTGTCGCGGCTCACCATGTACGACCCGCCCGCCCGGGGGTAGGAGCGAACGACGTCCCGGTAACAGATCGTCACCACCGCCAGCACGGCCAGGATGGCGGCCGTGAGGGGCGAGATGAGGGAGAACGCGGCCAGACCGCCGAGCGGGATCAGGACCCGCAACATCTGCTCGCTGGCGTAGGCCGAGGACGACATCACGTCCGAGGACAGCACGGCCAGGGCCGTCGGCTTGCCGAGACGCTGACCGCTCAATTGGTCGCTGACGAGGGGCGGCCCGAGCAGGAGCCGCTTCACCCGGTAGGTGAAGGTCTCCGGGAGGCTCGCGGCGATGGTGGCGTCGGTCCGGGCCGGGGTGAACTCCGGATCGATGCGACGCCTCGTGGGCGACGACGGTGTCGCGGTCGTCGTCTCGCTCGGGGTCATCGACGACTGGCTAGCGAGCCGAGTGCACGAGACGAGGACCTACCATCACGCTCTGGAGCCTACGAGGTCGAAAGGCCGTAGAGGTCGAGGCCGACGAGCGTCGGAGGATCGCCGTGGACGGTCGACCACGCCTCCCGAGCGCGTCGGGCGGGGATGCCTTGACGGCACGACCGCGCCGAAGCGCTTCGCCCGCATCGCCGACTCGCTGCGCGGGCGCCAGGGCGTGACCGATCTCGGGCGGGCGAGGACGTACTACCGGGAGCTCGGCGGGACGACGGGCCCGCGCCCCGGCGCGGGGCTCAGGTCGACCAGGCCGACCCGCGACGCGTGGCCACGACCCGGCCACGCGCCGGTCGCGCAGGACGAGCCACGTCGCGCCGGCCACGATCACGAGCTCGAGCGTGGTGGCCATCAGGTCGAGGGCGCTCGCCGCCTCGGGCTTCCAGACGTCGGGTCCCACGGGCAGGCCGACGGTACGGGTGATCGACCACAACACCACGACGGCGAGGTTGCCGGCCGCGCCGACCGCCAGAAGCCGCCGAACCGGGCGCCACAAGACGGCCACGCCCCATCCGGCCTGAAGCGTCGAGGCGACCACGAAGAAGACGCCGAACATCGTCCATTCCTTGAAATGGTCTGGGCACACCGCGGCGTGGACGGCGCTGCAGCCGAACGACGACAGCGCCACGATGACCACGATCCAGGCGGCGGCCCCACCGGGCCATGTCCGGCGCAGGCCGCCGGCCGCACCGGGCTCCCGCGCCGCGTGGACGCCTCGCCAGTGCTCGTAGAGCTTGATCCCGGCGAACACGCCGACCGCCCCGGCGGCGACCACGGCGTAGTGCCACACCGGGTGTGTGCCGATGAAGTTGGCGGGTTGCGGCGCACCCAACATCAGATCGGTGTCGTCGCCGGTGGGTCGTCGGCCTGTATGAGTGAGACGCCGGGTGATGCGACCGAGAGGGCCGAACTCTCCTCGGAGGCCGTGAACGGGTCGTGTCCCCCCGTCAACCGGTCCAACGGGACGTGCCCCCGCCGCCACGGCGGGACGCGCCCTTCGGACCCTGAGGTCCACCCGCCGTTGTCGATGAGCCCCCGCTCGATGAGCGTGTCGACGTGCGCGGCCGGGAGGGGCTTCGAAAAGGCGTACCCCTGGGCCCGCGGGCACTTGAGCTCGCGCAGGACGGCCACCTGTTCGGGGTGCTCGACGCCCTCGGCCACGGCCAAGAGCCCCAGCGTGCGAGCCAGGTCGACGATGACGCGGCCGATCGTGGAGTCCACCGGTTGTTCGGTGATCCCGTCGATGAACGCCTTGTCGATCTTCAAGATGTCGAACGGAAGGAGCCGCAGATAGCTCAGCGACGAGTACCCCGTGCCGAAGTCGTCGATGGCGAGGCGCACCCCGAGGTCCTTGAGGGCCCGCAGACGCTCGGCCGCCCCCGCCGTGTCGCGCACCATGACCGCCTCGGTCAGCTCGAGGACGAGCTCCGAGGGCGCCACACCGGTCCGCCGCAGGACGTCCCCGACCGTTTCGACCAGGTCCGTCTGGAGGACCTGCGACGGCGACAGGTTCACCGACAACTTGAGGCGGGTCCCGTCGAGCATGTCGTTCCACCGGCCCAGCTGCGCGCATGCGGTCTCCAGCACCCAGGTCCCGATCGGGATGACCGCGCCCGTGGCCTCGGCCACCTCGACGAAGTCCCGGGGGAGCAAGAGCCCTCTCGTCGGGTGATGCCACCGGATGAGGGCCTCCAACCCCACGACCCGTCCGCTGTCCAGGGCGACGATGGGTTGGTACAGGAGCGTGAACTCCCCCACCTCGAGCGCCCGCCGCAGCTGGTGCTCGAGGTCGACGCGGTCCACCACGGCGGTGTGCATCTCCTCCACGAACAAGGCGTACCAGCCGCGACCCGATTCCTTGACGGTGTACATGGCCACGTCCGCGTTCCGCAGCAACTCCTCGACGCCCTCCCCCGGGCCGTTCAATGCGATGCCGATGCTGGCGGTGACGGTGATCTCCCGGCCCGCCACGGGGAAGGGCTGGCGGAAGCCCTCGAGGAGCCGCTTCGCCACGCGCACGGCGTCGTCCTGGTCCCGCAGGTCCTCGAGAAGGATGGCGAACTCGTCCCCGCCGAGGCGGGCCACGGTGTCGGCCGGGCGCAGGCAGCACCGCACCCGTTCGGCCACGGCGCGCAGCAGCTGGTCGCCGGCGGCGTGGCCGAGGCTGTCGTTGACGTCCTTGAACCCGTCGAGGTCGACGAACAGCATGGCCAGCGCTCCGGGGGCACGGTCGGCCCGGGCGAGGGCGTGACTGACGCGGTCCTGGAGGAGCACGCGGTTGGGAAGATGCGTCAACGGGTCTCTGAGCGACTGCTCCTCGTTCAACCGCCACGCCACGACGCTCACCACACTGGCGGCCAGGATGAAGGCCCCGTGGACGAGCGCCCACTTGAACGGGTTGGCGATCGCGTCGGCGTGGTTGTACACCGCGGTCGGGTCGATGGTGCCCAGGATGCCGTGGTGCAGGACGACGAAGGCGATGGCCAAGAGGAACGGCAGCCAGTCCTGGTACAGCGTGAGGATGCCCACCATGACGAAGAAGTGGAAGTGCATCTCGATCGAACCGTGGCTGAGCGCCACCAGCACCGCTGACGACGTCACGAGACCGAGCGCGTTCATCGACGACACGAACCTGCGCCTGCGGATGTCCGTGGCGGACAGCACCGCGAAGACCGCCACGATCCCCGCGTCGGCGAGTGCCTGTGGCAGCGGGTAGTGGAGGATGAGGGCGAAGCAGAAGATCCCGAGGACGTGCCCCCGCAAGAGGTACGACAGCGTCTTGTGCCGCGACCGCCAGACCTCCTCGGTCAGCGACTGGCCGCGGGGCAGGTACTCCCGGGCCTGTCGGAACAGGGCGCCGAGCCGGCCGTCGGACGGTTCCGCCTCGACCGGGTCGAGGAGCTCGGCGTCAGGTGCAGCCGGGGCGCGTGGGTCGAACGGCGCGGCTCCGAAGGCGACGCGCGGCGCGCGCCGTGACTTCGGCAACGATCTGAGCTCCCGTCGATGGAGGGCCATGTCTCCTCCCAGTCCGCTACGGACTGTGGTGAAGCCATTATTCTACGTGGCCCTTTGGCCCTAGAGGGGGATCTCGGCCTGGTTGATCGATCGAATCCGGTCGTCGGGGGCCTTTTCCGGCCGCCTGGACCGGTCAGGCGACCGGGCCGCTCGCCAGCTGCACGGTGGCGGTGTGCTGCTGCCCCGAGGTGTCGGTCCACCCGACCTGCACCCGGTCGCCCGGGTGGTGCTGGCCGAGGATGCCCGACAGGGTGGAGGGCGAGTCCACGCTCTGGCCGTCGACCGAGGTGATCACGTCTCCCGCCGCGATCCCGGCCTGGGCGGCGGGCGTCCCCGAGACCACCCCGACCACGGGAGCGCCCGATCCGTTCGAGCTCCCGAACCGGCTCTGACCGATCTGCACGCCCAAGAACGCGGACGGTCCGATGTGGACGGTGGACGAGCCCTGGCCCGCCTCGATCTGACGGGCGATGCTCATCGCCTGGTCGATCGGGACGGCGAAGCTCTGAGTCGAGCCGGCGTCGAACTGGAAGCTGCTCGAGGCGGCGGTGTCGATCCCGACGACCCGGCCGGACGCATCGACGAGCGGCCCGCCGGAGTCGCCCGCCTGGAGCGTGGCGTCGGTCTGGATCAGCCCGGTCAGTTGCTCGGCCGTGCCCGCCGACGCGTCGCTGGCGGTGATCGACTGGTCGAGGGCGGTGACCGAACCGCTCGACGCGCTGGGGGTGCCGCCCTGCCCGCCCGCGTTGCCGAGGGCCACGACGGCCTCGCCCACCGCCACCGACGCCGAGCTGCCGATGCGGGCGGTGGAGAGGCCCGACGCGCCGGTGAGTTTGATCACGGCGACGTCGGCGCTCACATCGGTGCCCATCACGGTGGCCGAGTAGGTCTTGCCGTTGCCGACGTCGGTCACGCTGATGCCGGTCGCACCCTGGACCACGTGGTTGTTGGTGAGGACCACGCCGGACGAGGTGAGGACGATGCCGGTCCCCGCCGCGGATCCGCCCCGGTACCCGAGCTGCGTCTGGATGTCGACGACGGCCGGGTCGACCGCCGCGGCGATGTGGGAGGTGTCGATCGAGGCTGCCGCCGACCCCGCGCCGCGGTTCGAGGAAGAACCGCCCGATCCGGAGGAACCGCCTGACGCGGCGGAGCCGTTCGACCCCGATGCCGACGTTGCCGCGGGACCGGTCGCGGGCCGGTCGCCACCGAGCCAGAACCCGACGCCGACGCCCGCGATGACGAGGGCGATCATCAACAGACCCTGGACGACGGCGCGGCCCGGGCGGAGGCGGTGCGGATGGGGACCCGAGGGAGGGCGGGGCGGCGGTGCCCACATGGGGGGAACCACCGGCGGTCCCCATCCGCCATTGCCTCCTTCCTGCGGGGCGGCGTCGGGGGCGGGCCGCCACACGGGTGCGGGGTCACCGGAGGGCGACGGCGTGGCGTCCTCGGTCCGGGGGGTCTGCCCGGCACCGGGGGCAAGCGGGTCGTCGGTCGTCACGGGTGGGCGTGCGCCTCCGACCTGGTCGACCGGGACTGCCTGTGGACTGTCGGACTCGCTCATCACGGTCTCCCTCTGGTGACTCCGTGTCCCAGTAGACCGTGTCGGTCTTTGCGTCCCCTAAGCGCTTCCTGTGAAGTTCCCAAGAACTGCGACGCCGGGCCGAGCCGGTCCTGCGCCGTGCGGGGGGTGCGTGCAGGCCTCGGCGGTCGACCCGTCTGCCGCGGTCGGGCCCCCACCGCCCACCTCGGTGCCTTCGAAGTCGGCCAGGGCGCTGATGCGCACCCGGTCCGGTTCGCCCGCGGGCCCCTGCATCTCGGCGTGGCGCGCCGCGTAGTACCGGTTGCGGCCGTAGCCGTGGCGGGCGGGCGCGTAGCTGGCCACGAACACGCGCCGGGGGGCGGTGGAACGGTTGGCCTCGCTGTAGTGCGGCGCCAGCCCGTCGATCACCACCGCGTCGCCCGGGGACAGCTCGGCCGGCTGCCAGCCCAGTCCCGCGGCCACCTCGGCTCGTACCACGCCGCGGTCGTCGGTGGGAAGCAGGCGCCGCACCCCCTCGGCCAGCCACAGGCATCCGGACGATGTCGTGCACTCGTCGATCGCGACGAGCAGCGACACGACCTGCTCGACCCCGGGATAGGCGAGGAGGTCCTGATGGGGACTGAACCCGGCCCCGCCGGGCCGCTTGTAGTTGAGCTTGTCCTTGAAGTCGGCCGCCTCCTCCCCCACGACGCCGGCCGCGAGCTCGGCCAGCGGGCCGCGCACCAGGTCGAGGAACCCGCCGTGGCAGGCGGAGACGTTCTCGGTGCGGCAGATGGCGTCGCCCCCGGGCGTCCGCTCCGCGTAGTGGCCCCACACATGGCTCCCGACCGGCCACGCCTCGACCTCCGACGCCCACTCCTGGAGCCCCCGCAGCGCGTCGCCCCGGATCACGGCGCGCTCGATCGGCGGGGGCGGCGTCACGGCCCGAACTCCACCAGCTTGGCCACCCACACCTCGAGCGAAGGAACGACCCGTCCGGGAACCTTGGCGTCGTCGTCGGCGCGGCGCAGGACGACCGCATCCGCGGCGTGGGGCGAGGACGCAAAGGCGGCGACGTCTCCGGGGCCCAACGCCCCGCCTTGCAGCTCCAGGGAATGCACGCTCGTCTCGGACAGACGGGCCCGGTACGACTCGTCCGTGCTCACCAGGTACCGCTTGGCCGGAACGTGCGCCTCGACCAGCGACGCGACCCGGTCGCCGAGCGCGTCGCGCACGCAGGCCGCGCCGGCCCGCCCGTGGTCGTCGGGAGAGCCGAACGCGTGGCCCACGTCGTGGACGAGCCCTGCCAGCTGCAACCCCACGTCGTCGGGACGCGCCCGCGCCAGCTCGAAGGCGCACTGCAGACCGTGGTCGAGCGCGCTGAGGCCGTCGGCCTCGTCCGAGGGCGTCTCGCCCATCCGGACGAGCAGGTCGACCAGCTCGGCCCGGTTCACGCCACGACCTGCGGCGGGCGGCCGATGCCGCCGTCGACGAGGAGCATGTCGGCAAGCGTCCGATCGGCGTGGCGCGCCCGCCAGGTGAGCATGGCCTGGGCGTGCTCGAGCACGACGGCCGCGTCGTCGACCTCCGTCCGCCACGTCGGGTCGGCGCCCAGGTCGAAGCAGCGCCACTGCCCGTCGTCGAACTGGACGTAGGCGGCCGAGTCGGTGCGCAGCACGGCGAGGTGCTTGGACTCGAGGCGGCGGTCCCAGGGCCACGGGTGCGGACCGAACGGGATGTACTCCCAGCGCCAGTCGTATTCCCAGTGGGCCGCGTCGCGCCACCACGGCGGCTCGTCTCCGGTCAGGAACGGCGTGAGCGGGAGCCCGTCGCACTGCGCCGGCACACCGAGGCCGAGCGCCTCACAGACGGTCGGCAGTACGTCGACGTTCTCGGTGAAGGCGTCGACGACCCGGCCGTGAACCTCGGGCCGTCGCGGGTCGCGCACGATGCACGGCACGTGGTAGCTCGACTCGAAGCACCCGCCCTTGCCGATCGTTCCTTGGTCGCCGAGCTGCTCCCCGTGGTCCGCCGTCACGACGACGAAGGTGTCGTCCCACATGCCCAGGTCGACCAGCGCGTCCCACAGCCGCCCGAGCTGGTCGTCGACGGCGGAGACCATGCCGTAGTACTGGGCCTGCAGGTGACGCAGACGCGGCGCGTCGCCCGGGGCCTGCTCCACCAGCCGTCCGCTCGTCGGGACGGCGCGGTCGGGCGGGGCGAGCGCAGGCACGACGCCGTCGGGGTCGTAGCGCGTGGACCAGTGACCGGCCGCGGCGTAGGGCGGATGGGGGCGCCAGTAGCTCGCGTGCGCGCACCACGCCCCGTCCTGGCGGTCGAGCCACGAGACGAGCGCGTCGGTGAGGAACGCGGACACGCCGTGCTCGGCGGGACGCTCGGACTCGGTCATGAGCGCCGTCTCGCCGTCGGGCAACGCGCCGTAGCCGAGAGCCTCGAGCCAGGCGCGCCACGCGTCCTGCTCGTCGGGCAGCTCGAGCTCGACCTCGAACCCGGGCGGGTAGCCCTGGTACGTGGACAGCCGGGCGTCGGCGGGACCCGACGCCACCCGGGGATCGATGCCCTGGTCGGTGTAGCCGAACACGGTCGGCACGTACCCGGCTCGCCGCGCGGCGCGCGCCACGTTGTCGAAGCGGTCGTCGAGGGGCGTGCCGTTGCCGACCACCCGGTTGTTCATCTGGTAGGTGCCGGTGTAGAGGCACGCCCGGCCCGGCCCGCACGGCGCCGCCTGGCTGTAGTGGCGGGCGAAGCGCACACCGCTCGCCGCCAGCCGGTCGAGGGCGGGTGTGCGCACGACGGGGTGCCCCGCGGCGGAGAGACAGTCGCCGCGCAACTGGTCGAGGGTGATGAGAAGGACGTTCACCTGTCGTCCTCGTCCCCGCCGTCGGTGATCACGGCCCCATCGTGCCTTACGTTCCGGGATCTCGCCCCGGGGCCACGAGCGGCGCGAGGTGCCGCCCGTCGACCCATGCCGACCACCCGGTCGCGGTGAGCGCGTGCGCCCACGGCCCGAGCCGCTGCACCACCTGGACCGGCTCGCCCCCGGGCAGCCGCCCGACGAGACGGCTGGTCGGGTCGGGCCGCGCCCAGGCGGGCAGTCCCTCGGGCGGGACGCGGAAGTCGGGCACGAACTCGGGGGGCAGGGCGGGCGGCCCCGACAGGGCCCACCCGGGGAACCGGCCCTGGGCGGGCGCGGCGGGGTGGACGGGAGGCGGCGCGGTCGGTGTCCACCGCAACTGGTCGTGCCGGAACGGCGATGCGGCGAGCGCCCGGTGGAACAGCACGGCGTAGGTGAGCACGCCCACGGCGAGCACGAAGTACGCCACCGCCGGAGCGCGCAGGCCGAGGAGCGCGTCGTAGAGGCCGTGACCGATCGCCGCCACGATGTAGGCGACGAAGACGGCGCGGCGCGTCCCGATGCCGACGCGCCGTCGCCCGTAGGCGTACCCGATGATCCCGGCCCACGCCAGGTGGCCGAGGTTGCCGACGAGGGCGCGCTCGGGCGCGGTCACCGACAGCGCCAGCTGGGCGGCGCTCGTCGGGGACAGGTGGTACGCGAGCCCGATGTCGTAGGTCCTCAGGATGTAGGTGAACGACTCGATGGCCGCGAACCCGAGCGCGACGGCGGACGCGTAGATCATCCCGTCGACGGGCTCGTTGAAGTGCGTGGTGCGGCGCGTGCCGGCGACCATCACGACGAACTTGGAGCCTTCTTCGATCAGGCCGACGACGAGCCCGCCTCCCAGGATGACCACCACTGCACCGGTGAGGCGGGGCCGCGTGGCCGACTCGAGCAGGAAGGCCAACGAGACCGCGAGGATCGACGCCACGTACAGCCGCACGATGAGCCACTTGGGCTCCCGTTCGTAGCGGTCGCGCGTGTAGATGAAGATCAGCAACGCGATCGACGGCACGAAGGCGGCGATGGCGGCTTCGGTGCGGATGTCCATCCCAAACGGTGGCACCGCTTCCCGGGCGGTGCCACTGTATGCGGGCCATGGTCCGCCCCGTCCTCGATCCGGCCCGCCTGGTGGACGTCGAGCGCTACCCGGTCAGCGACCTCGAGTGCGATCGGGCGCAGGCGGTGATCGCCGAGGCGCGCCGCCAGCTCGCCGCGGTCGGCGCGGCCGAGCTCCCCGCGTTCGTCGGCCCGGCCGGCGTCCGGGCCCTGGTGGAGGACGCCGAGGCGCTCGTCCCCCGGGTGCACCACTCGGGCGGGATCGGCACGGCCTACCTCGAGTTCCCCGACTTCGATGCCCCCGAGGACCACCCCCTCCGGTGGCTCGGCCCGTACGGCGTGGGGGCGGTGGCGTACGACATCATCCCGAGGAGCTCGCCGCTGCGACGCCTGTACGAGTGGGACCCACTCATGGCGCTCGTCGCCGCCGTCCTCGACCGCGGCCCGCTGTTCCGGTACGCGGATCCCTTCGGCGCCCTCAATCTCGCCGTGATGCGGGACGGCGACCAGTTGCAGTGGCACTTCGACCAGACCGACTTCGTGGTGTCCCTCGCCATCCAACCGGCGCAGCGGGGCGGCGACTTCGAGGTGGCGCCGCTCATCCGGAGCGCGGACGACGAGCGGTACGACGCGGTGGCCGAGGTGCTGCAAGGCGACGGCGGCGCGGCGCCCGGGATCCTCACACTGCCGATGACCCCGGGGACGCTCCTCATCTTCGAGGGCCGCTACTCGCTCCACCGGGTGAGCCCGATCCACGGTCCGACCGCACGCCACGTGGGGCTGCTCGCCTACGACACCAAACCCGGCACGATGGGGAGCGACCTGCTGCGCACGGACCGGTACGGGCGGACGGTGCCGTTCGGGGAGCCGCCCGAGCGCTGGCCCGCTTCGTGACGGAGCCCGGCTTCTCCACCCAGATCGGGGAGGCGTTCGTCGGCACGGGCGCGGAGGCGGCGCACCTCAACACGGTGCTGGGGGCGAAGGGCGGACCGGTCGAGGGGGCGTGGGCAACCGCGTTGGCGACGCCGCGGGCCGGCCACAGCGCGTTCGTCACCGTGCTGCGCCCCGGCCTGGCGGTCAAGCCGCTGACGCTGTTCGTCAACAAGGCGCCGCTCGCCGGCGGCGAGCACGACCGGATCACGTGGGGACCGGCGCAGGCCGGAGTGGCGTCGGGGGTCCTGTGGGCGGTGGCCGACGGCGTGGTCCCCGCCGACCGGGTCGACGAGCTCCTGCTCATCGCGGCGGTGTGGGTCGATCCCGAGGCGCGCGTCGACGACCTCGTCTTCGCCAACAACCGCGACGCGACGCGGGCCTCGATCGAGTCCGGGCTCGAGCGCCGTCCTGCCCTCGACGACCTGTTGGCCGAGCGCGACTTACCCTGGAACCCGTTCTTCCGACCACGCGACTGACCGCGTGGCGCGCGTCCGATCGCTTCGCCTTCTCCGCCGACTCCGTGCTGCGACTCAGCGCGTCAGCCCCGCAACGCCGGCCAGGAGCCCGGGCGCGCCGAACGAGCGCGCCGCCACCTGAAGCGCTCGGGCGGCGTGGGCGTCACCGGCGACAGCGCGGGCCCTCAGAGCGAGCACCTCGCTGATGCTGGCTGCGTCGCTCGGCGCCGGCCCGAGCGACCCGATGTCGCCCGTGATCTCGGCCCGCAACGCTTCGACGCCCCGCACGACGAACGGTGAGTCGAGGACGCGCCCGGCCGCCTCGGCCCGGTCCAGCACGGGCTGTGCCTCCAGTGGACGTCCGGCGAGCACGAGGCCGAGGGCGAGGACCACCCCGGCCAGATCACCGATCGCTCCCAGGTTCGAATGCGGCGCACGCTCCCATCGCACGAGTGCTTCGTCGAGCCGCCCTGCCAAGATGAGCTCGGACTCCACCACGAAGCCGGCCACCTCGACCACGGGATCGAGCGAGGTGTCGGGCGGGAACGGCGGCGCCGCGGAGGAAGCACCGCCGGCGACCGTGGCGGCGAAGCTCGCCGCCCATCCCAGCCACGGGTCGCCCTGGTGAGCGGCGCTCCGACTGCTGACCATCCGCGACAACACCGCGGCGTGCTCGGCCGCCTCTTCCAAACGCCCCGACAGGCGCGCCACGATCACCACGAGGCTTGTCGCTTGGACCGCCATGTCGTTCGCGCCCAGCTCCTCGGCGAGCTCGGCCAGCCGCCGGGCGAAGCCGTCGGCGTCGGCCATGTCCTCGGCGCTCCCCCAGAAGGACCGGAAGAAGTGGTGCCACGCGAGCGTCGTGAGCGTCGTGATCTGCCTCGAGCGGTCGCCCGCCTCGTCGGCGAATTCCAATGCGTCGGCGAGCCAACGCTCGACACGCCGGTCCGTCGGCTTGGCCAGGGTCAAGAACGAGGAGGTCGACACGGCGCCGCTGCGGTCGCCGGCCTTCTCGAACAGCACCAGCCCACGCTCGAGCAGGACCGCGGCCTCGTCCATGCGGCTCAGGTTGAAACAGGCCACCCCGGCGTTGGCGAGGGCCCACGCCTCTTTGACCGTGTTGCCGAGCTCCCTCCACCGATCCGCCGCGGCCTCGAGACGCGGGAGCGCCCAGGCCGGATCGCTGAACGACCGGGTGTTGGCGGCGATGTGATCACGTTCGGCCGCCTGGGACGGATCGGCCGGGTCGTCCGGCACGAGCTGCAGGGTCTCCAGCGCTTCGTCCTGCTGGCCGCACAACGCCTGCACCCGCGCCAGCTCCAAGAGGGCGCGTGGCCGGCGGCACCCGAGCTCGAGGGCTCGCTCGAGCAACCGAAGCGCGTCGAGATGGCGGGACTCCTGGACCAGAGCCTGGCCCGCTTGCGCCAGTCCCTCGGCCGCCTCGGCGGTGAGCGACTCGTCGTCGCCGAGGTATCGCACGGCTCGTTCGAGGTGTCGAGCGCGGTCCTCGGGTCGCGTCACGAGGCCGGCCGCGGTGCGGTGCAACTCTCCCCGCAGGTTGCGGGGAAGGGTCTCGTACGCGACCTCGCGCAACAGCGGGTCCACCGTGTCGTACCGGCCCTCGCCGTCGCGGCGCAGGAGGCGCGCCTCGACGAGCGACCGCAGCGCGTCGGCGTCAGCGGCGACGCCCAGTGCGACGACGAGCTCCCCATCGACGGCGTCGCCGAGCACGGCGACGTGCTGCAGGGCGAGCTTCTGGTCGGGATCGAGCGCGTCCAGGCGGGCGGCGAGGAGCGCCTGGAGCGTGGCGGGCACCGAAGCGTCCGCGGTGAGGCTGTAGCGGTCACCCTCGTCGACCAACGCGCCGCGCACACGGGCCATGGCGACCAGCTCCCGCACGTACAGCGGGTTTCCCCCGGCGCGAGCCGCGAAGAACTGACCGGCTTCGGCCGCAAGAGGCTTGTCGCACACGAGCGACCCGGCCAATGCCGCCGCGTCGGCTCGACTCAGCGGGCCGAGCCGGACCGTGGTCGCGCCCGGGAACCGGGCCAGCCAGTGGTCGGGCTCGCTCCGGCCGACGAGGACGGTGAGCACGGCCGCGTTCGTGATCCGGCTCGCCAGGTCGCCGACCAGCTCGAGGGTTCGGGGCCCGCTGTGGTGCATGTCGTCGACGACGAGGAGCACCGGCCGCTCGGCCGCCTTCTCGTGGAGGAGCCGTCCGAAGGCCCACAGCTGCTCCTGCTTCATCCCGGTGGGGTCGATCGCCTGCAGCGACGGATCGACGTCGCCGGCGATGGAGCGGACCCGGGCGTCGACCTCGGGGTCGGCCGAGCGGCCGAGCTGGCGCAGGACGTCTTCGGCCACGCGCACCCCGCCGATGGCGCCGTACGCCGGGTACTTGGTGCGGACGACCGTTCCGTCCGCGGCGGCGAGCGGGACCAGCTCGTTCACCAATCTCGTCTTGCCCGATCCGGCGTCGCCGCACAGCAACACGACGTGGGACTGGCCGTCGGTCTTCACCCGGCGCCATTGCGCGACGAGGAAGGCGAGATCGTCGTCGCGTCCGATGAGCGCCGGGACGTCGGCGGGCGATCCCGCGTCGTCGGCGGCGCGCAGGCTCAACGCCTCCCACACGTCCACCGGTTGGCGCTTTCCCTTCAGCACGACGGGCTGCCTCTCCCGGAACGAGATGCGGTGACCGGCCAGTTCGGCCGTCAACCTTCCGCACAGCACCTCGCCCGGGCCGGCCGCCTTTTCGAGTCGGGCCGCCACGTTGACGGTGTCGCCGATCACCGTGACCGCGTCGGCACCGCCGACGGCGGTGGCCATCACCTCACCCGAGTTGATGCCGATCGAGAACGCCAGGTCACCAGGGAGCTCGCGCATGGCGAGGCCGGCCGCCACGGCGCGCTCGGCGTCGTCGTCGTGGGCGACGGGAACGCCGAAGACGGCCATGACCGAGTCGCCCATGTACTTGTCGACCGTCCCGCCGTGCTCGGCCACGACTTCCCCGAGGCGGCGGAAGGCGGCGTCCACCATGCGGGCCACCAACTCGGGGTCGGTCCGCTCGGCCAGCGAGGTGAAGCCCACCACGTCGGCGAACAGCACGGTCGCGAGCTTCCGCTCCTCGAACGCGCTCGGGGCGCCGCGTACCGGCGCACCTTCGAGCGCAGATCCGCACTGCCCGCAGAAGGTCTGGTCGACCAGGTTGGCGGCGCGGCACGTCGGGCACTCCGCCAGCGTCAATGGCGCGCCGCAACTCCCGCAGAACCGGTACCCCTCGGGGTTGTCGTGGTCGCAGACGGGGCAGACCGGCATCGTCCACATTGTCCCTCGTCCGGGTGGGCCGGTCCTCCGTGCGGTGTGACCAGGTGATCGCTCACACGGTCGCCCGCGGGTCGGCTGCCGCGACCGTCCCGGTGCGCGGCGGATTCACCAAGGTGGGCGGGTTCGTCGACCCCGGAGACGGTCCGGAGACGGTCCGGAGACGGTCACGCCTCTGTTCGGGGCCGACGAGGGTCAGCGCGGGACGGGGCGGCCGAGGGCGCCGGCGATCATTGGCATGGCCCAGTGGAGGTCGGCCTGCCAGTAGGGCCACCCGTGGTACCCGCCGGGGTAGAAGTCGGCGGTGTACGGCACCCCGGCCTGGGTCAGCGCCCGGACGAGGGACACGTTCATCTGGAAGATGAAGTTCTCGATGGCGTAGCCGCCCGGGTCGAAGGGACCGATCGCCGGGTAGATGGCGTCGCCCTGAGCCCCACCCGGCGTGCCCGTCCCCGATGCCAGGAGGATCCTGGTGCCCGCCAGCTTCGCCGCCTGGTCGGTCGGGTTGTGCGCTCGCCAGACGGCCGCGTCGGTCGTCTGGTCGCCCCACACCCGCGAGTCCGGCGTGCCGTACTGGCTCTGCAGCCGGGCGAAGGCGAGACCCGACGCGGGCGCCCCGTACAGCATGTCCACGGCACCGGAGAAGCTGGCCGCCACCTTGAACATCCCGGGGTGTCGGGCGGCATACGACAGCGCACCGAACCCACCCATCGACAGGCCCGCCACGGCGAGATCGTGGGACCTCGTGCGGTAGGACGAATTCACGAACTGCTGCAGAACGGCGATGTGGTACGTCTCGTATTGCCGCGAGCCGTCGATCCAGTCGGAGTACCAGCCCGCGTTGGCGTCGTGCCCGCCGTCCGGCAGGACGAAGATATACGGATACGCGCCTTGGTTGGCGGCGAGGAACTGGTCGAGATCGGTGTTCTTCTCCCACGCCTGATAGGTGTCCCCGGCTCCGTGGAGCAGGTACACGACGGGATATGCCAAGTGACTGGTGCAGTACCCGGCCGGCAGGATGACGCCCACGTGGTTGTCCACGTGGACAGGGCTCACTGAAGCGGGCAGCGGGACCGCGTCGGTCACGAAGTACGGACCCGGATTGGCTTGGGGATCCGTGACCGGACACCCGGGTGCAAACGCAGCGGCGGCTGCGACGGGCCGATGGCCCATCTGCAACGCCGTCACCAGAACCAGAGCGCACACCGACGCCGCGGCGGCCCGCACGAACTCGCCCGCCGGCGTCCTCCGACGCCGTCCCGGCCCCGATCGAGTCCGCCGGGCGCCTCGCCGCGGCGCGGCTCGCCGAATCGACCCCACCCGCATCGTCCAGGGAACGAAACGGCTCGTCGATCCTTGTGAGTCGGCTCCTCAGCGAGTGCCCATCGTCCCCTCAGGGTCGGCCTGCCATGCGGCCAGCAGCTGCTTCCCGAGGTCGTCGCATCCCCATCGCAAAGGCCCGTCGTCGTCGAGGATGGCGTCGCAGATGGCTGCCGCGGCATGACCCGGAGCGGTGGTGAAATCCGACGCCGCGCCACGGCCCGCGTACCAGGCGAGCGCGAGCGCCTCGTATCCGGGCACGTCGGCCGCCTCGGGACGGCGGGACGACGACGCCAGCATGTCGGTGTCGATGGGGCCGGGGAGCACCTCGACGACCCGGATGCCGAACGGCGCCACCTCGGTCCGAAGCGACTCCCCCAGCGCCGCGACCGCCGCCTTCGAAGCCCGGTACACGCTGTAGAAGGGCACCGACACGACGAGTGAGGACGACGTGATGTTGCAGATCACGCCGCCCCCCGCTTCACGCATGAGGGGAACGGCGCGCCGGGCGACCTCCACCAGGCCGAAGACGTTCGTCTCGAACACGTCCCGCCACTGCTCCATGGGAACCGATTCGAGCGGGAGGTAGTCGCGCTCGATCGCAGCGTTGTTGACCAGCACTCGGAGGCCGGTGGGTAGATCCATCGTCTCCGGCCGGTTGACGTCGAGCGGGGCGACCGTGATGGACCCGGAAGCACCTCGCGCTTCCTCGGTGAGCCCTGTGCCGCGAGCCGGGTCGCGCATCGTGGCGATGACGTCGAATCCCCGTCGCGCTAATTCGATCGCCACGGCTCGGCCGAGCCCACGGCCGGCGCCGGTGACGAGCGCCACTCCTTGCGCGTCCATGTGGTCCCCCTCTTGCACGTGTGCGTCCCTGGCCCCAGCCGTGTCGGCCGGGAGGCACCCCCGGCGACACCGGATCAGGTCCGCCCCCGGCCCGACCCAGGGGCCGCCGAGCACAGTACCGAGCGCTCGCCCCCACCCTGGGGCACCATGGACGGCGTGAGCACCAGGTCCGAACCGGCTCAGGGGGACGCGAAGCTCGCCCGGCTGAGTCGGATCTGCTTGGCGCTCCCCGAGGCCCAGGTCGAGCGTCATCGTTCGCACGCCACGTTCTCCGTGCGACGCCGGAACTTCGCCCACTACCTCGATGACCACCACGGGGACGGCATGGTGGCGCTCAATTGCAAGGTCCCGCCGGGAGTCAACGAGCACCTCGCCGAAATGGATCCGAAGCGGTTCCACGTCCCCGCCTACGTCGGACCCCGCGGCTGGGTCGGCCTCCGACTCGACGTCGGGCGCGTCGACTGGGCGGAGGTGGCGGACCTCGTCACCGACAGCTATCGCCTCGTCGCGCCCAAGACCCTCGCATCGGCCGTCGTGACGCCCGCGTCGCAATCCCGGTAGTCGGCTGAGGGGGGCGTGGACGGTTGATCGGGCGTGTCCTCACCGTCGTGGCGGTACTCTCCGTGCTCACGGCGGGCGGCAGTGTGTGGCTCCTCGTGCGCGATGGTCAAGGCCGGCGCCGCGCGTCGAGCGCGCGGGTCCTCCGTCGGCTGGCCGGGACGAGTGTGCTCGTGGTGCTTGCCACGCTCGTCGGCCTCCGTCCCTGGTACTGGGACGTCGCGGTCGCGGCCGTGGCGGCCGCAGGCTTCCTCGCCATCGTCCGGCTCCTGACCGCGCTGCGGCGTCGTCCTCTGAGGGGGTGGGGCCCCATCAGCCTGGCCCTCGCCGCGGTGCTGCTGGGGTCGGGACTCGTGACCATGGGGGGAACGGCCGCGGTGCTCGACGCCGCCGCGCTGTCGGGCGGCGACGCCGTGCCGGTCGACCACGGTGGACCGGTGCTCGCGGACGCAGTGGTGTACCAGCTGTTCTGGGGCCCCTCGTGGGCCACCACCCCCCGACCACCGACCCTCGGTCGCGCCGTGTCCTTCGAGGAGCACGTCTCGCCCTCACCATGGGAGCGCGCACTTGTGGCGTCGGGATTCGGAGTGCGGTCCCTCGTCCCGGGCGGTTGCTGGATCGATTCCACCCCGACGGTTGAGCGCGGGCGCGTCTCGAGCATGGTGGCCGGCGCCCTTCCCCAGGAGCTCCGCCGGGTGTTCCAACGGTCGCCGCAAGGGCCAGGGCGCCCGTTGGCCGATTGTCCGGGAGCCGCTCCGGCGTCCGTGCCGGCCGCGCTGCCCCGCGACGCGCTCGTCGTCGTGTGGCTCGACTCGTCGATCACCTACGCCCTCGACGGCGTGTCCATCCACGGCGCGGTTCCCTGGCCGGGCCGAGCACATGGATTGGCCGTGTCGGCCCTGACCGACGGGTATGCCACCTGGCGCCTCCCCGGCTGCGGCGCGCACCCGGCGTGCCGCGCCCTGTCGGACCGTGTCTCACCCACCTACGCGCTCTCCCACGAGATCGTCGAGACGATCGCCAATCCGTACGGCTCGGGTTGGTACGCCGACACCCCGTTGCGGTGGTCGGCGCGCTACGTCCTCGACCACGGACCACCGTCGCTGCTTCGCTCTGCCCCGATGTTCCCGGGCGAGGTCGCCGACCTGTGCGAGCCGGGCCAACCCGCCTCGCACGGCGGGCGGTCGATGCTCTCCACCGGGCCGGGCGGCTCGACGGTGGCGGCCTTCTTCAGGCCCGCTCGAGGCTGCGTGGCCTGACCGCGTCACCTCGGGCGGCCGGCGCGTCGCCGCGCCCCGTATGAGACGCGCCATCCGTCGGTAACCGGGCCCGACGCGCCAGCATGGACCGATGGGCGAAGCCGGACTCGGACTGCGCGCCCGACAGACCGTACGTGGCGTCGTGGCGGAACTTGCTGCGACGGCCCGGCGCGTGGGGGCGCAGTGGCGCCCGGTCGTGCTTCCGGTCCTCGTCTTGTGGGTGCTGGCCGCCATCGTGACCACCACCGTCCTTCATCCGTTCGACGTCCGCGAGTACGAGCGCTACGCCCACGCCGCCCTCCGGCCGCCGCTTCTGCATCGCCTTCCGCTCGAGTACCCGGCCCCCGCGCTGACGCTGTTCCTCGTCCCGCTCGTGCTCCCGGTCGCCTACCCGTGGGCGTTTGCGTGCGTCGCCGGCGTGGCGCTCGTGCTGCTGGCGACGAGCTACGAAGGCTCGGAGTTGCGGGGATGGGACGAGCGCGCCGCGGGAAGGCTCATCGTCTACCTGTCGCTCGGCTCGGTCATGGTCGTGGCGGGCCGCTACGACATCGTCGCCGCCGCGGCCGCCTTCTGGGCGGTGCGCGCCGCGGGGCGCGATCGATGGTCCGCCGCATGGACGTGGGCGTCGATCGGCTTCGTCCTCAAGCTCTTCCCGGCCGCGCTGTGGCCCGTCCTGCTCATCGCCGAATGGCGCGCCCTCGGCCGGGTGCCATGGCGGCGACTGTGGTGGATGGGATCGTCCTTCCTCGTCGTGGCGGTGGTCCCTGCCTTGTTGAACCACGGCGCGGCCCTGAACGCGCTCCACTACTACCTCCATCGGCCGGCCGAGATCGGCAGCATCCCGGCGGGGCTTTCGCTGCTCGTCGACTTCCACGCGACGACCTGGGTGTTCAGCTTCCACAGTGCCAACGTGATCAACGCGTGGACGGCTTCGATCGCGGTGGTGGTCGAGCTCGCCGCCGTGACGGGGTGCCTGTGGACGTGGTGGGCCCAGGCGCGCGGACGCCTGTCGCTGCAGGCGGCGTGCCTGGCCACCCTGACGCTGGTGGTCCTGGGGTCGAAGGTCCTGTCGGTGCAGTACCTGATCTGGCTCATGCCGTTCTGGGCGCTGTACCGCCTGCGAGTGACCTGGCTTCTCGCCGCGGCTGCCAACCTGGCGGTGTTCCCCTACGCCGTCGCCGCGACCGGCTTCGCGTACATCCCGACCCACGCCTTCGCCGTGACCCTGACGCTCACCTACCTGGCTCGGGACCTGTTGATCGCGGCGGGAACGTGGTTGTGGCTACGAACCGTCTACTCAGGCGGGGACGCGGCCGGGTCTGATCCGCAGCAGATGTCGGCGGCGATGGACCGGCGCCCGGCCGTCACTGCACGAGATTGAGGTTCGAGGAGCCCGCGCTGAACGAGAACGGCCACTGCGTGAGCGAGCAGTCACCGCCCGGACGATTGGTGTCCAGGTCCCAGAAGTACAGGAACGCCGAGTTCCAGCCATTGGGCGTGGTGCCAGGCAGCGTGTAGGACATGTCGTAGATCCAGGTGTTCCGGCTGTCCCCCGGATTACCGGGCAGTTGTGTAAATGTCGGATGCACCTGGACGCCGTTGAGGAACAGCACGCTCTTGCCCGGGATGATCGTCCCATTGCCCTGAACGGTGTCCTTGTTGATGTCCGTCTCGTCGTGATAGGTGGCGCTCAACGTTGCCCCGGGTCCGACCGTTTGGCCCGGTCCGGGTGTCACCGAGTCGTCCGCGTCGGCGATCAGGGCGGAGTTGGCGAGCTGGGTCGCTCCGTAGGTGTCGTCGGAGTCGCCGTCGGTGGCGATGCCGTTCGATGTCGTGCCCATTCCGTGGTCAGCGATGCCCCAGCCCTGCGCATTTGTCTCGATGAAGTTGTCCCCGGCCGATACGGGGCAGCTCGACCACGCGAGCTGGCCGCAGCTCTTGCCCTGTGTGTCGGTGACGAAGAGTGAGGCGGTCGTCGTCGGGACCGAGGTGGGCGTCGTCGGGACCGGGGGAGCCGTGTACGTGATCGTGGCGGCGTTGCCGCTTCCATAGGTCAGCGTGTAACCGGTCGAGCCCTGGCTCAGCTTCACCAGGCTGCCTCCCGCGTTTGTACCGATGAAGGTGATGTGGTTCGGGTCGATCGGCGCCGGGCCGTTGTACGTCGCCGTCAGTGTGGTCGCGTGACTGGGTGTGCTGGGGGCGATCGGATTGTTGACACTCGTCGAGAGGTCGTTCGACGCGCAACCGGTCGTGTTCGTCGGAGGGGTCACCAACGCCTGGGCCGTCGCCGAGCCGCACGGGGAAAGCGAGTTCACCCCGACCACCTTGGCGAAGAACGTCGGGGTGGACCAGCACACCTTGACGTGCACCCAGTTAGCGTTCCCGTTCCAGCTGGTGTACACGACGACCGTCTTGCCTCCCGACGTCTCGGCGTAGCAGTTGGTCACACCCGAGCACGCCGCCAGGGTGGTCGGCCGGGGCACGCTCAGGGATCCGAACGCGTAGTAGAAGCCTTGGTCGTACGCACACCCGGTCGGGGCGCTCCAATTCGTACATTGGGTGTTGGTGTCGTGCAGGGCCTGGGCGGCCGAGAGCGCGGCCGCATCCGCGACGGCCTGGGCGCTCCGCTGCTGCTGCCAACCGTTGCCGATGTCAATGGCCACCGCGGTGACGGCGAGAAGCATCACGATCGCCAGGGCGAGAACGATCGCAACGATCCCGTCCTCGCCGGCGGCCCGAAGCCGCCGCAGCCGCCGCAGCCGCCGCGACATGGCGCGGCTCGTGCTCACGCCGAGGTGCACGAGGATGGCCATGACCCCGACAGAGCAGTTTCCTGAGCCGGCTGAGTCAGATTCGCGTCGGTACTCTCGATCCGGACCTCCACTTTCGAGGTCAGCACGACGTTGTTGAGGAGGCTCGAGAAGAAGCGCGTGGTCGAGCTGGCCTTGTACTGGGTGCAGACCACGACGGGGTCGCCGGCCTTGTAGCCGTTGGTGGACGAGAACCAGATGCTCACCCGAACCTGCGACTGGGCGAGCCCGATGTGGCTCTTCGTGTAGCAGATCAGGTTGTTGGCCTCGCCCGTGAACGTGCCCGACGTCGTACAGGTCTGGCTGGGGGGTGGGTTCGTCGCCATGACGGACGCCTCACGCGCCCCGGCGCTCGTTCCCTGCCGCACCGAGATGTAGCTGAACATCACGAGCGAGAAGTCGATGATTCCGAACAGCAGGAGGAACAGCAGGGGCGCCACCAATGCGAACTCGACCAGGACCGCGCCGCGCTCGTTGCCGCGTCGTCTCCGGCTTCTCACGTGCCGCCGTCGGGCGGTTGTCGGGTCGGCCACGGTCGTCTTTCGGCTCACTTGTCGGCGGCGGCGGGCATCGGTCCACCTCGCTCCTCGACGCGTCTCGCGGGGAGTCGATTGCGATGTGCTCGCCCCCCTGTGCCCCATGGTCAGTATCCGGACCACCGCGTGTGGCTGGCAATAGGTCTATCGACACATATCGGCGGAGCCTTCAGCGCCCTGCGAAGCGCGTCGGAATTCCCAGGTAGGTCCTGCGACTCATTTGCTGGTCAGAGCGTTGTCAACGGTCGTGCCGTCGCGCACACTGGGTCGCAACCATCCAGCTGTTGGACCGACCGGTCGCGGGAACGTGTTGACCCACACCGGTGCTCCGCGAAAAGGGGGGACCCGGATGAAACCCAAGCGGACCGTCGTGGTCGCCGCCGCCGTCGGCGTCGGGCTCGTGGCGTCCGTGCTGAGCTACGTCTTTCTCAACGGGGCTCAGCAGCGCGCGTATCACAATGCCAAACTCGTCCCTGCGTACGTGATCACCAAGCCGGTGCCGCGCACGCTGAGCGGCGCGGATGCCGTCAACGGGGGCTACGTCGAGCAGCGCAACATCCCGGCCGAGTTCCGTCCTTCCACCGCCATCACCAGTCTGGCCAGTATCAATGGCAAGGAGGCCATCGCGCCGTTCTCGCCCGGCCAGGTGCTCGTCGACTCGATGTTCGTGAGCCCGGCCCAGGCGGCGAACACGTTCTCGCAGCAGATCAAGCCGGGAGACGTCGCGGTGACGGTCTCGGTCGACCAGGTCCACGGCGTCGCCGGATTGGCCGTGCCCGGCGACAAGGTCGACCTCCTGGTGTCGGTCAACAATTCGGAACAGGTCCTGATGCAGAACGTGCCGATCCTCGCCATCGGACAGTCCACGGCCCAGTCGGCCCAGGGCGGAGCCACCGCGACGTCGGCGACGAGCTCGAGCGGGCTGTACACCTTCGAGGTCCAGCCGGCCGAAGCCGAGCGGATCGCCCTGGCGCAGCAGCAGAGCCTCGGGATCTACATGCTCCTCGTTCCACCCGGCAACGCGGTGGCGTCGCTCCCGGGCGTCAGCGTGAGCAGTGTCTTCAACGTCCCGCAGCCCTCGAACTGACGACATGACCAGCGCGCCGGCGAAGGCCAGGACGCACGCCGCGCTCGT
>Ga0307477_10001179_pt1 | contig 23041 bp, 20 predicted proteins | sample atmos_gasesECM2C_FD_203316 | JGI IMG/M metagenome (GOLD analysis project Ga0307477, IMG submission 203316) | Hardwood forest soil microbial communities from Morgan-Monroe State Forest, Indiana, United States - atmos_gasesECM2C_515 | ecosystem: Environmental > Terrestrial > Soil > Temperate...
TGTCGCACTCCAACTTTCGCGACTCGTGGTGGACGCTCGCGCAGATGCTCGCGCACCACACCGTCAACGGCTGCAATCTCGAGCCCGGCGACCTCCTCGGCAGCGGCACCCAGTCGGGCGCACTGCCGGAGGAAGCCGGCTCGCTCCTCGAGCTGAGTGCCGGCGGGCGCAACCCGATCACGCTCGCCGACGGCGAGACGCGCGCCTTTCTCGAGGACGGCGACCGAGTGATGCTGCGCGGCTGGTGCGAACGGGGAGGGTATGCGCGCATCGGTTTCGGCTCAGCGGCGGCCACGGTGCTGCCGGCACTGTCCGCCTGAGCCGGCGACGCCTTTGAAGAGTTACCGCTATTACGACCTCATACTCGGCGCATACGTCTGCGTCGTGCTGTGCGCCAACCTGATCGGCGCGGCCAAGGTGTCGACGCTGCATCTGCCGCTTATCGGCCAGGTCACTTTCATGGCGGGGGTGCTGTTCTTTCCGATCTCTTATTTCTTCGGCGACATTCTGACCGAGGTGTATGGCTACGCGCGCGATCGGCGCGTCGTGTGGAGCGGCTTCGCGGCGCTCGCGTTCGCTACAGTGATGTCGGTAGTGATCGTGCACCTGCCGCCGGCGGATTTCTGGCGCGTGAAGCAGCCGGCGGTCGAGGAGATGTTCGGCAACACGCCGCGCATCGCCTGTGGCTCGATGGTCGCCTTCTGGTGCGGCTCGTTCGTCAACAGCTATGTGCTGGCGAAGATGAAGATCTGGACGCGCGGGCGCTGGCTGTGGATGCGCACCATCGGCTCCACGGTGTGCGGCGAGCTGGTCGACTCGGCGCTCTTCTATACGATCGCTTTCGCTGGGCTGTGGCCGCGCACGGAGCTCATCACCGTGGCGACGACGCAGTACGTGCTGAAGTCGGCCTGGGAAGTGCTCGCGACGCCGTTGACCTATTGGATGGTCGGCCGCCTGAAGCGCGCCGAGCACGAGGACTACTATGACCGCGGCACCAACTTCACGCCCTTCTCGCTGCGGGCTTGACGGCGGCGCCTGGCGGGCGCATTGCCCGGTCGTTGGAGGGGCAAAAGAAAGCGGGAGCGCAGTGCGCCGCGCTCCCGCCCGTCAGCGACCGACCGATTACTTGCCGATCTGCCGGCTGACCTGGTTCTCCTGCTGGTTGAGCGACTTCTGCTCGGCCTTGGTGATGTGGCCGTGGTTGGTGCTCGCCATGGTGCGCTCTTCCTGACGGACGGCGTGATCCTCGGCATGCAGCTTGTGCGCCTGCGCCTTGGTGATCTCACCTTCCTTGCGCTCCTGATGGATGCGCTTGTTCTGGTTCGCGAGACGGTTGTTGACCTGCTCGCGGCGCGGATGATCCTTCTGCCACTGTGTGTCGCCATCGGCGAACGCAGTGCTGGTGAGGCCACCGAGCGACACAGTCAACGCCGCGGCGGCCAACGCGATACGAACGGACTTGAACATAAACCTTTCCTCCTGAACGGGTGTCTGCAGTGGGTCGCTATTGAGCCGGAACCCCCGGCTCTCGGGCGTTACCAACGTCGCAGCTTCGGGATGGACTGACGTGCGTGACAGAAACTTAACCGCGGCCCACGTGTGAACCACGTCACCTTTCGGAAGTTGGCGCGGCGGCGCCCGCGCGCGCGTGGCAGAGCGTGCAGCGCACGACGCGCGCTCGCCTGCGCGCTGCTCGCGAGCAACGCCGCGCTGGCGGCGGACGAGACGCTGCAGGAGGCGTGGTGGACCGGCCCGATGCTCGCGCCCTCGGCGGCGACACTTCCGAGGGGTCACATGCTGATCGAGCCGTACCTGTTCGATGTCGTCACCACCGGTCAGTTCGATGCCAGCGGTTCGCGGCACGGCAGCCCGCGCGCGGACGACTTCGGCTCGCTCACCTACCTGCTGTACGGGCTCACCGACCGCGTTACCGCCGGGATGATTGCGCGCTTTGGCTACAACCAACTCGTCGGCTCGCCCCCGAGCTCGGGCGTCGGTGTCGGCGATCTGACACTGCAGGCGGGTTACGGCCTGACTCGGTTCCGGGACGGCCATGGCGTTCCCGCCATCGAGCTGGTGCTGCAGGAGACCTTGCCGACGGGTCGCTACGATCGCCTGGCGCAGCCCACCGACGGTTTCGGCGCGGGCGCTTACACCACCGGGTTGGCGGTTTATTCGCAGGATTATTTCCGCATGCCCAACGGCCGTCTGTTGCGGGCGCGGCTCGATCTCACCTACGCATTCTCCACGACCGTCGGGCTCGACGGACTGAGCGTCTACGGCACGCCGGCCGGATTCAGCGGCCACGCCTCACCGGGGAACTCCTTCACCGCGGATGCGGCGGCGGAATACAGCGTCACCAGCAACTGGGTGCTGGCGCTCGACATCGTCTATCAGCACAACGACAACACGCACGTGAGCGGCAGCGTCACTCCCGGGGCGCCGCTTGGGGCGCCCGGTGTACCGGCAATGCCGACCTTCCAGATCGATTCAGGGGAGTCTTATTCGCTCGGCTTCGCGCCGGCGATCGAATACAACTTCAGCAGCCGCATCGGCGTGCTGCTCGGTGTGAGGATCATCCCCATTGGGCGCAACACCGGCGCCACCGTGACGCCGGCCATCGCTCTCAATATGGTGTTTTGAGCCGACGCCGTTCCCGGAGCAGTCCACCGAGCGCGTGAGCCGATCGGCCGCGCCCCGCGCCGGGCTTCTGAATGACACCTGAATGGCTGTACTCCTCAAAAGTCACTGATCTGCCTTCAAATTAGTCTGCACGCCGCCCTTGAAAAAGGCGCGCTTGGACGGCAGCTCTTATGACAAGTCAACGGGTGTGCGATGGGGTGCGTTTCTCCGGTATGAGCTTGAACGACGACATTCGGCAGGCGTCTAATCGAACGGGGGAGCCGATAGCGGCGTCCCCCGAGTGAGGTCACTGTGAACGCAAGCGCACGGCATGTCACACGGAGCGTCGGAGCGCTACTTCTCGGTATGGCGGTAGCGCTGGCGCCGACGTTAACTTATGCGCAGCACGCTGGTGGCGGTGGCGGCGGCGGCGGACACGGCGGCGGCGGCGGACACGGCGGTGGCGGCGGTGGCGGCGGACATGGCGGTGGCGGCGGCCATTTCGCCAGCGCCCCGCATTTCGGAGGTGGCGGACACTTCGCCGGTGGCCACTTCAGTGGCGGCAGCTATGGCGGTGCGCACTATGTCGCCCCTCGCTACGGCGTGAACGCCCATTACGCCGGCGCGGCGCACGGCTATGCGGCAGCCCACGTCGGCGCGGCGGCCTATGCCGGGCACGTCGGAGGGGTTTCGCATGCAGGCGCGGCGTTTGCGCCGGGAACTGGCTACTGGCGTGGCGGTCATGCGTGGGTCGGCGGCTACTGGCACGGCGTTTTCTGGCCGCACTGCTGGTTCTATCCGGGCTTCGCCTGGTACCTGCCGGTTCTCCCGATCGGCTACGCCACGTTCTGGTGGGGTGGGGTGCCCTACTATTACTGGAACAGCCTGTACTACACCTGGAGTCCCACCGACAGCGGCTATGTCGTCACTGACCCCCCGCCGGCGGCCGAGTCCGACGACTCGCAATACGCTCAGGCGGCACCTGCGCAGCCCGGCAGCGGCGGCGCGGAGGTCTACCTCTATCCGCGCAACGGTCAGACCGAGGCCCAGTCACAGAACGACCGCTACGAGTGCCATGCATGGGCGGTCGGTCAGACGGGCTTCGATCCGACTCGTCCGTCCGCGCAGGGAAACGTCGCGGACTACCGGCGCGCCCTGATCGCCTGCCTCGACGCCCGCGGCTACAGCGCGCGCTGAGCTGACCTCACCCGCAAGGGCACGACCGCCGCATCATCCCCCGCGGACGACGCGGCGGCGTTCCGATTAAGCAACCGCGCCGGGCTGGCGGTACTCGTCGAGGGGTACACTGAAGGAAGGGCGAGGCAAAGGCGCGCGCATGACGGACGTCTCGAAGGTCGTCTTCCTGTTCGATGTCGACAACACGCTGCTCGACAACGACGCCATTCAGGACGACCTGAGCTCGCGGCTGCAGCATGAGAGCGGACTCGTCGGTTGCGATCGTTACTGGCAGATCTTCGAGGAATTACGCTCGCAGCTCGGGTACGCCGACTACCTCGGGGCCTTGCAGCGTTACCGGCTCGAGCACCCGCACGATCAGCAGCTGCTGCAGATCTCGTTCTTCCTGCTCGACTATCCATTTGCGCGCCGCCTCTACCCCGGCGCGCTCGCAGCGCTGACCCGCTGCCAGTCCCTCGGCACCACGGTCATCCTCTCGGATGGCGATGTGGTGTTCCAACCGCGCAAGGTGCGCGGCTCGGGCTTGTGGGACGCCGTGGACGGGCGCGTGCTGATTTATCTGCACAAGGAGCAGATGCTCGACGACGTCGCGCGGCGTTTCCCCGCCGAGCGCTACGTCATGATCGACGACAAGCTGCGCATTCTGGCGGCCATGAAGAGCCTCTGGCGCGAGCGCCTGACGAGCGTCTTTGTGCGTCAGGGGCATTACGCCAGCGACCCGCGCGAGCTCGCCGACCGGCCACCCGCGGACCTGACGCTCGCGCGCATCGGTGAGCTCGTCAGTTGCCCGCTACCGATGCTGTCTGGCGCGCGCCAGGAGCAGCGGTTAGGCTAGGTGCGCTCGGGCGGAGCCCGCAAGAGCTGGATGCAAGAGAGACAGATGTCTTCAGACCGCCCGTGGCTCGATAGCCTGCGCGCAAGCAGTACGGCACTCCAGGGGGTACTCGGCGCGCTGCTGGAAGCCGAGCGTCAATTCGCCCCGCCCGCCTCCCCGCTCGAGCGACTGCAGGAGATCACCACCAGCCCCGAGTGGGCGTGGCTCCAGCCTCTCTATCGATTGATTGCGGACGTCGATCATGCGCTCGATCACGCGCACGACCTTCCGGAGAGCGAGAGCGCGGCAATCGGAGCCCACGCACGCGAGCTGCTGAGCGGCGGCGGTGCCGCCGCCGAGCAGGCGTTCTTCGAGCATTATCGCGCGCTGCTGCAGAGCTCACCGGCGGTCGCCATGGCGCACGCAGCGGCGCTGCGCGCGCTGCAGAAATTGCCTCCCGAGGCGGCCAACCAGTCAGAGCGGCTGCACGCCCGCCACCAGTGGAACGAGCGGCGGCGCTTTCAGCGCATGGGGCAGCGCGGGCGCGGCACTTCCTGATTCCGCCGCGCGCGGACCGACGCGCGCGCGGGTGCGGCCGCAGCTGCGTGCCGCACGCCGTCAGTAATGGAACTGGTAAGCGGAGTCGAGCGAGTCGCGCGGGCGGATCTGCAGCTCGTGGCGGCTGTAGTCGATAATCAGCACGTCGAACGAGCCGAGCAGATCCATGCCGAGCGTCAGAGCCGGCTGATCGTTGAGCTTCCAGCGCTGAAACAGGTACATGTCGCCGAAGACGACGTGCGCGCCGCGGACGGTGAGATTTCCGAAATCGATGTCCGGGGCGCGGATATCGTCGCCACTCTGGACGTCGAGCGTGACGCCGATGATGTCCTCGCGCTTCGCGTCGCGGGGCGGCCGGCGCATGAGCGCCTGGCGGAGCGCGAGGTTGCCGATCGTGCCCTGCGCGCCGGTGTCGATGATCGCCTTGGCGTGCACGCTCCCGAGGCGCACGTCGGCGACCAGCAACCCCCTCACTTCCTTGAGCGGCACGACCGTGAAATCACGCCGGGCGCGCTCGCCGTGCGAGCGCACGATCTCCAGGCGGTCGTGGGTGAAATCGGCCAGGATGCGCTTGTTTTCCAGCCCCTCGATGCCGAGCACGCCCTGCGCGCCGCCGAACACGTCCGCGAGCACCGGAAGCTGAGTGGGTCCGATCATCAGCTCACCGACTTCCATGCGCGCGACGTGAATCGTCGGCACGACCGCCTGACCGGTGAAGCCCGTGACGAGCGTGGACGCGATCGCAGGATTGCCGAGGCTCTGCGCCGCGCGCACTGTGATCGCCGAGCGCGTGGCGCCGGTGTCGAGCACCATTCGATAGGGACCCTTGCCGTCGATCAGTACGGGCGCCCAGATGCGTCCGATACGGTCGCGGCGTGTCGGCGCGACGAACCGCGGCTCGGTGGTCTGAACAATGACCTCCTGCAGCTGGTCCGCCGGACTCGCAAGCGCCGGTGGCGCAGCTTGCGGAGCGGGTGGCTGACCCGCGGACTCCGGCAGTGCGGCCGGCGCGGAACCGTCACTCCCCGCAGGCATCTGCGCGGCTAGCGGTGCGTGCAGCAGCACCGCCAGGCAGACACCGGGCAGAAACGCTTGGGCGTGGCGAGGCACGGCCCATAGTAGAGCACGCGGGGCGGGCTCTGCAGCGAGCGGGTCGTCGATTTGCGCTCATTCAGCGTGTGCGGCAGTGGTCGTGCCGGCCGGCGAAGCTGTAGCCTTGGCATCCGAGGCATCCGAGCCGTGAACGAGTCTGGAGTCGATTGCATGCAGGCCGCCACCGGGAGCGATCCATCGGACCCGCCCGCGACCTCGGAGGTCGCGGCGGGGGGCGGCGCCGAGGTCGCACGGCGCGCGACCCGTGCGGGCGGCGCAGCGCGGCCGGACTCCCTGACGCTGCTGCAGCGACTGGAGGCGCAGAGCATCCATATCCTGCGCGAGGTGGTCGCCGAGTGTGAGCGGCCGGTGATGCTGTATTCGATCGGCAAGGACAGCGCGGTGATGCTGCATCTTGCGCTCAAGGCGTTCTATCCCGGACGACCGCCGTTCCCGCTGCTGCACGTCGACACGACCTGGAAGTTCCATGCGATGTACGAGTTTCGCGATGCCACGGCACGCCGACTCGGCCTGCAGCTGATCGTGCATGTCAACCAGGAGGGAGTGCGTGCGGGCGTGAATCCCTTTACGCACGGCTCGCAGGTCCACACCGACATCATGAAGACTCAGGCGCTCCGACAAGCCCTCGACCAGTACGGCTTCGACGCTGCCTTCGGCGGTGCACGGCGTGACGAGGAGATGAGCCGCGCCAAGGAGCGCGTCTTCTCGCTGCGCAGCGCCCAGCACCGCTGGGATCCGCGCCAGCAGCGCCCCGAGCTGTGGTCGCTCTACAACGCCCGCAAGCTTCCCGGGGAGAGCCTGCGCGTCTTCCCGCTGTCGAACTGGACGGAGCTCGACGTCTGGCGCTACATCCAGCTCGAGCAGATTCCCATCGTGCCGCTCTATCTCGCTGCCGAGCGCCCCGTGGTCGAGCGCGCCGGCATGCTCGTCATGGTGGACGATGCGCGGTTGCCGCTCGCGCCGGGCGAGCGGCCGGTCATGAAGAAGGTGCGCTTTCGCACCCTCGGCTGCTACCCGCTCACGGGCGCCATCGAGAGCGATGCCGACACCGTGCCGGCGATCATCGAGGAGATGCTGCGCACGCGAAGCAGCGAGCGTCAGGGGCGGGTCATCGACCACGACACGAGCGGCTCGATGGAGAAGAAGAAGCAGGAGGGCTACTTCTGATGGCCCGGCCTGCTGCGCTCGGTGCGGGAGGGAGCGGTGCGTACCGCCACGCCCACGAGCAACAGAGCCTGCTGCGCTTCATCACCTGCGGCTCGGTGGACGATGGCAAGTCGACGCTCATTGGGCGGCTGCTGTACGAGTCCAGGCTGGTGTTCGACGATCAGCTGCAGCAGCTCGCCTCCGACTCGCGGCGCGTCGGCACGCGCGGCGGTGAGCTCGACTTCGCCCTGCTGGTGGACGGGCTCGCGGCCGAGCGCGAGCAGGGGATCACCATCGACGTCGCCTACCGCTACTTCGCCACCGAGCGGCGCAAGTTCATCGTCGCCGATACCCCCGGTCACGAGCAGTACACCCGCAACATGGTGACCGGCGCCTCGACGGCCGATCTCGCCGTGATTCTGGTCGACGCCCGCAAGGGCGTGCTCACTCAAACCCGCCGCCACAGCTTCCTCGTGCAGCTGCTCGGCATCCGCCGCGTCGTGCTCGCGGTCAACAAGATGGATCTGGTGGGGTACGCGCGCGCCACCTTCGAGACGATCGCCGCCGAGTACCGCGAATTTGCGCGCCGCATCGGGCTCGCCGAGATCAGCGCCATCCCGCTGTCGGCAGTGCACGGCGACAACGTCGTCGCGCGCAGCACCCACATGCCGTGGTACGACGGCGCCACCCTGATGCAGCAGCTCGAGGCGGTCGAGGTCGACGCCGAGCTCGCGGCGCGCCCGTTTCGCCTGCCGGTGCAGTGGGTGAATCGCCCGAGCGCTGACTTTCGCGGCTACGCCGGCCTGATCGTCAGTGGTCAGGTGAAACCAGGCGATCCGATTCGCGTGCTGCCCTCGGGCCGGGAGAGCCGCATCGCCCGTATCGTCACGGCGGACGGCGACCTCGAGTCTGCGGTCGCCGGCCAGTCGGTCACGCTGACGCTGGCCACCGAAGTCGACATCGGCCGCGGCGACGTGCTGGCGGCGAGCGCCGCTGCGCCGCAGGTCGCCAGCCAGTTTGAGGCGACGCTCGTGTGGATGCACGAGGAGCCGATGTTGCAGGGCCGCGCCTATCTGATGAAGTCCGGCACGCGCACGGTGTGCGCGACGCTCGCGCCGCTCAAGTACAAGATCAACGTCAATACGCTCGAGCAGCTGCCGGCCGAGCGGCTCGAGCTGAACGACATAGGGGTGTGCGAGCTCGAGCTCGATCGCGCGATCCCGTTCGAGCCCTACGCGGAGAACCGCGCACTGGGCGGATTCATACTCATCGATCGGGTCAACAACAACACCGTCGGCGCGGGGCTCATCAGTTTTGCGCTGCGCCGCTCGCAGAACGTGCACTGGCAGGCGCTCGACGTCGACCAGGCGGTGCGCGCACGGCAGAAGGGGCAGCGCGCCTGTGTGTTGTGGCTCACGGGACTCTCGGGCGCGGGCAAGTCCACCATCGCCAACTGCATCGAGCGCAAGCTCACCGCCGCCGGCCGGCACACCTACCTGCTCGACGGCGACAACGTCCGCCACGGGCTCAACAAGGACCTGGGATTCACCGCCCAGGACCGCGTCGAGAACATCCGCCGCGTCGCGGAGGTCTCGCGGTTGATGCTCGACGCCGGGCTGATCGTGCTGGTGTCGTTCATCTCTCCATTTCGCTCCGAACGACGCATGGCGCGCGCACTGTTCGCGCCCGGGCAGTTCCTCGAGGTGTTCGTCGACACGCCGCTCGCGGTGGCCGAGCGCCGTGACGTCAAGGGCCTGTATCGCAAGGCGCGCCGCGGCGAGCTGCAGAACTTCACCGGCGTCGACTCGCCGTACGAGATCCCGCAGGCGCCAGAGATCCGCATCGACACCACCGCCATGGATCCGGAAGAGGCAGCCGACCGCATCATCGCGCAGCTCGACTCGCTCAGGATCACCAGCCTCGCATGACGCTGGCGACGGTGGCGCTGCTCGAGCGCGTGGTGGACATCGCTCGCCAGGCCGGGCGGGAGATCCTCGCGGTGTATGCCGCGGGTGAGACGCGCGCCAAGGAGAAAGCCGACCAGTCGCCGCTCACCGTGGCCGACCTGCGCGCCCACCGGCTGATCGTGCGCCGGCTCGTGGAGCTCGACGCCGAGGTTGCGGTACTGTCGGAGGAGGCGGCGGCCACGCCGTTTGCGCAGCGCTCGCAGTGGCGGCGCTATTGGCTGGTGGATCCGCTCGATGGCACCAAGGAGTTCCTGGCGCGCAACGGGGAGTTCACCGTGAACATCGCCCTCATCGAAGCGCAGGCGCCGGCGCTCGGCGTGGTGCACGTCCCGGTGAGCGACACTACTTACCGCGGGCTCCCGGGGAGCGGCGCCTGGCGGCAGACCGCGAGCTCACCGCCCGAGCCGATTGCGGTCGCGGCCACCTCGGCAATGCCGCCACGGGTCGCGGTCAGCCGCTCGCACCGCGGCGTTTCGCTCGCGTCGTTTCTCGAGCGCCTCGGCCCGCACCGCCTCCTGACCCTCGGCAGCGCACTGAAATTCTGTCTGATCGCCGAAGGCGCCGCGGACGTCTACCCGCGCCTCGGCCCAACCAGCGAGTGGGATACGGCAGCTGCGCACGCGGTGGTCAGCGCCGCCGGCGGCACGGTGATCCGCCTCGACGGCTCACCGTTGCGGTATAACACCCGCGCCGAGCTCGTGAATCCAGACTTTGTCGCCTATGGACCGCGGGATCGCGACTGGCTGGCGCTCTTGAAACCATGAGACCGACAGCGGGCATCGTCCGATGAGCCACGAAGCCTACATTGTCGGCGCGGTGCGTACGCCGGTCGGCAAGAAGCAAGGCACGCTGGCCGCGATCCATGCGGCCGACCTCGGTGCGCACGTGATCCGCGCACTGCTCGAGCGGACCGGTGTCGATGGCGGCGAGATCGAGGACGTGATCTTCGGCTGCCTCGATCAGCTCGGCCCGCAGGCCGGAGACGTTGCCCGCACGTGCTGGCTGGCGGCCGGCCTTCCCGATCACGTGCCGGGCACGACGGTGGATCGGCAGTGCGGCTCGTCGCAGCAGGCGGTGCACTTCGCCGCCCAGGCGGTCATGAGCGGCACCCAGGACCTGATCGTTGCAGGCGGCGTGCAGACCATGAACCAGATTCCGCTCGGCGCTGCTCTGATCGCCGGCCGCGCGTACGGCCTGCCCGACCCGTTCAGCGGCTCGACCGGCTGGCGCGAGCGCTACGGCACGCAGGAGGTCTCGCAGTTCCGCGCGGCCGAGATGATCGCAGTCAAGTGGAACATCAGTCGCCGGGCGATGGAGGAGTTCGCGCTCGAGAGCAACCGGCGTGCACTCGAGGCCACGCAGCACGGCTACTTCGCGCGCGAGATCGCACCTCTCGCGGGTCTCGATCACGATGAGACGCCGCGCTCGGGTACGACGCTCGAGAAAATGGGCGCGCTCCAGCCACTCGCCCCCGGCGGCCGGCTCACCGCGGCGGTAGCGAGCCAGATCGCCGACGGCGCGGCCGCATTGCTGATTGCTTCCGGGCGGGCGCTGCGGCGCCTCAAGCTCAAGCCACGCGCCCGCATCCATCATCTCTCTGTGCGCGCCGCCGACCCGATCTGGATGTTGACGGCGCCGATCCCGGCCACGCAGCACGCACTCGCGAAGACCGGCCTGAAGCTCACCGACATCGACCTGGTCGAGATCAACGAGGCGTTCGCCTCGGTGGTGCTCGCCTGGCAGCTCGAGCTCAACGCCGACCTCGCGCGTGTGAATGTCAACGGCGGGGCCATCGCCCTCGGCCACCCACTCGGCGCAACCGGGGCGCGCCTGATGACCAGCCTGCTGCACGAGCTCGAGCGCCGCGGGGCCCGTCTCGGTCTGCAGACCATGTGCGAGGGTGGCGGGCAGGCAAACGTAACCATCATCGAGCGCCTCTGACGCACGCCGCCGGGAACGCAGCCGAAGTCGCGGCTTGACGACAGGGGCCGCGGGCGACTGAGCGGCCGGTCTAGGTTCCGGAAACCGGGATTGCGCGTCCCGCGTGCCGCTCGGCATGCTCGCAGCTGCAATGCCTAGGTTCGCGTGGGTGACCTTGCTGGTGGCAGCCACCGTTGCGACGGCAGCGGCTGGGCTCGACCATGAGCGCAATCCTGTGCGCCGGCGCCCGCCGCCGGCTGAGGTGCGCGGGGCTGCGCAGCGGCTCATCGTGAAGCTGCGCGACCTGCCGGCTTTGCCCGCGGCCGCCACGACCGAGCCGCGCGTGCGCCTCATTGCGCTCGCGGACCGCGCGGGACTTGCGCTCGAGAGCCACCGCAGCATCACCGCGGAGCTGCACGTCATGCAGCTCGCGCCGTCGGCGGCTTCGGCGCAGGAGACGCTCGCGCGCCTGCGCGCCGATCCGGAGGTGGTGTACGCCGAGCTCGATCAGCGCCGCTTCATACATCAGGTGCCGCCGAGCGATCCGCTGTACGCCGCGACCCAGACCTGGCCGGGTCAGTGGTATCTGATGCCGAGCTCGCCGGCCACGCCGAGCGCGATTGACGCGCAAACCGCATGGAACACGACTCAGGGCCTGGCCGGTCTCGTGATTGCCGATATCGGTACCGGGGTGCGATACGATCACCCTGATCTTCTCGCCGTGGGGCAGCCCGGCGGACGGCTGCTGCCGGGTTACTGCTTCATCCTCGATGCGTTCGTGGCCGATCACAACGCAGCGGGCAACACCTGTCCGGGACCCGATGCGTCCGATCCCGGCGACTGGGTGGCGCAAGCCGACCTCAGTGCCGCGGAGTGTGTCAATGCCGGGGTCAAGCAAACTTCCAACAGTACCTGGCACGGCACGCGCGTCGCCGGCATTCTCGCAGCGATCGCCAACAATTCTCCCACCCCACTCGGCATCGCCGGGGTGACCTGGGACACACAGATCCTTCCGGTGCGGGCGCTCGGCGTATGCGGCGGGCAGGACTCGGACATCATCACCGGCATGCTGTGGGCGGCGGGCTTTGCGGTCAGGGTGAATAACGTTCCCGTGCCGGCCAACCCGCACCCGGCCCGAATCATCAACATGAGTCTCGGTGGTGCCGGCAGCTGCCCTGCGAGCTATCAGGACGTCATCAACCAGATCACGGCGAAGGGAATCCTGATCGTGGCGTCGGTCGGGAACGAAGGCGGGCAGGTCGATGCGCCGGCCAACTGTCCGGGCGTTGCGGGCATCGCGGGCCTGCGGCAGGCGGGCACCAAGGTGGGCTTCAGCAGCCTGGGGACGGAGGTGGCGCTCGGCGCTCCGGCGGGGAACTGCGTCAACGCCAACCCCGGGGCGACCGTCCCCTGCGATTACCCGATTACCACCACTACCAATCTCGGCACGCAAGGACCGGACGCCAACGATTACACCGGCCTGTATCTGTGCGGCCCGAATTCGACCGCCACCACCTGCGCGGCGGGCGCGACCACCAGCACGCAGTACCGCACCTGGAACCTCGGGACGAGCTTCGCGGCGCCCCAGGTCGCGGGGATCGGCGCACTGATGCTCGCGGCCAACGGCAATCTCAACTCCTGTCAGATGATCGCCCGCCTGAAAGAGGGGGCAGTGCAGTATCCGCAGACCTCGGTCGGCGAATCACCGCAACCGCCCGCGTGCCACGTGCCGGTAAGTGCCAGCGATCTGCAGCCCGCAGAGTGCATCTGCACCCTCGACGGTCAGACCTGCGGAGCGGGCATGGCCAGCGCCTCGGGAGCGCTCGCCGCGGCGCTCCGTCCGATTGCGGCAGTCGCGGCTCCGCCGGCTGCGCTCGCAACGGGGCAGGTGGTGCAGCTCAGCGGCAAGGGGAGCGCTGCAGCCCCGCCTCACATGATCACCACCTACGCCTGGAGCCAACTCAGCGGTACGCCACTCACCCTGCAGAACGCGAGCAGCTCCAGCGCCTCGGTCACACTACCGTCCTGCGGGATCGGCACCGTGGCGCTCACCGTGACGGATGATGCGGGACGTCAGGATACCGCCGACGTGGTGGTGACTCCGACCACCGTCACGACCAGCGCGCCCGCGACCGCCGGTCAGACGTCGTGCTCGGTTACACCGCCGGCAATTCAGGTGGCCGTGTGTCCTGGAAGCGGCAGCGTCCAGGCGGGCGGTGGTACGCAGGACTTCGTGGCCACGGTCGCCAACACCACCAGCACGGCGGTGACCTGGCTGGTCGACGGGATCGATGGCGGCAACGCCACGGTGGGGACGATCTCGAGCTCGGGCGTCTACAACGCGCCGGCTGCGCCGCCGGCCGGCGGCAGGGTGACGGTGAGCGCGGTTTCCGTGAGCGACGCCTCCGCCACGGCGTCCGCGCAGCTGACAATCACGGCTCCCCCGGGGAGCGGCGGTGGTGGTGGTGGTGGTGAGCTCGACTGGCTGACATTGCTCTGCGGCGGCGCGTTGGCCACGGCGCTGGTGCGGCGGCGAAGTCGCCTCGAGGCCTAGCGCGCCAAGCTCTGCCTCCGCGACGCTCCGCCACAGCGCGCCGGACTCGCGCCGGAGTCGCGCAAGAACGCACGGACTCAGAACTTGAAGGTCGACAGCAGCAGGCTCGTCTCGGTCTGCGAGATCCCTTCTATCAGCCGGATGCGAGCGAGCACCCGGTCGAATCCCTCGAGGCTGTCCGCACGCAGCTCGGCCACGATGTCCCAGCGCCCGTTGGTGCTGTAGAGGGCAGCTACCGCAGGATCACCCCGCAGCGCCTTGATCACCGCGTCCACCTGGTTGCCTTCGACGGCCACCGTCATGAAGGCGCGCATGCGCTGTTCCTCGACGTCCGGCTTGAGCCGCACCGTGTAGCCGACGATGACGCCGTCCGCCTCGAGGCGGGCGAGGCGGTTCTGCACCGTGCCGCGGGCGACGCCGAGGGTCCGCGCGAGCGAGGCCACCGAAGCGCGGGCATCGCTGCGCAGCAGGCCGATCAGCTGGCGGTCGGTATCGTCCACTGTAAAAAACGCCAAATGTGACTGACGTAGTGTTCAATAGTATGCATATTTCTAGCAAGTTTCTGACTTTCTTTTGGTTCCGGCGGCGTCGATGATGTCCTGCGGGAGCCCGGGGCTCCTCCACCGCGGCGGGCCACTCATGGTCGATTTCATTGGAATTCAGCGCATCCGCGAGCTCGTGAAGCAACGCGGTCTGGCGCGCGTCATCGAGGAGCTGGCGGCCGAGATCGAGGCCGACTTTCGCCGCTGGCAGAGCTTCGAGAAGTCGCCGCGCCACGCCTCACATTCCGCTGTGGGCGTGATCGAGCTGATGCCCGTCAGCGACCGACAGCAGTACGCGTTCAAGTACGTGAATGGGCACCCCGCCAACACCGCGGTCGGGCTCATGACCGTGACCGCCTTCGGTGTGCTGGCCGACGTGCAGACGGGTTATCCGCTGCTCGTGTCCGAGATGACCCTGACGACGGCACTGCGCACCGCCGCGGCCTCGGCGCTCGCGGCGCGCGTGCTCGCGCGGCGGGACAGCCGCGTGATGGCACTGATCGGTAACGGCGCGCAGGCGGAGTTCCAGGCGATCGCCTTCCATCGCCTGCTCGGCATTCGCGCGCTGCGCCTCTACGACACCGATCCCCAGGCCTCCGACAAGCTCGAGCGCAACCTCGCACGGCTCGAGCTGCCGGGCCTCACCGTCACGCGCTGCGCCTCGACGGCGGCCGCCGTGTCGGGTGCCGACATCGTAACGACCGCGACCGCCGACAAGCGTCAGGCGAGGATACTGACCCCCGAGCTCATCGTGCCCGGCATGCATCTGAACGCAGTCGGCGGCGACTGTCCGGGCAAGACCGAGCTGCATCCGGACATCCTGCGGCGCCCGGACGCACGCATCGTGGTGGAGTTCGAGCCGCAGTCGCGCATCGAAGGCGAGATACAGCAGCTCGAGCCCACCTTCCCGGTCACCGAGCTCGCAGCGCTCCTCTCGGGTCAGGCCGGCGGGCGCAGCAGCGAGCGCGACGTGACGATTTTCGACTCGGTGGGCTTCGCTCTCGAGGACTTCTCGGCTCTGCGCTACCTGCTGCGCCTGCACCACGCAGTGCGCGGCACGCAGACGCAGATCGACCTGTTGCCCGAGCTCGAGGATCCGAAGGACCTGTTCGCGCTGCTCGCCGCGGAGCGCGTGCCCGCCGCCAACCGGCCGGCAGGAGTGCCGGCGTGAGCGCCGCGCGCCCGGCCGTCCTGATCGGGGCGCCCACGGACGTGGGTGCCGCCGACCGCGGCGCTTCCATGGGTCCGGAAGCACTGCGCGTCGCCGGCCTGATGGACGCCTTGCGTGCGCGCGAGCTCGAGGTGATCGACGCCGGCAACCTGTCCGGACCCGGCAACCCCGCCGAGCCGGCGCGCGCGGGCTACCGGCACCTGTCGGAGGCCGTGCGCTGGAACGAGCTGGTGCATGCGAGTGTCCATGCACAGCTCACCGAGCGGCGCCTGCCGATCCTGCTCGGCGGTGACCACAGCCTGGCCATCGGCTCGATCAGCGCAGTGGCGCGCTACTGCCGCGAGCAGGGGCGGAAGCTGCGCGTGCTGTGGCTCGATGCGCACGCTGACTTCAACACCAGCACGCTGTCCCCGAGCGGCAACCTGCACGGCATGCCGGTGGCGTGTCTGTGCGGTTTCGGCCCGACGGCGCTGACTGCGATCGGCGGGCGCACGCCGGCAATTGATCCCGCCTGGCTGCGGCTGATCGGCGTGCGCAGCGTTGATGCGCTCGAGAAGCGCTTCGTGCACGAGCAGGGGATCGATGTATTCGACATGCGCCACGTGGACGAGATGGGAATGCGACAGACCATGGAGCAGGTGCTGTCCGGAATGGACGCTGACACGCATCTGCACGTCAGCTTCGATGTCGATTTCCTCGATCCGGAGATCGCGCCGGGCGTTGGTACCAGCGTGCCGGGCGGACCCACCTATCGCGAGGCGCAGCTGTGCATGGAGATGATCGCCGACACGCGCCGCCTCGCCTCGCTCGACGTCGTCGAGCTCAATCCGGCCTTCGACGTGCACAACCGCACGGCGCGGCTTGCTGTGGACCTGATCGAATCGCTGTTTGGCAAGAGCACGCTGGTGCGCCGGCCGGTGTGGCCCGGGCCCGCGAATGCGGCAGCCGCCGGTGGTGGCCGGCGGCGCGTGCGTCACACAGCCTCCTGAACGACGCGCACATTGCAATCGTGCCGGGGCGGCCGCATCATCGCCGCGACTCCTGAAGCTGTCGGGCCGCGCCGCCGAGCGCCTCAGCCGATGGCGAACCAACAACAAGCGAGGTAGGAAAACCATGGCTGACAGCGTCTACAAGGTCATCGAGCTGGTCGGTACGAGCACGGAATCCTGGGAAAAGGCTGCGGCAGTCGCCGTCGCCCAGGCTGCCAAGACTCTCAGAGATCTGCGCATCGCCGAGGTCGTGCAGCAGGACGTTCAGGTGCAGAACGGCAAGATCAAGGCCTACCGCACGAAGGTCAAAGTGTCCTTCAAGTTCGAAGGCAAGAAAGGCTGAGGGAAGCGCGGCGCGCCGCAGCGTGCGCCTTCAGCGGGCGGCGGGACCGTGCGCCGCCCGCTGCAATGCCGCGCGCGCCAGCAAGCGCGTCGAATCGAGCGTCGGCAGCGGCGAGTTGCCGTCGTTGATGATGAGCGGGATCTCGGTGCACCCCAGCACCACCGCATCGCACCCCTCGTGTTTCATGCGACCGATGACGCGCTGGAAGCACTTGACCGCCTCGACAGTAAATACTCCCACGACCAGCTCGTCGAAGATGAACCGGTTCATCTCGGTGCGCTCGGGGGGCAGCGGCCGCAGATACTCCAGCCCGAGTGCGGCGAGCTTCTCCGGATACACCTCGCTGTCGATGAGATAACGGGTGCCCGTGAGACCGAGGCGATGAAAGCCGCGCGCGCGGGCGTGCGTCGCCACCACCTCCGCGATGTGCAGCCAGGGGAGCGGGGAGCGCCTGAGTACCCAGGGCAGGGCCTGGTGAATCGTGTTATCGGGACAGATGAGAAAGTCGGCTCCGGCACGCGCGAGCTTGTGGGCCGAGGCGAGCATCAGCTCGGCGACCGCCGGCCAGTCGTCGCGGTCGATGCAGCGCATGTAGTTCGCGAACGAGTGCGTGTGCATCGAGACCTCGGGATGCTCGAGTGGTCCGAACGACTGCGGACCCTCGAGGCACACGGTCCGGTAGCAGAGCGCTGCGCCCTCGGCGGAACAGGCGACGATGCCGATGTGCTGCGGCATGCGGCGATTCTAGCGCGCTGCGCAGGTACGCCCGGGGCATAATCGCGGCCGAACGCTGCCGGAGACGAGCTGTCATGGCGCTGCATCGTGCCGAGCTGCTGCTGATTGGCGGGTGTCTGTTGCTGTCGTTGCTCGCCGTGTGGGTCGCAGCGACCGCAGGCGCGCCGTCGCGCCTGAGCTACCCACCGGCTCCGCGCGCCCAGGTGGTCGATGATTATCACGGCACCCGAGTCGCCGATCCGTATCGCCCGCTCGAGGAGCTCGATTCCGCCGCAACGCGCGCCTGGCTGATCGCCGAGGCGCAGTTGACGAAGAGCTATTTCGAGGCGATTCCGCAGCGGAGCAGGATCCAAGCGCGCATCGCCGAGCTGTACGACTTCGAGCGCACCGGCCTGCCGTTCAAGGAGCGCGGCCGCTACTTCTACACCAGCAATAGCGGCCACCAGGACCAGAGCGTGCTGCTTGCGACCGACGGGCTGGCCGCGGAGCCGGCCGTCGCCCTCGATCCCAACGCCTTGCCCGCGGCGGACCACCCGGTGGTGACCGGCTACGTGGTCAGCCGCGATGCGACTCGGCTCGCCTATGCCGTCTCGCCCTCCGGCTCCGACTGGACCGAGTGGCGGCTGCGCGATCTCACCAGCGGCCAGGACCTGCCCGATCGGTTGCGATTCACCAAGTACTATCGACCGGTCTTCACGCCCGATGGCAGGGGCCTCTACTACAGCGCCTTCCCCGCCCCACACCCCGGCAGCGAGCTCAGCACGCAAGACCTGGGCAATGCGGTGTACTACCACGCGCTCGGCACGCCGCAGGCCGCCGATCGGCGCCTTCTCGGCGATGCGGCGCATCCTGACTGGCAGTACCAGCCGCACCTGACACCTGACGGCCGCTACCTGATCGTGCTCGCGGGTGAAGGTCAGGTGGGGGACAAGGCGCGCGAGGATGTCTACCTGATCGATCTTGCGGCGCCCGAGGCGGCTGTCGTGCCGATCGCGCTCGGGTTCGAGGCAGCCTTCATCTACGTGGGCGCCGATGCCGGCAGGCTCTACCTGCTGACTTCGCTCGACGCTCCGAACGGGCGCGTGCTGGCGATCGATCCGAAAAATCCCGCGCGTGCAAGCTGGCGCGAGGTGATCGCCGCTGGGACCGACGCGATCGACTTGGGAGTCGACAGCGCCGGCGTCACCCTGGTCGGGCATCGGCTGATCGTACGGACCCTGCACGATGCGCACAGCCGCGTCATGACCTACGACCTCGACGGCAAGCCACTCGGCGAGATCACTCTGCCCGGCGCCGGCTCGGCGCTCGGTTTCGCGGGTCACCCCGATGAGCGCGAGACGTTCTATTCGTACACCGACCTCATCACCCCGCTCACGATTTATCGCTACGACCTCGACTCGGGGACGAGCACGGCCTTCCACCAGCCGCAGGTCGCCTTCGATCGCGGCGCCTTCGAGCAGCGGCAGGTCTTCTACCCGGGTAAGGACGGCACGCGGATTCCGATGTGGCTCGCCCACCGCAAGACGCTCAAGCTCGATGACCAGAACCCGCTGCTGCTCTACGGCTACGGCGGGTTCGGAGTCCCCGTGCCACCGACGTTTGATCCGGGCCGAATCGCGTGGCTGGAGATGGGCGGGGTGTTTGCGCTGGCGAACATACGCGGCGGCGGCGAATACGGCGAGAGCTGGCACCGCCAGGCGATTCGCACCCACCGGCAAGTCGCGTTCGACGACTTCATCGCTGCCGCCGAGTGGCTGATCAGGCAGCGCTACACCGCGACGCCGCGGCTCGCCATCCATGGACGCTCGAACGGCGGGCTGCTGACCGGCGCCTGTCTGACGCAGCGGCCGGACCTGTTCGGTGCCGCCGTCGTGCAGGTCGGCGTGCTCGACATGCTGCGCTTCGATCGCTTCGGTCAGGGCGCCGGCTGGGAGGGCGATTACGGCTCGCCGCACGATCCGCTGGAATTCAAGGCGCTGTACGCCTACTCGCCGGTGCACCACGTACGTCCCGGCACGCACTACCCGGCCACGCTGGTGATCACCGGAGATCACGACACGCGCGTGATGCCGATGCACTCGTTCAAGTTCGCCGCGGCGCTGCAAGCCGCGCAGGCAGGTCCGGCCCCGGTGCTGCTGGCGGTGGATCTGTCCTCCGGGCACGGCGGCGGTGAGACGGTCACCCAGGCCATCGAGCAGAAGGCCGACATCTACGCCTTCCTGAGCAGAAATCTCGACATGCCGCGCCGCTGAGCGTGACGGACGCGTTCTGCTAGTCTGCGCTGCATGGGCTGGACAACACTGCGGGATGACAAGCAGCGCAGGCTCGCGCAGATTCGCACGCACCTCGACGGCAAGCGGCTGCAGCCGCAGTCGATCGTGGCGGTGCTCGAGAAGCTGTTGCAGCCGGGCGACCGCGTGGTGCTCGAGGGTGACAATCAGAAACAGGCCGACTTTCTCGCGCGCGCGCTCGTTCAGGTCGATCCGCGGCAGGTGCACGATCTGCACCTGCTCATCCCGAGCATCGGCCGCGCCGAGCACCTGACGCTGTTCGAGCGCGGCATCGCGCGGTGCGTCGATTTCTGCTTTGCCGGACCCCAGAGCGTGCGCGCGGCGCAGCTGCTCGAGGCCGGGGTGCTCGAGATCGGGGCGATTCATACCTATGTCGAGCTGTACGCGCGCATGTTCGTCGACCTCACGCCGAAGGCGGCGCTGATCTGCGCCGAGCAGGCTGACGCCGCCGGCAATCTCTATACCGGGGCCAACACCGAAGACACTCCGACCATCGTCGAGGCAGCGGCGTTTCGCCATGGCATCGTGCTCGCGCAGGTGAACGAAGTCGTAGCCGAGCTGCCGCGCGTCGACATCCCGGGATCCTGGGTCGACCTGATCGTGCCGGCCGACCGGCCCTACGCACTCGAGCCGTTGTTTACGCGCGATCCGCGCCACATCAGTGAGCTGCAGGTTCTCATGGGCATGATGGTGATCCGCGGAATCTACGAGCGCCACGGCATCAGCTCGCTCAACCATGGGATCGGCTTCGATACCGCGGCGATCGAGCTGCTGCTGCCGACCTACGGCGAGAGGCTCGGACTCAAGGGCAAGATCTGCCGCCACTGGGCGCTCAATCCACATCCCACCCTGATTCCCGCCATCGAGAGCGGTTGGGTTGAGAGCGTGCATTGCTTCGGCAGCGAACCGGGGATGGAGCAGTACATCCGTGCGCGGCCCGATGTGTTCTTCGTCGGCAGCGACGGCGGGATGCGCTCGAACCGCACGCTCTGCCAGCTCGCCGGGCAGTACGGCGTCGACCTCTTCATCGGCTCCACCCTGCAGATGGATGCCGACGCCAACTCCTCGACCGTTACGCGCGGGCGTCTGGCGGGCTTCGGCGGCGCACCCAACATGGGACACGACCCCCACGGTCGCCGTCACAGCACACCGGCCTGGTTGAGTCTCATCACGGCTGACGGACCGGTGGTCCGGGGCCGCAAGCTGGTGGTGCAGCTGGTGCAGACGCACGGCAAGGGCGGCGCGCCGGCGCTGGTCGATTCGCTGGATGCGGTCGAGGTCGGCAGGCGTGCCGGCTTCCCCATTGCACCGGTCATGATCTACGGCGACGACGTCAGCCATGTCGTGAGCGAGGTCGGGATCGCGTATCTCTACCGCGCGCAGGGCGTGGAGGAGCGCCGCGCCGCATTGGCGGCAATCGCCGGCACGACCCCGATCGGGCTGCGCGCCGATCCGCAGCGCACTGCCAGCCTGCGCGCACGCGGGGTGGTGGCTTATCCGCAGGACCTCGGCATCGAACGGACGGAGGCCCGCAAGTCGCTGCTTGCCGCGCAGAGTCTCGAGGACCTGGCGAGGTGGTCGGGCGGGCTTTACCGGCCGCCGGCGCAGCTGCGGGCCACAGGACCTGACGCTCGCTGACGCTTCGCTGAAGAGCGCTGCGCGCCTGCCCGCGGCGGTCAGACGGGAGCCGCGGGATCCTTGACCGCGCCCCAGTGCCGCAGCCGCAGCGCCTCGAGCTCGCCGACGATGCCGCGGCGGAAGGACAGCACGCAGGCGACGAAGATGATGCCGATGATCGCGGTCACCCAGCCGCCGACGATGTCGGACAGATACTCCTGCAATGTGACCACCACCGCAGCGCCGACGACCGGACCGAGAAAAGTGCCGGTCCCGCCGAGCAGTGTCATGAGGACCACCTCGCCGGAAGTCGACTGTTGCACGTCCGAGAGAGTGGCGAAGCCGAGCACCAGGGAATTGAGCGACCCGGCGAGTCCCGCCAGCGTCGCCGACAGCACGAACGCGAGTAGCTTGTAGCGGTTGACGTCGTAGCCGAGCGAGAGCGCGCGCGGCTCGTTCTCGCGGATCGCCTTCAACACCTGCCCGTAAGGCGAATGGACCACCCGCCGGATGAACAGGTAAACCGCGACGAACGCCAGCAGCACGAGAAAGTACATCACCAGGTCCGAGCGCAGCGGCAGCACTCCCAGAAGGCGGCCACGCGGCACGCCCTGCAACCCATTCTCGCCGCCGGTAAACGGCGCCTCGAGGCAGACGAAGTACACCAGTTGTCCGAGCGCGAGCGTGATCATCGCGAAGTAGATGCCGCGGCGGCGGATCGCGAGTCCGCCGATGACCAGGCCAAGGGCGGCGGCGACGCCCATGCCGGCGGCGATCGCCACGGCGGGCTCGGCGCCGTGTGCAGCGATCAGCCACGAGGTCGTGTAGGCAGCCGAGCCGAAGAACGCCGCGTGACCAAACGAGAGCATGCGCCCGAAGCCGAGCAGCAGGTTGTACGCGCAGGCGAACATCGCGAAGCACAGCATCTTCATCAGGAACACCGGGTAGATCCCGAGCCAGGGGGCACAGGCCAGCAGCGCCAGCAGCAACGCGTACAGGACGGCGGTCGAGCGCACGCTTCGATTACCTGCCGAACAACCCGGCGGGCCGCAGGACCAGCACCAGCGCCATGATGACGAACACCACGATGTTGGAGGCTTCCGGATAGATGACCTTGGTGAATCCTTCGATGACACCCAACAGCAGTCCGCTGACGATCGCACCGAGGATCGAGCCCATGCCGCCGATCACCACCACGGCGAACACTACGATCACCAGTGACGAGCCCATGTGCGAGTTCACCAGCACGATCGGCGAGGCGAGCACCCCGGCGAGCGCTGCGAGCGCCACCCCGCCGCCGAAGGTCGCGGCCACCAGCAGCGGCACGTTGACGCCGAACGCCTGCAGCAGCGGGGCATTCTCGGTCGCGGCGCGCAGCGTCGCGCCTAGCCGGGTGCGCTCGATCACGAACCAGGTGCCGAAGCAGATCACCACTGAGGCGAGAATCACCCAGGCGCGATAC
>Ga0307477_10001180_pt1 | contig 23028 bp, 15 predicted proteins | sample atmos_gasesECM2C_FD_203316 | JGI IMG/M metagenome (GOLD analysis project Ga0307477, IMG submission 203316) | Hardwood forest soil microbial communities from Morgan-Monroe State Forest, Indiana, United States - atmos_gasesECM2C_515 | ecosystem: Environmental > Terrestrial > Soil > Temperate...
ACAGTTCCAGTTGGTGAACGTCCATGCCGTCTCTTCTCCACCGCCCACTTAAGGGGCAGTTGCTCAACGAGCCCTAGCATTTAATCGCTCGACTTGTTCGCGGGGCAACTTTAGCAGAATGGCTGGGTTCGTGTCCGGAGTCGCGACGCCTCATTACGGCACGCGGCGAGATCATCCTCTGATTTTGCGACTTCAACTCGAGGCCGCCGCTTCGGAACTGTTATCATACCCGGTGCCTCGCTGGACCTGGCTCTTGCATTGCTGTCTTTGCGAGCGGCACGTTAAAGATCCAAGGACGCGGCAATAGCCCTGATGTCTAATCGCACTCGGCGACAATTCTGCAAGGCACTTGGCGGAGCGGCATTTCTCGGAGCATCCCAAAAACCTATTTTCGGATCCGAGCGACTACTTTTTGACCAGCAGAAGTCCCCAGCGGCTGGCTCCAAGCAGCTTTTCGAGGAAGTGCCTGGCACAGAGAGCAAGATCACGTTTCGACACGTCAACGGTCGGTCCCCGGATTACTACTTGCCCGAGACGACGGGCGCGGGATGCGCCTTCCTCGACTTCGACAACGACGGCTGGATGGACATTTATTTAGTGAACAGCGGAAAGTGCGACTTCTTCGAGCCCAGTCCGCCGCTACGCAATGCTCTTTATCGCAACAACCGTGACGGCACCTTCACTGATGTCACGGAACAGGCCGGCGTCGCAGGCGGCGGCTACGGCATGGGCGCCGCCGTTGGAGATTACGACGGAGACGGCCTTCCGGATTTGTACGTTACGCAGTACGGCCGCAGCATTTTGTACCACAACAATGGCGACGGCACGTTCACGGACGTGACCGACAGGGCCGGTGTGGCCGCGTTGGGCTGGGCGTCCAGCGCGGTCTGGTTCGATTACGACAATGACGGAAAATTGGATTTGTTCGTCTGCCGCTTCGTCGATTTCGACAAATCAAAAAACAAATTCTGCGGCGACGAGCGCAAGGGCGAACGCTATTACTGCATTCCCCGCGTCTACCAGCCCGCTAAAAGCTGGCTGTTTCACAACAACAGCAATGGCACCTTCACCGACGTCACCCAGGACTCCGGCATCGGCAAAGTCCTCGGTAAAGCCTGGGGCGTGGTCGCTACCGACGTCAACAACGACGGCTGGATGGATCTCTTTGTAGCCAACGATACGGTTGCGAATTTTTTGTTCCTGAACAAACACAACGGAAAATTTGAAGAGATCGGCCTGGGCTCCGGAGTCGCGTACAGTCAGGACGGACGCGAACGCTCGGGCATGGGCGTGGATTCCGCTGACTTCGATCAGGACGGCTGGCAAGATTTATTCGTCACCAACGTCGACCAGGAAATGTATTCGATCTATCGCAACAATCACGATCTGACCTTCGACGACGTAGCCGGCTCGACTGGCTTGGGGCGGCTCACCCGCCTGATGAGCGGATGGGGCGTCAAATTCTTCGACTACGACAACGATGGCAATGTCGATCTGTTCATCGCCAATGGGCATCCCGACGACAAGATCGAGGCGCATTCCAGCCACGTAACGTACAAAGAGCCGCTGCTGTTGTTTCACAACAACGGGCGCGGCGGATTGGAAAATGTAAGCCCCTCCGCTGGGCCAGCATTTTCGCAGACGTTTGCCGCGCGCGGCATGGCCGTGGGTGACTTCAACAATGATGGCGCCCTGGATGTGCTGGTGGCCGTGAACGGTGGCGCGCCTTTGCTTTTGAAAAATGTGGCGGCGGCCGAAAACCACTGGCTCGGCGTGCACCTCGTCGGCAGGCAGGCCAACCCCGATGCCATAGGTGCGAGAATCACCTGGCAAGCGGGCGATCTGAAGCGCAGCCGGCTAAAAATCGGCGGCGGGAGCTATCTTTCCTCTCACGACCCCCGCGAAGTGCTCGGCATCGGCAAGCATGCAAAAATCGACAAGCTGGAAATCCGATGGCCGCAGCCGAGCGGCCGGCTGGAAACTTTCAGCGATTTGCCTATCGATCGGTACATCACAATTGTCGAAGGCGCTGGAATAACATGACTGGCACGCAGTTGGCTCTCCGCGCCCACTTTTGCCGCTTAACACAAACCTTCAAGCCCCATTTGCGCCGACATCGTTCTATTCGTCTTTGCCGCTATACTACCCGCTGACTAAAGGCGCTGCCCGGCAAATGATTCCTGACAATGCCAACCAAACGCTGAAGGTCGACGCGGCCATTCCCATCTCGTCGACCATCGCCGATGTGGACATCGCTCAACGCGCTCGTCGCCACACCGCTCGCCGCTTGCTGCCTTTCCTCTTCGTCTTGTATATCGTCGCCTTCCTTGATCGCATGAACGTCGGCGCCGCCGCCCTGCAAATGCCCGGTGACTTGGGTTTCAGCGACCGCGTTGTCGGTCTCGGCTCTGGAATTTTCTTTCTCGGCTATGTCCTACTGGAAATTCCCGGCGCCCTCATTGCCGAACGTCGCAGCGCTCGTCGTTGGATCGCCCGCATCATGATCTCTTGGGGCATCCTGACTGTGCTGATGGCCTTCATCCACACGGTCCGCCAGTTTTATGTTGTGCGTTTTCTCGTGGGCGCCGCCGAAGCAGGTTTCTTTCCTGCTGTCGTTGTCTATCTGACCCACTGGTTTCGTGCCGCCGATCGCGCGAAAGCAGTCGCCGCCTTCTATGCCGCCATGCCGCTTTCCTACGTCATCGGCTCGCCGCTTGCCGGATTGCTTCTCGGCTTGTCCTGGCTCGGTTTGCGAGGCTGGCGTTGGCTTTTTATCCTCGAGGGCATTCCCGCGGTCCTCTTGGGCTTAGTCACTCTGGTTTATTTGACAGACTGGCCCCGCCAAGCGCAGTGGCTAGCTTCCGATGAACGCGAGTGGATCATCACCCAACTCGAAAAAGAAAAGAAAGCCAAGCAGCAAGTTCGCTCCTACAGTATCTGGCAAGCACTGTGTCATCGCGACGTCATTCTGCTGACCGCCTGCTATTTCTTTGCGGTAGCTGGAAATTATGGCATCGCATTTTGGCTTCCTACCATTCTCAAGCGCCTATCGGGTCAGACGGATCTGAAAGTCAGCCTGCTGGTCTCGTTGCCCTATTTGGCGGGCTTTCTCACTCAACAATGGAATGGATGGCATTCCGACCGCACCCGAGAACGCCGATGGCATGCCACCATACCCGTATTGCTCAGCGGTGTGACGCTGTTCTTCGCCATCCGTTCCGGATCGCACGTCGGTCTCTCGATGATTTTCTTCACGCTGTGCGGGGCCGCCTACTATTCCTTTCATCCGGCCTTCTGGCCCGTGCCCACTGAGTTTCTCAGCGAATCCGCGGCGGCCGCTTCCATCGGCCTGATCAATTCCATCGGCAACCTCGGCGGATTCTTCGGTCCCATGATTATGGGCTATCTCGTTTCCCGTACTCACTCCTTCACTGCCGGCCTCTGGTATCTAGTGACGAGCTTTTTCGTCTCTGGAATTCTCATGCTCGCGGTTGGCTCTGCACGACGCCTCCCCGCCGCTGATTTCTCTCCGAAGACGGTCTGAGAGCCGCGATGAAAAAAACTGCAATTCTCGTTCTGTCCGATCCCCATGAGTCGCAGCTTTCGCTGCTTGACGAACTAAGCGACAAGGCGACCATCACGGTCGGGAACTCTGTCGACACTTTCGAAGAAGCCGCTGCCGGGGCCGACGTCATTTTCAACTGGTCCGGCTCGCTCTCTCTAATTCGCGACGTCTTCCTGAAGTCTCCAAATGTCCGCTGGGTTCATTCCCGCTCCGCTGGTCTCGAGCGAACGCTTTTCCCCGAACTGATTGCCAGCGACGTCATCATGACCAATGGCAGCGGCGTGTTCAGCCCGTCGCTTGGCGAATTCGCGCTCGCCGCCATCCTGTACTTCGCCAAAGATCTTCGCCGCATGATTCGCAACCAAATGGCCGCCAAATGGGAGCCGTTCGATGTCCTGCCCATCTCCGGCCAAATCGCAGGAATCATCGGATACGGCGACATCGGCCGCGCGGTTGCCTCCAGAGTTCGCGCTATGGGTATGCACGTCTTCGCCGTCAAGCGCCACGTCCCTGCACAAAACTCCGCAGATCCGTTTGCCGACCACATCTATCCGACCGAGCGCCGCAAAGAAATGCTGTCTCGCTGCGATTACGTCGTTGTCGCCGCGCCCCTCAACGCAGAAACGGTCGGCCTGATCGGCGCAGCCGAATTCGCGGCCATGAAACCCACTTCCGTAATCATTAACGTGGGCCGCGGTCCCGTAATCGACGAACGCGCCGTGATCGACGCCCTTTCGCACCACAAAATCAAGGGTGCCGCCCTGGACGTCTTCGATGAAGAACCGCTGCCCGCCGGACATCCATTCTACAAATTGGAAAATGTCTTGCTCTCCCCGCATTGCGCCGATCACACGCCTGACTGGCTGGACAATGCCATGCGCTTCTTCGTCGCTCAATTCGGAAGATTCCGCCGCGGTGAGCCACTGTTGAACGTGGTAGACAAAAAATTAGGATACTGACTGGCACGCAACCAACAGGCTTGCCAGATCCACGGTCGCGTGCCGTATTCGGGCGTCCGGACGGCGTTAGTCGTTTACTGCTATGAGGCGGAGGGCTAAGCACCCATGCAGATCATTACTAGACAACCGGGCACACGGGACGTTTTCTGGTTGTCTGTTGCAGACGGCGCGACTGCGTCGACGTTTTGCCCCTTACTTGCCGGTATAGGTGACTCTCCAGATTGAGTTCGAGCCGTCATCGCTTACCAGCAGCGAGCCATCTGGCGCGACTGTCACGCCCACCGGCCGGCCCCAGACGTGGCCGTTGTCCACCACGAACCCGGTCATGAAATCCTCGTATTCGCCGCTCGCGTGGCCGGTCTGATGCAATGGCACGCGGATCAACTCGTATCCGACGCGCACCGACCGGTTCCACGATCCGTGCTCGGACGCAAAAATATCGCCCTGATACTCCGCCGGAAATTGCTTGCCATCATAAAAAGTGAGCTCCAGCGAAGCATTATGCGGATGCAGAATCACGTCCGGAGTGATCACCTTGTCCTTTAACTCCGGATGCTTCCCTTTATGCCGGGGATCCTGGTGCCCACCCATGTACCACCACGGCCAGCCGTAATATCCGCCTTCCTGCACGTGCGTGATGTAGTCCGGAACGAGATTGTCCCCCAGCGCGTCGCGTTCATTCACCGAACACCATAGCTCGCTGGTCTTGGGATTGATGGCCATCCCAACGCAATTCCGAATCCCGTACGCGTACACTCGCATACCAGTCCCGTCCGGATTGAACTCCAGGACGTCGGCGCGATTCTTTTCCGCCGGGGTTGTGTCCGGATCATCCACGTTTGAGGCCGAACCCACCGACACAAGCATTTTCTTGCCATCCGGCGTGAACTGAATGTCGCGCGTCCAGTGACCGTTGCCAGTCGGCACGTCCGCGATGTGCTCCGCCGGCCCACGCGCCTTCAAATCTCCATTCTGATAGGGGAATCGAACAATCGTGTCCGTATTGCCGACGTAAATCCATTGCGGATTCGGCCCCGGCGGATAAAAGTTAATGCCAAACGGCCGGTTCAACCCCTCGACGAAAATCTCGCTCTGCTCCGGTTTGCCATCGCTCTTGATTCCGCGAAAAACCCGGATGTCGCCGGTTTCGCTCTCGGCCACAAAACAATCTCCATTCGGCGCGGTGCGAATCAGCCGCGGTTCATTCAGGCCGGATGCATATACGTCCACCTTGAATCCTTCTGGTACCTGCGGCCACGCATTCGCCGGCCGCTCCACCACTTTCGGCCCATTGCCCGCCGACGGCGTAACAAACGGCGGGGGAAGATCGTTCAAGGTAATCTTGCGAAACTTTCCCGGCTTCTCGAAACGAAAATCAGTAAATGGCGCGGTCGAGACCGGCAAATTTGCGTCGGCAACAGCAGCGTTGGCTGCAGCAGCAGAAGTGGACGCACGCGTTTTCGTGGGAGCCGATTTGACGCTGCCCAGAGATTTCAAATAGGTGACTATTTTCCAGCGCTCATCCTCAGGCAAAGTCTGCCAGGCAGGCATTCCATTATTGATGTCGCCTTTGGTGATATACCAAAATACTTCGCCATCGGGTGCTGCCTGCGCTCGCCCCTTTGCCAGCGAAGGTATGTTGCCGGTGCCGTCGCCGTTCTCGCCGTGGCACACCGCGCAACGTGCCTGATACAACCCCTTCGCATCCGCGGGCGCTTGCCCCTGATAGGGATTCTTGAGTTCCTTGGCACTCTCCGGCGCGTTATGAAAATTCGCGTCCTGCGCCGCACGCGAAGAAAACAAAACCAATACAGCACTCACAAGTATTCCGATGCCGAAACCAACAACCCTGGCGATTGATTTCAAACTCTCCTCCGTTAAGCGAAAATCGCGTCCAACCAAATCAATCCAGCGCGAAGCTCTCGCTTCAATATCCTTTGACCTTTACCACGAAGTACGTGAATTCATTCGCGCCATCCAACAGAACTTGGTGTGGCGTTTTCGCCGGGATCCGTATGATATCGCCTGCGGACATCTTCTGTCGCACGCCACCTTGAATCGTGCCGTTGCGCTTTTCGTGCGGCTCCGTGATTTCCGCTCCCACCATCGTTCCGCCCACCAACAGCGTCGCCGTTCCCGATTCCACTACAAACACATCCGCCTGAGTCTCATGCCATTCCGGCTGGCCGTCCGCTTCCCGGTGCGCGAAGAGAAACAGGTCGTTCTGGAAATCGCCTAGGCGACGCAGTCCGAGATGATGTGCGTCTTTCGCCGCCACGGTGCGCAGTTCGCCTTCCGTTTGCTTCAACGAAGCCGCTGTCCAGTGTTCAAAACCGCTTGGCACGGTCTCCTGCGCGGTAACCGGCAGCAGGAAAATTCCGAGCAAACACAGCATCCACAATCGCTTCACGATTCACCTCTTCAGCGCTTATGTCGCGGCACTTTTTTCTTTGCGTGCATCGATCTCAACGTCCGAATCGCTCCGCGGATGCAAACGGGCTGTCGCGGAACGACCTGTCGCGAAACAATAGGCAGCAACATCGCGAAGTGTCAAATGGGAAATCCTAAAACTTGATTTTGGCGGGACTCAACGCGCCGGAAGCGCTCTTAGCGCAGCAGGTTGTGCCTCGTGTTGGTGACCGAGCTCGGCTTCGCTGCTCGAGAGAGCGGCAAACTATACAAGACGAACGAGCCTGCAAGCCGGATTCTTCAAAACACTACCTAATCGTCGGCAGACCTTGCAACTTCGCATTAGTCACTATAATGTTAGTGCGACTATCTAAATCTTGGTCGCGCCACGGGCGGCGCCATTCCGGAGGAAACATATCGTGCGCCGCGAAAAGACTGCCAGGAGACGGCCGACAGCGCCTCGACAGATTAACGATGGCGCGGTTATGAAAGAACGGCGTGGCCAATCTGCCCCCGCGAACCAACCGATATCGGGGCTTCGCGAACGCAAGAAAGCGCGCCTCCGGCAGCAGATCGTCGAAACGGCGTTGCATCTCTTTCGGCAGCGTGGCTACGAGAACACGCGCATCGATGACATCGTGCATACCCTGGAAATTAGCCAACCCACATTTTTCCGTTATTTCCCGAGCAAAGACGCAGTATTGCGCGAAGTCGGCCGCCGTGCGTTCGCCCGCCAGGCCGAAAGCCTGAAGGCCGAGCTATCCATCAAGGCGACGACAGAGCAACGCTTGCGCCGATTTTACGAAACTTTGGGAAACGTGACCGAAGTGGGACGTCCGCTTTGGCAGGCCGTGATTCTCGCGGGTGCGATGGACCCGGTGCGCTCACCGGAATTGCGAGGGGCGGAAGCGGCAACCGTCAGCTTGCTGCGTGAAATCATCGCCGAAGGACAAAAGAACGGGGAGATCACTTGCGATTTCCCAGTCGTTCACCTTGCCGAATTCATGGAAGGACTGTTCAATACCGTCGTGCGCCAATGGGCCGTGGATCTGACCGGACCTCACAAACTCACCGAACGGGTAAGAAATGCGGTTGAATTCTTTTTGCGCGGAGCGAAACCTTAGCGAGGAATATGCCGCCTTCCAGGGCGCTGGACCCTTGAATTCGCTTGTGTGAATTGAGTTGCGCATCGCAACTTTTTCGAGGTTGACGCGATGAAGGCCGCCATCCTGCACGAATTCAAACAGCCACTGACTATCGAAGAGGTCGCTCGGCCCAAGCCCGACGCGCATGAAGTGCTCATTGAGGTGCAGGCCTGCGGCGTGTGCCATTCGGATCTGCATGTTGCCAGTGGCGATTGGCCGCAAATCGTTCCGATCACCAAGAAGCCTTTGATCCTTGGGCATGAGATTGCCGGCCGCGTTGTGGAAAAAGGCGGAGCCGTCAATCAACTGGAACTTGGAGATCGCGTTGGCGTTCCCTGGGTGCACTGGACCTGTGGGGAATGTGAGTTCTGCCGCGAGGGAAATGAAAATCGCTGTGCGAAACAGCAAATCACCGGTGTAACCGTGGATGGCGGTTATGCCGAATTCGTCAAGGCTCCCGCGAGTCATGCGCTGAAGATTCCCGACCAACTTTCTTGCATCGACGCCGCACCACTTTTCTGTGCGGGCGTCACCGTCTATCGCGCCTTGAAACACGCCAGAATCCAGCCGGGACAACGGTTGGCGGTCTTCGGTGTCGGTGGCTTGGGGCACTTGGCCGTGCAAATCGGGCAGGGACTCGGAGCGACTGTCAGCGCTATCGATGTGTCCGATGAAAAACTCGAGCATGCCAGAAGCTTGGGAGCTTCGGTCACCCTGAATGCAGCAAGCGTAAATGTGGTGAAGGAGTTGCGCCGCGCTGGCGGCGTCCATGCCGCGCTGGTGACCTCTGCGGCTAAGGCCGCTTACGATATCGCCTTTCCCTCCCTAAGGCCCGGTGGAATCCTGTTGGTCGTCGGCCTGCCTTCCGAGTCTATTTGCTTCCAACCCATCCAGATGGCGGCATCCGAGGCCCATATCCAGGCATCCTCGGTCGGGACGCGGCAGGATATACGCGAAGTGCTGGCCATGGCGGCTGGGGGAAGGGTCCGCTGCGAGGTCGCGGCGCGTTCCTTAGCCGAGGTAAACGAAGTCCTTGAACAAGTCCGTCACGGCAAAGTTCGCGGCCGATTGGTATTGGTACCCCGCTAGTCGATCTGCCGGCCGAAAAGCCACGCAATGTTCACGGCGCCATCCAACGGCCGCCAGCCTAGCTTCATTTGGCGCCGGGATTGTTGAATCGTCTTGACGTTAGTAAATATTATGTGATACCCACTATCATAATTTTGGATGCACCGTCGAGGGGAATTGAGTCCTAAGTCCTGAAGGCTGACGTAAGGTCCGCCGCAATATCTGAATGCGAATTGATTGACCTGGAAGACACAGGTATTTGGTCCGGTTACAACACCTCAAGGCCGTCTCAGGCGGGCCGGGTTTGCGGGAAGCAGAGGGTAAATGTACTAGTTCAGAACAGATTCGGGGCGTTCGATATACAGGAGGATCTATGAGGTCAACCTTGCTGGCCGTAGCTTTGGGGCTATCGGCGTCGTTGTTTCCGGTGAATCCTGTGGTTCACGCCCAGGGTACCGGCACATCGGGCGAGATCAGGGGGACGGTGACGGATCCCACCGGAGGGACAATTCCCAAGGCCACGGTGGAAGTAACCGATCCCGAGAAAGGGATACGCCGGGTTGTAGTGACGGAGAGCGACGGCCTGTATGAGGTAGCGGGGCTGCCGCCGTCCGCTTACACCGTGACCGTTCAGGTAAGCGGTTTTCAGACCGAAACTCATAAAAATGTGGTCCTTAACGTTGGACAGACGCTGATCCTGGACTTTCACCTGCGGGTGTCCTCGGGCACAGAACAAATCGTGGTGACAAGCGAGTCGCCGGTGGTCGAGACACAAAGAGGCAGCCAATCCGATACGCTAACGCAGGACTACATCGTGGATCTTCCTATCGATCGGCGCGACTACCTCACGTTTACGCTCTTGCTGCCGGGCGTGTCTGATTCCACGCGGCTGGCCGACGACCAGGACTTTCGAGTGAAGCAGACGCCGCAAAGCGGACTTTCGTTTTATGGCAGTAATGGACGAGGGAACAGTATTACCGTAGACGGCGGTGAAGCCTCGGGTGACTCCGGGGGCGTACGGCTTACGGTGAGCCAAGATGCCGTTCAGGAATTCCAGGTAAACCGCAGCAATTACGGGGCGGACTTGGGCGGCGCCAGCGGCGCGTCCATCAACATCGTCACCAAATCGGGGACCAACGATGTGCATGGCTCGCTGTTCGGCTATTTCCGGAACGACAGCCTGGACGCGCGCGATCCCTTCGCGTTCAGCCAGGCGCTGCAATCAGGGGGCCCCTTCTCGTTCACCACGCAAGGCCAGCCGATCAAGAACTCCTTGTCGCGGCAACAATTTGGCGGCTCGTTGGGCGGCCCCCTCAGGAAAGACAAAACGTTTTTGTTCGCGGCCTTTGAGGGCCTTCGACAAGACACGGAGAACACGGTGCCCTTGCTGACGCAAAGTTCCATATTCCAGGGGCCATCCGCGAGCGCGCCAGTCAATTTCCTGGGCACGGATCCAAGGTTCGCGCAACAATCGGTGGTCAGCGCTTTGGTGAACCTCCCCGGCAACCCGATGGTTCCGTGCTTCGGCAACCCCTCCAGTCCGCCCATCGTCCCGCTGCCAGCGCAGACCTGCGCGGGGGCGCTCCAGAACGTGTTAACGGTGAGCCCGGTCACCGGCAATCCGGCCACATCACAAAACGCGATCAACAACTATCTGATCAATCAGTTGGAGACCAACGGAGGGCTGTTTCACTACAACACGCGCCAATACCTGTTTTCCTCTCGCCTCGACCACCGCGTAGACAACAGCAACCAGCTGAGCTTCAGTTACCGGTACGGGCATGACCTGGAGGAAAACCCCGACGTGCAGTCACTCACCGGTTTTTCCGCGGGAAGTTCGATCCACAACTATGACAATAATGCCCAAGCAAGCTGGTACCACGAGTTCAATTCCAACACTGAGAATGAGCTCCGCCTACAGTACGACTACAACAGCTTCAACGTGATCCCCAATGAGCCAGGGCAAGCCGGCCTGCAAATCCTGGGGTTCGCGAATAATCTGGGGACGAACATCTTTCTGCCCAACTTCACCATTCTTCGGCGCTACGAATTTGCCGACAATGTAACGCTCGTACGCGGCCACCACACCATCAAGTTCGGTGGTGACGAACTTCTGCGCGGAAATCACTCCGAATCGCACACGTTTTTCCCCGGACGTTTCGTGTTTGGTCCGCTGCCCGGCGCCGCGGTTAGCTTGTGTTTCCTGCCTGGAAACCCGAATCCCTGCGGACTAGCGACCCAGGGAGCGAACATCAACTCCTTGCAGGCGGCCTCGTTGAGCGCGCCGCAGGTGTACCAGCAGGGCTTTGGCAATCCAGACTATCCGGCATACACCCGGCCATTGACGGGCCTCTTCTTGCAGGATGCTTGGAATGTCACATCAACCTTTAAGCTGACTTACGGTGTCCGGTACGAGATCGATGGCCAGTTCCAGCCCCTGAACACCTACTACGGCGACGTGTCTCCGCGCGTATCGTTCGCGTGGGACCTGTTCAAAAACCACAAAACGGTCATTCGTGGCGGTTACGGAATTTTTTACGGGCCAATCGATTCCCAGATTCCCCAGGTGGACCTCAGCCTGGGAGTCCTGAACGCGAATCGCTCCACTGTGGAGAACCAAAACAACAAGGCTCAAGTTCCGGATCAGGTGACCAATGCGGTGAACACTTGCGGCGTGGGAGTAACGGCGTTCGGTGCTCCAGGGGTGATCGTGCCAGGGACGGGCAGCAGTCCCTGCAACCGGCTCATTTCCATTTACGTTGATCCCGGCTTCAGCTTGCTGCCGTTCCTGAAAACGGCGGGTCAAGTCTTTACCGGGCTGTTCAATCAGGGTTTGATCCAGTGCACGCAGCCGACTGTGCCAAGTGGCGCGTGCATCACGCCCGCGTCGGTGGCTCCTTTCGGCATCTTCGTACAGAACAGCGGCCAGCTTTCGCCGCTGACGGTGCTCTTCAGCAACCCGCCGAACTATAAACCTCCTTATTCGCAACAGGCATCGATCGGAATTGAGCGCGAGATTGTTCCAGGGCTTTCTGTCTCTCTCAGCGGGATCTATACGCACACGCTGCGCCTTCCGGTGGCGATCGACACAAATCTTCTGCCCACGACGCCAACCAGCACGATTCCGCTCGCCAACGGAGGCACCTATACCTACAAGAACTGGAATCTGGCCGCAGTCACCGACCCGCTCGGCGGCACCGAAGGCTTGCCCTGCGCGCCCAATCCATTTAAGTGCTTTGTGAATCCCCTGATCATCCAGAACAATCAATACTCGTCCGCGGCCTCTGCGCTCTACGAGGCAGGAATCCTGGAAGTCAAAGAGCGGTTCAATAACCGCTTCACACTCTTTGGCAGCTACACCTTCAGCAAAGGCTTCGACACTTCCACCGACTTCAACACAGACTATGGACCGCAAGACCCCACCAACCTCTCGATGGATCGCGGTCTTTCCGAATTTGACCAACGGCATAAAGTGGTGATTGCCGGGGTGTTCGACAGCCCGTGGAGGCAGGCCATCGTTTCGGGATTCCAGCTCAGCCCGATTTTCACGTACCACAGCGGATTGCCTTTCAATCTCCTGGCCGGGGGCGCGATCAACGGGAATAATCACATTACCAACGAACGTCCCTTTGGGGCTCCGCGCGACAGCGGTCTCGGCCCAGACTACTACGATTTTGACATGCGGTTGAGCTGGCGGCACAACTTGGGAGAAAAGATGAATCTCGTGTTAACGGCGGAAGGTTTTAACTTGGCCAACCACACGAACTACGCCAGCGTGAACAACGAAGTGGGCCCAGTGTTCGGACTTCCCGCGGCCCTCGGTGGAGGCGGGAGCACTACGTTCCATGTCCATGGCATCGTGCCGAACTTCACGACGGTTACGCCGAGCACGCCACTTGCGTTCACGTCGGCCTTTCCAAAGCGCCAAATTCAGCTGGGATTGCGGTTGACGTTCTGAAGCGGGTTCAAAAATACCGGCGTGTCCCGGCGGGAAGACGGTTGGTTTTTTATGCTGGTCGATGGCGTTCCACGACACAGGTGGGCGTCCCGCGCCACCGACCACGTCAAAATCTAGTAAGGGAGAAGCATTATGCGGCAATACATGAAGTATTTTCTGCTGTCTTTGGCGGTCGTTGCGGTTCTGCTGGCTGCCCCTGGGCGCGTTTCGGCGCAATCCGGGGTGGTCGCGCACATGGGAACCCTTCCGGACGGAGCGACTTTTCTGATTGAGGTGCCGGCAAACTGGAACGGGACCCTCTTTCTTTACAGCCATGGTTACGTTATACCCGGCAGCGCGAATCCCGCGCAGGACGTCGGAGACCCGGCCACGCGATTCTTCATGCTTTCGAGCGGATTTGCGCTTGCTGGCTCGTCGTACGCCACCACCGGCTGGGCCGTACACGAAGCTTTGCTCGATCAGATTGCTGTTCTCGATGCGTTCGCGCAAATCGTTGGTGCGCCTCCGAAGCGCACCATCGCTTGGGGGCACTCGCTTGGCGGCATGATCACGGCGGGATTGATCCAGCGATATCCGGAGCGCTTCGACGCGGCATTGCCGATGTGCGGCGTGCTGTCCGGCGGTGTTGCCACATGGAACACCGCATTGGATGCCACATTCGCCTTCAAAAATTTGCTGGCGCCAGGCTCCGGCCTTCAAATCGTAAACATCACGGATCCATCGGGAAACCTTGCGATTGCCGAACACGCACTTGCAGTGGCACAGGCCACGCCGCAGGGCAAAGCGCGCATCGCGCTCTCCGGCGCCCTGGGGGACCTCCCGGGCTGGTTCGTGCCGCTTTCACCCGAGCCGGCCGCCACCGATTTTGCCGGGCAGGAAATGAACCAATTCCTGTGGGACTCGAAGGTGGACTTTCCTTTCGCTTTTGCGTTTCGTGCCGAACTGGAATTTCGCGCACAAGGAAATCCGTCCTCGAATATAGGTGTGGATTACCGAAAACAATTCGCCCATTCCGTGGATGCCGCCGAGGTCCGCGAGCTTTACGAACAAGCCGGACTTGATCTGGAGGCTGATCTGCGGATGCTGAACGAAACTGCGCGGGTCAGCGCTGACCCGCGCGCACGAGAGTATCTGGAACAGAACATTGTTTATGACGGCGATATCCACATCCCGGTTCTCACGCTGCACACCACGGGCGACGGGCTGGTCGTCGTCGAAAATGAGAGTGCTTACAGTCAGGTCGTGCGTGAGGATCGAAATGGAGGATTTCTGCGGCGCGCGTTCGTTGCGCGAGCCGGGCATTGCGCCTTCACCCCGGCAGAGACCGTTGCGGCCGCGGAGGTGCTTCTCCATCGGCTGGACACGGGCAAGTGGCCCGAGGTAGAAGCCGAGGATTTGGAGTCTGCCGCCGCGTCCTTGGGTCCGAACTTCAACATCTTCAGCAATGCGCAAGGCATGATCGTCCCGGTTCCTCCAGCTTTTGTTGACTTTAGGCCAGCCCCATATCTTCGCCCGTTTGATGGCGAAGCCGAAGAGTGTGAATCCGGTCGTTCCTGCCGCGAATTGGCTCGGCAGTTTTAGTGTGCGCTGAAGGAAAGAAGAACCCTATGCACTTCCGGATGTGCTGGTGAAGGCCAGACAGCTTTTTGATCTTTCCGGACGCGTTGCCGTTATCACCGGGGGCTCCATCGGTCTTGGGCGCCAAATGGCCGAGGGGCTGGCCGAGATGGGAGCAAGCTTGGTGCTGTGCGCTCGCAAGAAGGAGCGTTGCGAGCAAGCCGCGGAAGAACTGCAGCGGCACGGCGTGCGAACGCTGGCTCTGGGGTGCGACGTCAAGAACGCCGACGAAGTGCGCGCCGTTGTGGACGCCGCGATCTCCTCGTTTGGCCGCATCGATATTTTAATCAACAACGCCGGTACGTCCTGGGGCGCTCCCGTTGAAGAGATGCGACTGGAGCACTGGAATAAGGTAATCGAGACGAACCTGACCGGCACGTTCCTGTTTTCGCAGGCCGTCGGCAAGGTCATGGTCCCGCAGCGCCGGGGCAAAGTCATTAACATCGCTTCGGTTGCCGGACTTCGCGGCGCGTCTCCGGAATTCCAGGCCATCGGGTATCATGCGAGCAAAGGGGGCGTTATTGCCTTTACCAAGGATCTAGCGTGCAAATGGGGAGTTCACAATATTCAAGTGAATGCCATCGCTCCCGGTTGGTTCCCCACCAACATGTCGCAAGTGGTCATCGAACGGAATAAAGAGGCCTTCTTAAGTAAGATTCCCTTGCGGCGTTTCGGGAGTGACCACGATTTGAAAGGGGCCGCCGTGTATCTCGCTTCCGACGCCTCTGACTTTGTCACCGGCCATGTGCTGGTGGTGGATGGAGGGCAGACCGCCTAGCCCAGGCCGGCTGGACCATGAATATTCCGCTCACCCCGCTTCGATGCTTGCGATATGCAGAGCAGCAACATTCGCATAGGCCCGCTGTAGTTTGCGGAAACGAGCGATTTACGTATGGGCAATTTGCGAACCGTGCGGCCCGACTGGGCGGCGCGCTGAAGAACATTGGCGTGAGATCGGGTGACCGAGTCGCCTTTCTCAGCCTGAATTGCCATCGACTGCTGGAAGCCTACTATGGGGTTCTGGAGGCGGGCGGCGTGCTGCTTCCGCTCAACGTGCGGCTTGCGGCGCAGGAACTCGTTTACATCTTGAATGATTCCGGGGCCAAAGTGCTGTTTGTGGAAAAAGAGTTTGTCAATCTGGTCGACTCATTTCGCCACGAGCTCTCGAGCGTCGAGTCCTTCTTTCTTCTCGACGGTCCTCCAGCGCAAGCCGACTGGCTATCTCGCAGCGGTTATGAGGACCTGCTCGAGGCCGCGTCCCCGTTTCAGGCAGACATCATGGAGATTGACGAAGACGCCGTCGCCGAGCTTTTCTACACCAGCGGCACTAGCGCCAATCCCAAAGGCGTTATGCTCACGCACAGAAATGTTTATCTGCACGCCCTGCATGTTTGCTTGACCTTTGACCCCACTCGCGATTTCGCCCAACTCCATACCATCCCGTTGTTTCACGCCAACGGCTGGGGCGTCGCGCATATTCTCGCGCTCATCGGCGGAAAGCACGTCATCCTGCGCCGCTTCGACTGCGCGCAAATATTCAAGTTAGTCGAGCAGGAACACATCTACACCATGTGTCTTGTCCCCGCGATGGCCATCGCCCTGGTCAATTCGCCGGATCGCCAGAAATATGATCTGAGTACTCTGGAGAGAATCATCATCGGTGGCGCTGCATCTTCCCCGACTCTGGTGGGCGAAGTCGAAGAAAAATTGGGTGTCACCTGTGTTTCCGGCTATGGACTAACGGAAACTTCGCCAGCGCTCTCGCACTCTTTCATCAAGCCCGGCTTCGATTTAGAAGGCGAGCAGCGGCATGCCCGCCAGGCCATGACGGGATTTCCCGACGCTGGCGTCGAAATGCGCGTGGTGGACGATCGAGATATCGACGTCCCTCGCGATGGCCAGACCGTCGGAGAAATCATCACGCGCAGTGACGGTGTGATGAAGGGCTACTGGAATCAGCCCGAAGCCACTGCCGAAGCCCTGCGCGGCGGATGGTTTCATACCGGCGATATGGCCACCATCGATAAAGATGGCTACTTGCTGATTGTCGATCGCAAGAAAGACATCATCGTCAGCGGCGGCGAAAACATCTCTTCACTCGAAGTGGAAAAAATTCTCGCCGGGCATCCCGCCGTTTTGGAGGTCGCGGTGATTCCGGTTCCCGATGAGAAGTGGGGCGAGGTGCCTAAAGCGCTGGTAGTTTTGAGAGCAAATACCGCTGTCACAGAAGCGGAGCTTGTCGACTTTTGCCGTGCGCGTTTGACGCATTACAAGTGCCCGCGCTCGGTCGAGTTTTATGAGAGCTTGCCAAAGACCGGCACTGGCAAAATTCTGAAGAGAGATCTGCGCAAACGATTCTGGGGCAAGGAGAGCATTCGCCCGCATTTCACCGCGCTGAAAAGTTCTTGAGTTGACGAAGTGCGTCGAAATGCTGTGCGACCTCATAAAACGCGGAATGTGCTTCCTACTTAGCAGACTCAAGGAGTCTCGTTCATGGATCTAAATCTAACCGCCGAGGAGTTAGCATTTCGCGACGAACTCCGGGCCTGGCTCGCTGTTAACGTTCCGAAGGATTGGAACGAGTGGCGTGAAAAGCCCATCGAGGAATCGTTTCCGTACCTGCGCGCCTGGCAACGAAAACTCCACCAAAGCCGCTGGGCCGCGGTTTCCTGGCCCGAAGAATACGGCGGCCGCAGCGCCACGCTGATGCAGCAAGCCATTTTTTGGGAAGAGATGGCGCGCGTGGATGCTCCGCCCATGGCGAACTCGCTGGGCCTGGGCCTGATTGGACCTACGATCATCGCCTGCGGCACAGAAGCGCAGAAGAAACGTTACATCCCGAAAATTCTGAGCGCCGAGGAAATCTGGTGCCAGGGCTTCTCTGAGCCAAATGCCGGCTCCGATCTCGCAGGTCTGCAAATGGAAGCGCGCCTCGACGGCGAGAACTACCTCGTGAACGGTCAGAAAGTGTGGACCAGCTACGGTTGGGTTGGCGACTGGTGCGAACTCGTGGTTCGCACCGACGCGAGCGCCGCCAAACACAAAGGGCTCACGGTCCTTCTTGTGGATATGAAATCGCCCGGGGTTGAAGTTCGCCCCCTTCGTCAAATGACCGGCGAGTCCGAGTTCAGCGAGCTGTTCTTTCGCGACGTGCGCGTCCCCGCCGAGAATATCCTCGGCAAGGTAAACGACGGATGGAACGTGGCAATGAGCACCCTAATGTACGAGCGCGGCTCATACGGGGCCCGCTTGCACCTCATCTTCAAGCGTTTCATCACCCGGCTTATCGAACTCTCGTGGACCTTCCAGCGCAACGGCCAGCCCGCTGCCGAGGACCCCGTCATCCGCCAGAAACTTGCGCAATGCAGCGCGGAAATTGAAATCATGCGCTTCAACCAGATGCGTGCCTTCAGCCGCATCACGGCCACAGGTGTTCCGGGCCCCGAGGGCTCCATCCAGAAAATCTTTTGGAGCGAGCTCAATCAGCGCCTGCAACAGTTAGCGCAGGAGATTCTCGGGTCGTATGGCCAGCTGCTTGCCGGCGATCCGCATGCAATCGATAAAGGAATCTGGTCGTACGCCTATTTGCGAACGCGCGGAAATACCATCGAAGCCGGTACTTCTGAAGTCCAGCGCAACATTATTGGGCATTTCGTTCTGGGGCTGCCCAGAAGCTATTAAGGGGACACGCCTATGCAATTCGGCTTGACTGAGAGCCAGGAATTCCTGAAAAACTCCGCGCGAGAATTCTTCGCCGGGGAATGCCCCAGCGCGGAAATGCGGCGCCTGATGGAAACCGATACGGCGTACGACGCCGCACTCTGGTCGAAGCTCGTCGAACAGGGGTATACCGGCATTATTTTTCCGGAAGAGTACGGTGGCGTGGGTCTCGGCAAAGTCGAACTCATGCTATTGATGGAAGAGGCAGGCCGCGCTCTCTTGCCTGGACCTTTTTTTTCGACAGTAGTTCTGGCTGGATCTGTTTTGGACGCCGTTGGAACGCCCGAGCACAAGAGAAAGTATCTCGAACCAATCTGCAAAGGAGGAGTTCGCTCGACCGTTGCCATTCTGGAAGCCGGCGCGAGCTGGAACCCAGGGGACGTCCAGCTCAATGCCAGCAACGGGACCCTCACTGGGGAAAAGCTCTTCGTAACCGATGCCGCTGTGGCCGATTTCCTTGTCGTTGTCGCACGAAACGCTGTCTTCGTGGTGGACACCAAGTCGCGCGGCCTCAAAATCACTCCTATGTCGTCAATGGACCTTACCCGCAAGCTTTACGCCCTGGAATTCAGGAATACTCCAGCGGAAGAACTCGGCTCCAGCTTGAATCTCCCGCGGGCTTTCGACATCGCCACCGCCGCTTTGGCCGCCGAACTGGTGGGCGGCATGCAGCGGACCCTCGATATCACGGTAGAATATGCCAAGACTCGAAAACAGTTTGGGAAATCCATTGGAATATTTCAAGCCGTCCAGCATCAGTGCGCGGACATGTATTTGGAAACCGAGAGCTCCCGCTCGGCGGCCTACTACGCCGGTTGGGCACTGCAGGAAAATTCCCCGGACGCGACGGTTGCCGTTTCCATCGCCAAGATGTACTGCAGCGATGCCGCTCGGACCGTCGGCAACCGCGGCATCCAGATTCACGGGGGTATGGGCTTCACCTGGGAAAACGATCTTCACCTGTACTACCGTCGCGCGAAAGCGTCGGAAACCGCGTTCGGCGACGCCAGGTTTCATCGTGAGCGTATCGCCTCGATGGTCATCGATTCTTGCGGCGTCTCCGCGAAAGTCGCATAAAACTCAATCGCACAACGAGAGGGTCCTTTCATGTCCGAGCTAGTTCAACTGAAAAGCGATAACGGCATCGCCGTCATCACCGTCAATAATCCTCCGGTCAACGCTCTAAGCCCGGGTGTCCCCGAAGGCATTTCGGAGGCGCTGGACCAAATTGCTGGGGACGGCCGCGTCAAAGCAGCGGTCTTGATCGGCGGCGGCCGCACCTTTGTCGCAGGCGCGGACATTAAGGAATTCGGGAAAATGACATCGGGCAAGCCGCGCGGCGCAGGATTGCTTTCATTGCTTTTGAAAGTCGAAGACAGCGTGAAGCCGGTGATTGTCGCTATTCATGGAACCGCTTTTGGCGGCGGGATGGAACTGGCGATGGCCGGGCACTATCGCGTCGCCGTTGCCACCGCACAATTCGGCCAACCCGAAGTAAAGCTGGGGCTGATTCCAGGCGCTGCGGGCACGCAACGTCTTCCCAGGCTCGCGGGCGTTACGAAAGCCCTCGAAATGTGCGTGAGTGGAAACCCGATTAATGCCGAAGAAGCACTAAAGCTAGGCATCATCGATCGCATCATCGAGGGAGATCTTCTGCCTGGAGCGCTTGCTTTTGCCCGCGAGGTAGCCGGCAAGGCCGCACTCAGGACGCGCGAGCGCAACGAAAAGCTTGGGAGTGCCGCGGAAAACGCGGTGATCTTTTCCGTCGCCCGTGAAACAGCGGCCAAAAAACAGAGAGGCTTATTAGCCCCGGCCAAGGCCATCGACGCCGTAGAAGCTGCCACGAAAATACCCTTCGAAGAAGGGTGTAAGTTTGAGCAGGCGCTTTTCCTGGAGTGCCTCTTCTCCGAGCAATCCAAATCGCTCATCCATGTTTTTTTCAGCGAACGAGAAGCCGCCAAGATTCCCGACATTCCCAAGCAGACGAACGCTGTTCCCATTCATTCCGCGGCTGTTGTTGGCGCCGGCACCATGGGCGGCGGCATCGCCATGGTGCTCGCCAACGCCGGCATCCCCGTGCTTTTGAAAGAGGTGGACCGGGCCGCTCTCGATCGCGGACTCGCCACCATTCAGTCGAATTACGCGAATTCCGTTAGGCGTGGGCGTTTTTCAGAGCAGGTTGCCGAAGAGCGTTTGAAGCGCATCACTCCCACGCTCGCCTATGATGATTTTTCCAACGTGGATCTGGTGATCGAAGCTGTTTTCGAAGGCATGGCCCTCAAGAAGGAAGTCTTCAAGGAATTGGATCGCGTTTGCAAACCGTGCGCCATCCTTGCGAGCAATACCTCTACCTTAAGCATCGACGAGATCGCAACCGCCACTTCGCGGCCCGAATCCGTCATCGGTACGCATTTCTTCAGCCCTGCCAATGTAATGCGGTTGCTGGAGATCGTCCGCGGCAAGGCTTCTTCAAAGGAAGTGGTCGCGACGTGCATGCAGCTTTCAAAGACGTTGGGCAAGGTCGGCGTGCTCGTCGGTAACTGCCGGGGTTTTGTCGGTAATCGCATGTTCGGCCCCTATCGCCGCGAAGCTCAGTTCCTTGTCGAAGAAGGTGCCGGCATCGAAGCCGTGGATCAGGCCCTTTCCGATTTCGGCATGGCAATGGGACCACTCGCAACCGGCGACCTCGCCGGGCTCGATGTCGGGTGGCGCATCCGCAAGGAATATCGCCACCTGGAAGTGCCGGGCATTCGACAACCGTTCCTCGAAGATCGCCTTTGCGAACTGGGACGCTACGGCCAGAAAACCCGCGCGGGCTGGTACAAATATGACGACCAGAGGCGCGCCTCGCCGGATCCGGCCGTGGGCGAACTCATCCGTAAATGGATCGCAGAAGCCGGCATCGTGCAACGCCAAATCTCCGCCGCGGAAATCACGGATCGCTGCCTCTACGCTCTGGTAAACGAAGGGGCGCGCATTTTGGAAGAAGGCATTGCGCTGCGCCCTTCCGACATCGATATTATTTATATCAACGGTTACGGCTTTCCGGCTCATCGCGGCGGCCCTATGTGGTATGCCGACGCAGTCGGTCTCCAGCAGGTTTACGCCCGGGTCTCCGAATTCCACCGTCAACACGGTGAAATCTGGCAACCCGCTCCGTTGTTGAAACAACTTGCTCAACAGGGGAAGAAGTTCGCCGAGTTTCGTAGGGAACAGGGCGCAACCGCTTAGTTCTCTGCGTAACCGCGGTTTGATCCGCCGATGACCGACTTGCTCGACCATCCTGAACCCATCCGCCCCGGCGAAGAGCTTGACCTGGTCAGCCTCAAGCCCTACTTGCGCCGTCAATTTCCCGGCGACGCGGGCGAGCTTTTGGTGCGCCAATTCCTTAGCGGCCATTCCAATTTGACCTACTCGCTAAGTCTTGGCGCCAAGGAGTTCGTTCTTCGGCGGCCACCGTTCGGAAGCAAGGTCAAGTCCGCCCACGACATGCGCCGCGAATTTCGTGTGCTGTCAAAGCTCCATTCGGTCTATGCCCCAGCTCCCGAAGTGCTTCTTTATTGTGATGACGAGTCCATTATCGGTGCTCCGTTCTACGTGATGAATCCGATTCACGGCATCATTCTTCGCAGGCACGTGCCATCGGGTCTGGATTTTCCCGCGGAAAAGGCACGGCGGCTCAGCGAATCCTTTGTCGATAATCTCATTTGTCTGCACCGTGTGGACTACGCCGCGGCGGGCCTCTCCGATCTCGGTAAGCCCGAAGGTTATCTGGAAAGGCAGGTTCGCGGGTGGACCGAACGCTACCACGGTTCGAAAACGCACGATTATCCAGAGGTGGAGAAAATCTCAGCGTGGATGCAGCGGCACATGCCGTCCACGCGTGGCGTTTCGCTCATCCACAACGACTACAAGTACGACAATGTGGTACTCGATCCGAACGACATAACCGCAATTGTGGGTGTCCTGGATTGGGAGATGTGCACCATCGGTGATCCGTTGACGGATCTTGGCACCACCTTGGCTTATTGGGTCGATGCGGAGGATCCGGACGAACTCAAAGAGAACCGCTGGGGACCCACAAACGTTCCCGGGAGCCTGACGCGGGCCGAAATCGTGCACTGCTACGCACAGAAGACAGGTAGCGATCCTTCACCGATCGCTTTCTATCTTGTGTTCGCACGCTTCAAACTTGCGGTGATCGTTCAGCAAATTTATTATCGCTATCATCAGGGCCTGACCAAAGACGAACGCTTTGCCTCTATGCCAGATACAATCCAGATCCTCTTGCGCGCTTCCTTGCGCACGGCCCAGACCGGACGGATCTAGCGCCTCACTCCGGTTCCAGATCGGCGGTTCGCGAAACCGCATATATCAAGGAGTTTCACAAGTAATAGCGGACGATCCACTCCGCAACACAAGCTGCCTTCTCAGATTGCTCGCGTTCGATCGTTACGCTGTACGTCGCTTCAACAGAGTCGGAGAGTTCCTTCAAGGCGAGCAGCGCCACACGCGCACGAATCCGCGAACCGGCATGGACCGCGGCGGGCAAGCGCACTCGATTCAACCCATAGTTCACCGCAAGCC
>Ga0307477_10001181_pt1 | contig 23026 bp, 19 predicted proteins | sample atmos_gasesECM2C_FD_203316 | JGI IMG/M metagenome (GOLD analysis project Ga0307477, IMG submission 203316) | Hardwood forest soil microbial communities from Morgan-Monroe State Forest, Indiana, United States - atmos_gasesECM2C_515 | ecosystem: Environmental > Terrestrial > Soil > Temperate...
CAAAGCGAGCATTTCGCGCCGCCATCACAATGCCGCAGTCGATCGCCCGCAGGTAACGGTGGCCGAATGGCGCAAGGAGATCCGCTCGCGCATCGATTATTACGTTTCCGGATTCAGTCATCCTTACACACTTAATCAGAACTTGCTGAGGCGGCTACAGAGTCAGGTCAAAGAGCTGGAAGCGCGGGACACGCGCGTCGTGTTCTTCCTTGATCCGCTCGATCGGGACATCGCGGCCGCCCCCGAAATCTTGGAATGGCGACAGGCAGTTCGAAGTGCCTTCGCCGATCACCAGTTCATCCCGGCGGCGGACGCCCCCCTGCACCTGATCGACGGCATGCACTTCTTTGGCTACGCCGGCCTTCAATATTTCGAATATTTGCTCGGCGAGGCGGATGCGGAACTCGACGATGGACGTACCCCTGATCTCGTCAGGGTGAAGCAAGCAACCTTCGGTGGTAATTGCGGTGGTCTCCCCGGCAACTTGACCTATACTGCACGACGGGCGTGCCTGGGTCGCCGAAGCTGCGACATCGAGATCGACCGCCGGATTCTCGACGATCGAGTCAGGGGCTGCGACAAGGATCTCATGGTCCGGTGGAGCTGCTTTCCTGGTACCACGGAGCGTCAATCTACGCTGGCTCTCGTCAAAGGCGGGGATCGGCTAACTTTGAACTGCCCCTCTTGAACGACCGATGCCATCGCGCTTGGGGGGCTTCGATCGGAGGATTTCGCGGTGAGCTGTCTGCTGGTGGGGGGCGATTCGGAGATCGCATCGGCGACTTTTGCGCATATGCAGCGCCATGGAATGCCGGTGGTCGCGACGACGCGGCGAGCCGAGCGGCTCGCCGACGGTCGCATCTTCCTCGACCTTGCTCCCCCCCTCGCCGCGTGGCAGCCCCCGTCCGAGACGCGGGCCGCCTGCATCCTCGCCGCGGTCGGGCATCTCGTCGACTGTCAGCGCGACCCCGTCGGATCGGCGCTGATCAACGTTCGCCGCACGGTCGAACTCATCGAGCGGCTCGTATCCCGTGGGATCTACGTCCTCTTCCTGTCGACCAACCAAGTCTTCGACGGCAGCCGGCCGCAGGTGCCTGCCGGGACGCCACTCGGTCCGGTCAGCGAATACGGCCGGCAGAAGGCGCTTGCCGAGACCCGGCTGCAGCAGATGATGGCGGCGGGCGCGCCGGTCGGCATCCTTCGCCTGGCAAAGGTCGTGGCACCCGGTATGGCGCTGCTGCGGCAATGGCAGACGGCACTTGGCGCCGGGCGGCCGGTCCACGCCTTTCGCGACATGGTCATGGCGCCGACGCCGATCGGGGTCGCCGCCGCGGCGATCACCGCCCTGCTCGCAGAGCGGTGCTCGGGGATCTGGCAGCTGACCGGACCCCAGGATATCTGCTATGCCGAGATAGCCGCCTATATCGCCCGCCGCCTCGACGCCGACCCGGCCCTTGTCCGACCGGTTGCCGCCGCCTCTGCCGGCATGCCACAGGGCTCGACGCCGCGCCACACGACGCTCGACGGCGGCGCGTTGCGCGCCCGTTTCGGCATCGGGGCACCCGCGTCGTGGTCGACGATCGAGGGGGTTCTCGCCGTCCCCGAGGTGCCCCGGCAAACCGGGTAATCGCCGGCGCGCCCGCACCTGGACAATCGGGGGAAACCGATGCTATCACGACCGCCGCTTTTGTTTGCGGCGGCATGGCGTATTCGCGGCTTAACGCCGAGGCCATCCCCAGCTGCGCTCAGCTCGGAAAATGCCGATCAATACCTCGCTCGAATACGCTCCCGCGGCCTCCCCTGTAGCCGGCACCGATACCGAGCCGCTTCCGACGGTATCCCGCGCGACAGAGGCATTATCGGACCTCCTCGCCGGCTTCACCCGAGCTTGGATGTGGTCTGCCCTCGCCTATCAAGACATCAGGCTGCGTTACCGCGGGTCGCTCCTCGGGCCTTTTTGGATCACGCTCACCAACCTCGTGCTGCTGGTCGCGATGGGGGCGATCTATGCCGCCCTCTTCAAGATAGAGACTTCGACCTACATTCCGTTTCTGATGACGGGGTTGCTCGTCTGGCAGTTTCTCTCCACGGTGGTCAACGAGAGCTGCAGCACGTTCACCGCGGCGCAAGACGTCATTCAGCAGGTGCCGCTGCCCTTTTCGATCCAGGCCTATCGCACGGTCTATCGCAACCTGATCGTGCTGGCGCACAATGCCGTCATCATCCCTTTCGGATTGATCCTCTTCGCAGTACCGGTAACATGGCGGGTGCTCGAGATATTCCCGGCACTTCTCGTGCTGTGCGTCAACGGCATATGGATCAGCCTTCTACTGGGCACGGTCAGCACCCGATTTCGCGACGTGCCGCCGATCGTCGGCAATGCCGTGCAGGTGGTGTTCTTTATTACCCCGATATTCTGGCCTATCGACGCGGTCGGCGACTGGAAACCACTCCTAGTGCTCAGCCCGGTGTTTGCCGCGATCGATGTGGTGCGCGCGCCGCTCCTTGGCGAAGCTACCTCACCGCATTCCTGGACGATATTGCTCGCCTGCACGGTGGTGGGCGGGGCCTTCGGCCTTGGTTTCTTCGTCCGGTTCAGAGAGCGCATCGCCTACTGGATCTGACCGCAGCGCTGGTTTTCCGATGCCCTTCCTCCACCTGCGCCATATCTGCGTCGAGTTCCCGATCTATCAGGGCAGCAGCCGGTCGCTAAAGAAGATCCTGATCTCGGGCACCACCAAGGGCAATCTGGCGCGCGATGCGTTCGATCGCGTCAACGTGCGGGCGCTGAGCGATGTCAGCTTCGATGTCGAGAACGGCGAGCGGTTCGGCATCATCGGACCGAACGGCGCCGGCAAGACCACTCTACTCAAGGTTCTCGCGGGGATCTACAAACCGACGCAGGGCCATGCCTCGATCTCGGGCCGCGCGATGGCATTGATCAATGCCTCGGTCGGATTGAACCCCGATGCCACCGGTCGCGAAAACATCATTCTTCGCGGCATGTACATGGATATTCATCCGCGCGCGATGCGGCGACATGTCGACGCGGTCGCTGAATTTACCGAGCTCGGCGATTATCTCGACATGCCGGTACGCACCTATTCCTCGGGCATGATGGTTCGCCTCGCCTTCGCGATCTCGACCTGCATTCGCCCAGAGATCCTCGTCTTGGACGAGTGGCTGGCTGCGGGTGACGCGCAGTTCCTCATCAAGGCGCAGAAACGGATGGAGGAGTTCGTGTCCGGCTCGAGCATTGTCGTCCTCGCGTCGCACTCGCTGGATCTGGTCCGGCAGTGGTGCCGCCGTGCGATCTACCTCCGAGAGGGGGTCGTGCAGGCGGTCGGTCCGGTCGAGGATGTGGTCGCGCGCTACGAGGCGGCGCTTTCCTGAGCCGCCCTTTACCCGCGTCAAAAAAGGTGTTGTCTGCACGGTTGTGCGCGTGCTAGTGCAAGGGTTAACGGCTCCGCTCGACATTCGCCGCGAGGCGCGGCGGAGCCTAGTGGGGAAGAATAGGACACTTGCGTTCTGTTTGCTGGCTTTTGCCGGTTACTGTAATTATACTGCCGGCTGATGGGGAAATTGGTCGAATACAGCACCGGACCGCGGCGGGGGATAGCGGAGGGGGGACTGAACAAATTAGATGTCATTACCGGCGGGTCCGGCTTTATCGGCAGTCACCTCGTCGATCGGCTGATCGCCGAAGGCCGTTGGGTGCGAGTCGTCGACGACTTTTCCGTCGGGCGTAAGGCCAATCTGGAGCAGCATCGGGACGAGGGACGGCTCGAGGTCATCGTCGGTGACGTCGCTGACGGTGAAGCGATCAAGACCGCGTGCGAGGGCGCCGATCGGATCTTTCATCTGGCGGCCCGGGCTGACGTGGTGCCGTCGATCCAAATGCCGCAGGCCTATTTTCGCGCCAATGTGGATGGCACCTTTTCGGTGCTCGAGGCAGCCCGCCGACACCGCGTGCGGCGGCTCGTTTATGTCGCCTCGTCCTCGTGCTATGGGATTCCCTACGTCTATCCGACGCCCGAGACGGCACCGGCTGATCCGCGCTATCCCTATGCGCTGACCAAGCATTTGGGCGAGCAGCTCGTGCTCCATTGGGCGCAGGTCTATGGCCTGCCCGCCGTGTCGCTGAGGTTCTTCAATGTGTACGGTCCGCGTGCGCGGACCAGCGGTACCTACGGAGCCGTCTTCGGGGTCTTTCTTGCGCAACTCCTCGCCCGTGAGCCGCTGACCATCGTCGGAGACGGCACCCAGACACGCGACTTCACCTTCGTCAGCGATGCGGTCGATGCGCTGCTGGTCGCGGCGGACCGCGGCAAGCCAGGCGAGGTGTACAATGTGGGAAGCGGCGAGCCGGCCAGCGTCAACGAACTTGTCCGCCTGCTCGGCGCCCCGGCAACCGTTCACATCGCCAAACGACCCGGGGAACCCGACTGTACGTGGGCCGATATTACCAAGATCCGCACCGAGCTCGGCTGGAAACCGCAGGTGAGCTTCGCCGACGGGGTGCGGATCATGATCGATAATATCGAATACTGGCGCGATGCCCCGGTGTGGACGGTCGATCGGATCACCGAGGCGACGCGCGACTGGTTCCGGCATCTTGGCACGAGCGAGGGGGGCCGAGCGCGATTATGAGCGAAGCCGAAATCCGCGTCCTGCCGCGCGCTTTCCACCCGCCCAAGATCGACAGCGCGCGTGACAAGGTCCGCACGATCGACGAGCTGGCGGCAATCGCGCATTACCTGCGCGACATCGACAGGTGCGTGGTGCAGGCGCACGGCGCGTTCGACCTTCTGCATCTCGGTCACGTGCGCCATCTCGAGGCGGCGCGCCGCCTGGGCGACGTGCTGGTCGTGACGGTGACCGCCGACCGGTTTGTCAACAAGGGGCCGGGCCGGCCGGTATTCAACGAAGCGTTGCGGGCGGAAATGCTCGCGGCACTCGAATATGTCGACTGGGTCGCCATCAACCCGTCGCCGGACGCGGTCAGCGCAATCGCGGCGATCAAGCCCGAGGTCTACGTCAAGGGGCAGGATTATCAGAACCCCGCGGGCGATGTGACCGGCAAGATCACGGCCGAACGCGATGCCGTCGAGGAGCACGGCGGACGCCTTGCCTTCACCGACGAAGCTACCTTCAGCTCGAGCGAGTTGATCAATCGCCATCTCAATGTCTTCGAACCCCACATTCGCGAACATCTGAGTTCGCTGCGCAGCGACGGCGGCTTGAGTGAGATACTGGGGCTGCTCGACCGCGTGCGCGACTACCGCGTACTCGTCGTCGGTGACGCGATCATCGACGAATACCAGTACGTTTTGCCGTTAGGCAAGTCGCCGAAAGAAAACATGATCGCGACGCGCTATCAAGACCATGAGGTGTTTGCGGGCGGCGTTTTTGCTGCAGCAAACCACGTGGCCTCGTTTTGCGCGGAAGTCGATATCGTGACGAGCCTCGGCACGCGACAAAGCTTCGAAGAAGCGGTGCGCGAGCAACTGCTGCCGAATGTCCGGCTGCACAACATCACGCGTCCTGGGGCGCCGACGACGCGCAAGCGGCGGTTCGTCGACCCCTCCTACATGCGCAAGCTCTTTGAAGTCTATTATATCGATGACGATCCGCTACCCGCCGAAATGCAGCAACGGATCGACGAGGCGATCGCCGAGTTGGCGGGCAAAGCCGACGTCGTGATCGTCGCCGATTTCGGCCACGGCCTGCTGGGACCGTCATCGATCGACGAGTTGACCCGGAGCGCGCCATTCCTGGCGGTCAACTGCCAGTCCAACAGTGCGAACCTGGGGTTTAACCTGATCACCAAATACCCGCGTTCAGACTACGTGTGCATCGACGCCCCCGAGGCCCGCTTGGCGACCGGCGACCGGACGTCTCCGATCGGCGAAATAGCTCGTCGCATAGAAGCCCTGATCGGCTGTTCGAAGATGATCATCACTCAGGGCAAGCATGGCTGCGTCACCTACGAACGCGGCGGCATCGTGCACACCATTCCGGCCTTCGCGAAGAACGTGGTCGACACGGTCGGCGCCGGCGACGCGTTTCTTTCAGTGACCTCGCCGCTCGTTGCCGCGGGCGGCGCGATGCACCAGATCGGCTTCATCGGCAACGTCGTCGGCGCACTCAAAGTCGAGATCGTCGGCCACCGCCGCTTCATCGAAAAACCCGACCTGGTCAAGGCGATCACTGGGTTGCTCAAGTGAGTCCGGAAATCACCTCGGCCACTGTCGTTAAGCGCTATTTCGATACGCTGGCCAAGCTACTCCACAGAACCGCGGTAACAACGCGTGACGGCACGCCGCTAACGCTCGATCAAGGGATCGACTGGATGCGGCGAGCAGCGGTGGAAACCCACGCCCGCGGCAATAAGATCATGTTCGTCGGGAATGGAGGCAGCGCAGGCATCTCGAGCCATATGGCGATCGACTACTCGAAAAACGGCGGCCTGCGTGCAACGGCGTTCAACGACCCGGCGGCACTGACCTGCCTCGGCAACGACCTGGGATACGAGCAAGTCTTCGCCAAACAACTCGAATTGCACCTCCGCTCGGGCGACTTGCTGGCGGCGATCAGCAGCTCGGGGCGTTCCCCTAACATCCTGAACGCCGTCGCCGTGGGGCGATCGGGCGGGTGCCGGATCGTGACGCTTTCCGGCTTCGCTGCCGACAATGCATTGCGGCGCTCCGGAGACGTCAATTTCTACGTGGAATCACGCGAATACGGCTTTGTCGAAATTGCGCACCTAGCGCTTTGCCACGCCGTTCTCGATATCGAGATGGGCTGGCACGGCGGATACCAGGCTGCGGCTGGGGCCGAAGCCGAATTGGCCGAGACCTGACGGGATGCATCGATGGCAAACAGCATCAGGCGGGTGATGGTGACCGGCGGGGCCGGCTATGTCGGGTCATGCCTCGTTCCCAAATTGCTCGATGCGTGCTATGAAGTATCGGTTCTCGATCTGTTCATCTTTGGCGACGACATCTTCGCGCATCTACGTGACAACCCCCGCCTGACCGAGGTGAAGGGCGATCTGCGCGAACCCGCGGACGTGGCGCGCGGACTCGCCGGCTGCGACGCCGTCATTCATCTCGCTTGCATCTCCAATGACCCGTCGTTCGACCTCGATCCGGCGCTCGGCCGGTCGATCAATTACGACTGCTTTCGGCCGCTGGTGCGCGCGTCGAAAGCAGCGGGCGTACGCCGTTTCATCTACGCCTCCTCCTCTTCGGTCTACGGCATCAAGAGTGAACCCGAGGTGACCGAGGATCTGGCGCTCGCGCCGCTGACCGACTATTCCAGATACAAGGCCCTATGCGAGAGCGTCCTCGCCGAAGAACGCGCGCCCGGCTTCGTGACCGTGACGCTGCGTCCTGCGACCGTGTGCGGCTATGCCCCCCGCCTGCGCCTCGACCTGACGGTCAACATTCTCACCAACCTCGCAGTCAATACCCAACGCATCACTGTGTTCGGAGGCGAACAGCTGCGCCCCAATCTTCACGTCGAGGACATGACCGATCTTTATCTGATGCTGCTCGCTGCACCCGATCACGTGGTCGACGGCAAAATCTGGAATGCGGGGTACGACAACCTCAAAGTCCGCGAGATCGCCGACATGGTGCGCGCGAAAGTCGGCAAGGATGTGGACATCGTCGTCACCCCGACCGACGATCACCGCTCCTATCACGTGTCATCGCAGAAAATTCGCCGAGAGTTGGGCTTTGTGCCGCGGCATAGCGTTGAAGATGCCATCGCCGATCTCAAACAAGCCTTCGACGTCGGCAAAGTCCCCAACGCGATGACCGACGACCGCTACTACAACATCAAACGCATGCAGGCTTACCGCATGCGGTAAGCGAGCCCACGATCTATGCCAGACCACAGTACCATCACCGCCGAGTTGCACCAGGTAGAGACGCCCGCAGTGCCTGAAGGGCGAGCGCCGCCGAAATGGATCAAAGTGCTCGAGCCCGTTTGGGGCTACGAATTCACCCGGCAATTCCTCGATGTGAGCTTGCCCACCTTGCTAGCGCCCGGCAACCTCCCCGCTCTCGCCAAGACCCTTCCCACCGAGTTTGTTTTTCTGACCGGGCGCAGAGACGAGCCGATGATCCGCGAGAGCGCCGGCTATCGCCGCCTGTCGACGATCTGTCCCGTCAGCTTTAACTTGATTGACGACATCATCACCGAGGGCAATCACTCAACGACCGTGACCCTGGCCTTTGCCGGGGCGGTACGCCGCACCGGCAAGACAATGCCCGACACCTGCTTTTTCTTTCTCGTATCGGATTACATCGTCGCCGACGGCTCGCTTGCCTCGGTCATCGAGCGGATGCTCGCCGGTGCAAGCGCGGTGCAGGCCGGCAATTTTCAAGTCGTCGCCGAAGAGGCCCTGCCGTGGCTCGAGCGCGAATTCGAGCCGAGACAAGATGCCCTCGTTCTGCCGCCTCGCCGCCTGATGCAACAGGCGTTGACCTGCATGCACCCGTCGACCATCGCCAACGTCGTCAACCTCCCGGTATCCCACAACAGCCATTCCAATCGGCTGTTCTGGCGGGTTGATGCAGATACGTTGATCGGCCGTTTTTATCTGATGCACATGCTGTGCATCCGCCCTGAAGTCGTGGATTTCGTGATCGGCGCCTCCTGCGACTATTCTTTCATTCCCGAGATGTGTCCGTCGGGCAATGTCTCGATCATGACGGATTCCGATGAATATTTGGTCGTGGAAGCACAACCTCGCCACCATGAGGCAGACTTCTTGCGGCTCGGGCCGGCCCTGCCGAAACAGATCGCGTCAAGCATTTCCGAGTGGACGACAGCGCTGCACCGCGATAATGCTCGCCATACGTTGACCTTTCACGCCGCGGAATTGCCGCTCTCGTTGAGTTCGGCAATTGAAGAGTCCGACGCTTTCATATCTGAGATCGGAAGTTCGCTAAAACCCAAACCGATGCCGCACCGCGGTCATCCCTATTGGCGTGGAGCGATTGCGGCGCATCATGGGGAGATTGGACGACGACCCAACGAGGATGATTGGCAGCTGATGCTGGGTCGGCGAGCGACCTGGTCGACGCTAATTATTGGGAGACTGCGCACCCTCCTGCTCGGGCGTGCGCCACATGTGAGGCGCTGGCACCCTCGTTGGACCGATTTCGAGAGGCCGCGCAGCGCGCTCGAGTTTATCCTCGACGATCCTGAAAAGCGGCTGCTAATCGTCTCGAGCCGCCCGACCCCGATGACGAATTGGCTCGCCGACTTGTCCGATCACGTGTTGCGAATACCGATGTCGCGTCTGTCCCGGATGAGCCTCGACCGACGGGACGAGCTCCCCGAAAGCTTCGACGCATGTTACCTGGAAATCGGGGAATCGGAGATCGACCGCGCTCACCTCGTCGTCGACCAGATCACGCCATTGCTCAAATCCGATGCCGAGATACTGCTGACGTCATTCAACGAGCACTGGTTCTCGGGAGTCGACGGGTTCGCGGAGAAGATCGGAAACGGCATGCCGACAATATTTCATCGGCTCGACATCACCCCGGCGGAAATGCATCTGGTGGCGTGGAGCCGGTGGCGTTGGGCTGCCAACAGCAGGCTGCTGCGGCTGGCCCAGAGCGCCGTGCGGCGCGGTCCGATCTTGGCTCCATTCTACGGGGTTATGATCCTCGTTCAGTCGCTGATCGCCTTTGGCAGCAATCTTGCCGGTCGCCGGCACACCCTGCGAGCGAGACCGGGTGGACAAATCGTTTCGAGCGTGTTCATGCGGCTTCGCATAGGGCGTGGCGCGGCGGATGCGCAGCGCGAGATCTGCGGAAACTGGGGGGCGGCCCCCCCCTCGCCAGCGGTCGTTAGCCGGACCCCTCCGGTTTGCCAACCCGTCGCCGACGCTGACACGACCAGAGAGCCGCAATACCAGCGCTTACTGGAGGTAGAGCAGGAGGCCGGGATCAGCTCGCTCGGTCTGATGACGAATCAGGTTTGGCACGAGGATCCACGACGCCTGGCTTTTATCCTGGCACGCTACAAATTCGTCGCCAAAATGTTGAGTGGCCACCACGCAGTGGCCGAAGTCGGCTGCGGCGACGCGTTCGGCACCAGGATCGTGCAGCAGGAAGTCGATGCCGTCACGCCTTATGATTTCGACCCCGTCTTTATTCGAGATATTCGGCGCCGGCAGTCTCCCAGATGGCCGCTTCCCGCGCAGGTCCACGACATCCTCGAGCGGCCGCTGCCGCACCAATACCGCGGCGTCTACACTCTCGATGTCATCGAACACATCCCGACGGAGAAGGAGGACACGTTCATTTGCAACCTTGGGGCATCGCTGGCCGATCACGGAGTGCTGATCATCGGCAGCCCGTCTCTCGAGTCGCAGGCTTATGCGTCACCTCAGAGCAGGGTCGGGCACGTCAACTGCAAATCCGGGCGTGCGCTGAAGCTGCTGCTGGAGCGCCATTTTCACACCGTATTCCTGTTCTCGATGAACGACGAAGTCGTGCACACCGGGTTTTACCCGATGGCGCATTATCTATTTGCGGTCTGTTCTGACATGCGGAAGTAGACAGCGGTTGTAAGATGCAGTGGAACGACAATGCGGATCGGGATCGATTTCGACAATACGCTCGTCGATTACAATCATGTCTTTCTAGACGCGGCGAAGCGCCGGCGTCTGATCGACACGGCCTTCGATGGATCAAAGCGAGCGGTGCGCGACCGCATTCGATCGTTGCCTGATGGCGAGCTTGCTTGGCAACGGCTTCAGGGCTACGTGTACGGTGCCGGCATTGGCGGCGCTGCGATGTTCAATGGCGCGGACTTTTTTTTGCGAAGTTGTAGAGCCAAAGGTGTCGATGTGTTCGTCATCAGTCACAAGACGCGGTTCGGCCATCACGACCCGATGCGCGTCGACTTACGCCGTGCGGCGCTGGATTGGATGGCGGGACGCGGGTTCTTTTGCGGCAATGGTTTTGGAATCCCGGTCGAGCGCGTGTTCTTCGAGAGTAGCCGCGCGGCGAAGCTCGAACGGATTGGCGCGGTCGGTTGCACGCATTTCATCGACGACCTGGAAGAGGTATTCGGCGATCCAGGCTTCCCGGCAGGGGTGCTACCCATCCTGTTTGCTGCGTCCGGGACACTTCACGCCGGAACGGTCTGTCCGAGCTGGCAGCAAATCGCCGAGGTGTTGTTCGATGGACATTGCTGACCCGGGTCTCGCCGAGGCGGAGGCGGTAGCGCGCTCCCTGCTCTTGGCCCCGGTGGACGCGATCGAGCGCATGCGCGGCGCTGGGCGGAATAGCCGTATCTATCGGGTTCGCCGCGGCGCCGAGTGCTTCGCGGTCAAACACTATCCCCCGCGTCACGAAGATTTGCGCAATCGCCTCAAGACCGAGATTGACGCACTGGGGTTTATGGAACGTCACGGCATCGCCGTCGTGCCGCGCCCATTGGCGAGCGACGCAGAGCGCGGCTATGCGTTGCTGAGTTGGGTTGAGGGGGACCCGGTCGACAGCCCCGGCGAGGCTGATATCGAGGCGGCCGCCGATTTTCTTGCGACCCTGCATCGGCTGGCAGGCGTCGCCGAGGCACAAAAGCAGCCGCTCGGCGCCGAGGCCTGTCTTTCCGGTGTCGAGATCGTGGCCCAGCTCGGTCGTCGTTTGGCGCGGCTTGGTAGCGTGGCGGACACCGATCCGGCGCTCGGTCAGCTTGTCGATCAGATGGCCGCTTGGCTGTTCGAGAGCGCCCTGCCTGCCGCGGCGGCAGGCTACCAAGCGCTGGGACTATCCTTCGCTCTTCCCTTACCGACCCCCTGGCGCAGCCTATGTCCGTCCGATTTTGGCTTTCACAACGCCATGCGCGGCGGAGCGGGTCTCACTTTCGTCGATTTCGAGTATTTTGGCTGGGATGATCCGGTGAAGCTGACGTGCGATTTTCTCCTTCACCCGGGGATGCGGCTACCGGAGCCGCTCGAACGACGCTTCGTCATCGCTGCCTTGCAGATTTACGGGACGGATCCGACGTTTGCGTCGCGGTTGCGTTTGCTTTACCCGCTGTTCGCTGTCAGATGGTGCCTCATTCTGCTGAACGAGTTCTTGCCGGAGCGATGGGCTTATCGTGCCCACGCCGGCGCTGGTTTGGACTGGGGGAAAGCGAAGGAGCGGCAGCTGGGCCGTGCAAGCGATCTGCTGGCCTCGATTAAATCGAACGGCGGGGGCTTCCCTTATGGCGAATGATGCGACCCGCGCGGCGCCGCGGTATCAGACCCCGGCCTTGGACGAACGCTCGATTTATTTGCGACGCCTCATCGTGCGCGCACTCGAGGGTGGCGGGCGCGGCCACATTGGCTCGTCGCTGTCGCTGGTTGAGATCATGCGCGTGCTGTACGACGACATCCTACGCTTCCGTCCGACCGATCCCGCCTGGGCTGGACGCGACCGGTGCATCCTTAGCAAGGGACACGGCTGCCTCGCACAATATGTGATGCTGGCGGACAAGGGATTCTTCCCGATTGATGTTCTTGACGGCTTCTGCCGCTACGATTCGATTCTCGGCGGTCATCCGGAAGCGGGCAAGATTCCCGGGGTCGAGGCGTCGACGGGCGCTCTCGGCCATGGTCTGCCTATTGGTATGGGACGCGCTCTCGCGATCCGCATGAAGGGGCAGGATGCTCGGATCTTTGTCATTACCGGGGACGGCGAGATCAACGAAGGCTCGGTGTGGGAGGCAGCATTGTCATGCAGCAAGCACAGCCTGAGCAATCTCGTCCTGATGATCGACTACAACAAGATCCAATCGGCAGGCGCAACCGCAGAGATTCTCGATCTCGAACCGCTCGTCGACAAATGGCGCAGCTTCGGCTTTGCGACGGCCGAGGTCGACGGTCATGATGTCGAGGCGTTGCGGCGGCTGCTCTGTCGGGTACCACTCGATCGCGATCGGCCAACGGCGATCATCTGCCATACAGTGAAAGGCAAAGGGATTTCGTTCACCGAGAACGACGCGGATTGGCACCACAAATCTAGCCTCAAAGCGGATGTCATTGCCGAGATGTACGCTGCACTGGAGGTCGGGTGATGCGGCCGGCTTGCGTCAACAAGGTCTTCGACTTGGCGAAGCGCGACCCGAGGGTCGTCTATATCGGGTCCGACCTAAGCCCGGATTTGACTACGCGCATGAAGCAAGAGATGCCCGGCCGCGCGTTTATGGAGGGGGTCAGCGAGGCACATGTGATCGGCATGGCGGCCGGGCTGGCTATGGAGGGCTTTATTCCCTTTGTGCACACGATCGCGACATTCATCACGCGGCGCTGTTACGAGCAGGTCGCGGTCGATCTGTGCCTGCACAATCTGTCGGTACGCTTGATCGGCAATGGCGGAGGCCTGGTCTACGCTCCGCTCGGGCCGACCCACCTCGCGATCGAGGATGTGGCGATCATGCGGGCCCTCCCCAACATGACGGTCGTCTCGGTGTGCGATGCCGACGAGATGGTCCGTTTCATGGATCAGACCCTGAATTGGCCTGGTCCGATCTACATAAGGCTCGCCAAAGGGTTTGACCCGATCGTCAGCCGCAAAGAACTCGGCTTCGAGATCGGCAAGGCGATTCCGATGCGCGTCGCCGCGGGGGGCGTGAACCGCGTGCTGCTCGTCTCGACCGGGGTCGCCACGACGCGAGCGCTGGCCGCCTCCGAATTGCTGGCGGCAAAGGGTGTCGAGTGCACGGTATTGCACGTGCATACGGTGAAACCCTTGGATACCGCTGCCATTCTTCACTATTCGCATGACGTGCGCGTCGTGGTCACCATCGAGGAACACACCCTTGTTGGCGGCCTCGGTAGTGCCGTAACGGATGCACTCGTCGACGGCGGTGGGCGGATTCCGCTGATTAGACGGCTCGGGATTCCCGATGCTTTCGCCGTCAAGTATGGCAGTCAGGATCAGTTGATGGCGATGTACGGGCTGCAGCCGCCGCAAATCGCCGAATCGGTCTGGGAGGCACTAAAGCTTGTTTCAGCTTAGTCGACCAATGGCCGGCCTCTATGAGCTTCCGGCTCTACGCTCGGGCAGAGCTGTCGGCGTACCCCGGCAATAGAAGCGCTTCGGCGCCGTCCTTAGAAGCAGCGATTTTTGCATAAGGGTTACTGATGGGACAGCGGATCGACTTTCTTGCAAAGTACCAGAGCGCGACCAAGCGAGATTACGTCGCGCGCGTGGTCGAGCACGACAAAGCAGAATGCGCAATCATCGCCAAGCGTTGGGGCGAAGAATATTGGGACGGACTGCGACAATATGGATATGGCGGCTATAAATATGATGGCCGCTGGCTGCCAATCGCGCAGGACATCGCCAAGCGGTACGATCTCGAGCCGGGCAACAAAGTCCTGGACGTTGGCTGTGGCAAAGCCTTCTTGCTGTATGAATTTACGCGCGCCGTGCCCGGCATCCAAATCGCCGGGCTCGACATCTCGGCCTATGGGATCGCCAATGCGAAAGAGGAAGCTCGAAAGTTTCTCAGGGAAGGCAGTTGCACGAAGTTGCCTTATCCCGACAAAAGCTTCGATTTCGTATATTCGATCAACACCTTTCACAATCTAAAGGTCGACGAGCTCAAAGCGGCGATCCAGGAGGTCGAGCGCGTCGGCAGGCATAACAAATGGATCTGTGTCGAATCCTACCGCAATGAGCGGGAAAAGGCAAATTTGCTATACTGGCAACTTACTTGCATGAGCTTCTATATGCCAGAAGAGTGGGCTTGGCTCTATCGACAATGGGGTTACACCGGTGATTACGGCTTCATTTTCTTCGAATAGAAACGGACGTCGTATGCCATAATATAGGTTTGGAGTTTCTCATGAAGGCGGCAGTTCTGGTCAAGCAGAATTCGGCGCTCGAAATCTATGACATCGATGTGCCAAAACTCGAGGTCGGCCAGGTTCTCGTCAGGGTCGAGTATAGCGGGATCTGCGGCAAGCAGATTGACGAGATCACCGGGCGTCAGGGGGGAGATCCCTACATTCCGCACCTCCTCGGGCACGAAGGCGGCGGCGAAGTTGTCGAGGTCGGGCCCGGTGTGACAAAGGTCAAACCCGGCGACCGGGTAGTGATGCATTGGGTCAAGGGCAGCGGCATCGATTCGCGCCCTCCGCGCTTCCACTACCGGGGGCAGCTGCTGAGCGCGGGCTGGGTGACGACCTTCGGCGACCACACGATCGCCTCCGAGAACCGGCTGACCCCAATGCCGCAAGGCGCGCCCGGCGACGTGCTCGCCCTGTTGGGCTGCGCAGTGACCACCGGTCTTGGTATCGTGTTCCATAATGCTCGGTTGTTGCCCGGCCAGTCGATCGCGGTATTCGGGGTTGGCGGCGTCGGACTCAATGTGGTGCAGGGGGCAGATCTGGTGAACGCCTACCCGATAGTCGCGCTCGACCGGAGCGACGCAAAGCTCGAGTTTGCTCGCCAGTTCGGGGCCACCCACACGGTCAATGTCGACCAGGTCGACCCTGGTGCGGCGCTCGCGGAGCTATCAGGAGGATTGGGCTTTGACGCCGTCGTCGACACTACGGGCATCAATGCGGCACGCGAAACCGCCTACGAGGCGACCCGCCAGAAAGGGGGCATAACAATCCTTTGTGGCGTTCCCTTCGCCGCCGATCGACTCTCGATCGATTCGTTCCCCCTGCACATGGGACGCCGCATCATCGGCTCGCATGGCGGCGAAACCGTTCCAGATCTCGACATACCGCGTTATTTCGAGCTCTACCGACTGGGCAAGCTGCGGCTCGATGAGCTGATCACCAACCGGTTCAAGCTCGCCGAGATCAATCGGGCTGTGGAGACGGTCCGCGCTGGCCAGGTGTTCGGTCGGTGCTTGATCGAAATGACCAGCCCCCCGAAATAGCTCGGGTACTGGGTCTGGCGACACTCGCAGCCTATCTACGCGCCAAGTTGGCCGAATTGCTCGGCTGGCTGGGCAAGAAACAGCGGAAGACGAGCCGCCGCGAGGCAGCCAGCGAGTGTTCGATCAGGTGTCGAAGCTGCCGTCGGGCCACCGGCAGCACATCCCATGGTCGCAGCCGCAAGAATAGCCACGAAGTCACAAAGCACTCTCGCGCGGCGGCCGCGACATGCGCGGCAACCCCCCTCGCGGCGGCCTGCCGCCGAGCTTCAGTCAAGCCGAAGCGCTGCGCGCCGAAGAGACAGCGCTGCCGCCATCGTTTGGCGTATCCGGCCGGGAAGGGCGAGGCATCTTTGGTTATCCTGCGAGTAACAGCCTCGATCAAATACGTCAGTCGCTGGTGGTCGATGGTTTGCGACCAAGCAAACCCGCCTTCGAGCCGTCGCCATGCTGCGAGCACCTCCGGCGAGTAGCAGGCGCCGTGCCCGAGGGCGAGCAGCCGGGATACATAGCCGTCGGTAAACGACTCGAGATCCTCGGGAAAGCCCCCGAAATCGAGGAGCAACGCCCGCCGATATATCGTCGTGTTGCCCATGAACCAGCCATCCTCGCGCATCAACACGCGTGCAACCGCGGTCCGATCGAGGAAGCCGGGTACCCGCAGTGGCACTGGCGTGGGCATCACGCCCAATCGGTCGCCGTTTGTATCGATCAGATCGCTGCGCGCCGAGAAGAGCCCAGCCTGAGGATGCGTCTCGAGCAAAGCGGTACCGCGCGCAAAAAGCATCGGGTAAGTCAAGTCGTCTGCGGCGCCGAAATAGACGATCGACCCGCGCGCCAATGCTAGCCCGCGATTCAGCGTTCGAACGCAGCCGAGGTTGCACGAGTTGCGCACCAGGCGAAAATTGGGATGGCGATCCAGAAACGACGAAGCCACCGCGACGCTGTCGTCAGTTGAGGCATCATCGACGACAATAATCTCGTCGGCACCCCGGGCCTGGGCCAACAAGGCTTCCAGCGACGCTCGCAAATAAGCGCTATGGTTGTAGCTCGGAATGACGACGCTGAGCATGGTCCATGCAATGCCTGTAGCGGTGCCCGGACAAGGCGCACATCACCGGCCCTCGACCGCGGTTGCGGGGCATTTGCTCGTTGTCGGCAAAGGGCGGCGCGATGGCATCGGCTAGCCTTCTGATTGCGTGATATTGCTTGCGCCGGGTGTCTCGGTCAAATATCCGAAGCTGGGGACGTGATGAATGTCGAAGCGAGAGTGACGTCGGCAGTGCATGCCGTTCGATACGGGCCTTTTTTGGATAGGTTATGGTAACGATCGTCCATCTTATCACCGGGCTCGAGACCGGAGGCGCCGAGCGCATGCTGTCCCGCCTCGTTGCACGCACCGATCGAGACCGGTTCCGGTCCTTGGTCGTCACCATTACCGGTGCCGGGAATATGGCCGCTGCCGTAGATCGGGCGGGTATCGAGCTGATAAGCCTCGGCATTCGGCGCGGCACGCCGGATCCGCGCGGGTTGTTTCGGCTTCACCGCATCCTTCGCGAGGTGCAGCCCGACATCTTGCAAACATGGCTTTATCATGCCGATTTCCTTGGTTTGGTCGTGAAACAGCTCGGCTACACTCCTCATCTTATCTGGAACGTTCGATGCTCCGATATGAGTTTGGCGAGCGTGTCGGCAGTCGGGGGCAGCCTTCGTCGGCTGTTGAGCTGGTGCTCGGCGACACCCGACGCAGTCATTGTCAACTCGCGCGCGGGTCGGCGTTTTCACGAGCGGATCGGTTATCGCCCGCGCCGTTGGGAGCATGTTCCAAACGGCTTCGACACGGACGAGCTTCGGCCGAATCTAGAGGCGCGGCGGCATCTTCGGGCCGAACTGGGCATCGACGACGAGACGATCATGATTGGATTGCCTGCCCGCTATCACCCGATGAAGGATCACAGCACGTTTCTCGAAGCGGCGGCCACTTTAGCTGCGGCTCGGCCGGGGATTTGCTTTGTTTTGCTCGGCCCGGGGATCGAGCCGTCGAACCGCTCGCTCGTGAAGGCCATCGGCAAGCGCGGATTGAGCGACCGTATTCGACTTCTTGGAGAGCGCAACGACATGGCCGAGGTGTACGCCGCTCTCGACATTGCGACATTGTCCTCCGCTTGCGGCGAAGGTTTTCCGAACGTGCTCGGTGAGGCGATGGCGTGTGGGCTGCCATGTGTGGCGACCGACATCGGCGATGCTTCCGAGCTTCTGGGACAAACTGGAATAGTGGTTCCGCCCCGCGATCCGCACGCACTAGCTGTTGCGTGGCGAGTGTTGATAGAAATCGGAGCACAACGGCGCCGCTCGCTAGGCAGCAAGGCACGCGTCCGAATTGTTCAGGACTACAGTCTCGGAGCAGCCGTCGCGCGTTACGAGGCGCTGTACGACGATATCGTCGCGCAGAGCGTCGCGTCGCGCGACGGCCGAGCGTCACCCGCAGCGTTGCCATCGAGCGAGCATCGGTCCGCCGTCTCGAGGCGGTAGAGAATGTGCGGCATCAGCGGTTTTCTCCTGCCCCAAGCCGGACTGCCACGAGCCGCAGCCGAGTCGCGTCTGTGGGCGATGATCGCGACATTGCGTCACCGCGGTCAGGATGACGAAGGCGTTTGGACCGATGACTGGGCGGGTCTCGCCCACGCGCGGCTATCGATCATCGACCTGTCGCCGGCGGGACACCAGCCAATGGGGAGCGCCGATGAGACCGTCTGGATTACGTTTAACGGCGAGATCTACAATTTTATGGAGATCCGGCGCGAGCTAGAAGCAGCCGGCTATCGGTTCCGCAGCCGCAGCGACACCGAGATCATCGTCAATGGCTGGCACCTCTGGGGCCCGAAGATCTTCTCCCGATTGCGTGGCATGTTCGCCCTGGCGATTTGGGACCAGCGATTGCAGCGCCTAGTCCTCGCGCGCGATCGGGTTGGCAAGAAGCCGCTCTATTACGCTCCGACTGCCGCGGCTTTTCTCTTCGGCTCTGAAATAAAGGCGTTGCTCGCGTGGCCGGGGATGCAGCGAAAACCGGATCTGTTGGCGATCGACCGCTACCTGACCTTGGGCTACGTGCCGGCGCCGCACACCGCCTTCGCCGGGGTCCGCAAGCTCCCGGCTGCCCACTATCTTGTCATCGATGCGCGCTCGGGCGGTGGCTTCACGGAGCCGGAGCTCGTCCGCTATTGGCGTTTGCCATCGCCCCGCGCGATGCGGCAGCATCGACGCATTGCCGACCTGCGGCGCGAACTCGTGTCGCAGCTCGAAGATGCGGTGCGTTTGCGGCTGGTATCGGACGTGCCGCTCGGTGCCTTCTTGTCCGGCGGGGTCGATTCTTCTGCCGTTGTCGCCATGATGGCGCGGATTGGCAGCAGCACGGTCAAGACCTTTTCGATCGGGTTTTCAGCAAGGCAATACGACGAAACCCACTATGCCCGCATGGTAGCGCAACGCTATTCGACAGAGCACCAAGAACTCGTTATCGAACCCAATGCTGTCACGGTGCTGCCGCGCCTCGTCTGGCACTATGGCGAACCTTTTGCCGACCCGTCGGCGATCCCGACTTATTACGTCTCCGAAATGGCGCGTCAAAAGGTAACCGTCGCGCTCAATGGCGATGGCGGAGACGAGTGCTTCTTCGGTTACAACCGGTACAGGGCGATGCGCCTTGTTTCCCGGCTCGACAGGATGCCGCAATGGAGCCGGACCGGGCTCGAGCGGCTGCTTGGTCTGGCGCCGCGCTCGGTACAACGCCGGTTCAAGGTTCCTCGGATTCGCGGTGTATTGACAGCGCCCGCAGAGCAACCATGCAGGCGCTACGCCTTTACAATCATTGCCTTTACCGATTGCGACAAAGAGAACGGCTACAGCGAGTGGATGCGGGCGCAGCAGAGTGGCTCAGCTCTCGATCTGCTCGAGCCTTATTTTGCCGAGGCCGAGAGTCTGGTAGCGGGCGCCAACTGGGCCGACCTGCATACCTACCTTCCCGACGATCTGATGGTAAAGGTCGATGTCGCCAGTATGGCCCACGGGCTCGAATCCCGCTCGCCGCTCCTCGATCATGTCTTGATGGAATGGGCCGCAGGGATCCCGGAGGAGATTAGAATGGCGCGCGGTGTCACCAAAGCGCTGTTCAAATCTGCGATGGAGCCGTATCTGCCGGCTGAGATTCTCTACCGCCCGAAAAAGGGCTTCAGTCTTCCGGTTGACCAGTGGTTTCGAAGTGATCTCAAAGAGTTGGCCTATGATACGTTGCTCTCGCGGAGAGCCGCGGAGCGTGGCCTGTTCCGCCAGGAATACGTCCGTCTCCTGCTCGATGAACATTCCGGCCTTGCCTACGATCATCACACCCGGCTCTGGGCGCTCTTGATGCTCGAACTGTGGTTTCAAATGTGGATCGACGCGCCGGCTGAGACCGAAATTTACTGCCCAACAGTGCGGTAGTCGCGTGGCGCTGACGCAACCACCCCTCGACAGGCCGGAAGGGCACAGAAAGCCGGACTCGAGGCCTTAGTTTCGGGCTCGACCCGGCTGGCCCTTTCGTCTTCCACTATTTCGCTGGTCAATCGGAAGCGAGCGCCCGTGCGAGTTGACTCAAAGCCTCCTGGTGCCGTTCGTTCGGGATCTGAGCGAAATTGCGGGCGAGCTCGAGGCACATACGTTCACGAGGACTGATTCCGCGCTCGCTTCCTTGTTCGAGCCCGTCGAAAAAGTAGCTGACCGGAACGCCGAGCACCTGGGCCACTTCAAACAAGCGACCGGCGGAGACACGGTTGATGCCGCGCTCGTATTTGTGCGCCTGCTGATAGGTAACGCCAATCAGATCGGCAAGCTGCTGTTGCGTCAGACCGAGCATAATACGTCGCTCGCGAATGCGCGCCCCGACATGGCGATCGATATCTTGGGTTCGGCTCGTCGATCGACGCGCCGACGCGGCGGCGCGCGGCGACACGTCGGTCTCAGAGCTACCGCTCGATCGCGGTCCATCGGCTAGGTATGCCATGTTGATCTGCTCCTGCTCTGTCATCCTGCTCCGTTTGCTTGCCGCTGTCCGACCAGCCGGGCAAAACCCGTTGCCGCTAGATCTAGCAGCCTGTTCAACCGGCTGGTGTCCGCGATTGAACGGTTGCCATGTGTCAAAACTTAGGCAGGGTTGCGCTGCAGGGGCGAGCAACGCTGTTCACATCTGCGTGCTGCGCATGGGCGCACGCGTTGACAGCCCGCCCGTGCTGATGGTACCGACCCTCATCCGTTCTGAACCGTATACCGATGCCCCGGATTTCGATCGGCGACTGCTCGCTCTATTACGAGCGGCATGGCATGGGCTTCCCCGTCCTGTTCGTCTCCGGGCTCGGCGGCTTCGGATCCTTCTGGCAAGATCAAGTCGCAGCATTTGCTAAGCGGTTCGAGGTTATCACTTTCGACCATCGTGGCTTCGGAGAGAGCGATCCGAGCCGGATCGGATATACGGTCGCGCGGATGGCGGTCGACGTCGTCGGTCTGATGAACGCGCTAGGCATCAAGCGCGGCCACGTCGTCGGACACTCGACGGGCGGGGCGATCGCCCAGACGATGGCCATCGAATATCCCAACAGGCTCGCCAGCGTCGTGCTGTCTGCCACCTGGACCAAGACGGACGCCTATTTTCGTCGGTTGTTCGGCTTGCGCAAGGAGGTGCTTCAGCGCCTCGGTGCGAGTGCCTACGTTCAGACGTCCACGCTCTTTTTGTACCCGAGTTGGTGGATCACCCGCAACAACGAGCGGCTGCGTCAGGCCGAGGCCCAGAACCTCGCGGCGTTTGCGCCGATCGAGATCGTCGCGGCTCGGATTGACGCGATGCTCGCGTTCGATCAGACGAGTGAATTGGCGCGCATCAAGTCCCCCACCCTGGTGATCGGTGCTGAGGATGACATCGTCACCCCGGCCTATTTCTCCGAAGAACTCGCCCGGCTGATACCCGGGGCCGAGGTCAAGATCTTCCCGCGAGGCGGCCATTACTTCAACCAAGTTCGCGCGCGCGAATTCAACAATGCCGTTCTGCCGTTTCTCGTATCACATACCCCAGCTTGATCGTCGTGACGGTCGGCCGCGGCTCTCGGGCTTAACCCGTTCTCAACCCGTTGACTTCTAGCCTGGGATTCGGAGTGCCCCGCGCGCCTGAAGGGCTTAGCGGGGTCGGTTCGGACGAAAGAGGCAGAAGTCGCCCTGCGCCGAGGATCTCGGCGCCAGTCGGTTCGACAACCGGTCGCGATCGTCCCTAACTTGCGCCGGCATGAGCGGCGGGCGAACTGGGTGCGACGGACAGGTGGAAGCGATTGCGAGCCGATCATCCCGCGAGCGACGCGGGCTGGCTGTCGGGGCGGCGGTGGAGGCGGCACTGCGCGAGGACCGCTTGCTGTTTGCGTTCCAGCCTGTGGTCTGCGCGGCGACGGGAAGGGTCGATTATTTCGAGTGCCTGCTGCGGATGCGCAACGAGGAGGGTGGCATCGTCTCCGGAGCCGAGTTCATCACCATCGTCGAGGGGCTCGGCTGGATCGGCCTGATTGACCGCTACGTTCTCAACAAAGCGGTGCAGGAACTCGCCGCCGATCCGGGGGTCAAGCTCGGTTTCAACATTTCCGGGATGACGGCCGGCGATCGACCGTGGCTCCGGTCGTTGACTTCGCTATTGCGCCACCGCCGCGACATCGCCGGCCGCCTCGTCGTCGAAATCACGGAAACCGCGGCACTGGGCGACATCGCGGAATCGGCGTGCTTTGTCGACGCTCTGCGCCATGCCGGGTGCCGCGTTGCGCTCGACGATTTTGGCGCCGGGCATACCTCGCTGCGGCATCTTCAGGTCTTGCCGGTCGACATCGTCAAGATCGATGGCTCTCTGGTTCGCAATCTGACGAGCCGGCCACAAACCCGGATTTTTCTCCGCCATCTGATCGGTCTCCTCAACGGCTTCGGTTTGAGCACGGTGGCCGAATGCGTCGAGAACGCCGAGGACGCGGCGCTGTTGCGCGCCGAAGGTGTCGGCTATCTCCAGGGTCACCATTTCGGGCGGCCAACCATCGGGCGCACATCGCTCCGG
>Ga0307477_10001182_pt1 | contig 23004 bp, 23 predicted proteins | sample atmos_gasesECM2C_FD_203316 | JGI IMG/M metagenome (GOLD analysis project Ga0307477, IMG submission 203316) | Hardwood forest soil microbial communities from Morgan-Monroe State Forest, Indiana, United States - atmos_gasesECM2C_515 | ecosystem: Environmental > Terrestrial > Soil > Temperate...
GGCCCAGGCCTGCGCCAGCCGCGCCTGTTCGATCGCAACCAGGAACGCACCGGTTCCGACCTGCTGCGAGACCACGCCCACGATCTCCTCGCGGACCCAACGGCCCCGAAACTGGAGCCCAGTCTGACTCTGATATGCCTGGGGCTCGGCGATCTCGACCTGGGTCCCGAGCGCACTTTGCAGGCTCATGCCCGCGTGGTCGAGGTACGACTCGGTGATCGCCACCTCGTTCAGCGATCCCGTCTGCGGAAGTCGCCCTGCCAGGACCGTGACCGGCAGATTGCGCGCCTGGCTGAGGTCGACGCCCACCATGGTGTCGCCGTAGGCCGAAATTCCAGAGACCGGGCTCGCCGCCGTGCCGAATGGCGGCGGGACCGCGAGGATGCGGGACGCGATCACCGGGATCACGGCCGCGACGTGAGGCGATTGGCGCAGCGTATTGAGGGTGACGTCGGTAATCGGCTTTGGGCCCGCGGCACGAAGGTCATCGGTGTAGGCCTGATCAGAATCGGCCTTCGCCGCCGACACCTTGATCGCGGTCGCGGGTCCGCCGTTGGTTAACTTGCTGACGATGCGGCTGCCGGCGCTGGTCGCCACGCTCGCCAGTGCGACCAGGAGCGTCGCACCGAGGGTCACGGCAAGGATCGTCAGCACCGCCCGGCCGGGGCGCCGCCGCAGGCTGCGCGAGGCGAGGGTGAGCGAGTCGAGCCAGGTCATGAAAGAAGCCGTCCGGCATCCAAGCGGAAGCGTTGTTCCGCGCGCCGTGCGACCGCCTCGTTGTGCGTCACGACGAGCAGGGTGCAGCCGCGCTCGAGATGAACCCGCTCGAGCAGGTCGAGCACGCGCATCGCGCTGTTGGCGTCGAGATTTCCGGTCGGCTCGTCGGCCAGGATCAGGCTCGGGTCGTTGACGAGGGCGCGCGCGATGGCAACCCGCTGCCGCTCACCGCCACTCAGTTCGCCGGGGCGATGCTCGGCACGATCGAGGAGGCCGACCTCCTCGAGCAGATCAGCGGCTTGAAGCCGTCGAGTGGGAGATCCCGATAACGCTGCCGCCAGTTCGATGTTCTCCTGCGCGGAAAGCAGGTCGAGGAGACCGAAGTGCTGGAAGATGAACCCGATGTTCGTCCGTCGATAGGTAGCGAGCTCATCGGCGCGCAGCGCCCGCAAGTCGTGCTGGCCCACCGCTAACACTCCTGACTGTGGGCGCTCCAGGCCACCGATCAACGAGAGCAACGTGCTTTTGCCGGCGCCTGATGGTCCGGTCAATGCAACATATCCGCCCGCCGGAATCTCGAGCTCGACGTCGTGCAGCGCCTCCACCCGCGATCGCCCCGACCGGTACCAGTGAGTGACACCGCGTAGATGGATGGCCGAACCGAGCCTCGCGACCTTCCTCTCGCGCGCCACGTTGCGGCCTTGAGTCAGCCGGGGTCCGATCAGCCGCATGGGAAATCGAGGCTATCAAAAGCCGTCTCAAAAAGAGCGGATTCTCATCGGTTCTTAATGGCAGATCGGAGCACCATCCAGAGCTGCGCAGCGATGGCTCGGTGCTGCGCCGGACCGGGATGAAGTCCGTCGGCGGCGAGCCAGTCTCTCCCGTTGCTGTCCTCGCGACTGATGGCGCTGATGTCGGCGTAGTGGAAACCGCGAGCCGTGGCTTCGGACTCGGAAATCCGATTGAAGGCGTCGACCCGCACGCGAAGATCGCGCGCCGTGCCGAACGGTGCCGCACCGGGTAACGCAGAGAAATCCGGGGTCGAAACCGCCAGGACTCTGTCTGCCGGGAGCCCAAGGCCAGCGAGCCCGTCATAGATCTCGGCCAAGCGTGTCCGGTATGAAGCCTCGGTCGAGCCCTGGACGACATCGTTGGCGCCGATCAAAACGGACACCAATTCCGGCCGTATCGTCCGCGCGACAGGAAGTTCCTCGCGAATCAGGTCCGCCGTCGTGTATCCATTGACGCCGAGGTTGAGCAGGGCGACGTCGAGGCCCGTCTCCTTGGTGAGTTGATTGGCGAGCAGGCTCGGAAAGTTCTGCGACTCGTCCTCGAGTCCGGTGCCGATCGTGTACGAGTCGCCCAGCGCCACGTATCGGATAGATTCCACAGGGCGATGTTAGGTCCGACCCCGCCGCCGGAGCCATCTGTCGAACTCTCCTATATGGCACTCCTCCGGGTGCCCGGGTTCGCGCGTGTCGCGTTAGGGACCTTACTTGCTCGCCTCGGCGGTTCGATGTGGGAGATCGCCCTGGTGCTCTTCGTGCTGCAGCGCTATCGGTCGCCCAGCCTGGCAGGCCTGACTGTCCTGGTCTCGATCCTACCCGGGCTCGCGTTCAGCCCCATTGCCGGCGCCCTGCTGGACCGCCAGGGACGAGTGCGGTTGATGATCTTCGACTACGCCGTGACCGCTGGATTGACGACGGCGATCGTCGTGCTATCGCTGACCCATCGGCTGCCGCCGACGCTGCTGTTGGTGATCGTGGCGGTCCTGGGTGTCAGCAACATCCTGAGCATCACCGGTGCTCGGTCCCTCTTTCCGCTCATGCTGCCACGAGCCCTTTGGGACCGAGCCAACGGCCTGGATACCAGCCTGTACTCACTCACCGGCGTCATCGGTCCGGCGACGGCCGGCCTCGTGGTGGCCGGATTCGGGCCGGAGGCCGCACTGCTCCTGACCGCCGGCGTGGCGGCGATTGCGGCTGGGTCCCTCGTCGGCGTGCGTGAGCCAGTCGCCCGAGCAGAACCGAAGGGGACATTGCTCGCGGATTCGTGGGCGGCGCTGCGGTATGTGTTGCGCAACCCCAGCCTGCGCGGTTTGGCATTGGTGTTCTTTCTCAGCAACCTGGGATTCGGCGTGGTTCCCGTGGGAGTTCCCGTGCTCGTGCTGCGTCAGCTCCACGGCAGCCCGGCGACCGTTGGCCAGATCTTCGCGGTCAACGGGCTGGCCGGACTGGTCGCTGGTTTGCTGGTGGGTCGGTTCCGCACCGACGGACGGGAGCGAGCCCTGATCGCCGGCCTCTGTGTGATCCAAGTGCCCATCCTCATCCTCCTGGCGTTCGCAAACACACTGCCAATCGTGTTCGCGATGGCGGCTGTCCTTGGCATCATGGGATCCATGGCCAACGTCGCGATTTTTGGTCTGCGTCAGCGCCGCACGGATCCCGCGTGGTTCGGCCGCGCCTTCGCCGTCTCGATGAGCCTCAACTTTGCCGGCCAGCCGATCGGATCCGCCCTCTCCGGACCGCTCCTCGAACACTCCATCGTGGTGCCATTCGTCCTCGGTGCCGCGCTGAATGTGGTCGCTGCGGCCGCGACCTACCTGCTGATCCCGAAGCGGCCAGCTGAAGCCGTGTAGACGAAAGGCCGCGTTTCAGACCGGGAAGACGCCGTGCTTGCGATCGACGCGCGGCTGCTGGCTGGTCGCGTAGGCGGCAAAACGTTGCGCCAGCTCGGCGCGAAGATCACTGGGCGCGACCACGGCATCGACGATCAGGTCCGAGGCCAGCCGGTAGAGGTCGATGTCCTTCCGATATTCCTCCTGCAATTTCGCGACGTACGCCGGGCGTTCGGCCTCTTGTTGTTCCTGGATCTTGTTGTAGAAGACGGCGTTGACTGCCGCGCTCGGTCCCATCACCCCGATCATCGCGGTGGGCAGCGCCAGCGTGGCATTGGGCGAGTACGCCGGACCCGCCATGGCGTAGAGGCCCGCGCCGTAGGCCTTGCGCACGATCACCGAGATTTTTGGCACCGTCGATTCCGAGACGGCGGCGATCATCTTGGCGCCGTGGCGGATGATGCCCTGCCGCTCCACCGCGGTACCGATCATGAAGCCCGGCACGTCGGCGAGGAACAACAAGGGGATGTTGAAGGCGTCGCAGAGCCAGATGAAGCGCGCCGCCTTGTCGGCCGAGTCGACGAAGAGGATGCCGCCTTTCTGCATTGGCTGATTGGCGATCACGCCGACCGCGCGGCCATCGATGCGCGCCAGGCCGCAGATGATCTCCCTGGCGAAGAGCTTCTTGATCTCGAAGAAGCTGCCCTCGTCGATGACGCCGTCGATCAGCTGCTGCATGTTGAAGGCGCGCCCCTCGTCTTCGGGCACCAGGGTGTCGAGCGGGACGGTCGCATGGGCGCGCACCGAAGGAGCTGGTTGAGGCGTCTCGGTCCAGTTCTGCGGGAAATAGGAGAGATAGCGCCGGCCGGCCGCGATCGCGTCTTCATCGGAGTCCACCAACAGGTCGGCCAGGCCGCTCACCGTCGCGTGCATGCGCGCGCCGCCCATCTCCTCCAGCGTCACCTTCTCGCCGATCACCATCTCCGCCATCCGCGGTGACCCGAGGTACATGCTGGCGTTGCCCTCGACCATGATCGTGATGTCGCAGAAGGCGGGGATATAGGCGCCCCCGGCCGCCGAGGGGCCGAAGAGCAGGCAGATCTGTGGCACCACGCCGGACAGTTGGACCTCCTGGTAGAAGATGCGCCCCGCGTGCCGCCGCCCCGGGAACATCTCCACCTGGTCGGTGATCCGGGCCCCGGCCGAATCGACCAGGTAGAGGATCGGGACTCGCAGCCGCTCGGCGGTCTCCTGAATGCGGACGATCTTCTCGACCGTCCGCGGTCCCCAGGACCCAGCCTTGACCGTCGGGTCGTTGGCCATTACGCAGACGGTGCGCCCCTCGATTCTGCCGATCGCGGTGACCACCCCGTCGGCGCCGTAGCCCGGCTCCTCGTTGTGCGCCAGCAGCCCGTCTTCGATGAGAAAATCTGGGTCGAGCAGCAACTCGAGCCGGCGCCGAACCGGCAGCTTGTGCTCCTGGCGCAGCTTTTCCGCGTATTTTGCCGACCCGCCGGCGCGTGCCGTATCAGATCGGACCTTCAGTTCGTCCCCGGCGTCGCTCATGCCGAGACCGTCCCGGCTTGAGGCTCGGCCAGTGCGTGCACCCGGCCTGGCAGCGGGGCGCCCAGCGTTCGTTCGAGTCCACGCGCGACCTCGACCAGCCGGACGACGTCGACCCCGGTGGCGATTCCCATCGCCTCGAGCATGGCGAGCGCGTCCTCGCTGCAGAGGTTGCCGGCCGCGCCCGGTGCGAAGGGACTGCCGCCGATGCCGCCGACCGATCCTTCGAATAAATTGACACCGGTCTCGAGCGCGGATAACAGATTGGCGAGGGCCGTTCCGCGGGTGTCGTGAAAATGCGCGCCCCAACGAACCGCCGGGAGGCGCTCCTTCAGGTCCTGGAAGAGCGCTTCGACCTGGGCCGGGTTGGCGACGCCGATCGTGTCGGCCAGCGAAATCTCCTCGATGTTGTCATCGGCGAGTGCCTCGGCAACGTCGGCCACCCATTGGGGCGACACCCGGCCCTCGTAGGGGCAACCGAATGCCACGCTGATGCTGGCGTCGACGACGACACCGTCCCGACTCGCCCGCGTGGTGATCTCCTGGATCTCCCAGAGCGTGTCCTTGACCGTCCGGTTGAGGTTGTGCTGGTTGTAGCCGTTGGTGGCCGCGACCGTGACCGCGACATTGCGGATCCCGGCCGAGAGCGCCCGCTCGAGGCCCTTGCGGTTGGGCACCAGCACGCGGAGCTGATCGCGGCGATCCTGGAGCGCCTCCAGCACGGCCTCGGCATCGGCCAGCTGCGGCACCCAGTTCGGGTGCACCATCGACGTGGCTTCGACCCGCCGAAAGCCGCAATCGAGCAGGCCGGTGATGAGCCCGACTTTGGCGGGTGTTGGCAGGGTCGCCGGCCAGCTCTGCAGGCCGTCGCGCGGACCGACCTCCACCCATTCGACCGACGGCATGCTCATCGACCGGTGAATCGCGGTTCGCGTTTTTCGAAGAAGGCGGTCACCCCTTCCTTCAGGTCGTCACTCAGATTCAGCACGGCGAGCTGGTCCTGCAGGTACGCGATCGCCGACGGGAAGCTCATGTCCTGCATTTTGTAGAAGGCCTCGAGCCCCAGCTTCATCCCGATCGGGCTCTTGCTGGCGAGCTCATCCGCGAGCGCGTCGACCTCTCCGTCCAATCGCTCGGCGGGCACGTGCCGATTGATCAATCCGAGGCGGGTCGCCTCCGCCGCATCGATGCGTTTGCCGGTCAGCATCAATTCCATGGCGGCTTTTCGGGGGAGATTGCGAAAGACGATGGCCATGATGATCATCGGGAAGATCCCAACGTTGACCTCCGGCATGCCGAACTGCGCGTCGTCGACCGAAACGGCGAGATCGCATGAGGCGACCAATCCGAAGCCGCCAGCCAGCGCGTGGCCGTTGATGCGGGCCACCGTTGGCTTGCCCAGCTCCGTCATCTCCAGAAAGAGGTCGGCGAGCTGTCGGCGCTGAGCGTAGCGCTCCAGCTCCGGCTGTTCGCGACGAAAGCTGTTCAGATCGGCGCCGGCGCTGAAGACCTTGCCGGCGCCGGTAATGACGATGACGCGGACTTGCCGGTCACCTTTGGCCTGCGCGAGGGCCTCTCGGAGTTCGCCCACCGTTTCGGTACTGAGGGCGTTGCGGTCGTCAGGGCGGTTGATGGTGATCGTGGCAACCGTGCCGCGGCGCCCGGAGAGGAGGTGTGTGAACGCCACCTCCGCAAGTATATGGCGCGCGATTTTGGCCGCCGCGCATGGCGCTTCTAGAATGCAATCGTGGAGGACGTCGTGCTGGTGGCGGCCGCCCGCACCCCGTTCGGCAAGCTGGGCGGCGGGCTCTCCGCGCTACCGGCGCCCGACCTTGGGGCGGTCGTGATCAAGCAGGTGCTGGAGCGGGCCCAGGTGGACGGGGCCGATGTCGACCAGGTCATCATGGGCACCGTGATCACCGCCGGCATGGGCCAGATTCCGGCCCGGCAGGCCGCGATCAAAGCCGGATTGCCGACCAGTGTTCCGGCGCTCAGCGTCAACAAGGTGTGTGCCTCCTCGCTCAAGGCCGTGAACCTGGCCGCGCTCCTGATCCGAAACGGCGATGCGCAGGTGGTCGTCGCCGGCGGGATGGAGAACATGAGCCAGGCGCCCTACCTGCTCGACAAGGCGCGCTTCGGCTACCGGCTGGGGGACGCCATCCTGGTCGACAGCATGGTGCGCGACGGTCTGATCGATCCGGCCAATGGTTGCCATATGGCGGTCGAGGGCAGCAATGTCGCCAAAGAGTTTGAGGTCTCGCGCGAGCGGCAGGACGAGTACGCGTTCGGCAGCCAACAACGCTATGCCGCGGGCCTGAAGGCGGGCCATTTCAACGACGAATTGGTTTCGGTGGCGGTGCCCAGCCCCAAGGGGACGGTGACCATCGCGGCCGATGAGCAGCCGCGACCCGACACGACGATCGAGGGCCTCGCCCGACTGAAACCGGTGTTCCAGGCGGATGGCACGATCACTGCCGGCAACGCTCCTGGTGTCAACGACGGCGCCAGCGCCATTCTCCTCATGAGCGGCGCCGAGGCGAAGCGGCGCGGTTTGCCGGTGCTGGCCCAGTGGCTCACCTATGGCGAGTCGGCCGCCGACACGCCGTACCTCGCGACCGTGCCGGCGTCATCGGCCCAGGCGGCACTGAAGAAGCTCGGCCGGCGTACCGACGACATCAACCTCTTCGAAATCAACGAGGCGTTTGCCGCGGTCGCCTGTACCGCCATGGATCTGCTCGGCATCGACGAGCGGCGCGTCAACGTCGATGGCGGCGCGCTCGCGGTCGGACATCCGATCGGCGCCTCGGGCGCCCGGATCCTGATGCACCTGGCCTACGCCCTCCGCCAGCGCGGCGGTGGCTACGGCGCTGCCGCCATCTGCTCCGGGATGGCGCAGGGCGAGGCCACCATCATCCGCGTGAACTAGATGGATCTCTCGCTCACCCCGGAACAGCAAGAGATCCGAAAACTCGTTCGTGATTTCGCGCAGCGCGAGGTCAAGCCGCGCGCCGACGCCATCGACCACAGCGGCGAGTTCCCACGGGACCTCGTCGACAGGGCCGCCCAGCTCGGCCTGCTCGGCATCCTGGTCCCGGAGGCGTACGGGGGCGCCGGGCTCGACCACCTCTCGTTTGCCATCTTCGTCGAAGAGGTCGCGCGTTACAGCGCCAGTACCGCCGGCATCCTGGACGTGCACGCCTCGGTTGGAACGGAGCCGATCGTGCTCTTCGGAACGGAGGAGCAAAAGCGTCGCTGGCTGCCCGACCTTGCCCAGGGCAGAAAGCTGGCCGCCTTTGCGTTGACCGAGCCAGAAGCCGGCTCCGACGCGGCCCACCTCAAGACCACGGCGACCCACAGCCCCTCCGGGTATGTCCTGAATGGCAGCAAGATCTTCATCACGAATGCTGGTGAGGCGGGACTGTACATCGTGATGGCCACGACCCGACCGGGGTCAGGCGCGGAAGGGATCACGGCATTCCTCGTGGGCGGCGACAACCCGGGTCTCAAGGTGGGGCCGAGGTTCAAGAAGATGGGCCTGAACGGCTCGGCGATCGCGGAGATCCACCTGGAGAACTGCGCCGTCGCCGAGGCCGATCGCCTGGCTGATGAGGGCCAGGGTTTTCGCATCGCCATGCGGGCGCTCGATAGTGGCCGGATCGGCATCAGTGCGCAGGCGGTCGGGCTGGCACAGGGGGCACTCGACGATGCCGTTGCCTACGCGAAAGAACGCAAGCAGTTTGGGAAGCCGATTGCCGAGCTGCAGACGATCCAGAACAAGATCGCCGATATGGCGGTCAGGATCCGGGCGGCTCGCTGGATGACCTGGAAAGCCGCCGCGCTTTGCGATGCCGGCCGACCGTTTATCAAAGAGGCGTCCATGGCGAAGCTCTTCAGCACCGACGCCGCGATGGACATCACGCTCGACGCACTGCAGGTATTCGGGGGCTATGGCTACCTCGAGGAATATCCAATGGCGCGGAGGGTCCGCGACGCGAAGGCGTGCCAGATCTACGAGGGGACCAACCAGGTGCAGCGCGTGGTCATCGCCCGCGAGCTGGTGCGTGCCTGATGGACTTCGCGCTGAACGAGGAGCAGCAGCAGATCCGCGAACTGGTGCACGATCTCTGCCTGGAACGCGTCGAGCCGAGAGCGGCCGAGATCGACGAATCCGGTGAGTTCCCCTGGGACATCAAAGACCTCTTCGCCAAACACGACATCCTCGCCATCCCCTTCACGCCCGACTACGGCGGCGTGAGCGGCAGCGCGCTCACGCTGCTGGTCGCTGTTGAGGAGATCAGTCGGTTCTGCGTCACCTCCTCGCTGATCCTGAGCGTGCAGTCGTTGGGCAGCCTCCCGATCTGGCTGGGCGGCTCCGACGAACAGAAGCGGAAATACTTGCCGCCGCTGGCACACGGCGAGCAACTGGCGGCCTTCGCGCTGACCGAATCCGGCTCCGGCTCCGATGCCGGCGGGATGCGGACCCGTGCCATCAAACGCGGTGACACCTACGTCATGAACGGTTCCAAAACGTTCATCACCGGAGGGAGCGTCGCCGACACGATCGTCGTCTTCGCGCGCACCGACCAGGATGGCGATACGCCCGCGCGCGATATCTCCGCCTTCGTCGTCGAAAAGACGATGCCCGGGTTCAAGGTGGGCAAGCTGGAGAAAAAGATGGGGATTCGAGGATCACCGACCGCCCAGCTCTTCTTCGAAGACATGGCGGTGCCGGCGGCGAACCGGCTCGGCAAGGAGGGTGAAGGGTTCAAGCTCGCGATGCAGGTGCTCGACCACTCCCGCCCAGCGATCGCGGCCCAGGCACTGGGGATCGCGGAAGGCGCCCTCGACCTCGCTCGGCGCTACGCAGCTGAGCGACGCCAGTTCGGCAAGCCGATCATCGAATTCCAGGGCATCCAGTTCATGTTGGCCGACATGGCGACCCAGATCGAGGCGGCTCGCGCCTTGACCTATGCCGCCGGTGACGCGATCGACCGAGACATGCTCGGCGTTACGGCCGGCTCGTCGATGGCCAAACTCTTCGCCTCCGACACGGCGATGCGGGTCACGACTGATGCCGTGCAGATCCTGGGTGGCTATGGCTACCTTCGCGACTTCCCGGCCGAGCGCATGATGCGGGATGCGAAGATCACGCAGATTTATGAGGGAACCAACGAAATCCAACGATTGGTGATTGCCCGTGAGGTGCTAAAGGAGAAGGCGTGACGATCAAACAGCTCTACGTTGCCGGCGCCGGTCTGATGGGAGCGGGCATTGCCCAAACCGCAATCGCATCCGGCTTCGATGTGACGCTTCGGGAGGTCGACGACAAGCTCGTGGCCCGCGGCGTCGAGAACATCAAGAAACGCCTCGACAGCCTGGTGCAGAAAGGCAAGCTCGAGGCGGCCCAGCGGGACGCCGCCCTTAGCCGTCTGCATGCGACGACGTCACTCGAGGCGGCCGGCCGCGCCGACTTCGTGGTCGAAGCCATCACCGAGAACTTCGAGGCCAAACAGGATCTGTTCAAGCGGCTGGACGGGATCTGCAGGCCGGAGGCGATCCTCGCCAGCAACACGTCGTCGATTCCGATCACGCGGATGGCGGCGACGACCAAACGACCTGATCGGTTCATCGGGATGCACTTTTTCAACCCGGTGCCGGTGATGCCGCTGGTCGAGCTGACGCGCGGCCGTGATACCTCGGACGCGACCCTGGCGACCACCGTCGAGCTCTCACGGTCGCTGAACAAGACGCCCATCACGTCGCTGGACTATCCCGGCTTCATCGTCAACCGGATGCTGGTGCCGTTCATCAACGAGGCGATCCGGGCCCTGATGGAGGGGCTCGGAACTCGCGAGGACATCGACCAGGGCGCGCGACTTGGCCTGCACCACCCGATGGGTCCGCTGGAGCTGGCCGACTTTGTCGGCCTCGATACCCACCTGTACATCTGTGGCGTTCTCTATGACGGGCTGCACGATCCGAGATTCGCGGCGCCGCCGCTGCTCCGGCAGCTGGTCGACGCCGGTCATTTCGGCCGCAAGACCGGGCGTGGCTTCTATCGCTACGGCCCGGATGGAAGCCGACAGCCCGATTAATTGCAGACCGCCGCGATCAGTGCGGCGGTGCGGCGAGTGTATTTTGCAACCCCGCCGACTGAGGAGTGAAATTCGGCGCTGTTCGGCGACACCAGGATCATGTATCCAACGTCCTCTGGAGTGGCGAAGTCTGCCGGCGGCTTGGCGAGCTTGTCCCGCTGCGTCGAATCAACCGAATCCCAAAAGCTGCCGTCGAAGTCCGGCCCGGTCGGGTAATCGAGGCCGCAACGCGTTAGCAGGACGAAGCGGTATTTCAGCCCGGGCGTGATCGGGCCCGAGACCGGAAAGAACAGGAAGCGGTGGCCAGGACCGAGGACGGGAATCCGGGTGAGGGTTGCCGCGTCGGGGGGCAGCGGCTCGATCTTGCCGAAAGGGCCGGACGGGTTGCGAACAAACAAGACGCTGCCACCCACCATCAGCAACACGACGGTCACCGCGGCCCCGGCCCTGACCTGCCGGGGCAACCCGCGCAGGAAGGCGAGCAACCAGCGCAGCCGCGCGGGCGACCGGCGTAACTCCTGCCACAGCCAGCGTCCGGCGGCCGCCGCGATTGGACGCCAACGTTCCATGCCTGAATGACGGAATGGGCAGGGCGTTTCCTGTCGAGTTGGTCAGCCGCTGGCGCGCTGACCGACAGGTCCGGCCGGTGCGGACTTCGGCCGGCGGGGCGGCGCGATGGCGAAGACGAAGAACGCCAGGGCCGCCAGTAGCGACAACGCCGCGAGAATGGCGACCGCCACAGCGACGACCGCCCAAATCCGGCCGCTCTTGGTCGCGATCAGGCTCAGCGTGGTTCCACCTTTCACCAGATGGAGCGTGACGAACGAATAACAGACGCCGAGGGTGGCGAGGGCGGTCAGGACGGCACCGGTACGGCGCATCGACGCGATCCAGAGGGCGCCGGCCAGCCACAGACTGGCGGTCAACGCGGCGACGAAGGAGCCATCCTCCGCGGTGCTCTGGCCGAACCCGGGCAAGGCGCTGCCCGCGAGATGCACGTTATCGGTTGCATCGAGGATGACCAACAGGGCTCCGAGCACGGAGACGATCAGCAGCGGCAAAGTCTCGCGGCGGCGCGAGTAGCCGGTGCCGTGCCCCCAGGCGACGATGGCGGCCATGATGGTCAGCACGCACGCGAGGACCAGGCCCATCAGGGCGGTCGCGACCGGAAGTCCCTCGATTCGGACAAAGCTCCCGATTGCCCCGGCGCTCGTCGAGAAATGCCCCTGGCTGATTGCGCCGAGTTCGACGAAGGCGATCAATCCGGCGCCGAACACACCGACCGCGTTTCCACGGAAACCGAGGATGACGCAGGCAAGCCAGATGACGCCGACGGCGATGGCGATGGCGGTGTACAGCGCGTCGACTTGCTTGGCGTGCAGCTCGTGAAACAGGTTGAAGATCCCCAGCGCGACAGCGAGCAGTCCGAAGACAAGCAGCAGCGATCGAGCCGGAACCAGGAACGGGCCCTCTCGGCGCCGGTGCATCGGGGTCGCTTGCATCGTCAAACCATCTTACGGAGCGCCTGGAATGACGCGGGTAGGGGCGGCACAATTTCGGTAGACTGACGGCTGCCCTTGGGAAGCGAAACACGCCGGCGGCGCGCATCGGTTGCGCTGGCCCCGGCACGCGGCTGGCGATCCGCCCGCACCGCGCTGGCTCTGTTTGCCGGAGTTGCGCTGCTGATCGCCGGGCTCGGCGTGTTCCGGGTCTGGACCGCCATCCATGCCATTTCGCCGCGTGCCCAGCCGCTTGACCTCATCACGATGGTGCACGCGGGGACCGACGACCCCGGGTCGCTCGGCTGGAAGATCAAGCACGACCAGCGCATCAACATCCTGCTGCTGGGCTATGGCGGACCCGGCCACGACGGGCCGTACCTGACCGACTCCGTCATGCTGCTCTCGATTCGACCAGCGAGTCGGGAGGCGATCATGATCTCGCTGCCGCGGGACCTGTGGGTGAAGATCCCCGCGCTGCCCAACAACCGCTTCATGATGGGCAAGCTCAACAGCGCCTACGCGATCGGCATCGATCACGTGAGTTACCCGAACGTACGCAGCGACTTGAAGACCGACACCGGCGGTGGCGACCTGGCGGCGGCGACGGTCTCGCAGATAACGGGGCAGCCGATCGACTACTGGGTCGGGGTCGACTTCAAGGCGTTCCGCGACGTCGTCAATGCCCTCGGCGGTATCAAGGTCGACGTCCCGACGACCCTCGATGACCCGTACTTCCCAGCTGGCGAGTCGACTGGAATGATGCACATCCGAATCACGGCGGGCCCGCAACAATTCGACGGGGAGCGGGCGCTCGAGTACGCGCGATCCCGCGAGACCACCTCCGATTTCGACCGCTCCCGCCGGCAGCAGTTGATCATGCTGGCGGTGCGACAGCGCGTTTTCTCGGTCAATGCCATTCCTCGGCTGCTCTCGCTGCTCAGTGCGCTGCAGGACAACGTGCGAACGAACCTCCGCCCCTCAGAGATGCAACAACTCGCCTCGCTCGCCGGACACATCAGAGACCAGGACATCCGGCGGGTGGCGGTCGACACGTCGAACCTGCTCCGGAGCGGCTTTAACAGCGGCGGTCAGTACGTCCTGCAGCCGCTGGACCCCACCTATGGCGCGTTGCAGCGCTACGTGGCCATGGCGCTTCCAGATCAAAGCGCGCTGGCGACGCAGATCCCCATCCAGGTGCAGGATGGCAGCGGCCGCTACTGGCTCCCTTACGGAATCGGAACTCCAGCCAGCATCATGGCGTCGCTACTCCAGGCGGAAGGATGGGCCGCGACCCTGGGGCCACGCGCGCCCCAACGAGTCGCCCAGACCCAGATCCTCGACGGGTCCGGCGGGAAGGCGGCGGCCACCGTCTCGTGGCTGCAGGCCTACTTCGGCGGGGTCGTGACCACCGTGCCGACGCCGTCCAGCGGGGCGAGTGTGACCGTGGTCTTAGGCTCGGATTTCACCCTGAAAACCTTCCCGGCCCCCTAAGCGATAATTCAATTCGAAATGAGTTTGGCCGGCGCCTTGCTTTCCGGCGACGTCCGGGCGCTGGCGCGGGCGATCAGTCTGGCGGAGGATCGGGACCCGCAGGCCAGCCAGCTGGTCGCCGAGTTGCAGCCGCACACCGGGAACGCCTACCTGGTCGGGTTGACGGGCGCGCCGGGCACGGGCAAGAGCACCCTCGCCGACGCGCTGGTCAAGGTGATTCGCGACCGGCGGCAGACGGTGGGTGTGATCGCCGTCGACCCGAGCAGCCCGTTCACCGGTGGAGCGGTCCTGGGCGACCGCATTCGGATGGCCCGACACACGCTGGACAAGGGCGTGTTCATCCGCAGCATGGGCGCCCGAGGGCACCTGGGCGGGCTGGCCGGGGCGACCCGCGAGGCGATCCATCTGCTCGACGCGTATGGTCGTGACGTCGTCCTGGTCGAGACGGTGGGCGTCGGCCAGTCGGAGCTCGAGATCTCGACCATCTGCGATACGGTCGTCCTCGTGATGATGCCGGAGTCGGGCGATTCGGTGCAGAGCATTAAGGCCGGGATCCTGGAGATCGCCGACGTCTTCGTCATCAACAAGACCGACCTGGGTGGGGCGGAGAAGACGCGGCGCCTGATCCAGGACGCCATCGGGCTTGGACCCAAGCTGGCGTGGCGGCCACCGATCATCCTGGCCAGCGCCGTGAGGGAGGAGGGGATCGATTCCGTCTGGGATGCCGTCCTCCAGCACCAGTCCTATCTCAAAGAAAGCGGAACGCTCGCCACCCGGCGACAGCAGCGGCTCAAGCAGGAAGTGGTCGCCATCGTCGCCGACCGTGCCCGCGAAGACGCGCGGCGGGTGTTGGACGGGGATACCGCGGTGGGGCGGCGCCTCCGCGAGAACCGGAATGGGAAACTAAATCCGTACGCGCTCGCCGAGGAAGTCCTGGCACAGCGGGCGCAAGGAGGCAGCTGATGGCCCTTCGTCGAAAGACGGCCTATGAGGAATGGGCGGCCCGGTACCGCAACGGCAAGCTGACGCCGAATGAGGCCGCCACCATGTCGGGCGTGCCGGTGCAGCCGCTGTATACCCCCGGGGACCTCGAGGGGTGGAGCTACGACGAGAAGCTCGGCTACCCGGGAGAATTCCCCTTTACGCGCGGCGTCTACCCCTCGATGTACCGCGGGCAGCCCTGGACGATCCGGCAGTTTGCCGGTTACGGCACGGCGGAGGAGACGAACCGCCGCTACAAGTTCCTGCTTGCCCAGGGGCAGAAAGGGCTGTCGGTGGCCTTCGACATGCCCACCCTGATGGGCTACGACTCGGACGACCCGCTCGGCGAAGGCGAGGTCGGCCATTGCGGCGTGGCGATCGACTCGCTGGAGGACATGGAGACGCTCTTTAGCGGCATCAGGCTCGACCAGATCACCACCTCGATGACGATCAACTCACCGGCGGCGATCCTCTACGCGATGTACATCGCGGTCGGCGAGAAGGAAGGGGTATCCCTCGCCCAGCTGGGTGGCACCTTGCAGAACGACATCCTCAAGGAGTACATCGCGCAGAAGGAGTACATCTTCCCGCCCGAGCCATCGATGCGGCTGGTGGTCGACACCATCGTCTTCGCGGCGCGCCACATGCCGCGCTGGAACGCGGTGTCCATTTCCGGATATCACATCCGCGAGGCCGGATCCACGGCAATCCAGGAACTCGCCTTCACCCTGGCTGACGGCATGGCCTACGTCGAGGCATCGATCAAGGCGGGGCTTCCGGTTGACGACTTCGCGCCGCGGCTTTCCTTCTTTTTCGATTCGCACATCGATTTCTTCGAGGAGATCGCGAAGTTCCGCGCGGCGCGCCGGCTCTGGGCCCGCATCATGCGCGACAAGTACGGCGCGCGCGATCCCAAATCCTGGATGCTGCGCTTCCACACCCAGACCGCCGGCGTCTCGCTAACGCGCCAGCAGGTGGAGAACAACATCACCCGGACCGCCTACGAAGCCATGGCAGCGGTGCTGGGCGGGACGAACTCGCTGCACACCAACTCCATGGATGAGGTCCTGGCCCTACCCACCGAACGGGCGGCGCAAATCGCGCTGCGAACGCAGCAGGTGCTGGCGCATGAAACGGGGGTGAGCAACACCATCGATCCGCTGGGCGGGTCCTACTTCATCGAACGGCTCACCGACGAGATGGAGCGTGGCGCGCAAGGTTATTTCGACCAGATCGATGAGCAAGGCGGCGTGCTGCGATGCATCGAGAACGGATTCTTTCAGCGCGAGATCGCCGATGCCGCCTTCGAGTTCGAGCGCAAGCTGGAGGCGAACGAGCGGATCATCGTCGGGATGAATGCCTACAAGGACGGTGACAGCGCAGACCTGCCCACCCTGCACATCGGTCCCGAGACGGAGCAGGGTCAGGTGCGCCGCTTGAAGGCCGTCCGGGCGAGGCGCGACAACGCCAGTGTTACCAGCCGGCTCGAGGAGCTGAAGACAGCGGCCCGTGGCACGGAAAACCTGATGCCGCCGCTGCTCAACTGCGTCAAGGCCTACGCCACCGAGGGAGAGATCATGGCCGCGCTCAAGGAGGTCTTCGGCATCTACCGCGAGCCGATTCTGTTCTAGATGATGCGCCTGCGCTTCTCGGTCATCGGTCGCGTGCTCGCCGTCTTGGCGGTCCTCGTCATCGTGTTCCTCTACGTATGGCGGCCATGACGGCCAGAGTCCTCACCGCCAAGGTCGGCCTCGACGGCCACGACCGCGGGGTGAAAGTGGTGTCGCGTGCGCTGCGCGACGCCGGGGTCGAGGTGATTTACGCTGGACTTCGGCAGACCCCGGAGATGGTGGTGGAGGCTGCCATCCAGGAAGACGTCGATGCCATCGGCGTCAGCCTGCACAGCGGGGCCCACATGACGCTCATCCCCCGAATCCTCGAGCTGCTCAAGGAGCGCAACGCCACCGACATCGTGGTCTTCGGGGGTGGCATCATCCCACAGGACGATGCCAGGGAGCTGAAGAAGATGGGCGTGGTTGAGATCTTCGGTCCTGGAACCTCCCTCAAGTCGATCATCGACTTCGTCAACGCCGGATTTAAAGCGGCGTGATCGCGGCCGCTCCACGCCAGCTGGGGCGATTCGAGCTCCACTTATTGAGCGATGGGCACTGGCGTATGGACGGCGGTTCGGTGTTTGGCGTGGTTCCAAAAGTCATGTGGGAAAAGCTGAAGACCCCGGATGCGCGCAACCGCATCCTGATGGCCACCAACTGCCTCCTGGTGCGGACCCCGGACGCCAACATCCTGATCGAGGCTGGCATCGGACCAAAGCTCTCGGACAAGGAACGGGACATCTACGCCTACGAGCGTGATCCCGGTTTGCCGGACTCGCTGGCGAGCGCCGGGCTCGCGCCGCAGGACATCGACCTTGTCGTGCTCAGCCACCTGCACTTCGATCACGTGGGAGCCCTGATCACGCCCGGACGCGATGGCGAGCTGACGCCGCTCTTCCCGCGCGCGCGCCACGTCGTCCAGGCGAAAGAGCTGGAAGCCTGGCGCCAGCCGGATCCGCGCAGCAAGCCGTCCTACAAAACCGAAAATCTCCGCCTGCTCGAGGAGGAGGGGCGTCTGCAGATCGTCGAGGGCGATCAAGAGGTCGCACCTGGCGTCCGGGTGCGGGTGACCGGCGGCCACACTGCGGGCCACCAGGCGGTCTACGTCCAGGACCAGGAGCAAACCGTCGTCTTTACCGGCGACTTCCTGTTCATGCGCGCCTTCCTGAAGGTCAACTGGGTCAGTGCCCTCGACCTCTTTCCGCTGGAGGCGATGGAACGCAAGGCCGCCTTCCTGAATGAGGCCGCGCGGGAGCGCCATCTGATCTGGCTGTATCACGAGACCGAGCAGATGCTCGGCTACTGGACGGGGGAGGGATTCGAACCGGTCAGCTGACGATTAGTAGCACTTCTGAGCCACAGCGCTCGCACTCGCCCCGGACGACATAGTTTCCGGTTTTCATGTCCATCGCCGAGGGGCGCAGGATCCCAACCGCCTGGCGGCAGACGCGGCAGTTCGCCTTCATCGGCGCGACCGGCACGTCAGATGGCTGGAAGGTCCAGGTGTGCGGGGCGACCTGCTGCATCGTCGGGTGTGCAATGGCCATGAAAGAGCTCCACCTTCTGTAACGCCCGCGACCGTGAAGAGGCTCTGCGCCCTTCGGACCGGAGGGCTACGGCAAACCGCGTAGAGGCCGCAAGCGGGCGGCTAGTAGACGAGGACCTGGGTGCCGGTCGGCGTCCAGTTCCAGAGCCAGACCATGTTTTTGAAGGGGACGTTGACGCAACCATGCGTGCCCGTGTCCTCGCCCGTCGGGTCATAGTGCGGCCCGTTGGTGCCAGGGCCGTAGCGGGATCGCCACGAGGCATCGTGGATCCCATCGCCACCGTTGAACCACATCACCATTTGCACCTTGCTGTCGGGGTACCAGTAGGGGGAGCCTTTCGGCCAGGGCGAATGCATCGTCCAGGGTGAGACCTTCCAGTACACCTTGAAGTTGCCGGGATCGGTCTCCAGGCCGGGGCGGCCGGTCGTGACGTAGCTCCAGAAGACTTGCTGGCCGTGCTCATAGGCGCGAATCACCTGCTCGCTGAGCGAGATCGTGATCGCCTTGTCCGGCAAGGTCCGCGTCATCGCGTCTTGCAGCACCTTGTCCTGGACTTGCAGTCCGCCGTTGACCTGCTCCAGGTCGGCGGTGGTGGTAACGGTGCTCAGCTTCGCGGCCAGGTTCTGGACGTGGAGCTCGACGACCGACACGTCCATCTGGAAGATCCTGGCGGTCTGGAGGTCCGCTTGAACCTGCGTCAGCGCCGCGTTGGCGCCGGTTCGCGCCACGGCGGCGTCACCGTGATCCTGGGCGGCGGCTTGCGCAACATACTGCGCGACGAGCTTGTTGGACGCCTGCTGGTCCGCGATCAGCAAGGCGAGCTTTGAGACCGGCGCCTTCAACTCGGTAGTGACGGCGCGATAGCCAGAAACCGTCGTCGCCGCGTCGACCTCGATCTGGGCCTTCGATGGTAGGCCATCGAATTCGACCAGGAGCTGGTCGTCGACACCGGCCTGCTTGGCCTTCTGCATCTCATCCGAAAGCTGGGTGACCGCCGTCTGGGCGGCATCTCGCGTCTCGGCGACCAACTTCTGCACCCGCTGGTCCAGCTGGTCCTTGATCTGGACTTCCTGGGAGGCGGCCCTGGTGAAGAAGGCGATCCGATCCTGGTTGAAGGGGGCCGAGGTGGCGGGTGGCGTGGCGGTCGAGGTGGTCAGTTCCTGGCGCTGTAGATCCGAGTATTCGGCGGCATCGAGGCCGACGGTGATGGCGTGGCTCTGGGCCGCGAGCACCTGGGCCCGCGCTGCCTGGAAATCCTGCTCGGCGAACGCCTCGCGCATCTGCTGCACGAAGATCAACGCGACCACCAAGGCGAAAGTCCCCAGGACCACCCCGATTCGTAGCGCGTTCTGGCGCAGCAGTCTAAGAGTTGCTACCAGCACCGTTGTAACCCGATTCTAGGTCCATCTTTCACATTCAGTAACGGCCAAACGGCGCAAAAGTTCCGATGACGGCCCCTTGGGCGAGCGCCAAACACTGTGTTAAGATGGGCGCCGCCCAATTCGAGCCGAAGGAGGATTCTAGCTGGCGACTGCCACTCCCGTCACACTCAAACTCGAGCCGCGCCTCGACCGTGGCCGCCACCTCCAGGCGCTGCGTCGCCAGGGCCGCCTTCCCGCCGTGGTTTATGGCCACAACGTCGACGCCGTCACGGTGCTGGTGGACGGGCGCGAGTTCGTCAAGGCGTTCCAGAAGGTCGGCCGCAACCAGCTCGTCGACCTCCAGCTGGGCGACGAGCCGGTCCGAAAGGCGCTGATTCGCGAGGTCCAACGGAGCCCCCGCGACGGCGATCTCCTCCACGTGGACTTCTATCAGGTCAACCTCACCGAAAAGATCGAGTCGGAGGTGCCGATCGAGATCGCAGGCGTGGTCGAGCTGGTCGCGAAGGGTGAGGCCGACCTGCAGCGCGGGCTGCACGCCCTCAAAGTCGAATGCCTCCCGACCGATCTGCCACCGGTCATCACCGTCGATGTTTCCGGCTTGAAGGAGATCGACGATGAGATCCGCGTCAAAGACCTGAAGGTTCCGCCTGGATGCGAGTTTCTCGATGAACCCGAGGACCTGATCGTCAAGGTCGCGGCCCATCGCGAAGAGGTCGAGGAAGTCGCTGCGGCGCCCGCTGCCGCCGAGGTGCCAACCGTCGGCGAGACCGAGGCTCCCGCGGACGGCGCCGAGGGCGAAGCTCCCGCCGAGAGCTGACGCCTGGGCGTCCCTACAATGGGCGCCATGCTCGCCAGCGTCGAGACCGGTTGGGATGTCCTGCGCAGCTATCTCCCAAACAGCCACGACCTCTTCAAGGTCGCCATCGCAATTCTCATCCTGGTCGCGTTTTATCTGCTGGCTCGCCTGGTTCGGGTCCTTACCGACAAGGAGTTGCGCAGGGTAAAGGCCGATCCGCAAGTCGCGCTGCTCGTCAACCGGATCGTTTTCCTGGCCGCCCTCGTCATCGGCGTTATCGCCGCCTTCAGTGAACTCTTCGGCAGCCCGGCCCTGGTGTTCGGCGGCTTCGGGTTCCTGGCTCTTGCCTTCAGCCTTGCGTTTCAGGACATCCTGAAGAATTTCATCGCCGGCATCTTCATGCTGCTGGAGCGCCCATTTCGGCTGGGCGACGAAATTACGGTCGATAACCACACTGGCATCGTCGAGAACATCCAGATGCGTGCCACGACGCTACGCACCAGCGATGGCGAGCAGGTGATCACGCCGAATTCGCTCGTCTATACGGGCACCATCGTCAACCGGACGCGCTATCCCACGCGGATGTTCACGATGACCGCCAAAGTTCCAGATGGTGTGGTCGTCGACGGCCTGGTCGAACGCGTCCGAGATGAACTCAAGAGCCGGCCGGACATCGCCAAGGACCAACCTCCCCACGTCGGACTCCAACCCGCCGCTGACGGTGGTCTGACCCTTGAGGTGCGCTACTGGCTGGATTACCGCAAGAACGATCCGCTAGCGATTCAGGCCGCGATCGGCCAGCAGATCTATCGGGCAATCCACTCACCCGACGCCTTGCCAAAACGTTAGCCGCACCGATCCGCAGGGCACTCGCGCGGTTTCGCGCTTTCAGTCCGGCGGCCCGCCAGTTCCTTGCCTACGCCCTGCTGATCGGGATCGGCTGGGCGATCTTCAACCTGGTGTTCAACCTCTACATGAGCGCGCTCGGCTTTTCGAACGACGTGATCGGCCTCTTCAACTCGCTCCCCGCCGTCGCCCTGCTGCTGGTTGGGATCCCGTTTGCGGCCATGGCCGATCGCGTCGGCTATCGCGTCTTTCTTCTTGGGGGTGGTGCCGTCGCCGTCCTGGCTTCGCTCGTCCTCACGCTGGTCGGATCTCGGTTGATCGCCGTGCTCGCCGCTGGGACCTTCGCGCTCGCGGTCATCGTCTTACAGGTGCTTGGGAGCCCACTGCTGGCCCAGGTGAGCGGCGAGAACGAGCGGGTCGCACTCTTCGCGCTGAACCAGTCGATTGCTTGGGCCGCGGCGCTCGTCGGTGACGTTCTCGGCGGCATCATTCCTGAGGCGGCGGCTCGCTTGCTGCACAGCTCGAGCAGCTCGGCCCCGGCCATACGCTCTTCGTTCGTGGCGATGACGATCCTCACGGTTCTCAGCCTCCCCTTCCTGGTGCGCCTGTCACGGGCCGCCCGGCTGAAGCCGGCCGCGGCCTTCCCGGTACGCGAGCTGCTCAAGATCGACCTTGCGCGCTTCGGCCGCATCCTGCTGCCCGGCTTCGTGCTTGGAATCGCGGCCGGCATGTATCTCAATTTCACCCAGCTCTACCTGTTGCAGCGCTTCGGCCTCACGCCCGGCCCGATTGGTGTGATCTTTGCCGCAGGCGCTGCCCTCACGGCGATCGTCACCCTCGCCGCGCCCGCCGTCGGCCGGCGGTTCGGCATCACTCGCACGGTCGGTATCTCGCAGCTGATCGGCGCGCCCCTCGTTCTGGCGCTTGCCTTCATCATGGTGCTGCCTCTTGCGGTCGTGATCATGACAGTCCGCCAGTTGGTGCTGAACGTCCAGGGACCCCTGGGCCAGGTCTTCGGTATGGAGTACGTCGATGCGCGTGAGCGCGCTCGACTCGCGACGGCGCAAGTGGTGGTCAGCGGTATTGGCGTGGGTGGAATCGGCCCCCTGGTCAGCGGCTTCCTGCAGGTGCGGGGCGGCTACCAGCTGGCGTTCTCGGTCAGCGCCGTCTTCTACCTGCTCGCCGGCGCGACCTACCTACTTCTTTTCGGGAGGACTCGTCTCCCTTCCGAACGCCGCGCAGACCCTTAGGCGAGTTGGCCGAGCGCGAGGAGATTGCCCTCGCTGTCGCGAAACCACGCGGCCTTCTCGTACCCGAGATCGGCGATGCCGTGGTTGGTCTTGAGGCCAGGAAAGTCGTATTCCTCGAAGCGCACGCCGCGGCTCTTGAGCTTGGCGACGCTGGCGACGATGTCTTTCACGAACCAGGCCATCTGGGTATGTCCCGATGGTCGAGCCTCACTGGGGAAGAGAAGGAAGCCGCTGAAGCCCTCGCCCTCGTAAAAGAGCGCCCCATCGAACTCCCGGGTCGGCCTGAGCCCCAACTTCTCCGCGTAGAACGCGCGTGCGCGCGCCAGGTCCTCTACCGGCAAGGTGGTCTTCGCGATTGCGGCATTCAGCGTTTCCATCGGAAGATCTTAGAGCGAGATCTATAGTCAGCCCATGGCTCAGGAGACGTTGTTCCCCTCTCCCCAAGCTTCGACGCCCAAGGACCAGCCGCTGGCGGCTCGAATGCGGCCGCGGACGCTCGACGAGTTCGTCGGGCAAGAGCACCTGGTCGGTCCTGAGCACGAGCTACGACGGGCGATCGAGGAAGACCGGGTGGGATCGATGATCCTCTGGGGACCACCCGGCA
>Ga0307477_10001183_pt1 | contig 22965 bp, 20 predicted proteins | sample atmos_gasesECM2C_FD_203316 | JGI IMG/M metagenome (GOLD analysis project Ga0307477, IMG submission 203316) | Hardwood forest soil microbial communities from Morgan-Monroe State Forest, Indiana, United States - atmos_gasesECM2C_515 | ecosystem: Environmental > Terrestrial > Soil > Temperate...
CGGAAAAAATTGGCGGGCAAGTAATTGGAGGGTTCGACAGCAGGGAACTAGTGGGCTTCGCGTTTGCTATTCCAGGGTTTCGAGCCGGGCGTGCCTATCTCCACTCGCACATGCTGGCCGTGCTCCCGGAGTATCGGAACGCGGGCCTGGGGCGTCGACTCAAGCTGTTCCAGCGTGATGAGGGAGTGGCACGCGGATTCGAGTTGATCGAGTGGACATTTGATCCTCTGGAGATTAAGAACGCGTATCTCAATATCGAGCGACTGGGAGCTATCGCACGCCGTTACCACGTCAATCAGTATGGAATTACCTCTTCGCCGCTGCAGGGCGGTCTGCCCACCGACCGGCTGCTCGCGGAGTGGTGGCTGAAGTCTAAGCGAGTGGAGACCCTGCTGGTCAACGAAGCCAGTACGCCGTTTCAAACCTTGAAGACAATCTCTGTTCCAGCCCAGATCTACGAGTGGAAAGCTTCATCGTCCACCAAAGAGCGTGCGCGCGAGGTCCTGGATTGCAACCGCCAGGATTTTCTACAGGCCTTTTCCGATGGCCTGGCGGTACTAGGTTATCAGCGGGACGAAGCCGGCAACGGTAAGTTCCTGCTGGGAAGGTGGGATGAGCAGTGGGCTTATTGAGCGGGTTCGCACGACGACAATGCGATCGGCTCGCGTATCGGTCCGCCCGAAACTGACATGAAAGTTGAGGCCATCACACTTCGCGAAATCCAGATGCCGCTGGTCCACTTTTTTGAGACCAGCTTTAGCCGCACTCACAATCGTCGCATTTTGCTGGCAACGGCTGACTGTGTCGGGATCAACGGTTGGGGTGAGTGCGTCGCCGGCGAGGATCCTTTTTACAGCTCGGAGTGGGTGGAAACCGCGTGGCTCACGATCAAGCACTACCTCGCGCCCGCAATACTTGGACGCGAACTGATATCAGCGCGGGATGGCGCTGCGTTGATGGCCCGAGTGCGCGGTCATCGCATGGCTAAGGCTGCGGTGGAGAATGCGCTGTGGGACGGCGAGGCCAGACAGAAGAATGTCCCCTTGTGGAAGCTGCTGGGAGGTACGAGACGCGAGATCCAGTGCGGGGTTTCGATTGGTATTCAGGATTCCGTCGACCAGTTACTGGATAAGATTCACACCGAACTGGCGGCCGGTTACCGCCGCATCAAGTTGAAGGTGAAGCCGGGATGGGACCTCAAAGTGTTGGAACGAGTGCGCGCTCGCTGGCCAGATATGGTACTCAGTTGCGATGCCAACTCCGCCTATACCTTGGACGAGGTTGAGCACTTACGCAAGTTCGATCAATTCAACCTGCTCATGATCGAGCAGCCATTGTGGAACGATGACATCTATTACCATGCCCGCTTACAACGCCAGCTGCAGACGGCGATCTGCCTCGATGAATCCATCCGCCAAGCGCGCGATGCTGCCGCAGCCGCGGAAACCGGTGCCTGCCGCATTCTCAACATCAAGGTAGGGCGGGTGGGTGGTTTTACCGAAGCCAAAAAGGTTCACGACGTCTGCCAGGCTAACAATATTCCTGTCTGGTGCGGCGGGATGTTGGAGTCAGGCGTGGGGCGCGCTCACAACATCGCGCTTTCCAGCTTAGAGAATTTTTGTCTCCCGGGAGATGTCTCCGCCTCCAAGCGTTATTGGAAGGAGGACATCATCGAGCCGGAAGTTGAGGTCACGCCGCAAGGCACAATTGTTATTCGTGACGATCCAGGAACAGGATACCGCGTGCGCGAAGACCTAATCGAAAAGCTTACTGTGCGTAAAGAGACAATACGCGAGGCAGGGAAGTAAGGACCGTCATTGATGAGTTTCGCTATTCTGCTCCCGATTTTCAGCTGTCGTGGCTTCCTGCTTTTTCAACAGATCCAGCCCTTGCGCGAAGGTTAGCGTCGATGGGACAGGACGGAAGTCGCTGAAAACTTCGGTGGATTTGATGTTCAGGCTTTTTACCAAAAGAACCTTGCCAGTCAACGCCAGAGCCATACGCGTGATTTCCCAATGGCCATTGTCCACCTCTCCTTGCTCAACCAGGAAATGACCCCCGTGATCGAGGTGGCCCAGAAAGCCCCATCCGAAGCCCACATCTTTCGCCAGACTGCCATCGATCTTAGCGATGCGCTCCTGATGTGGATCGACCAGTATGTATCCCTGCATGCCGGTGAGCACCTGCTCTACATGTGAAGGTGGATCGTATTTGGGATTGGGTCGGAATTTTAGACGCATGAGATCATCCCCTGGCTTTCCTACACGGCCGTCGCTGGCGGCGGTGCCATCGTATTCGTAAAGGAAAGCATCGGGCAGCGCTTTTAGGATTCTGGTGATCCGTTCGTTGGTGTCTTTTTCCTGGCGTTGTTTCCTCTTGAGTTCTTCGGGATTCTGGACAAAGCGTTCTTCCCGGAAATACTCGGCCTGGCGCTGCTCCGGACTGAGCGGACGACCGTTAATTGCCACCACGATACCGGCCATCGCGTCACAGGTTTCGACCATCAACTTGGTCTGCGAACCCTGCGGAGTTTCCTTATGATCGCGAAACATGTATTTTGCCGAATCGATGGTTCTCGTCTCGTTCTGAACCGCCTGGCGCACCAATTCAACTGGAGGTGCGACCAGCGACTGTTGTGCCGCAGCGGTGCAGAGCACCAGAGGCACCGCCAGGATCAGCGTCCAGCGAACCAACTGAAGTCGAGATAGTGGAATTTCCATGCTCGCTCAACCGTATTTTAGCTTAGACGCGGATTTGAGGCGTGCTGTTGTAGCTGCACTTGAAACGAATCAGGACAGCAAGCGACATCGCGGGTGTTCGCCCAAGAGGGGTCATGGGATATAGTCTGCAGTAGTAGCCCGCCGACGAGGTGAATTCGTCTCTTTTCTCTGATCGTTCCGGTCGCAGAATGATTTAGAATCACGGTATTCCCGTTTGCGCCCCGCGGAAAATCATGCTCCAGGAGGCTGACACCATGGACACGCCTAAAACGGTGGAGTTTGCGCACCTAGGCCGGTCGGTTGTTATCAAGGGAGAGCTGTCCGGCAGCGAGGACCTTTACGTCGATGGCCAGGTCGAAGGCACCATCGAATTGCACGGTAACAGTTTGATTATCGGGCCCAGTGGACAGGTGCGCGCCAATGTCAATGCCAAAGCCGTGATCGTGCAGGGCAAGCTGGAAGGCAACATCCACGCTAGTGAGCGGGCCGAGTTGAGGAAGTCAGCGGTGGCAGTGGGTGACATCATCACGCAACGAGTGGCGATCGAGGATGGCGCCTACTTTAAGGGCAAGGTTGACATCCAAAAGGATGGTGCCAAGCCCGAGGCCCGCGGCCCCGTCGCCAGCGCTTCGGGAGCGGCGGCTGGCGCTTCAGCGGCCGCAGCAAAAACTCCAGTAACCGAAACCAAATAGTTAGCCCGGTTTCCCTTTGATCTCGCGCTATAGTTAGAGATGCGTGGGTGAATGGAACCGGAGGCCAGGAAGTTGTGAATGGCGTCCGTAGCGCAAAGCTTCATGAAACTCTTTCGCGGTTCATCTGGTGACCCCGGAGGGCCAGCGCCGGCCCAGGCGACGAAACGGCTGACCCGCCGCTCCAGCGGCCTTGCCGAGCTTGCCAAAGTATTGGAGTCGGAAGAGACCCTCTGCGTTCTCGATCTCGGGAACACCTCTCCGGCCAATATTCGCTATTTCACGGAACGAAGCCACAAGATCTACAGCGAAGATTTGCTGGTGGCATCCACCGACCGGTCTCTGCTCACCAAGGATGAACAGGGGGCCGCCGTTCTCGACGGCAAACGATTTCTCGCGGAAAATCTGCTTTATCCGGGGGCGCTGTTCGATGTCGTATTGTGTTGGAACCTGGCTGACTATATGGATGAAAGCCTGGTGAAGCCGGTGGTCGGGCGTCTGTGGTCGCTGCTCAAGCCCGGAGGCATGCTGCTGGCGTTCTTTCACACCCGGGAAGCTGGCCCGGACGCGCCTTGTTATCGCTATCACATTGTTGGCACCGATACCTTAGAGATGCAGCACATTGAGCCTCGTCGGGAAGTGCGCAAAGGTCCCACGGGCATAGCCCACACGGCGATCACGGGCGGCTTCCGATTGCAACGCGTGTTCAACAACCGGCACATCGAGAATCTGTTCCGCGATTTTGCCTCCATTAAGTTCTTTCTGGCCCGCGACAACGTGCGCGAAGTACTGGTCGTCAGATAGAGTCGGTCGCCTCGCCTACCTGGTTTTCCTCACCAAATAATCGGTGACCGCTGGAACTTTCTCCAGTACGGACAGCACTGGTCTGCGCACACTGCGCGGTAAGCCTAGCATCTGCCGAATCCGCGAAGAGGCACGGAAAACGGAGGCCAGTTGCTGCTGGTAGGTCTCGCTATAAGCGCGGACTGCCTCTGAGAGTGAGATCTTCCCGCGGAAGAACGAGACCAGGCACTGGCCGGCCAGTGAGCCACTCCGCAAGGCAAGCGAGATTCCGTCCCCGATGAAAGGATCGACAAAGGCGACCGCGTCACCAGCCATTAGCACGCCATTTCGTTCCGGCTGAGGATCGCGGAACATCAGCGGGGACGTACTTACTGGATTGCTCAGCGGTTTCCATTTGCGACTGCGATCGCGTAGCTGAGGATGGCAGAGCAAGACCTCGGACAGGCTGCTGGCGACATCAGCACGCACCATGGCCGAAGCGTTGACGCGTCCCATCTTTCCTTTCTGTTCATTAAGATTCACCGGTTGCACGCCGCAGTAGCCACCCTCGAAGAAATAGAGATCCACTGAAGCTTCCGGCGCCGCCTCCGCGAAGTGGGCTTTCAGGCCCAGCCATCTCTCGCCGGAAGATCCATTGTCTGCGGTCGGTGCATTCAGGTTTGACCAGCGTCCCGAGGCGTTGATGAGGGCACGCGTCTCAAACTCTCCTGCCATAGTCATGACGCGGAAAGGACCAGTGCCCGCAATGTCCTGTACCGTAACCCGCTGGCGGGATTCCACGCCAGTGCGCTCCGCGGAATGCCAGAGCGCGGCATCGAGATTGAGGCGCGCAATGCTTGCGGCTGGCGGATTGATTGCGGTCGTGAGTAAGCGGCCGTCGAGGTAAAAGCGAGCCTGAGGAATACGAACTGCTCCGTGCAACAGCGGCGACTGTGAGGAATCAAGAAGCGTCGCGAGTAAGTCCAGCGATTCGGCGGATACGAATTCGCCGCAGACTTTATGGCGAGGAAATTGTCCACGCTCAAGCAGAAGGACGCGGGCGCCACTACGGGCAGCAGTAATGGCGGCCGAGGTACCTGCCGGTCCGCCACCGGTGACGATCAAATCGTAGATCATCGTCGTTTCCACGCAATCACACCCGTGCGGAACAGAAAATGGCGAGTGAGATCCACTCGTGCGGCTGTTGTTTGAGCGAGTAGCGAGCCCATCTCCGCGGATGTGTAGGCTTGGTGAACCGAGGCCGGCGCGTCGTGACGCGTAAGGCGGCTCTGATAAAGAGGCGAGCCCGCGTAGGCTAACGCGAGATGGAGAGGATGTCGCACTAAATCGTTTATCAGGACGGCGGCTCGGCATACTCGAAGACTCTCATCGACGAATTGCACGAGTTGCGTAGGGGCGAGGTGGTGGGCGAATAGGGTGGAGCTAACCAAGTCGAAACTTGAGTCCAGAAAGGGCAGCGCCAGCGCATCGCCGACAACAGCCCGGTTTCTGCCATCCGAGTCTGCGCCGTAAAGGTGTGACCGGGCGCGATCTAGCAAGGTAATTTCCAACCGCAGTCCGTCGTGCTTGAGATTTTCACGCGCGGTTTCCGGTACATAGCCGGAGCCGGCCGCCACCTCCAGAAGGGAAAGACAAGAGACACCTAGCTTCCCAGCCACGTACCTGATCATGGATTCGGCAGTAGCGATGCCTCCAAATCGTTGGTTGAACCAGCGCAGATCGGAAAGCGATCCGGCGATTTCAGCAGGTGTGCCGGAGTCGGTATCAAGCAACTCGGGGATAGCTACTCGCTTCATGCGGTGAAATGCAGATCCCTCGCTTCGCTCGGGATGACAACCAGCTGAGGGACCTTGAACCTGCTCTAAACTTCGGCTAGTTCCTCTTCCAGCAATTGCTTATTGTAGAGGTCCGAATAGTAACCATTCAGGGTAAGTAGCTGGTCGTGAGTCCCCAACTCCACGACGCGTCCGCCGTGGAGTACCGCAATCATGTCTGCGTTGCGGACCGTAGAAACGCGGTGCGAAATGAAGATGGTGGTCCGATCGCGCATGACTTCACGCAAATGATTGAGAATCTTGTCTTCGGTGTGAGTGTCCACACTGGAAAGCGCGTCATCGAGGACCAGGATACGCGGGTCGCGGATAATGGCACGCGCAATCGCCGTACGCTGCTTCTGTCCGCCCGAGAGAGTTATGCCGCGCTCGCCCACCAAAGTTTGATATTGCTCCGGGAAACTCTCAATATCAGCCGCAATGCTGGCGGCTTGCGCCGCCGAGCGCACCTGCTCATCGCTTGCGTCCACGTTGCCGAAGGCAATGTTTTCGCGAACAGTCTCGCTGAAAAGAAAAGTCTCCTGAGGCACGAAGCCGATCTGGCGCCGCAAAAACTCCAGGGGATATTCGCGGACCGGGCGGCCATCAATCAAGACAGTCCCTGGCGCAGCGTCGTAAATGCGCGGAATCAGGCTCACCAGAGTGGTTTTTCCCGAGCCTGTAGGGCCAACGATCGCGAGACTGCTGCCCGCCGGAACGTAGAGGTTCACGTCATGCAGAACCGGCGTCCCATTGTAAGCGAAGTTCAGCCCGCGGAACTCGATATCCCCGCGAAGATGTGTTGTGGGGGCGCCCGCGGCTTTTATCGCAGGAGCGTCCTCGATCTCCGGCTTCTCCGTGAGGATTTCGTTGATGCGCGCCATAGAAGCCGTGCCGCGCTGGAAAATATTGATCACCCATCCCAGCGCGATGATCGGCCAGGTGAGCTGCACCATGTAGGTATTGAAAGCCACGAAACCGCCCACAGTGATGCGGCCGTAAAGGACTTCCCGTCCGCCCAGCCAGAGAACCAGGACTATAGCAAACCCAAGCATGGTCTCCAGCGTGGGCCAGAGCATCCCCATCAGCCGCACGAGTTTGAGGCTGCGAGCAATGTACTCCTTGTTAGAGGTTTCAAAAGCCGCAATCTCGGGCTCTTCCTGCACATAAGCACGAACCACGCGAGCGCCGGAAAAGTTTTCCTGGGCGCGAGCCGAAATTTCGGAAAACATCGCCTGAATTCGTTCAAAGCGCTCGTGAATTCGGCGCCCAAAATACTGCACGACTACACTCACGAAGGGCAAGGGCAGGAACGCATAAAGAGTCAACCGGGGGCTGATCGACAGCATGAAAGCCAGGGCCCCGGCGGTGAACACAATCGTGTTTGCCGAGTACATGATGGCAGGACCCAACAGCATGCGGACCGCGTTAAGGTCGTTGGTGGCGCGGGCCATAATGTCGCCGGTGCGGGTACGCTGATAGTAGGAATAAGACAGGCTTTCGAGGTGCCGGAACAGATCATTACGCAGGTCAAACTCAATCTCGCGCGAAATACCGATCATGATCCAGCGGGTCAGGAACTGAAAAATGCCTTTGACTGCCGCCACAGCCAGCAGCAGCAGGGCGTAGATCCACAATTTATGGCGCGTGACCCCCAGGTGAAGATCGTCGACTGCCCGCCTAATTACCTGAGGAAAAAGAATCCAGATGCCGTTGTTGCACAACACGCAGATCATACCCACCGCGAAACTCAGGCGGTACTTCTTCAGGTAAGGAAACAGTGGACGCAGGCTTTTGGGCAGCATGTGCTATTGGTAGATGCGATTTTAGCAGTGACGGCTTCAGAATTGCCCTGGCGACAAGGCTGCCAGGAAGGGGCCCCAGCGCGGAGACTCTATAACCCGATGAATCCGGCGGCCTCGGGTCGCGGCTACGATAAGTCGCGGCGGAAGGTAATAACGCCAGCGACCACCAAGAGCACAATCCAACCCAAAAGGAAAATCCAGCTCGAGCTAATCACGTAGGAATAAAAGGCGTCCATAAGGGATCTCATAGTGGCCGATAACTCAGGCCCGGCGGCAGGCCAGTTGGGTCTTACCAGTCAGACGCTTATATTTGTCGAGAATCTCGTTGACTGCATTCAGCCGTCCGAGCGTAGTCAGGTGCACGTCAGTCAATGCCCGGTCGATCTGCGACAGCCAACACTCCACGGCGTTCTCAACCCCAATCGACATTTCCGCGGCAACGGCGCGAACCAAATAACTATTTCCAACAGTCACTGAAGTCGCCACGACGGCACCTTCCTTTCTCAACTGCCAGCCCGAAACTCGCGACGGGAAAGCTTTCTACCCCGCATCGAACTCTGGCGTTACTGGCTCTGGGTCTGACCCTGCATGTGTTGCGCGAATCTCTGCTCACGGCGCTGCATGAACTGGGTCATCGTGCTCTTTTGTTCCGGAGTCAGCACCTGGAACAACTCGGACTCGATGCGCGCCTTCTGCACGATCAGTTCCGTGATATTCGCGGACTGCTGTGCGACCAAAGCGCGAGCTTTGGTTTCGTCGAAGCCGCCGCTCATCTCTAATGTGCGCAATTGATGATGGCTTTGCGCTACCTGTTGTATCAGCGGCTGGATTATCGGTTTTTCTTTGGCGAGGATGTCCTTCATTTGCGTCTGTTGCGCGTCGGTGAGATTGAGATAGTCGACAAAGAAGTTCAGCATGTGTCCGCCGAACATCTCATCGCCGTGCATTTGGACGGGCTTGACGGTCTGTGATACTGCAACCGCTGCCGTGAGTGTGAGAGCAAGCGTGATAGCCATTAGCTTGATGCGAGTTGATTTCATGAGCCCTCCCGGGGACTAGCTTTCTCTACATTAGAAACATTTTCTCAGGCCGACAGCGGTAAAGAGTCAGTCAACCGAAGTAAAGTTTTGTAAAGTCTACCAACTCGTAGACTGACAATTCTTTACGCCCTTCATGCGTCCACTTGTTATTGAACTCCGATTACAATAAAAGAGCTGTGGAACGCATCCTGGTCATCGACGACGATGTTGAGCTTTGCGGTCTGGTCGGAGAATATCTCACACCGGAAGGCTTTCAGGTTGAGTGTGTGCATGATGGGACGCGAGGTCTGGAGCGAGCCTTAAGCGGAGATCATTCGCTGATTGTGCTAGACGTAATGTTGCCGGGATTAAACGGATTCGACGTGCTGCGACGAATGCGCAATACCTCCCGAATCCCGGTGTTGCTACTCACGGCTCGCGGCCAGGACGTCGATCGCATCGTTGGCCTGGAAATCGGCGCCGACGATTATCTCCCCAAGCCCTTCAATCCGCGCGAGCTGGTGGCGCGCATTCGAGCCATTCTCCGGCGCACCAGAACCGAAGCGACGGGCGCACCTCTGGCGCCGGAAATCCTCCGCGTGGGCGACGTTGAGCTGGATGCAGGTACGCGCACCGTCCACCAGAAGGGTAAGCCGGTAGAGTTGACTTCGGTGGAGTTCAATTTGTTGCAAGCCTTGTTGCGCGAGGCGGGAAGGGTTGTGCCCCGCGAGCGGCTGGTGGACCTGGTGCTGAGCCGTAAGTTCTCCCCCTTCGATCGCAGCATTGACATGCATGTCAGCAAGATTCGCAAGAAGCTGGGCGATTCCGATGCTGGCGGGGATCACATCAAGACGGTTCGCGGAGTGGGCTACATTTTTGCGCGTCCTCAGGACAGGGTCAGGAGCGGCGGCCAATGAGAAGCCTGTTTCTGAAAATCTTTCTATCGTACTGGCTGGCTCTGGCTTTGTTTCTGGTGTTGGCGATTCTTATAACCCTGGCCATACGTCCGCCTCGCGAGAACCCGGTAGCTGAGTCCCAACAGACAGAGTTCCTCAACCAGGCCGTGCAAGCCTACCAAAATGGCGGTCCGGAAGAGGCCCGCCGTTATCTGCGAAGTTTGCGCGACTCGCACCACTTGTGGGCATTTCTGTTCAATGAGCAAGGACAGGAAGTGACTGGGCGTAAACCGCCAGAGTGGATTGAGCGGGTTGAGAAGGGGCAGACCCACACCATCGACAGCTTCTGGGGACGGCTTGGGCCAATGCAGTTCATGCGCCCGTCCATGACTGCGCCCGATGGACAGCGTTACATCATGGTCATTCAGTTGCCTCCGGAGCAGCCACGGTTCGGTTGGCACCAGATGCTCTGGCTGGTCATTTCAATAGCGGTCGCCAGCTCAGGTCTGGTCTGTTACATCCTGGCGCGATACATGACCGCTCCCGTGGTACGCCTGCGCGCTGCGACGCAGCGCCTGGCCGCCGGTGATCTGAGCGCGCGAGTCGGTGGCTTGGCAGCACGGGGAGGGGACGAAATTGCTCAACTGGTGCGCGATTTCGACGCCATGGCCGAGCGTCTGGAAAAATCCGTAAATGCTCAGGCCCGCCTGCTGAACGACATTTCCCACGAACTGCGGTCTCCGCTGGCGCGTTTGAACGTTGCGCTGGAGCTGGCCAGACAGCGCTCGGGGCCGTCGGCGGACAGCGCCTTGGAGCGTATCGACCTGGAATCGAGCCGCTTGAATGAGCTAATTGGCGGCCTGCTCACCATTGCCCGTATGGAGGACAGCAGTGAGGCCGTGAAGAAGGTCCCGATTCATCTCGCGGAAGTGCTTGATGGCATCGCACAGGACGCCGACTATGAAGCCCAAAGTCGTAATTGCCGTGTGGAACGCGTGATCGTAGAGGATTGCTGGGTCATGGGTGCTCCGATGCTATTGCATAGCGCGATTGAGAATGTGGTGCGCAATGCCGCGCGCTACACCAAAGAGGGCACGGATGTGCAGATCCGCCTCGAATCAGCACTGGGGCAAAATGGTCAAGAGGCGGTCATTAGGGTCACAGATTCTGGGCCTGGCGTGCCAGAGGAGGCGCTAGAGAAATTGTTCCGCCCGTTTTATCGCATTGACGATGCCCGCGGACGCCAGACAGGCGGCGTCGGCTTGGGTCTGGCCATTACCGAACGCGCGGTGCGGCTGCATGGCGGAACGGTAAAAGCGGCGAACCGCCCCGAGGGGGGCTTAATGATCGAGATCCGCCTACCTCGCGCCGCCGTGGAAGTGGCTCAAGAGCAAGTCACAGTCCCAGCTCTGCAGACCGGCCACGACTGAACTATTTCCGTCCACCGCGAAATCACTTTCCGGGCAACTTTCTCCCTTGATGCCGGTTCCAACCACTCGGCGAAGTTTGCGCTTCGAGTTTGCTCTTACCCGTGAATTCCTGATACACAAGTGAAGGCAAAAAAGGACTTCGGTCCATAGAGTCAGTAGCCGTGCGGTCTGAGCGCTCAAGAAAAACAGAGGGAGAAAGAATGGGGATGAAGGTTGCTTTCTTTGCGGGCTTACTGGCTCTGGCAGTGCTCGGTTTGCTAAGTTGCTCCACTACTCGCTCATCGTCATCGGGTACGGGTGCTCTTTTCGTCACCACTCAAGGTGACAACTCGGTTTCAGCCTTTAGCGTGGCATTGGGCACGGGCGCGCTCACAGCGAACGGGAACAGTGTGGCTACTGACAAATTGCCGTTGGTGCCAACGGCGATGATTCTCGCGCCCTCGGGAAACGCGCTGTTCGTGGCCAACAGTAATCCCAACATCCCGCCCCCTTCCCCACCACCTCCATGTCCAGCTCCACCTGCAGGCACCATAACCAGTTACACCGTGAATTCGGATGGCACGCTGACTGCCGTGAGCGGGAGCTCGCCGGCTGGGATTATCCCGTCGGGTATGGCGATCGATTCCGCCGGTCACTTCCTTTTCGTCGCAAATCAAGGGGTCCAGAGCCCCACAGGTACCGACCAAGTGTGCCAAAAAGGGACAATCTCGGTCTTTGCCATTTCTGGTACCAGCCTCAGTAAAGTAGGCGATTTTTTCACCTCTGCCCCTGGCCAGAACGGTACCCGCCCGGTCGCGGTGGCCGTGAGTCTCTCAGGAAACTTCTTATACGTCGCCAACCAGTTCGACGGAACAGTCTCAGTCTTTTCAATTGCCAGCTCGGGCGCACTGACGATGATTCTGGCACCGTATCCCGTCGGCATGACACCTTCAGCACTCGCACTGAGCCCCGATGGAAGCTTTGTCTATGTTGCCAATTCGGGCTCAGGCAATGTTAGTGCGTTTACTGTCTGCGACAAGCAGTCTGCAACCTGCGCGGTGACTCCCGGATCCACGCCGGACGGGAGCCTCAATCCGATTCCAGGCTCGCCGTTCCCGGCTGCCCTGGGTCCGATTTCGGTTACAACCGACTCCGCAGGAAGATTCCTCTACGTAGTGGACAATGGGTCGAACCAGGTTTCACAGTACAAGATCAGCGCTGGGACCGGAGTTTTAGTCGCGGACAGTCCCGCGACGATTTCCACGGGAGACCATCCGGTTTGGGTGTCCTCTCGCGCTGGAACCACGACTGTTTCCGCCACCGGGGGCACAATTGACTACCTTTACGTCGCGAATATTGGAGCCAATACTATCTCGACTTTTAGTTTCGATTCGACCATTGGCGGCCTGAGTGTCTCGGGCACACCGGTGACGCTAGTCAACGGCGCACGCCAGCCCAGAGGTCAGCCTTCGGCGATTGCAGTGAAATGACCCCGTTGCTTTCAAGGGAACTCTAGGTAGGCACGCGCAAAATCAGATAGCCGCCCACCAGCCCGAAGATCACATCCGGAGACCAGGCCGCCAGCACGGGCGGCAACTGGTTGACGTTTCCCATGGATTCGAACAGGCGGGAAACGATGATCTGCACTACTCCGATGCCGACTGCCGCCGCGATACCGGCGACCGCTCCGCGTTTGCCCGTGGATAGCGAAAATGGGATAGCCAGTAGCGCCATGACCAGCGTGATCAGCGGGAAGGCGAGCTTTTCCTGAAGTTGTACCTTAAGGCGCACTACGTCGAAGCCGCTCTCCTGCAGATCATGAATATAGCGGCCCAGTTCGTGGTAGTTCATTTCGGACGATTGCTTCACTTCCTTCTTGAAGTAGGGAGGAGGTTCGCCGACGGCGGCAAATGTCGCCACATCGAAAGTGTGGTAATCCTCGATAGCGGGCCCATGCAGGCTGCGTTCCCATCCTTGTGTACACACCCAGCGGTGTAGCCGTTCCTCCCAGTGCGCCCGGTCAGCGTAAATCCGGTGAGTGAGCTGAAAGCTTCCAGGATCAAACTGAAATACGGCGAGGTTGCCAAACTGGTTCCGGTCGGGGTCGAACAGTTGGTAATAATAGATGTTCGACTTCTGGCCGAAAATCCACTTGCGGTCAGGATTGAGGTACGTTTGCGCAGGCTTTCCTTTGATCTGATTGCGCAGCGCATCCTGCCGTTTGTTGGCGCGTGGCAGGTAAAGCTGATCGAAAAAGAACAGACCCGTCGCCAGCAGGGTCGTGGCCACCAGCACCGGCACGACGACGCGATAGATGCTGAGCCCGGAAGCCTTGATAGCGGTGATCTCGTTCGAGCGCTGCATCAGCCCAAAAGTGATAAGCACGGCCAGGAGAATACACAGGTGGGTTGAGTTATAGAGGAAAAATGGCACGACGTTCAGCAGATATTCTCCTACGACCACTAGAGAAATCTGATTGCGTATGATGTCGCCCAACAACTCAAACAGGGTGAACACCACCAACAACACAAGGAATGAGGCCAGAATCATTGTCAGATAGACGACGAAATCGCGCAGGACATAGTCGTCCAGAATCATCGGGAAGCGGGCGCGGAACATGCGGCGACGACTGGAGGCGCGCTGGAAGGCGTCTTCTGGCCGGCCGAAGCGCGGCAGCATCCAGACCGCTTCTCGCGGCTTTGCTTTGAAAGGATTCCAGCGCAGCGCAGCGATTTCCAGCGGTTTGCGTTCGGCGCGCCACAAAAGGAATGCCCCGCCCAAAAAGAAAATGACGTTTGCGAGCCATCCGCCCAATATGGCGGAGACTTTGCCTTGCCGGGCTAACGTGACTCCGATCAGTGAAACTGAATAGTAAGCAAACACCAGCAGGATCGTGAGAACGAAGCCGGCTGACTTGCCGCCCTTTTTCGAAGAGAGGCCGAGCGGAATACCGACCAAAGCCAGCACCAGGCACGAGGTCGGCAAAGCGAAGCGGCGATGGAACTCGATCAGGTACCAACGCGCCGTGCCCAGGTTCGTCTGGCTGGCTTGCCGCGGCAGTTCCCAGGTTGGGATTTCAGCGGTTGGCGTGGGCTCCTGTTCCTTGGTTTCGCTCTGCGGGAGCGGGACGGGCAGGTCGTTCTGCTGAAAAGTCGAGATCTGGTAGTGGTCCGGATTTGCGGGATCGGTCTCATGAGTCGCACCATTGCTAAGGTGAAGATGGAGCGTGTCTGGGCCTTCACTGACCAGAACACCCTCTCGTGCCATCGTAATGGTGGGTGCGGCCGGATTGGTGATGTCAGCGATAAACACACCCTTCCACAATGCCGCCCCATAGGCGCTTTTCACATCCTGCACGTAAAGCACAAGCTTGGGAAAGCCTTCGTAAAATACTCGGGGCTGAACTTCAAAGGATACTTGCGAGGACTTGAGGCGTTCCTGCAGTCGTCCCAGCGCGGACTGTGAAAGAGGGGCCACATACAAGCTATTGGCCATCGCCAACAGCCATGCAGTGACGGCAAAAAGCGAAACGACTCGCAGAAAGGTCCAGACCCCAACCCCGCTAGCGCGCATGGCAGTGATCTCGCTATCAGCAGCCAGTCGGCTCAAGCCGATCAGGATACCGACGAGCACACCCATGGGAATGGTGTAGGTAAGCGCGACCGGAACCGTGAGCACAAAGATCTCAAGCACGCTCGAGAAGGGCGCGCTGTTGCGAACTACCAGATCCAGGATGTGCCCCAGGTCGCGGGTAAACAGGACGAAAGTGAACACCCCTGTGCCGATCATCGCATGAGAGATGACCTCGTTCAGGATGTAGCGCGTCAGGATGCGCATCGGAGTCAGGGCTAAAAGCTGAGTCTAGCATGCGAAGTCTCACCCGATGAGTGCGAGGGGTTGACTCTGCACGCCTGCCCGCCGGATTAAGCCAGGCGTGATCGGCCACGTCGGGCTGCTGGATTGAGTAATCAGCGTCAATCATGAAAAAGGGCCACCCCTTGGATGGCCCTCTCGCCTGATTTGTCTGTTCTTAATGAGAAGAGGCAGCAGCAGCTGGTGCCGCCAATCCAACCACTCCTTGAATAAACGCCAAACCGTTCGGAGTGCCTAACCCCGTCATATTGTCCCAGCCAACGCCGGTGGTCAATGACGTGTCGGTTCCGAAGGTCAGTACGAACCAGCGAGTGCTGAACGGGCTGTTGTAAATTGCGCTGACGAAGTTCTTGGTTTTATACAAGGGCTGCGCCAGCGCCTTCGCGCTCTCAAAGACCGGTTTAAATGGTGGAAAGGAAATCACCCCGGTTACGTTGTCAGCCGAGCCGATTTGTTGGATATCGGTGATCGCGTCTGCGGGCAGTTGATAGAGCAGCGGTGCGGCCTGTCCCAGCGGCCCACCGGCGGCTTGGTTTGCCAGCGCCCACAAAGCAGAAAACGTGGGGCAGGCCAGACTGGTACCGCCGATCACGGTCACGAACTGTTGTCCACCTTGGGTGATGATGATTTCAACCCCGGTGAATGGGTCCGCGATGTAGGCAATGTCCGGAAGCTTGCGCTTACCTCCGCTCAAGCTCCTTTGGAATGATGGTTTGCTAAAGAAAGCACTGGTTCCTCCGCCCGAACCGAAATCGAAGCCCAAAAGCAGGGGAGGAACAACCGGCGGGTTGGGTGTGACATCGGCAATGCGTGTAAGGTTGTTGCCCCAACCGGTCTGGAACTTCATGGTCTTATCTTTGTTGATAAACAAGCTGGTACCGCCGACCGCAGTGGCGAACGGGGAATCCGCCGGGTTGGATACGGTGGCGGCGGGTAGCACTGTCGAGAAATCGCCGCTGTCTCCGGTGCTGAAGTTCGCGGAAACACCAAAGGCGGCCGCCAGTTCGTTTATGCTGTTCTCCACGCCGAGTTCAGCAGCAGGGGTTTGGTCTTCGAACCCTCCGTAGCTGTTGGAAATCACGTTGCCAAATGGCACGCCTCCATTTGGTCCCCCTCCTTCAGCGGCATAGAGGACAGCCTGATTGAGATTCGAACTAGTATTGTCGAAGGCTTGAAGGAGCAAAATGTTGGCATCAGGAGCAATCGCATGAGCCCATTCCACGTCGAGCGTGGTTTCAACGTCCCAGCCGGCGGGACTGCAACCCTCGGCCGGAGTACAGCCGGTCGGCCCGCCGATCTTGACGATTTTGAAATTCGAGCTGGTGAGCGCGGGCAGGTGATAAAGCTGGGAGAACGTGTTGGCGTCTTTGCCTATGGTCGGCGAGCCGTATGCATCTGCGATGACGATGGTTTGGCCCTTGCCGCGCCACTTTTTATAGATTGCGGGCAGCCCATAGGCGGTCTGGACTTCGGAAGGGCTATAACCGCAAGGTGGAAGATTTGGAACCTTGCTCGTGATGTCAGAACCGTAGCGGTTTCCAGTGTAGGTACCGGTTGGCCCACCGCCGGGCGTAACGAATGTTTCAGTTTCCGGGCTGCGGAAACAGTTCCGGCTAAAGAAGGAACCGTTGGGGCCGGCCGCAGTCAGAGGAACGAACGGAAAGGGCGCGCCAGTCTCCGGATCGATCAGCCGCCTGGCATGCGATTTGTAGGTTAGATCGGTCAAACCCTGCACCGCCGATACCAAAGCACCCGCTGGTCCCTCAATCGTCGGATCGGCGATGTTCCCGCGATGCAGTTCTCCCCGAACGCTGTAGCGGTTGATCTGTACCTGAAACGCCTTCTGGACATCGGCAATCTTGCCTCGCGCCGTGAGGAAGTGGTTGTCGCGGTCGATCGCGGAAACTTTCAGGTTGTGCGCTTCAAGAAAATTATGCACGGTCATCGCATCTTCCGCTGTCGGGGCGAATTTCGCTGTGTACTCGTCGTGGGTGAGCCAGTGATGATAGTTGGGCGAATCCTTCTGATACATCTGCTGAACCAGGCTATCCAGGTCAGCCTTGTTGCGCTGGTTTAACCAGACTGTCACGCTGATCGGCCTGGCTGACTCTTCAGGCCCGAGGTCTTGTGCGTCCGCGCCAAACCGGGGCGTGTTGTTGGCGATCGCGTGTCTGCTGGCGCTCGATTGAGAAAAACCAGATCCGATTAGCAGCAAAACAGCCAACAGAGTGGGCACTATTGAGCTCATCTTCATGGGAGCAGTTTGAATCGACATAGGTTCTCCTTGGGAGGGGTCGTGTGGTGCGTTTCCTGCTGTGGCTGGCAGGCTGCTTTGGCAGGATAGGCGCGCAAGTCTGTCACTTGGGACTGGCAGTGTCAAGCGGAACAATGGACATTAAAGGGTGGTGAAAATGCACTCGCCCAGGTTAACGGCGGTGCGTACATATTTACTGGTGTGTTAGGGTGGCTGCTGATAGAGCCCGATCACATTTCCCGCCGGGTCGCGAAACCTCGCAGTGATCTCGGGCGCGTCAGCGCCGATGGGCTGCAGCATCTGGCCCTTGTTGGCAACGACCACGTCAAGAGTGGCCGCGACACTGTTGCTGCGCGTGGACAGCCAATAACCCAGGTGCCGCTTACCTCTCCGGTCGGATCGTCGAATGCAACGCTGCCATCACCGCGTTTCCGAATGTTCCGACCAAAGACCTGCTTGTAGAAGTCGGAAGAGCGCGCAATGTCGGTGGCGGGCATCTCGATGTAGCAGATCTTGCCGTTCGCAAGCGTGCGAGGCATTGGCTTCTCTCCGAGTGGTGTGATTCTAACGGTGCAGCCGTGACCAAGGCAATCTGCACTAGCAGGTCTTTCGTCGCCCGAAATCTCTGAACCTCAGCTTGCTGCGGAGTCCGCGCATGCTAGACGGTTGTTTCCAGCGCCGACCAACCCCTAGAGCGGCAGCCAACGGATCGCGGATGTCTATCGAGGAGCGTGTAAGAGTCTCAGGCTCGGCTGACTAAGAAATGACCTTCCGCGACGCTTCGTTTGGTGCCTCACGTGCAACAGTAAGATTCAACTCTGCTCGTCTGGATCTTGCAGGCGAGTCAGTTGAAAGGCAGGCCCTCCCCCAAATGAAACATCTGACGCTTTTATGCGTGGACGACGACCCTCGCATCTGTGACCTCTACGAGGCGCTGCTCGGTAGTCACGGATATGAGGTGCTCGTCGCCAGCAGCGGATGTCAGGCGCTCAAGCTGTTTCATTCCAACCAGGATATCGACGCCGTTATCTCGGATTATGAAATGCCCGGGATGAACGGCGTCGAACTGGCGGCTAAGTTAAAGCTTTGTAATCCAACGATTCCTGTGATCATGATCTCAGGCTACGATCTGCCTTTTGGCGAGATGACGCCCTTTGTGGATGCGGCAGTAGCCAAAGGTGCGTCACTGGAAAAGATCCTCGGCTGTATCGAAGCCTTGCTGGGTATACGGGCGGGCGAACCGATTGCGATTCCCTCAGCCAACTACGCGTCTTTGGGATCTACGCTGATCGGGCTCGCAACCGCTGGGTTCTTTCTAATGAGACTTTAGTTAGAACTGCCGACATATCGGCACTGACGCCGATTAGTCGGCCTTCAGAAAAAGCGCGGCCAACGGTGGCAGAGTCAAACTGACGGAGTAAGGACGTCCATGGGTAGGTTTTGCCTGAGCCATGACGCCGCCTAAATTTCCCCATCCGCTGCCACCGTATTCCCGTGCATCGCTATTGAGAAGCTCCCGCCAGAAACCGCCCGACGGAACTCCCACCCGGTAGTTTTCGCGCGGCAAGGGAGTGAAGTTGCAGACTACCAATATCGTGTCTTTCGCGGACTTTGATCTCCGCAGCAGGGAAATGACGCTGGCCGCCGTATCGTTGCAGTCCACCCACTCGAATCCGGCGGGATCAGTATCGAGTTCATGTAAGGCAGTTTGCTCTGCGTAGATCCGGTTCAACTCCGCCAACCAGGTCTGGACTCCGCGGTGCACCGGATACTGCAGCACGTGCCACTCCAGGCTGGTGTCATGGGCCCACTCGCGGACCTGTCCAAACTCGTCCCCCATAAAGAGAAGCTTTTTTCCTGACTGAGCGTACATGTAGCCAAAGAGCAAACGCAGATTGGCAAACTTCTGCCACTCGTCGCCCGGCATCTTGCCGATGAGCGAACCTTTGCCGTGGACCACTTCGTCATGGGAGAGCGGAAGCACGAAGTTTTCCGTGAAGCCATAAAGCATGCGGAAAGTGAGCTGGTTGTGGTGGTAGCGGCGATGGATGGGATCGTGCGAGAAGTAGCTCAGCGTGTCGTGCATCCAGCCCATATCCCACTTCATGCCAAAGCCCAGTCCGCCCAGGTAGGTTGGCCGGGACACCATAGGCCAGGCAGTGGATTCTTCCGCAATGGTCTGGACGCCCGGATATTCCTTGTAGACTTCCGCGTTGAAGCGCCGCAGGAAATCGATAGCTTCTAGATTTTCGCGCCCCCCGAACTGGTTGGGCAACCACTCACCGTGCTTGCGGGAGTAGTCGAGGTAGAGCATGGACGCCACCGCGTCCACGCGCAATCCGTCAGCGTGATATTTGTCCAGCCAGAACAAACCACTCGAGTACAGAAAACTGCGGACTTCGTTGCGGCCGTAGTTGAAGATATGAGTCTTCCAGTCGGGATGAAAACCCTTGCGCGAATCGGCGTGCTCGTAGAGATGCGTACCGTCGAAATACGCCAGCCCGTGCGCGTCAGAAGGGAAGTGCGATGGCACCCAGTCGAGGATCACGCCGATGCCGTGCTGGTGCAGGTAGTCCACCAGATACATGAAATCTTGCGGAGTACCATAACGCGCGGTGGGGGCAAAGTAGCCTGTGGTTTGGTATCCCCAGGAGCCGTAGAACGGATGCTCCATTATCGGCAGGAGCTCGACATGGGTGAAGTGCATGCGCTGCACATAGTCCGCCAGGCGTGGCGCAGTTTCGCGATAGGTAAGCGGACGGTTGTGTTCTTCCGGAACGCGCATCCATGAGCCGAGGTGAACTTCATAAATGGAGATTGGCGACTGCAGGGAGTTTTTCTTGGCCCTCTCTTCCATCCAGTTCCGATCGGCCCAATCATATTGCAAGTCCCAAATGACAGATGCAGTGCGCGGCGGTTTCTCATGAAAAAACCCGAAAGGATCAGCCTTGTCGCCGATGTATCCATGTTGCCGCGAAACGATATGAAACTTATAGAGCCCGCCTTTGCCAGATCCGGGCACAAATGCTTCCCAGATACCCGAATTACCGCGAGCATTCAGCTGGTGCGAGTGGGGGTTCCATTCATTGAAACTTCCCATGACTGACACTTCACGTGCGTTCGGCGCCCACACACTGAAGCTTGTACCCGGCTGTCCCCCGGCGGTTGTGATGTGCGCCCCTAGCTTGTCGTAAATCCGATAATGGCTGCCTTCGTTGAAGAGGTAGATATCCTGATCGGTCAGCAAGCTAACGCTTGAACGTGAACTGGCGGCGACGGTTTGTGTTGTATTTGTCATTCTGTCGGAAGCGCTGGACGCCTTAAGTGTACCGGAAGGCCAGGTTTTGAGATGGTGATGTGCAACCTGAGGGTTTCCTCAGGGAGGACTGGCCCAGTTTTTCTTTTCTGATCTTACTCACGAGGATGCCCTGCCTTTGTCTCTCCCGTTTTTGGAGAGACAACGCGGGGATTTTCGATTCTGGTCGATCCGTTCGACAACCTTCTCGCATGGCACTTTTTCGATAGACGATTGCCGCAAGATCTACCGAACATCTACGCGAACCTTCTGAATGGCATTGTTCCCATAGCCGAGCCGATTCCACTCTGGCGAATCGGGCTGTGTTCGGCTTGCCATATCCGTCGCCCGGGCGGAAATCAATATGGAACCAGGCCGCTCAAGGCGGGCGATAAGCTCCCACCCCTGCCAGCTGTGCCGCCTCCGTTCGCCAACTAAGCGGGCGTCTTGCCAGGGACCACCGCCAATTCTGACTTCAACCCGGGTGATAGGTGCCGCTCCGGACCATACGACACCGCGAATCGGCAGGTCGCCCTGCTCGACTTCGCTGTCGGGCTCCGGCTCGGTGATCAGGCTCCGCACGCGCTGCAACGATACCGGCTCTCTCACTACTTGTTCGCCCCGTTGCCACTCAAAGAAGTATGTTTCGGTCTGGTAATGACCACTGAACAGCCCACTGATCACCTCAATCTCGGTGAGCCATTTGACGGATGCCACGGCATACCACCCAGGAACGACGACTCGCAACGGATAGCCATGCTGCATCGGCAGTGTCTCACCGTTCATGGCGTAGGCAAGCAGCGCTTCAGACCCCTGAGCGTCGTTCATGCGCAGGCTACGCTCGAAGCGAATTGGTTCGCTACTAGCATCAAGTTTGCCGCTGTCAGCGCCCCGAAATACTATCTCTCTCGCACCCCCTTTAACACCTGCCCGGTCCAGAACCTCATCGAGTGGCACCCCCGTCCATTCGGCTGTGCTAACGGCTCCTAAGTTCCACTGCTCGCCATTCACACGCGGGCTCAGCAATGAGCGGCCATTACCAGCGCACTCCAAAGTGACGAATTGGGTTTGAGACGGCATCTTCATAAGGTCGCGCAAACTAAGGCTCAAAGGGCGTTCGACCAGGCCAACTACATTCAGGCGCCAGCTTGAAGGATCAAGCCTGGGGACCTGAAAGTGGTTCCGAACGTAGAACCTCGCATTCGGCATTACCACGCCGCCGATCAATGCGGGAATGGAGGTCTCGCAATTGAGCGGATGGGCACCGTGAACGACCATCCCAGCATCGATTGCTTCCTGACAAGCTTCTTCTGGGTCCAGCGCAGTGAGAGCGCCTTCGACACCCGGCGGCGACGACGGGGAGCCGCCTGCCGCCACGATCCTGCCACGCTTGAAGACAGTGTCCAGCCTCGTTATCTCCACAAGTTTCTCGACTCGCGGATTCAGGTTTGCGATTTCGAGGTCGCAGCCCTTGTCTCGTGCTGCGGTCCATGCTCCCAACAGCGCGCCCAAACCAGAGCTGTCGACGTGCGTAACATTGCTCAAATCAAGCACGATGCTTCGCAGGTTGCTTAACGGCCAGCAACAGAAAGGCCCCAAGCACTATATTGAGGCTCAGGAACATCGGCCCAACCTCCTGGTACCCGTTAAGCCAGCTGGAGTGCCACAAAGCCCCGAACAGGAAGTAGATCCAGCCGAAATAAAACAAGCCCACTAAGACCAACACCACCTGCAAAGCGCGCTCACGTTTCATACCGTTCTCCATTTTGAGAAGGCAAACTTCTACCGGCTACTTGATCGTATGCATGGTTGATCCGAAAAGTTCAACCACATGAAGGGGAAATTCATCAAGATCGATCAAGCGACGGGTGCGCGAAATGGTCGAGTGGTCCGGGGACGCATCTTCCGGACCGACGCCCAGAAAGTCGCGCAAGGCGAAGGAGTCCGCCGCGCTCCACGCGATGCCGCGCTCCGAATCGATCCCTTCGAAATAGCCAATCAACAATAGCCGGAAGTACATGCCTGGCGGCAGGCCCGGCCGTCCCATGATTTCCGCATAGAATGGTTGACACTGACCTTCGACGAAATCATCGAAGTAGTCCTCGGCCAGCCGCTGATTCAATCGCGTGTAGAATCGGTGACTGGCGGGCCGTCGGAAAATTCGTCGTCGCCACCCACATTTCCGGCTGCCGCTCGCGGACGCGTTTTCCCATGGACATGTGCAAAGTGTAGTACACGAGATCGAGATCACTCCTGTCGATCTGTACACGCGAACGGGAGGGTGTCATGCCAATCACGCTCACGCAGCAGACCGCTCTGATCACAGGGGCATCACGCGGTATTGGCCGCGGAATCGCGCTGAAGCTCGCTGAGCAGGGGGTGAAAAGAAT
>Ga0307477_10001184_pt1 | contig 22956 bp, 18 predicted proteins | sample atmos_gasesECM2C_FD_203316 | JGI IMG/M metagenome (GOLD analysis project Ga0307477, IMG submission 203316) | Hardwood forest soil microbial communities from Morgan-Monroe State Forest, Indiana, United States - atmos_gasesECM2C_515 | ecosystem: Environmental > Terrestrial > Soil > Temperate...
TGGAGCTCGGGTGTACCTCAGTTCAGCTATTTGGAACGATTTCCTCTCCGCTCAGCTTTCTTCGGTCGCACGACCGAAGTCGGCCCACGGTGAGGCGTCGAAAAATCCTTGCTGCGCGAAGGGAACCGTTCAATCATGGCGTCCTCGCGTCGGCGAATGACCAGGAGTGTCAAGTCATCCTCCGGTGAGCACGCGTCAGCGAAGTCGAGTACCGCCCCAAGCGTAGAGAAGAGAACTTGGTTCGCGCTCGCGCCGGCGACCGCATTCACCGCCGCCGATAGTCGTCCCATCTCAAACTCCTCGTCTTCGGAATTCCGACACTCCGTCACGCCGTCGGAATAGGCGAGCAACAAGTCCCCGGGGTTCAGTCGTACGCTCCCAGAGTCGTACGCCGCCTTTTGCAGGGCACCCAGCATTGGTCCGCCTTTTTCCAGTCGTTCGACAGTCTTGTTGTATCTCAGCAGCAGCGGAGCAGGCAGGCCGGCGTTACAGTACACAAGTTCATTCTCTTTTGGATCGAGTCGGGCAAAGAACAGGGCCGCGATCGGCGGCTCGTCCTGATCCTGGCACAGTTCCGCGTTGACTTCGGCAACGGCAGCCGCTGGGTCCGAATGCCTTCGTGCAGACCGTCGGATCAAACCCATCAGATGGGCCTGCCAAATTCCCGCTGACAATCCTTTGCCGGCGATGTCGCCCACGACCAATCCAAGGGCGGAGTCCAATTCCATCACCTTGAAAAAGTCTCCCGAAAGGTGGCGCACGGGGAAAATTTCGCCAGCGATCTCAAACTCACCCCAGACGAGTTCACGCGGTGCGCAGAGCTTCCGTTGAATCTGGGCCGCCTCATAGATAGCCTGCTGCAGCTTTGCTTGCTCACGTCGCACTACATCCAGTTCCTGCTTCACCGACTGGATGCCCGCCGTAGGGATTTTGGAGGCCGCGGGCAAACCTTGAGTCGCGTTTCCTTTGGGTTTCGCCTCGCGCTCTGGGCGGTTCACGAGCGCGCTTTGCCTGATGTCCGGCATTCTTTCGGTCGAGGTCATCATGTTTATCTCATCCTACGAATTTGTAGCCCACACCGTGCACGGTCAGAAAAAAACGGGGCTGCTCCGGAACCGGTTCGAGTTTCTGACGAATCCTTACAATATGAGCATCCACAGTCCGAGTCGTTGGAAAATTTTCGTAACCCCAGACCTCGTCGAGCAATCGGTCGCGGCTCAAGGTCTCTCCGGAATGACATAGAAAATGCTTCAGCAGCTCAAATTCCTTGCTCGAAAACTCCACTGGCTTGCCACCGCGCAGCACCTGGTAGCTGCGCAAGTTCACGTCGACATCGCCGAAGGAATAGCGGTCCTGCTCTTTCGGGAGCGTCTTTGCCCGTCGCAGAACGGCCTTCACGCGAGCGAGCAGTTCTCGGATCGAGAAGGGCTTGGTGACGTAGTCATCGGCGCCGAGTTCAAGACCCACAACCTTATCCACTTCTTGGCCGCGCGCCGTAAGCATGATGATGGGAATCGATGGGCGCTTCGCCTTTAGCTGCTTGCACACATCCAGCCCGCTCATGCGTGGCATCATTACGTCGAGGACGATCAGGTCTGGGGAATCCTTCAGGGCCCGCTCGAGGCCTTCCACGCCGTCGAGTGCCGTTATCACTTGAAAGCCCTCATACTCGAAATTATCGCGGAGCCCCGCAACCATGTTCGGCTCATCCTCGACGATCAGAATTTTCGTTGTTCCCATGACCTCTCCCTTGGGCCCTCCCCGGAGCATGGCACCACCCCACACTCCGTGGCCCCTCACGCTGCTACCTCCACAGACCGCAAAGCAGGATCCAACGGCAACGCTATCGTGAATTTGCTGCCTTTCTCGGGCGTGCTTTCGACCAGCACGTCCCCGCCATGCGCCCGCGCGATGTGCCGCACGAGCGAGAGGCCCAATCCCGACCCCTTGATGTTGTGTACCAGCGGATCCCCGCAACGATAAAACTTCTCGAAGATTTTCTCCTGCTCGTTTGCTGGTAAGTCGGGTAACCGGACACGTGGAAATGTTGAATCTTCAAGGCTGTGGTGCGTACCCAAACCTCGTATGAGCAAGACCGGAGGCAGGCCCAAGAAAAGAGAGTATAACGTCAAAACGGCGGCGGCCACTGCCAAGAGTACCTTCCCAAGCGCGGCAACCAGGGTTCAACAATCGCACCCAAAAGCAGAACGGATGGGACGAATAGGAAGAACGGACCATAGTGGAGGCAGCCAACGATGCCGAACAAGCCCGTGGGGCCGATTGCGAGCCATCGTGTCTTGAGAGGGACTTTTTGCACCGACAGACCGCTTACCGACTGGTTTGTGGACATAAACACTCTGGATGACGGTCTTTGCGGCCTCAAGTAGAGGCGTAGGACGTAGGTGTACCGGTGACGTCCTAGGCCGTGTCTGTTTCCGCGATTCAGAAAATTCACTTTTTTGCTTGACAACCAACAGCTATCCCATAATATGGCACGCGTGCCGCAATATAAGACGACGAACTCTCCCTACAAAGTGCAGGTTCTCGACCGCGCTTTGGCGGCCCTGTCAATCTTGGCAAACCGCTCGAGCGAGACCAGTCTGGTGGAACTTTGCACTGAGCTGCGGCTGCACAAGAGCACAGTGCATCGGTTAATGATGGTGCTGGAACGGCACCGGCTGGTTGTAAAGAACGCGGAAACGGGGCGCTATCGATTAGGGCTTAAGCTTTTCGAATTAGGATCCAAAGCACTCGACGGGATCGATCTTCGCGGGCGGGCCCGGCCCTATCTCGACCGCTTGCAACAGCAGTTCGGCGAGACGGTATTCTTTTGCATTCTCGATGACGGTCAAGTTTTTTACGTGGAGAAGGTGGAGTCGCAACAGAGTGTGCGCACGGCATGCACGGTTGGCAGTCGAGCGCCAGCGTATTGCACTGCGGTCGGCAAGGCCATGCTGGCCGAGCTATCCGACACCGAAGTGAGTGCGGTCGTTCATCGCTGGGGGCTGAAGCCGATCACGAAGAATACAATTACGACTCCAGCGGCGTTGAAAACCGAGTTGAGAGCCGTAAGGTCGCGCGGCTACGCCATCGACGACGAGGAGAAGGAAGAAGGGCTTCGCTGCGTAAGCGCAGCGGTGCGTGGCCATTCGGGGAAGCTGTTCGCGGCCATGAGCATTTCGGGGCCGGCGTTCCGTATGACAAAAGAACGAATTCCCGAAGTCGGCCAGGCGGTGATGCGAGCCGCCAATGAGCTGTCCGCGGAGCTCGGATACGAAGGCGTATCGCTGGAAGTTTTGCGCAGAGCAGCGGGTTAGTTTTTCAAGGTAAGGGCGCCCGGCGAAAGCCGGGCTTTTTCAGGGTCAATCGGTTGTTGAGATGGAGTCTCATATTGTGGTACGCCACTTCCGGCGAGGTCGATGCGGCGCACCTGCAACGGTGAAGTAACGAAGACGCACAGGGGTGTGCTGTGCAGCGACAGGAGGAACGATGCGTGGAAAACTCGGAGTGCTAGTCGTTTTCTGCTTGGTAGGCGTGCTATTTCCCCGAGTCTCAAGCGCGCAACTCACTACGTCCGTAATCTACGGCCGAGTGACCGATGCGAATGGCGGCATTATCCCTGGTGCTCAAGTGGCTGTATTGAATACGGATACAAACCTCTCGCGAACGGCGCAAACCAACACCGATGGCGAGTACCGTATCGAACTCCTTCCCGTTGGCGACTACCGAGTCGAGATCGCGGCGCAGGCATTCAAGAGGTTCGTGCGCGCCGGCATCGTGCTGGAAGTAAATGTTCCTGCCCGTGTGGATGCTGTGCTGCAGTTGGGAGACGTCAGCCAGACCATCACAGTAGCGGAAAGCGTACCGCTCGTGGACACGACTAGCCCTGAGATCGGCCGCACCATCGAGAACGAAGAAGTTGTCAACCTGCCGCTCGTGAACCGGAATGCGTATGAGCTGCTGCAGCTTACACCAGGCGTTCAAAGCAGTAGCTTTAATCCTGGCCAGCCGAATCCGGTCATTACTTTGGGGTACCCGGAGCAGCGAACCTTTATCAATGGCGGTGTGGACGGCGGAGCCGGATCCGTCAGCTACTACCTCGACGGCGGAATCAACATGACAGGATTGCGGAACACGGGCAACATTCTCCCCAATCCTGATGCCATCCAGGAATATCGCGTCGAGACGAGCAACTACAACGCAGAGTACGGAAAGATGTCGAGCGGCATCATCACCGTCCTTACAAAATCCGGCACGAACGGCTATCACGGCAGCTCGTTCGATTACTGGCGGACCGATGCGCTGAACGCTGCTCCCTGGAACTCGACTGTGGGAACGCCTCCCCTGCGGCGGCAGCAATTCGGCGGGACACTCGGCGGCCCGATCAAGAAAGATAAGACCTTTTTTTTCGGCTCCTATCAGGGTCTACGCCAGCTCAGCAGTACGCTCTTCACCGGCGCGACCTTGCCAACCGCGGCAGAGGCGGGAGGAAATATGGCTGGCCTTCTTCCAGCAGGCAGTACGTTGCCAAGTCAATATAGCTGCGGATCGCCGGTGGTGATCTGCCCCTCGCTGCTGGATCCTGTCGCTCACAAGCTACTAACTTCAAGCGTTTTTCCTAACATTCCCACTGGTGTCACCAGCGGGTTCCAGGCAGTAGCCCCTAGTCCGTACAACACGGATGAGTTTCTCATTAAGGTGGATCAGGATTTGACGCGCAAACAACGCCTGAGCGGAAGTTACTTTTACACAAGCGGCAACAATACCGTCCCTCCACTGAACGCCGGCGGGCAGCCCAATGGCAACATTCCGTGGGATGTGCAGTTATTCTCGTGGCGGCAGCAAAATGTGAACCTCAGCGACACTTGGATGGCTAGCTCGTCTTTGGCCAACCAGCTATGGTTGGGCTATACGCGAAATATAGCCGGTCGAGTAAATCTACCTGGTGCGTCTCTCGGCGATTTGGGGTCGGAATTCTCCATTCAAGGGCCACATTCGCTTCCGCAGATCAGCGTCACCGGATTTTTCACCGCGGCGAGCGCCATCGCTGGTCCTGTAGCCGGATCGAACTTTTACACGGTGCGTGATGTGCTCAACTACACGCATGGGCGTCATTCGCTCGCCTTCGGAGCCGACGAAACGCTGGACAAGGACGTTCAGCAAACGCTCTTGAACAACTACGGCGTGTTTGGTTTCAATGGCACGAACATCAAAGACGTCAAGACAGGCAAAACCCTTGCGGTTCCAGCCCTCGCTAACTTCGTGATGGGCCTGCCAACTTCGATTTCGCAGGACTCCCCGGTGACCGGCTACACGAACAGCTGGAGCACGGGACTCTTTGCGCAAGATAATTTCCGAATCTTTCCGCGCCTCACTCTCAATCTTGGTGTGCGCTGGGATATTCAGACCCCGCCCACCGATCCCTTGAATCGAGGCACGAGCTTCCAAGTGGGAGAACAATCGACAGCGATTCCTGCCGCACCTCAGGGAGCGCTTTTCAATGGCGATCCGGGGGTCACGCGCGGCATCGTTCCTGTCCGGTGGCATCACGTATCACCCAGGCTCGGATTCGCGTGGGATCCATCCGGTAACGGCAAGACTTCGATTCGCGGAGGTGCCGGAGTTTTTTACGGTAGCGTTTCCGGCAATGAATGGAACACAGTCACTAATTTCGAACCTTCCGCCGTGCGCTTCACATTCACCAACGTCACCCAGCAAGTGACGGGTTCCGGCCTGACCGCCGTACCGCAGGGCGCCACGCTTTCCTGTCCGTACAATAAGCTGGTAGCGAAGAATGCTTCTGGCACACCGCTTGGTCCAACCGTAACTTGTGCCACCGGGAGTGGCAGCGGCATAAACGGCATCGATCCGTTTCCGTTCGTTCCACCGGAGTTCCTCACTCCCGGAGGGTCGTTTTTCGGTTTCGCGAAGAATTTCCAATGGCCATACAGTTATCAATTCAATTTCTCTATCCAGCGGCAAGTTACGTCGAACTTCAGCGTGTCCGCCGCCTACGTCGGCACTATGAGCCACAATTTGCCTTTCGCTCAGGATATCAACGCTCCTACGACAGGAACTCTCGCACCCGCATGTGCGACCAGTGCTGGCGCGAACATCGTGGACCGCCGGCCGATCGACAATGCGGGAGTCGGCACTTGCGCTGGTCCCGGAAGCCCTTTTGGCACAGTGCTGCTAGTGCAATCCAATCAGACCGCTTCCTACAACGGGCTGCAGACGACAGCACAATTGAGAATGACGCATGGCCTGATGCTGTACAGCTTCTACACCTTCAGCCACACGTTTGACAGCGTGCAACTCGACAACACCACCACCCAGGGCGGCGCAGAAGATATGACGAATCTGCGCCTGGAACGCGGCCCAGCAGACTTTGATCTTCGCCATCAGTTCGTAACGGCTTTGGTATGGAAATTGAACTACTATCACGGCGAGCACCTTTTGCCTCGCGGCGTAATCAATGGATGGACGATCTCTCCCATCATCAATATCCATAGCGGCTTTCCTTTTACCGTTCTCAACGGCAAGGATGCCAACCTGACTGGCAACAGTGCCGCCGAACGGGCCGAGCTGCTGGCTGGGCAGAATCCGGTGTTGAGCAATCGCACACCAGCGCAGTGGTTTAACATTGCCGCGTTCTCGCAAAATCCCGCAAACCTGCTTAGTGGCGTCGCTGTCGATGGAAACTCTGGGCGCAATATGCTGCGCGGCCCTACGTTCAAAGACGTCGACCTCGCCATCTCTCGCGATTTCGTTTTCAAGGAACGCTTGAACCTGCAGTTCCGCGCCGACGCCTATAACGTTTTCAACCTGGTGAGCCTGAATAATCCAGGGACCACCGTCGGTAGCTCTACATTCGGTGTAATCACCTCAGCGAGCGCCATGCGCCAGCTTCAGCTTGGCCTCAAGCTCTCGTTCTGAGCCCGAGCGTGGCCTGCACACGCGCATAGAGATCCGCGGTGTCACGAGGCGGCAGCGGAACGTGCCTTCTTCTGCTGAAGCGAAGGTTGAATTGAAACTCAAAGCAAGATTCTTCGCGGAGGATTTTCTTTATGAGCCAAGCGCAAGCAGCTATTGAAAAAATGGTCTTTCGCAAGACCAACGGTCAAACGGGACGCCACCTTGCCGTCACTCCGGAGAACAGCACAATGCGTCACCTCTCCTACGCCCGCATCATTCTGAATTCATCGAAGCCTTCGGTATCGTTTTCCAGTGGCGAGCGTGAAACTGGGCTGCTTTGTCTCTCTGGGAATGCCACCGTGAACGTGGGGGACAAGGAGTTCGATATTGGGAAATTCGATGCGATTTATATTCCACGCGACTCTTCCATCAAAATATCCACGCGTGATTCCGTGGATCTCGCTGAATTCTCTTCGGACGTCAAGGGCAGGTACCCTTTGAAGGTGGTGCGGTACGCTGACGTCCAGAAAGATCCTGGCCTAAAGTTTACGGCAGGTGGTCCCGGTTCATCGCGCGAATTGAACATGCTAATTGCCAAAAACGTGGAAGCCGGGCGGCTCGTGGCCGGCTTCACCTATTCCGATCCCGGGAACTGGACGAGCTGGCCGCCGCATGAGCACGCGAAAATGCTGGAAGAGATTTACGTGTACTTTGACATGCCCGACCCTGCCTACGGCATCCAACTCGTGTACAACGATACTGACTACCCGGAATTGATAACGGCCGTACGCGACGGGGATGCGGTGTTGATGCCAAGCGGCTACCATCCCAACGTTTCGGTCCCGGGACATCGCATAGCATTCTTGTGGGCCATGGCCGCCCATCGCGAAGTGGAAGACCGTCAATTCGGCGTCGTAAACATTCAGCCAGGGTTCGATCGCGGCAGCTCTGGGTTAGAGACTGGGCAAAAAAAATAGGGACAGCCTTGGAGCCAGCGCAAACAATCCAGAAACCTCGGCACGGGCCCACGTACCTAGAAGCCTTCCAGTTGCATGGCAAGAACGCCTTAGTTACGGGCTCGCACAAAGGCCTGGGTGCCGCTATCGCCGTTGCGTTGGCGCAAGCAGGAGCGAATGTCAGCTGCCATGGGCGTGATCCGAACGCAGGAAGCGCATGTGATGAAATCCGAGCGCTGGGACGAAAAACATTTTATTTCGCCGGCGATGTTGCGGCTCCTGATGTTTGTTCACAACTGATCGAGAAGACGGTCGCTGACTTCGGATCGATCGACATCCTGGTGAACAATGCAGGTATCATTCGACGCGCGCCCGCGGCAGAGTTCTCGGCTGAGTATTGGGACGAGGTGATTGCTGTCAACCTTACTGCCGTCTTTCGCTTAGCGCAGCTCGCCGGTCAGCAGATGCTGAAGCAGGGAAAGCCTGGAAAAATTCTAAACATCGCATCTTTGCTTTCATTTCAGGGCGGTATCTTTGTGCCCGCCTATGCCGCAGCCAAGGGCGGCGTCGCCCAGCTAACGAAAGCGCTAGCAAACGAATGGGCGGCCAAGCGAATCAACGTGAACGCAATTGCTCCTGGTTATATGGCGACGGGCAACACAGCCGCTCTCCGCAGCGACCCCGTTCGCAGCCGGCAGATTCTCGAACGCATTCCCGCCGGGCGCTGGGGCGCCCCCGAGGACATCGCCGGCGCCGCAGTATTTCTTTGCTCCGCGGCTAGCGACTATGTTCACGGCCATGTCCTGGTCGTTGATGGCGGGTGGCTGGCGCGGTGAAGCGGGTGCCTCGGAGGACGTAAATGGGCGGCGCACAACGGAAGACGATTGCTGATTCGGTCGTCGTGAAATATGACGACGCGCGAGAGTCAAAACCTGAGCCAGGCCTGACGCGCAAGGTGATGGCCTATAACGACAAGCTTTTCCTGGCCGAGCACCAGATGTCCAAAGGTTGGGTTGGCACTGTGCACAGCCATCCGCACGACCAAATCGTTTACATCGTTCGCGGACATCTGAAAGTCACCTGTCAGGGAAAAGCATTCGAGATGCGTCCCGGTGACAGTTTTGTGGTCCGGGGCGGCGTTGAACACGGCGCCGCTGCTTTAGAAGACTCGCTCGTCATAGACGTGTTCACGCCGTGCCGCGAGGACTATCTCGCGTGACCGCCCGAATGCTGCAAGCTAAGAAAACGACAATTGTTCGAATCATTGCGCTCAGCCTGGCTGCACTACTGTGCGTTCCCAGCTTGTGCATGGCGCAAACACGTCAGGAGTCTGCGTGGGTCAAAACCGCCGATCTGGATAAGGAAATTCGCGAATTTCTCGCCCGCGAAATCGCCGCTCACGTTACCGATATCAAGGCCCTAAATCCTCCACCGGATCGCGTTGTCGGCGCACTCACAACGGGGGAGTTTTCCTGGGGCACGTTCACGCGGACGCTCGCCGCGTATTCGGATTTTGCCGGCACGCGCACGGTAGCGGACCGCGATGTTGTTCCGATGATTGCGCAAATGGGAGTGATCGAGTTGCATCAAGGCGGCAAGAGTTGGGCGCAACTCTACGCCGCGTTGGCGCTGCAGCACTTTGGTTCGGACCTCAATCACAATGCCCTGTGGCAAAGCCTTTCGCCCGAGGAGAAGATCGCGTGGAAATCTCTTCTCGACCCCGGCCGCTTCTACGATGTAAAGACGCACAGAGTAATCAATCTTCCCGAAAATTATTTTGGAGTTGCCGCGCGCATCGCCGCCATCGATTTCCAGCTTGGCTTGATCACCGATCGGGCGTACGTGGATGATTTGCTTGATCGCGCAGCAAGGCAATTTACCAGCGGAGCCTTATTTGCGGACGACGCCCTTCCAACCGGGAGATACGATCGCTACTCCAACGAATACGCGCGCGCCATCTATGAGGCCGCTGGCCTAGTGGGCCGCGCGGACATCATGAAGGCCATCGCGCCTTCGCTCAAGGAACAGATGCACCTTTGGTGGGACCTCCTCACTTCGGACGGTTATGGTTACCCCTGGGGACGCAGCCTCGGTGCCATCAGTTATATGGATACAATGGAAATCGCTGCGTTCGTCGGGAAATACCACGAGTTTCGCCCAGCACCTCTGCAGCAACTAGCTTCCGCGTACTATGCCGCTTGGCGCTGGCTGCGCAAGGACGTTAAGGACGACAGCCATCTTCTCTCCGTCTTTGCGTTTGGCCGGGGAGATTATGCCTACATCACGAAGGAACGAGAGTGGCAGCAAACCACCACGTTTCTCGCAAAGGTCATTAGCGCACACAAAGAGTTCATGCACGCGCTTGCCCAGCAGAACGCTACAAGCTTTTCTCCGGACCTTGATCTCGCCAATGTTGCCCGCTTCGTCTATTTCCGCAACGATCCGGGACGAAAATTTGGCGTTTGGCTGGTTCGCCAGGGAGCGTTACACTTTGCCTTGCCGGTCGTAACCGGTCCGCGCGGCGCCACCTCCGATTACCAGCCTGTTCCGCACGGTCTGCTTGGCTTCGCAGTTCCTGTAGAGCAAACGTATCCTTGCCTCATCCCGTTCCTCGAACTGGAAGATGGAACGACCATTGCGGCCGCGGATGGCGCCGACGAGATTCATCCATCCGCGGACGGGAAGAGTGTCACAGCCTTATGGAGGCGCTGGGTTGTCGCCGGAGCAAAAGCGGGCGAAACGGTTGATCCAGGTTTAGTAACAGAAGTCACTTGGTCGCTCACGGACAACGGCCTTCGTCGGTCAGAGTCCATAACGTCATCCAAGCCAGTGACCGTCCGCCGTCTTTGGATGGCGATACCGACTCGGGCGGATCGCCTCAAAACTTCCATCGCAGGCGATGTCAGAAGCGATTCGCTGATCACAAAAGAAGGCACATTGGAGGTTCGCGTCCTTCATACCGATTGGCCCGTCAAAATCTCTGCGTTCGCAACGGGTGACGATCCGCTGGGTCGCTCGGATCGCGGCTCGATTCCCCTGCACCTTATTTTAGAAACATCGCAGAACCTATCCTTCGCACCAGCCGCCTCGCGGAAATGGGACATGGACTTCTCGATTCACGGCGACAAGCATCTTCAAGATTGAAGAGAACGTTCATCGCACCCGAAACACTTTCCACCTCTGTCAGAGCATCTATATGGTTTGTACTGGAGGCCACGGTAAACGGCTCAACTTACCTCTCAGGCCGCCGAGTTCTCGTAGTTCGCGTGCTACAATCCGCGGTTAACGAAGCGGCCTCGTAAACTCCTGATAATCGGATTACCGGACATGTGGAATCGTTGATCGGGCACTTGTAAGCGCGGTGGATTCAATGGGTCGACGCAACACTGGGTCGAAATTCCCTCGGAGGCGGCTCAATGGCCAAAAGTCGTTCGTGGGCGTTGATCAAACCGAAACACCGTGCTGACTAAGGTCTGATGGAATACAGCCGGATAGGTCGCTCGCTTGGGAAGCATTGTCGAATCAACAGACTGGATGGTGTTGCATCGACCGGTTGAACTGGCAGCGCTACCGGACAAGCGCCGATCTTCCAAATGTTCGTTAATCCCCGGGGCACTAGGAGGTTTAGTCCCAACAATCTCCTCAATCAAAGACCGGCCTCTAGGTTCTCACCTGGACACGCTGCGAAGCCTGTTCAACAATGCAATGAAGTGCGGGCGATCTCCATCACTCACCGCCGTTAATTTGAGGCCCAGTCCACACCCGGGCTCGACGTGCCGCACGACTGCGTCGGCTCTGATTGGTCCTTCCTGGACAAGAAAATCAACTTTGGCCGTCGAACCCACAGCCCTCGGCTTAGCTGTTTCGACAAACAGGCCCCCCAGGCTCACGTCTCGCACTCGTGCCGTCTCGTCATTTTCGTAACACCGCCAGTAAACCCAGACGCCCTCAGGTGTCTCGATGCGCGAGTTGAACCGCCTGGAAGGTGAAGCAGTTTGCCGCAACACGTGGCACCTCCGGTATCCTTCGCACCTTCTGTGTACGTTGGTTTCATGGACTCAAATCCCACGAGCGTCAACCGCTACGAGCCGCACGTTCAGGATTGTCAGACGGCAGGAATCACCGACTGTGCTGTCGCTTTCGATCGTCGAAGCGGCCTACCGCCTGAGTCTTCTGTGCTTCCCCTACGAAGTGTGCGCGAATCGAGGGTGCACTCATCGGGCCACGGAGCAAACTCTTGACGTGAATTCCCGCTTTTGTGGGAAAGCGTTTGATAGTGAAGGGTTTCGGTTGAAATCGAGCGGATGAAATCGAGAAGCGGCTGTGGGCAGCGAACGGGGAGTGTCTATCCGATCGGACTGGGAAGCTATCTAGAGAGATAGTGATTCGGGCGGACGAGGTGAGGTTGTTGACCCGCTTGTTATGCCAGACACCGCCAATACAACCGCGGAAGTCGCAGTGAAGGATTCCACACGGGCGGCACATTACGACTCAAAAGCGGCAGGCCTTCGCGGCTCAGGAATAAAAAAGAGTGCCGCACTCCAAAATGTTCCGTGGGTTTAGCTCTTATGGTCGTAACTCTTTGGTTTTCGGAAACAAAGAAGGGCTAGCGCAGGATTTGCGTTCCGGTAAATTGGCCAAGAGCAAAAAAATGTGGACTTATATTGTTGGGCCGATTGTTGCTCTCTTGCCGAAAGGTTGGCGGAGGGCACTGCCGTTTGCCCGGAACATTCACTGGGCGCACGCAGCGACGCTCAGCGGATTTGCAGAGCTGGTGGTGGCATTAGCTGGGCTCATGAAGTGGTATTCGGTTTCGATGACGACATGGGTGAACCGCGGGCTGGAAGTCGCGCTGGATGGCAAAGCGGGGCCAGGGATCACGGACGTGGCGATCGGAGGGATGGCGTGGTTCCTATGGGTGAATCACCCGCTGACCTGGATCCTGGGGTATTTCAGTGTGGAAGGCGCGGTGCGCATGTGCGGGGCGGCATTTTCGGAGAGTTTGCTGGGCACGCTTCCGCTGTTCGTCGTGGATAAGGCAGTCCGGGTCTTTTTCGGCGGATCGAAGACGGTGCGAGATGCACCGGGTATGGCGTCGTCGTTCATCGGCGCGGTCAGCGACAAGATACAGGAATCGAGGGTGCCGGCCAGCGCGGACGAGATCTCTGCTCGGAAAGAGGGGGCCGACGAGATTCTGGAGATTCGAGCGAGCCGGAAAAAGGCGGACTGGGATCCGCCGCGAGTTGTGCGGTTTGAAGAGAACTATTACCGGCTAGAAGAGTGCGGTAGATGCGCAGGGTCGCGGCCGTTCCGCTACAGCTTGCGCCGATTGTCAGCGGGTGTTCCAGGGCGCAATGTGCTTTTGTATGAGCGTGAAGATGCGCTGGTAACCAGGCGGCGTTAGGAACTCACCTGTCGATGGCGGCTGTTCGGGGCCGAGGGATCAATTCGGATTGGCCGCTGCTCTGCTGGAGGGACTTCAAACGCTGCTCCACCTGGTCGGATTGATCGGGACAGTCGCCTAAATCACATTGGTGATCAACCAAACTGGAATCCTATCGGACAAGGATTTGCTGGAGGGGCGGGGTCAACGTATCGAGTTAACCCAATGATGGCCCAGGCGCCGGGGCAGAGGAGACCAAATTCAGCTATCCCAGGAGCCTCGCGGAGAAAGGAACGCGCCACTTCCGAGCACCACCTTTCTTGTTCCAAGTGCGCCGCAAAGCCAGTCTTTATCCAATCCACTGTCAAGCCGCCGAATGCCCTGCATTGCTCTCAGCGTGATTCCGGCGCTGTCATTTGGCTGGAGGCAGGAGCAAAATCAGCCCAGTCCAGGCGTAATTCGATCCAATACGGAGCTTGCGGTGGTGGCGGAAACGGTGTCGCGCTTTCTTCCCTGAAGGTATACAACTTTTTACCTAAACAGTTGACCACCGGTCCCATCGACTCAATTTGAATCGCATCCACTGTACCCTTCGCACCCAAATTGGTTAATGTCTTAAACTTGCCCCCCCATTCGGTCACGCTATCCCCGTCCGAACGTACGCATTGCTGCAGCAGTTCCCGATACGTTTTTTCGAAAACAGCCTTGTAACGAGCACCTTCCGGCGTTTGCTCATTCGCCGCCGCTGTCGCCTCTATCACACGAACTTGTGCTGCCATCGGAGCAACAGCAGACACCCATTGCTTGATTTTTTCAAAGTCTTCTCGACGCTCCCAAGTCTCCGCGTCCCACTGGTCCCCAATACGAGTCAAAATCTTGTCCGCATAAATCGGGTCACGCTCGCCGAAATAGGATGCAAGATAAGCTATGCGATTCAAGTTCTGCATCGACACCCCATAGTGCTTCTCCGAGGCTTCGAAACCTCGTTTAATTCTGTCCCATGACAGTTCTGGGTTGTTGTCACAGCCGCAAATCACATAGTCAGCGGCTGCAACCTGAAAATACAAGATGTCTCCTTTATCTCCACCAATACGGTCGGCTATCTCTTGGACAAACTTTTCAGTATCGCCTGCTTCCCCGCTCCATTTGGGCAGCAAATAATAGGCAAGGTCACGGGCATAAGTGTAGTATTCCGGCTCGAACTTATTTGCCTCTTCGAATAGAGCGCGTGCTTCAGTCACGGACCAGCCCTGATTTACAGATACCATTTGCATAGCAACGTACCATTCAGGGCATTTGCTGGGGAGCCTGTGGGCTTCTTTGAGAATTCGCCTGGCTTCGGCTGTGCGTTCTTGAAATAGCTTCCACCCGCTTTCGCTCACCGTATTGGCGTAACCAGTGCCTCGTGCATCTTGGGCATAGTTGAGGTAAGCCAACGCCAGCGTAACGCGCGCTGTGATGGATTCCGGACGTGCCTTTTCCCATCGATGGAGCAGCTGAAGAAGACGGGTCCAGTCTTCCTGTGTGGCATGCAGCGGATATGGAGTTGGCTGACGCAATCCTTGATATAGCAGATGAATTGTCCATAGTCCGCCGGAGAGTCTCTCCTTGCCAGAGCGTGCGTGGTCAGCGAGACAATCGAGCTCCACAAATTTCTCTTCCTTAAGGATGCGTGCGGCTGTATCCGTGAAGTTGTATAACGCATGGATATCAACACTGAGATCACCATTCAGCCCGGCGGCATCCCTCTCACTGATATTGCAATGAATGGAATTCGCATTCCGTTCAGCGGCGCTACTCAGCCCGCTCCACGCAAGCGCCGACAACATCAGAATGTTGATCCTAATGACAGTGCGAATCACGGCTCTCCTCCGTCACGAATGAATGCCTACAACCGCGCGCATACAGTGGTCTAAAATTGTTTTAGGGATCGATCCTGATCCTGCTTTGATCGTAGCTTGCACTGCGAATCCCCGAGGGGGTCAAAGCGAGTTACGACACCAAGCGGTTACCTGCTCGCAAGGACGGGGAGGCAATTATTTTACAGCAAGGATATTCCCAAGCGCCTGATTAATGCGGTGGTTTCAATAGGTCGACGCAACACTCAAGTCGAACCCGACTTACATTGAAAACAAAGGCCGAATCACTCGCTAGGCTAGATCAACAAGAATACTACCCTGGCGGCTGGGTTTTGAACGAGGGCAGCCAAACAGATCATTTCTCCCGGGAGGCATTGTCGAATCAAGGTATTAGATGGTGTTGCATCGACCGTCTGAACTGGCAGCGCGCTAACCGGACAAGTTGGATTCGGTGGCCAAGCTTGCAGGCAGATGTCCGATTGTCTCTCTTTACCAGGAGTTTGACCGCATAGGATTTCAGCTGGGTGTTGCGAATCTCAGGTAACGCGATGTCCGGATTGGAGTGCCATGAAAGGTCCGAGTATTTCCTTCTAGGCGCCTAGACCCGCTGACCAGGCACCAAATAGCGATCCATCCATTCCAGAATCAGTGTGCGCATCTGGGGCAGCTCCACATGCGCGCAATCAAACAACTCGACGTGGCAGTCCGACTCCTTGCCATACTTGCGATAAAGCGGCATCAGGTAATCGCGAACCTTCTGCACGCCTGCTGGCGGGGTCAGATTATCCTTTCGTCCATTTACGCTCAGATGAGGACGCGGTACGATCAACTCATTAATCTGCGCCGTCTGAAAGCTCTTGAGCAGCGATGGCACGTAGTAGTAGATCCCGTGTTCCTGCAGACCCTGTGCTTTGATCAGCTCGTCGAAGTCGGTGAGGCAGCAAACGTCCATGCACAGCGCAACCCGCGGATCGAGCGCCGCGAGCCACCACGCTTTCGTCGAGCCCATAGACATGCCCAGCGCGCCCAGCCGCTGCGTATCGACTTCCGGGCGGCCCGCCAGGTAGTCCATGGCGCGGAATTCATCGAACATCATCATGCCGTACAGGACCATCCCTCTCCAAAGCATGAGCTTGAAGGCGTTCTCTTCGCCCTGTCGTCCGTTGGCCTCGTGTTTGCGCTCGCCAAAGCACCAGCTATCGATCGCTAGCGTGACCAGGCCTTTCTGGACGCAGGCGGGAGCGTATGCAGGCTGAGCCTCGACACCGCGCAGAAGCTGCTCCTTGCCCAGGTCGTACATCCCACCGTGCCAATGGATGTATAGCAGACCGGGCGCCGGTGTTTGGCGCTTGCGCGGAATGAGCAGCAGAGCAGGCACCGGCTCCAGGCCATTCAGATCAAGCACCAGCCTTTCGAGCGTGTAGTCTTCGTGTTCTTCCTTACTCACCAGCTTCGCCGGTCCCGGACGATGCTGCGACGGCAGGTCGCCCAGCAAACGCCACAGCGCTTTGCGCCGTTTCTCCTGGTATGACGCAAACGATGCGCCTACTTGTTGCTCCGCCGCCTCGCTATCAGCAACAGGGCCCACAAAAGGAGCAGCGGTCGAGACTGGGAGTGCTCCTGCCGCAACAAGTGTCGCAGAATTTTGCAAGAACTCCCGTCTAGTTGAACGCGCTATCGGTGGCTTCATTCATTCCTCCCGCTGTGCTTCACTCAGTGCCAAAGAAGCCGTATCTTAACTTTAGCTTGTCAGATGCTCTGAAGTTATCGCCAACAGGCATCGAGCAAACAGCCTAGTGCCCGATTGACGTGCCAACCAGTTAGGTGCCTCCCCCAACGTAAGTGACTACGTGCGCGGCTTAGACCTCTTCTAGTTAGGCTTCGGTCATCCCGAAATAGTGGCCTAGTTCCTGGAGTACCGTCAGGCGGATTTCCTTTCGGATTTCCTCTTCGTTAGAGCAGACGGCCTCGATGTTCCTCTGACGAGCACGATGCGGTCAGGACCCGCAGGTAGGTCAAACCTGGTTTTCTTGGTTGTTGGCACACCTTCAAAGACACCGGGCACTAAATTCTCAGCATCGTCGGAACTCCTGCAAGTCGCGATAGAACCCCTCTGCTTCCCCCTCACTGTGATTCAATGATTCCGAGTGAAAACTCCAGCGGTGGGAAGCAACGGCTGGGGCACATCAGCAAGCAAGGCAACTCCCTACTGCGTTTCTTGCTGGTGGAGGCCGCGCAGGCAGCGGCACGCGTAAACCCGGAATGGAGCCGGTCGCTTCGTTCATCTAGCGATGCGTCGCCACAGAAGTCCTACTTCAAAGTCAGGTCGCCAGCGCCGACGTGCGCCACTAGTTTGTATTTGCCACTGCCGGACTTCTCGACTTGTCGGTACTTATCCGCGCCACACGGGGGTGGATTATTTCCGAATCGCCAACCGCATATTCGCTGCCCAAGCTGCCGAAAAGAAAATTGGGCTGGTAAGGACGGTGGGGATCGAAATTGAGTCATCTTACTTCCAAGTCTAAGTAGAAGGCGCTACCATCAAGTTGGCGGAATTTTGGGGAAATGTTTGGGCACGATGCCAGCGCCTTCTTTTACCGCGATAATTTTGTCGATCGGCACGCTCGTGAGCCGGTCGATTTGGCCGCTGGGCCAAGTAATTTCCAGCGAATCGATTTTCGTGCGGCTGCCGAGACCGAAATGGATGCGCGGATCGCTGGCGGACATGTAACTCATGCCCCCTTTGGCTTGCTCGACGTGAGAGACGCCTTCGGCGGTCAGCTTGAGTGAAGCGCCGATTCCGTCGCGATTGGACTTGCTGCCGATGAGAAAAATCTCGATCCAGTGATTAGCGTTGCCGCCGTCGTTGCGGAGAAGGGAAGGATAGTCGCCGCGGTTGTTGGTCACGATATCGATGTCGCCATCGTTGTCGTAATCGGCGGTGGCGAGGCCGCGCCCTGCGATGGGGCGCATGAAGTCGGGGCCGAGTGAGTCAGACACCTTCTCAAAAATGCCTTTGCCCAAATTGCGAAACATCAACAAAGGCTCCTTGTAGGAAACTTCCTGGTGATAGAGCTGGACGTTGTCGAGCATTGCGCCGTTTAGCTGCAAAATATCGGGCCAGCCGTCGTTGTCATAATCCATAAATTTCGCGGCCACGCCGCTGAGGAGGATCGCCTTATTGCCGATGCCAGAGTGAAACGTGTCGTCAGTGAAAGTGCCGTCGTGATTGTTGAGGTAAAGGCGATTCAGCTCGAAATCGAGATGCGTGATGTAAATGTCCTGGAACCCGGCGCCGGTTACGTCGGCGGCATCGATGCCCATGCCGGCTTCGTAACGGCCGTCTTCGCTAGCGGCGATGCCGGAGACGAAAGAGACGTCTTGAAACGTGCCGTCGTGCTTGTTGAGAAAGAGAAAATTGGGCCAGGAGTCGTTGGCGATAGCGATGTCGGGCCAGCCATCATTGTTGAAGTCGGCGAGGACCACGCCCATGCCTTTGGATTCGGGCTTGCCCACGCCTGAGGCATCACTCACGTCGGTGAAGGTGCCGTCGTGATTGTTGTGGTACAGCTTGGTTTTTTGCCCTTTGTAGTTGCCGGGATGACAGTAGGAGCGGTAGCCGGGGCGATGCTCACCGCACCAAATATTATTTTTGGGTGACCAGTCGATGTAGTTGGTGACGACGAGGTCGAGGTACCCGTCTTTGTCGTAATCGAACCAGCCGGCGCTGGTGGACCAGTTGCCTTCGTCGGCCACACCGGCTTGGGCGGTGACGTCGGTGAAGGTGCCGTCGCCATGGTTGTGATACAGGATGGCGCGGCCGTACCCGGTGACATACAAGTCAGGGTAGCCGTCGTTGTCGTAATCGCCGACGGCGACGCCTTGGCCGTAATGACCTTCGCCGGCGACACCAGCTTTCTCGGTAACATCGGTGAACGTGCCATCGCCGTTGTTGTGGTAAAGCGCGCAGCGAAGGGGATGCGGCGGTTTGTAAATGTCGGTCGCGGCGGACTGCACGAAGAAGAGATCCATGAGGCCGTCTTGGTCGTAGTCGAGCCAGGCGACGCCGGTGCCCATGGTTTCGAGGTAATACTTTTCGTGCGTGGCGGTGGCGTCTTGGAGGAAGGTGATGCCGGCTTGTTTGCGCACCTCGGCGAAGCTGACAGGGATGCGCGCATCTTGGGATTTAGGAGCTCGCGGAACGCCCACTGTCACCTGAATCGCGAATCCGATCACTGTCAAGACTATTTTGAGTCCCCCTCGCGACATGAAACTCACCGTTTCGTTTCGTTGTTTTTCGTAGTCCGTGGATACTGGAATCCTGCAAATCATAGAACCGAATTGCACTGCGCACGAACCGAACCGCATTCCTTTTAGAGTGTTCGTTTCGCCAGCCGAAGATGTTCATCATCGAACAAACCGGTCAAGTCCAATCGGTCACTTAGCTGTCCACGTAGCCGATCGACAGAGCCAAGTTGGCGGTCATCTGCCGCTGGATTTCGACATTCCACGGTTGTGATCGTGGATCCCGTCGTGGATTTCGTGTTTCCCTTGGAAAGCGGCCAAAAATGATTGCGTCAGTCGCTTAGCACAGAAGCCAGTCCTCCTGTCAGGAGCGGTATCGCTCCGAGAAGCGCGGCACGACTTCCCAGTTGGGCCGGCTTGATCCTTACCTTGCCCCAAGGTGTCCAAGCGTACTCGATTACGTATTTCTGAATGTAAGGCACAATCACATCGGCGCTCGCCAGGACCGCTCCGCCGAAAACAACAACATCCGGATCGAACGAATGAATAAGCCCGGTCGTGAGCGTCGCCCAAACGCGAAGGCAGCGCTCCTGAATGGCACACGCGACGCCGTCTCCCTGGGTCGCATGTTCGAACAGGGAGCGGAAGCTCACGGAGGGTTCGCGTGAGAGCGCGCTTTTGGCAAATCCCGGCCAGGCCTTCGCAACAAGCGGCAGTGACCAGCCCCCCGCTTCTGCTTCCGCGCAGCCGATGGCTCCACAGGTGCAACGACGACCGTTGAAGTCGACGGGAATGTGTCCGCAGAGGTTGCCGCCAAGGATGTGCTTGCTGCGCAGAACCTTGCCATTCATCAACACGGCACCGCCAATGCCGGTGCCCAGAGTCACCATTACGACATCCGTCTCGCCCTGTGCCGCGCCTGCGTAGCACTCACCCAGTAAGGCCATGCGTGCGTCGTTTTCGATCATGAAGGGGAGGCCCATGTCGCGCTGGCACCAGGCAGGAAGGTCGATGCGGGTGGCATCGTCATATTTTTGATTGGTCGACACTACGCGGCCCGTTGCGGGATCTGAGAGGCCGCAGAAACACAGCACAAATGCGCTGGCCTGCGAACGATCCACTGCAGCCTGCGACATCACCCGGTATGTGGCCTCCACAAGAAGTGGAAGCACGGCAGCGAGCCTATCGACCCGCTCCAACCCGATCACCTCGGTCGCGAGGATGTTCCGGTCTTCAACCAGAGCAACGGTAGCGTGTGTACCGCCGAGATCTACCGCGATCGCCTTCATCATTGCTCCCTACAGGTGACGCCCGGCGTAGGACAGCACGATCACCGCCGCTGTCAGCACTCCTACTCCCGCGAACTGCAAGCCAACAGCAGATTTCATTGCGTTATTCCACTCGCCCGCCAAAATTCCGATCGCGCTGGAAACGATCACAATCAGGGACATGAAGAATGGCCAACCGTAGACCGGGCCGAGCACACCGAGTTTTAATGTGGCGACGCCGTACATCAGCGTGCTGGCAAACCAGAAAGTCGCCATTACACTTGCGAAAAGCCAGTAACGCCCCGTTCCGTTCACCCTAAAATTGGCCGATGTACGTTTGGAGCGCATGAGATATGCGCAATAAAGCAAATTCGGAACGGCACCGGCAGTCATGAGCGGCAACCAGACAGCGTTCATCCTCCACGCTGGGTTCGCCCCGTGTACAGCTGCAGCCTCGACCACGGGACCTCCAAAAGCCACCCCGAGATTCATCGCTGCCGCGCCGATGCCGCTCATAACGGCCATCAAAATTCCGCTGGCGGGAGAACGATTCATCTGCGCTTGCTTAGCTGTTTGCTCGCGAAGCATGCCCCCGCGAGCACAGATGCCGACTCCGATCACGACCAGTAGAATGCCTCCCATGAGGCCGAGACCCGCAGGCGTCAGCATCTTGTCGGCGTGCAGCCGGAGGAATGGAATGAGACCACCAATGGCGGCCGAGAGGCCGAGAACAATGGCAAACGCAAGTGCGATGCCGATACAATCAACGGCCAGTCCAAACAGGACTTGCGCGATTCCCCAGCCCAGTCCGCAAGCCGCAACCAGCACGACCGAGCGCGTGCCTGCTTGCGCATAAACGTGAGATAGCTGGGGAACAGTGATCACGGCCGTGATGAGCGGCATCAGCAGCAGTGCCAACGCGCTCCAAACCGCCCATGTGTTCTCCCATGCCCAACGGCTGGTGAATTTCATTGGCAGTGCGAAAGAGGCGTTCATGACGCCTGCCACGACAAGGAGGAGGAAGCCAGTGCCTGCACTCTCCATGCTCAATAAGTCTCCCGTTTCGTTTTTCCGCTCACAGGGCCACGACCGGTTCTGCTTAGGGCGCAGGACGCAAAGTTAAATGAACTCCACGGCCGCCCATATCGGTGGCATGTGTATTCCGCGCGGCAACCAGCAGGGGCCACTCGCTCGTCTCCACCGTGAGATTTGGAATACTCCGACCGCGACAGGGCACTTTCTGAAAGTCTTGCGGAGTGTGGGAAAGTTTGACCACGCCGAAGGCAGACCGAGAGTGTTGGTTTTGGGAAACGGCCCGAAATCGAAACAATTGGAATTTGCGTATGAATGACAAGAATGCTCCTTCGGTTCGAATGTATCGCTCACATCGGACGGTAGGGCTGTTCAGGGCTCAAAGCTCTCCCAGGTACGGGCCACCGTCGCCGGATCTGAAATCCACTGAACAACCTCCGGATTTCTCGAGAACTGCTCGTAAATGGGCATTTCCCGCCATACGCTCAGTTCCGGATGCTCACGAGCTTGCTTTTTGACGATACAACATACCTTGTAAGCAGAATTGCGCTCCCACTTGACGCGCTGCCTTTCATCCGACAGAGGAAACCAGGCAAGGCCGCCGTGCGCTCGGATGGCGCGGTAGTCAAAACCATAGTCGCGCACACACCATGCCCCGAAGACCATCACCGCACTCGGATCAACGTTGATCACACAGTGCGCCCACCCCGGGGGAATCACAACCTTGTCTGCGGGTTCGGCCTCCACAGCAAAACAACGTCCGGGGTCATCCTCGGCCGTTTCCTGCATGTAAACAACTGCTCTCCCCTGCCAAATCTCAATCAGTTCTGGCGTCGAGCTGCGACAATGGCGTGAAATCGCGTGCACATGCCCCTGGGAATGCACGAACTCATTCCCCAGCTTTCCACTTGCGAAAGCAACTACGCCGAACAGCAACCTTCGCCTCCGCAGTTCATCGCGATGTGAAATTCTGCCTACATCCATCGCGATTGCATAAACGGGGTCGGGGCCACAGCAGTGCGGGTCGAGGAGGCTGGAACGGATGTCATCAATCCGCCGAAATTCGCACTGCGGGCCGAATACACCGGATCCGTAATCGAAACTAAGCGATGCAGGATTCAACCGAACGTCAATCATTGGATCAAAGCTCATGGAGTCGCCTTCGTCACGCGACCATTACAAGAGCGCAACTCGCTACTTCGAACAAATGCCTTGATGGTTCCACACCGTTGGCCTAACGAGTCTCCACTGGGCCGGATTGTATATTTCCCGACTGAGGCAGGCACAATGAACGTCTC
>Ga0307477_10001187_pt1 | contig 22917 bp, 19 predicted proteins | sample atmos_gasesECM2C_FD_203316 | JGI IMG/M metagenome (GOLD analysis project Ga0307477, IMG submission 203316) | Hardwood forest soil microbial communities from Morgan-Monroe State Forest, Indiana, United States - atmos_gasesECM2C_515 | ecosystem: Environmental > Terrestrial > Soil > Temperate...
GACCCCCTCGGCCCGCAGCTGGGCGATACGGCGGTCGAGCACCGCCTTCTCCATCTTGAACTCGGGGATCCCGTACCGGAGCAACCCGCCGGGACGCTCGGCCCGCTCGAACACCACCACGGTGTGTCCGGCCCGGGCGAGCTGCTGGGCGCACGCCAGCCCGGCCGGCCCCGATCCCACGACCGCCACCGACTTGCCCGTGCGGACCTCGGCCACCTGGGGCTTCACCCATCCCTCGGCGAAGCCGTGCTCGGCGATCTCGTACTCGATGCGCTCGATGGTGACCGGATCGGCGTTGATGCCGAGCACGCACGACCCCTCGCACGGCGCGGGGCACAGCCGGCCCGTGAACTCGGGGAAGTTGTTGGTGGCGTGCAGCCGCTCGAGCGCGTCGTACCAGTCGCCGCGGTAGACGAGGTCGTTCCACTCGGGGATCAGGTTGCCGAGCGGGCACCCCTCGTGGCAGAAGGGGATGCCGCAGTCCATGCAGCGCGCTCCCTGGCGGCGCGCCTCGTCCTCGGGGAACGGCTCGTACACCTCGCGCCAGTCGCGCAGGCGCACCGGCACGGGACGGCGCGCCGGCAGCGTGCGGGGGAACTCGAGGAACCCGTTCGGCTTGCCCATCCCCGCGGTCCCGCTCAGCCGTGCGCCGCGGCCATGACGGCGTCCTCCACCGACGTGCCCTCCGCCTCGGCCCGGCGCGTCGCCTCGAGCACGCGGCGGTAGTCGGTGGGCATGACCTTGACGAAGTCGCCCGCCGCGCTGCCTGCCGCGCTGCCCGCCGCGCTGTCCCACGACTCGAGCAGACGCGCCGCGATGTCGGAGCCCGTCTCGTCGCGGTGGCGCGTCACCGTGTCGAGCAGCCACGCCAGGTCGTCCTCGCCGAGCGGCTCGAGGTCCACCATCTGGAGGTTGACGCGCTCGGCGAAGTCGCGTTCCGGGTCGTACACGTACGCCGTCCCGCCCGACATCCCGGCACCGAAATTGCGCCCCGTGGGCCCGAGCACGACCACCTTGCCGCCCGTCATGTACTCGCACCCGTGGTCGCCCACGCCCTCGACCACGGCCACGGCCCCCGAGTTGCGCACACAGAAGCGCTCCCCCACCTGGCCCCGGATGTAGCACTCACCCCCGGTGGCGCCGTACAGGATGACGTTGCCGGCGATGATGTGCTCCTCGGCCGCGAAGGGTGAGGTCTCGGGGGGCCGCACCACGACCCGGCCGCCCGACAGCCCCTTGGCGAGGTAGTCGTTGGCGTCGCCCACGAGCCGCATCGTCACGCCCCGGGGGACGAAGGCACCGAAGCTCTGCCCGGCCGAGCCGCGGAAGGTGAGGGTGATGGTGCCGTCGGGGAGGCCTGCGCCGCCCCGGGTGCGGGTGATCTCGTACCCGAGCAGCGTCCCCACCGTGCGGTCCACGTTGGTGATGGCGAGCTCGAGCTCGACCGGCGTGCCGTGGTCGATGGCGGGCCGGCACGCGTCGAGGAACTGCTGGTCGAGGGCGCGCTCGAGTCCGTGGTCCTGCAGGCGCCGCCACCGCCGGTCGGTGGGCGGACCGGAGTCGGGCTCGGCCAGCACGACCGAGAGGTCGAGCCCCTCCGCCTTGTAGTGGTCGAGGGCGCGCACCGCGTCGAGCAGGTCGACCCGGCCCACCGCTTCGTCGATCGAGCGCAGCCCGAGCGCGGCCAGGTACTCGCGCACCTCCTCGGCGACGAACTCGAAGAAGTGCTCGACGAATTCGGGCTTGCCGGCGAAGCGCTTGCGCAGGGTGGGGTTCTGGGTGGCGATCCCGACCGGGCACGTGTCGAGATGGCAGACACGCATCATGATGCAGCCCGACACCACGAGCGGAGCCGTGGCGAAGCCGAATTCCTCCGCCCCGAGGAGCGCCGCGATCACCACGTCGCGGCCCGTCTTCAGCTGGCCGTCGACCTGGACCACGATCCGGTCCCGCAGGCCGTTCGCCACGAGTGTCTGCTGGGTCTCGGCCAGCCCCAGCTCCCACGGGATCCCGGCGTGCTTGATGGACGACAGCGGGCTGGCCCCGGTGCCCCCGTCGTGGCCCGAGATGAGCACCACGTCGGACTTCGCCTTGGCCACGCCGGCGGCGACGGTCCCCACGCCGACCTCGGCCACGAGCTTGACGTGCACGCGGGCGGCGGGGTTGGCCGACTTCAGGTCGTGAATGAGCTGGGCGATGTCCTCGATGGAGTAGATGTCGTGGTGCGGGGGCGGCGAGATGAGCCCCACTCCGGGGGTCGAGAAGCGCGTCTTGGCGATCCACGGGTAGACCTTCTTCCCCGGGAGCTGGCCGCCCTCGCCCGGCTTCGCCCCCTGGGCGATTTTGATCTGGAGGTCGTCCGCGTTGACGAGGTACTCGCTCGTCACCCCGAAGCGGGCCGACGCCACCTGCTTCACCGCGCTGCGGCGCAGGTCGCCGTTGTCGTCCGGCACGTAGCGCTCGGGGTCCTCGCCTCCCTCGCCCGTGTTGGACCTGCCGCCCAGGCGGTTCATGGCGATGGCGAGCGTCTCGTGCGCCTCGGCCGAGATGGAGCCGTACGACATCGCCCCGGTGGCGAAGCGCCGCACGATGTCGGCCACGGGCTCGACCTGGTCCACGTCGAGCGGCGGCAACACCCCCTCGCGCAGCTGGAACAGGCCCCGCAGCGTGGCGAGCTGGCGTGACTGGTCGTCCACCAGCTTGCTGTACTCCTTGAAGATGTCGTAGCGCTTGGCCCGGGTGGCGTGCTGGAGCTTGAACACGGTGCGGGGGTTGAAGAGGTGGATCTCACCTTCGCGCCGCCACTGGTACTCGCCCCCCACCTCGAGCTCGCGATGGGCGCGCTCGGTGGGGCGGTCGAGGTGCGCCAGGCGGTGGCGCCCGGCCACCTCGTGCGCCAGGGTGTCGAGGCCGACTCCCTCGATCCGGCTCACGGTGCCGGTGAAGTACTCGTCCACCACCTGGCGGCCGAGGCCCACCGCTTCGAAGATCTGCGCACCCGTGTACGACGCCACGGTCGACACGCCCATCTTCGACATGGTCTTCACCACGCCCTTGCACGCCGCCTTGATGTAGTTGGCGCGCGCCTGGCGGGGCGAGACCCCCTCCAGCATGCCCGCGGCGATCATGTCGTCGAGGGTCTCGAAGGCGAGGTACGGGTTCACCGCGGACGCGCCGTACCCGATGAGCAGTGCGATGTGGTGCACCTCGCGCGCGTCGCCCGTCTCGATCACCAGCCCCACCCGGGTGCGCGTCTTCTCTCGCACGAGGTGCTCGTGGATGGCCGCGGTGAGCAGGAGCGAGGGAATGGGCGCGAGGCGCGCGTTCGAGTTGCGGTCGGACAGGATGACGATGTTCGCCCCCAGCGCGATGGCGATGCTCACCCGCCGGCGCACGTCCTCGATGGCCCCGGCCAGCGCCGCACCGCCGCCGGCCGGGTCGAACAGGCCGTCGACGGCGAACGCCTCGAACCCGGGTGTCTCGCCGTGCTCGTTGACGTAGCGCAGCTTGGCCAGCGCGTCGTTGTCGATCACGGGGTACGGCAGGATGATCTGCCGGCACGACCCGGGCGCGGGCTCGAGCAGGTTGCCCTCGGGCCCGAGCTTCGACCGGCTGGCGGTGACGAGCTCCTCGCGGATGGCGTCGAGCGGCGGGTTGGTGACCTGCGCGAACAGCTGCGTGAAGTAGTCGAACAACAGCCGCGGGCGCTCGGACAGCGCGGCGATGGCCGCGTCGTGGCCCATCGAGCCCACCGGTTCGGCGCCGTCGGTCGCCATCGGGGCGAGGATGAGTCGGAGTTCCTCGTTGGTGTAGCCGAACAGTCGTTGATGGGTGACGACCGAGGCGTGCTGTGGGGTGAGCATCATCCTCGGGGGCAGGTCGTCCAGGGCGAGCTGGCCCTCGTCCAGCCACCGGCCGTAGGGGTGCTCCGCCGCGAGCTGCGCCTTGATCTCCCCGTCGTCGACGATCCGGCCCTGGGCCGTGTCCACCAGGAACATGCGCCCCGGCTGGAGGCGTCCCTTGCGCACCACCTTGGCCGGGTCGATGTCGAGCACCCCCACCTCCGACGCCAGCACCACCAGGCCGTCGTCGGTGACCCAGTAGCGCGCCGGGCGCAGGCCGTTTCGGTCGAGCACGCCGCCCGCCACGGTGCCGTCGGTGAACACCACCGCGGCGGGGCCGTCCCACGGCTCCATGAGCGACGCGTGGAACCGGTAGAAGGCGCGCCGCTCGGCGTCCATGGCGGTGTGGTTCTCCCACGCCTCGGGGATCATCATGAGCACGGCGTGCGGCAGGCTCCGCCCGCCCAGGTGCAACAGCTCGAGCACCTCGTCGAAGGTGGCCGAGTCGCTCCCGTCCGGATCGCACACCGGGAAGAGGCGCTCGAGGTCTCCCGGGACGAGATCGCTTTCGAGCAGCGCCTCGCGGGCCCGCATCCAGTTGCGGTTCCCCCGCAAGGTGTTGATCTCGCCGTTGTGGGCCAGGTACCGGTACGGGTGGGCGAGCGGCCACGACGGGAAGGTGTTGGTCGAGAACCGGCTGTGCACGAGCGCGAGCCCGCTGTCGAAGGTCTCCTCCGACAGGTCGGGGTAGAACTCCACCAGCTGGTGCCCGGTGAGCATTCCCTTGTAGACGAGGGTCCGGGCCGACAGCGACGACACGTACACCCCGTGGGTCTCGTGCTCCACCCGCTTGCGCAGACAGAACGCCATTCGGTCGAGGGCGAGCGCGTCGTCCGGCCGTGCTTCGAGTGTCTCCGGGGCGACCACGACCTGCTCGATGCGCGGCATGGCCCGCCGGGCCGACTCCCCCAGCCCGTCGGGCCGGGTCGGCACCGCCCGCCACCCGAGCACGCGCAGGTGCTCCGCCGCGGCGAGCTCCTCGACCCGCCGGCGGGCCTTGGCCGCGTCGTCCCCATCGGTCGGCAGGAAGACCACACCAGCCGCGTATCCCCCCGCGTCGGGGAGGTCGAAGCCGAGCGCGCCAGACAGGAAGCGGTGCGGCATCTGGACGAGGATCCCCGCTCCGTCCCCGGTCGCCACCTCGGCCCCGGTGGCGCCCCGGTGGGCCAGGTGCTCGAGCGCGGTCAGCGCCTGGCGCACGAGCGTGTGGCTGCGCCTGCCCTCCAGGTCGGCGACGAGCGCGATGCCGCAGGCGTCGTGCTCGAAGCGAGGGTCGTAGAGGGTCGTCACTCGGGTCACTCCGCGGTCGCTCGTAGGGAGATCCCGTTTCGAAAGAGATCCCCGTGGGGAGGTCGCTCCTGCTGGCGCCCGGGACGACAGTGGCCCTGCTGCAGCCCCCGTAGGATACCTCGTGTGTGCGGGGATCCCGGGCATGAGCGCCGGTGACCGCACCGGCCCGCCCCGTCCCTGACCCCGCCGCGACACGCTACGACGCGGTCGTCGTCGGCGGCGGTGTGATCGGCCTGTCGGCCGCGTGGTCGTGCGCGGCACGCGGCCTGTCGGTCGCCGTGGTGGACCCCCGTCCGGGCCACGGCGCGTCGTGGGCCGCGGCCGGAATGCTGGCGCCGGTGAGCGAGGTGCGCTACGGGGAGGAGGCCTTGCTCGAGCTCAACCTGGCCTCGGCGCGCCGGTGGCCGGCCTTCGCGGCCGAGCTGTCCGAAGCCGCCGGGCACGACATCGGCTACTGGCGGTGCGGGACCCTCATCGCCGCGGTCGACGACGACGACCGCGCCTGGTCGCGGGAGTTGTTCGAGTTCCAGTGCGAGCTCGGCCTCGACGTCACGTGGCTCACCGGGCGCGGCGCCCGGGACCTCGAGCCGGCGGTGGCACCCGGGGTGCGCGCCGGGATCTGGGTCGACGACGACCATCAGGTGCACAACCGCGTCCTTCTCGGCGCGCTCGAATACGCCGCGGTGCGTGCCGGGGTCACGATGGTGCGGCACGGCGCGACCCGGCTGGAGACCGCGGGCGGCGCGGTGCGCGGGGTCGGGCTCGACGACGGCTCGGTCGTGTCCGCCGGCGCGGTGGTCCTCGCCGCGGGGTGCTGGTCGGCGCAGCTCGCCGGGCTCCCCCCGGGGGCGGTCCCCGCCGTCCGACCGGTCAAGGGCCAGATCATGCGGCTCACTCCCACCGAGCAGGCCCCGCACCTCACCCGGACCGTTCGGGGCGTCGTACAGGGCGCCTCGGTGTACGTGGTGCCGCGCCACGACGGCAGTGTGGTGGTGGGCGCCACGGTGGAGGAACGGGGCTTCGACACCGACGTCACGGCGGGCGCCGTGTACGAGCTGCTACGCGACGCGCACCGGGTCGTGCCCGCTGTGACCGAGATGGTGGTGGACGAGACGGGCGCGGGCCTCCGCCCCGGCTCCCCCGACAACGCCCCGATCGTCGGGCCCTCCGCCGTCCCGGGCGCCGGCGGCCTCGTCCTCGCCACGGGCCACTACCGCAACGGGATCCTCCTCGCGCCCGTGACCGCCGCCGCGGTCGCCGCGTACGTGGCGGGCGACGTGCCGCCCCCGGAGATCGTCCCGTTCGGGCCGGACCGATTCGCGCCCGCGTCCGCGCCCGCCCCCGCCCCCGCCTGACCTCGACCCGGCGCGCACCCTGTCGTCTCACCGCGCGCCGCGTCACGTCGGTCCGGGGCGCGGCGGCATTCGCTCTCTGGCGCGGCGTCACGTCGGTCCCGGGCGCGGCGTCATTCGCTCTCTGGCGCGGCGTCACGTCGGTCCCGGGCCAGGTGCCATGCTGGGATCGTGAGCGCAGTGCCTTCCTCGCACGGCGGACTCGCCATCGTCGTGAACGGCGAGCGCCGCGCCGTCGTGGCCGGCAGCACGGTGGCCGACCTGGTCGAGGCGTGGTGCCCGTCGCCGGACGGCATCGCCGTGGCGCGCAACCGGGAAGTGGTGCCCAAGAGCGAATGGTCGACGACGCCGCTGGCCCCGAGCGACTCGGTCGAGATCGTCACCGCCGCCGCGGGGGGCTGATGAGCGCGACCAGGCCCCCCTTCGTCGTCGCGGGGCGCGAGCTCGAGTCCCGGCTGGTGCTCGGCACGGGCGGCCTCCCGAGCCTGGAGGTTCTCGACGCCGTGGTCGAGGCGTCCGGCTCGCGGCTCGCCACCGTGGCGGTGCGGCGGGTGGACCCCTCGGCGCGTGGCGGCCTTCTCGACGTCCTGGCGGCCCGCAACGTCGACGTGCTGCCCAACACGGCCGGGTGCTTCACGGCGAGCGAGGCGGTGCTCACCGCCAAGCTGGCGCGCGAGGCGTTCAACACCGACTGGGTCAAGCTCGAGGTCATCGGGGACGAGGACACGCTGCTTCCCGACGCGCTCGAGCTGCTGGACGCCGCTGAACAGCTGTGCGACCAGGGATTCGTGGTGCTGCCGTACACGAACGACGATCCCGTGCTGGCCCGGCGGCTCGAGCAGGCCGGGTGCGCCGCGGTCATGCCTCTCGGTTCGCCCATCGGCAGCGGGCTCGGGGTCCGCAATCCGCACAACATCGCCCTCATGGCCGAGCGGTGCTCGGTTCCGGTGGTCCTCGACGCGGGCATCGGCACGGCCTCGGACGCCGCGCTGGCGATGGAGCTCGGCTGTGCGGGGGTCATGGTGGCGAGCGCCATCACCCGGGCCCGGGAGCCGGCCCGCATGGCCGGCGCCTTCCGGGCCGCCGTGGAGGCGGGCTACCAGGCCCGGCTGGCGGGACGGATCCCCCGCCGTTATCTGGCTCGGGCGTCGAGCCCGGCCGAGGGTCGGCCCGATCTGTGACCACGCGGGGCCGGGGCCTACGCTCGCCGTCGTGGATCCGGTCGTGGTCCTCACCATCGCCGGCTCGGACTCGGGCGCCGGGGCCGGCCTCCAAGCCGATCTGAAGACGTTCGCGGCCCACGGCGTGTTCGGCACGTCGGTGGTCACCGCGCTCACCGCGCAGAACACCGCCGAGGTGCGCGGGGTGTCGGCCGTCGACCCCGCGTTCGTCGACCTCCAACTCGAAGCGGTCCTGTCGGACCTCCCGGTGGCGGCCGTGAAGACCGGCATGCTGGCGTCGTCGGCGACGGTCGCGGCCGTGGCGCGCTGGGCGCACGCGGGAGAGCTGCCCCTCCTCGTGGTCGACCCGGTGCTCGTCGCCTCGACCGGCCGCCCGCTCCTCGACGAGGGCGGGGTGCGGGCCTACGTCGAGCTCCTGCTCCCCCACGCGCTCGTCGTAACCCCCAACACGTCGGAGGCGGCGCTGCTCACGGGGTCCCCCGTCGACGACCTCGACGGCATGGTGAGCGCGGCGAGGCGGCTGGCCGAGCTCGGGCCGGACGTCGTCGTGGTCAAGGGCGGACATGTCGGCCGGGACGTCGCCCCCGACGTGGTCGTCGCCGACGGGAACCTCTTCGTGCTCGAGGAGTCGCGAGTGGCGACGCTCAACGACCACGGGACCGGGTGCACCCTGTCCGCCGCGACCGCCGCCCGCGTGGCCCAGGGCACGGATCCGGTCGAGGCGGTTCGACTGGCCAAGGTGTTCGTGACCGCCGCGCTGCGGGGCGCGGCTGCCTGGAGGCTGGGACGGGGACGCGGGCCCCTCGACCATTTCGGGTGGGGGACGACCACGTGAGGCCGCGTCGGGGCGACCCCGTCAGGGCCCATGGAGGCGCTCGGGGAGAGTTCGGGACCTTCTCTACGAGGGCCCGGGGGCGACGAGTCGAGCTCGCCGCCCCCGCACCCCCGCACGGGCCCGTGAAGTGGGCCCACGCCCCCCGGGACGCAGATCCGGTCCGACTCCCCCTGCGGGGATCCTCGCGGATCCCGTGGTGTCACTCTAAGTCCGGCCCAACGGTTCGTCAACGCGTTTCGTAAAAGGAATCTCACTCTGTGAAGTCATCGGGACCAGTCGTCGAGCCCAACGGGCACGGGCCCGCTCCGCCCTCCCCGGCCCTCCTACCAGCCTCTTCGGGCCGGTCAGGCCGGGGGCCCGGGCCGAGCACCCGGCCTGCGCTGATCGTCTTGGTGGTGGCGCTCGGGCTGTTCGTAGCGGGCGCCGTCGCCGGCGGGCTGGCGACCCAGAATGGGCCGAGCTCGGCCCCGCCATCGGTCAGAACCGCGCCTGGGGCCGTCCTCCAGGCGGCGCCGGCGCGCCATCCCCTGCGGGCCATCACGGCCGGGGGGCAGCCGCCCGACGACCTGATCGCCGCCCTGGCGGTCCCGAAGGGGTCGACCCCGGTGGCCGGCTCGGCCACCGACCGGGGGGTGGGGCTCTATGACCGCTCCCTCCGCTTCGAGGTGGCGGCCTCCCAGCAGGCGGTGATCTCGTTCTTCCGGGCTCAGCTGCCCTTCGAGCGCTGGCACGTGATCAGCCAAGGGCTGGTGGCCGGATCCGCCGACTACCGCGTCATCGCCCAGCACCCCGCGAGCGACGGCCACGAGTGGGAGATCGGCGCCACGGTGTCTCCCACGGTCTTCGCCGACACGACGTCCGGGGGTGCGCCCGGCGGCACGACACCGTTCACCGTGCGGTTGTTCGTCGTCTCCGACCAGGCCTGAGCCGTCCGGCGCGCCGCTCGCCGCGTCGGCCGGGATCAGCTGCGTCCGCCCGGTCAGCCCCTCCGCCGGTCAGACCGGTTCGGGATCGGCGCCTACCGCCGCGGGCACGCGCCGGCGGGGGACTCCGCCCTGGTCGGGCGACTCCCGTCCCTCCCCACCGTCGACGTCCCCACCGTCCGCTGGGTCGTCGAGCTCGACCCCTCCCCCGTCCGTGCGCGGCGCGAGGCGGGCGACCGCAGCGTCGCCGTGGGCCGACACCGGGTCGACCGCCTCCTCTCCCCGAAGCAGCCACGCCCAGACGAAGAAGTCCACCGGGTAGAGCAGGTATCCCACGCGCGTCGCGGGTGCGAGGAGGATGGCGACGGTCATCACCCACGCGACGAGACGCGACAGTGAGGCCGGCGTCCGCGGAGGACGGCGGACGAGCACGTAGCCGACGACGAGCAACCCCACGGCCGCGATCGCCACGGTGAAGACGCGGTGGATCCCGGGGAACAGCGACACGACCACGTGCCCGATGAGCGGGCTGCCGGCGGGTGAGCTCACGCCGGACAGTCCGAGCGGGAAACGCACGACGTTGTCGACGAAGGCGGAAAGGTTCGCAGCCGCGGTCGGGACCACCGCGGGAACCATGACCCCGGCGATCCCGGCCACCACGGCGAGCTTGGGCCGGCGGCCCTGCTGCCCGTTCCGGTCGCGCGCCGCCAGGAACGCCAGGATGGCGAGCGGCCAGGCGGTGATCTTCATCGACGCCGCCAGCCCGAGCGACACCCCGGCCATGAACGGTCTTCGTCGCTGCAACAGCACCAGGGCCAGAAGCATCAGCGCCGCCACGGGCAGGTCGTCGCCGCCGGTCGCGAGGGGCAGCGCCGCGGTGGGCAGGACGGTCATGCTCTGCAAGGCGAGCACGCGCGGTCCAGTGGGCCCGCGACACAGGGCGAGCGCGGCGACGACCACGATGATTGTGAACACGGAGAAGCCGACGCGCGCGTCGGTCAGGCGCGGCGACGCGTGGGTGCTGCTCGGTCCCCCGAACAGCCCCATGAGCGGCAGGTACGGGTTGTAGACGTCGTAGGCGGGCTGCCCGGGCGGGGGCTTCACATGGGCGTGCGGGTCGATGCGGCGGTACTGGTCGTGGCCCCGGAAGATGGCGTGACCGGCCTGCTCCACCACGGCGACTTCCGGCTGGACGTGTGCGGTCCCCCCGGTGTTGGTCCGCCACAGGACCTCGAGCGAAAGCGGGAGCAGCGTGGCGCCGAGCAGCACGACGAGGAAGATGACGGCGCGTGGCCCGGTCCAGTGCCACGCCGCCCCGGGAGCGCCGTCTTGAGCCGGCGACGTGGCGCCCGGTCTGCCCGGAATGGCGGCCCCCTGCTTCAGACGGCCTGCTCGCCGCGCCGCCAGCCACGACGCGATGGCGCCGAAGACGTACGGCCCGACGGCGAGCTGGCCCCACTGCTGGTACAACGCGATCGACGACGCTTGCGCGGTCGTGATGGCGAAGAGCGCCGACGCGGCATAGAGCACGGCGTCCCGCTCCTGGGGGCTCCACGACCCCAGCACCCGGGCCGTCCGCGCCAGGGGGCCGCTGGACATGCCAGCAATCGTATGCGGGCGGGGCTCAGGAAACGGGCTGGAAGCCGAGAACCTCGCCCACGAACGCCAACTCGAGACGTGCCGCGGTCTCGAGGGTGTCGGCCCGGCGGAACCCGTGGCCCTCGCCCGGGAACACCACGTGCTCGCACCGTACGCCGCGCCCCCGCAGCGCCTCCGCCAGGCGGGCGGCCTGATCCGGCGGGACCACCGGATCATCCTCCCCCTGGAGCAGGAGGACTGCGCCGTCGATCCGCTCGGGGTGGAGTGCCGGAGAGCGCTCCTCGTAGACCGCGGCGGCCTCGGGCCACCGGCCGACCAGACGGTCGAGATAGCGCGACTCGAACTTGTGGGTGTCAGTGGCGATCGCTCGCAGGTCGGTCACCGGGTAGGCCACCACTGCCGCTGCGAACGGACCTCCTCGCTCGAGGGCGCGCAATGCCGTGAGCCCCCCCGCGCTCGATCCCTTGACGACCATGCGCTCGCCGTCCACCCGTCCCGATTGCGCCAGGTGGAGGGCGGCGGCGGCGCAGTCCTCGGCGTCGGCCACGCCCCACAGCCCGTCGAGGAGGCGGCGATAGGCGCGGCCGTGCCCGGCCGAGCCGCGGTAGTCGACCACCGCCACAGCGACGCCCCGCGTGGTCCACAGCTGCACGGTGACGTCGAACGCCGCGTCGGCGCCGGCCGTGGGACCGCCGTGGCACACCACCACGAGCGGAGGTCGCTGCCCGGGCGGGCCTTCGACATCGCCGCCCCGGGGCCCGTAGAAGAGCAAATGGGCCCGGAGCCCTCCCGCCGTCGGGAACACCATGGCCTCGGGGACCGACACCGAGTCGTCGGGGAGGGCGCGAGGCGTGGGCCGGCGCACCACTGCCCGCCCCTGGCCCTCCGTCGCACCCGGGCGCGAGTGGCGGCCCAGCTCGACCAGCCCGATCTCGGGTGGGTCGCGCTCGGTCGACCCCGACACGATCACGGTGGTGTCATCCACGACCTGAAGGGCGGCGATGGCGGTGTACGGCTGGGGCACCACGTGGAGCCGTCCCGAGGCGGGATCGAGCACGCCGACGTGGTCCCGGCCGGCCCGGTGGAAACGGCACACGAGCGCCCCGTCGTCCAAGAAGCCGAGGGTGGCCTGGCCGAGCACCCAGTCGGGGGCGTGGAACTCGGCCTCCTCAGCACACATCCGCTCGGGCGGGTCGCCTGGCCGGACCCGGAAGGGCTGCCACCACCCGTAGCGGTCCGACACGAACCACAGCGCCCCGTCGGGTCCCCACGTCGGTTGCCCGACCGACTCGTCGCGCCCGCCCGCCACGACCAAGGCGTCGACGACCCCGCCGTCCCCGGACGCAAGTGCACGCGACGCGGAGCCGGGCGGGACCTGCAGTGTGCCCACCCACAGTTCGGCGCCGTCCCAGGGCATGTTCGGGTGGTCCCACGCCAGCCACGCCAGGGCCGAACCGGTCGGCTCCGGACGGGGCGCGGCGAAGAAGTCCCGCCCGCCGACGAGCGTGGTCGGGACACGCTCACCCGATGCATCGACCAGCGTCAGTTCGTCGATCACGTCGGACACCACGTGCCGTTCCCGGAGTGCGACCAGCCACCGGCCACCCGGCACGACACGTGCGTCGGCGTACCGGTGCGCCTCACCGGGCGGCGGCGCGGCGGTGAGCCGGGTCGCCGTCGCGCCGGGGACCAGCCGCCACAACGCTTGGTCGTCGAGTGCGGTGAAGAACAATGCGCCGTCCTCGACGCGAAACGCACCTCCCCCGTACTCGTGCACCCGGGACCGCACGCTCACGCCCGGGGGGGAGATCTCCTCCCCGCCTTCCCCCGGCTCTCGCTCGACGCGGCCCCGCCGCGGGGGTGCCATCCCCGCGCGCCACCCCGCGCGCATGACCACCTGGCGGCCCCCCTCGGCCGGACGGCTTTCGGACCACCAACACGTCTCGCCCACGACCTGGAGGCCCGACATCGACACGCGCCCCGCGGCCAGCTGGGCCGGGGAGAGCCGCGACGGCCAGGTGCCAAAAGGAGCGCGTCGCACGGGAGCCGTAGGCTACGGCACATGGCGACGGAACCGTCGGTGTCCCGTCCTGCGACCACTCAGGGCGGGACCGGCGGCGCGATTCGCGCCTTCGTCGTACGCCGTACCGACGACGGCATGTCCACTCGGGTGGAGGAGCTCGCTCCGGACGAGCTCCCGGAGGGCGACGTGGTCGTCGACGTGGCCTGGTCGTCGGTCAACTACAAGGACGCCATGGTCACGGTCCCGGGCAACCGCGTGGCCCGGGTCTCACCACTCGTCCCCGGGGTCGACCTCGCCGGAACGGTGGTGTCGAGCAACGCCCCGGACTTCGTTCCCGGCACCGCGGTCCTCGCTCACGGTGGTGAGCTTGGCGTGTCGCGCCACGGAGGCTTCGCCGTTCGGGCGACGGTCCCGGCCGAGTTGGTCGTCGCGCTCCCTCCGGGGCTGTCACCGCGCGACGCGATGACCATCGGAACGGCAGGGTTCACCGCCGCGATGTCGATCGACCAGCTCGAGGCGCGCGGCATGAGGCCCGGGGACGGTCCGGTGCTCGTCACCGGCGCGTCCGGCGGCGTGGGCTCCTTCGCGGTCGTGATGTTGGCCGCGCGCGGGTACGAGGTGGTGGCGAGCACCGGAAAGTCCGCTGAGCGCGACTGGCTCGAGGGCCTGGGCGCGACCCGGGTCGTAGGGCGAGACGACATCGACGGCGCAGGCGAACGCGTCCTCGGCCCCGAGCAATGGGCCGGCGCCGTCGACTGCGTGGGCGGGACGACTTTGGCCCGGGTCCTGCGCTCCCTTCGCTACGGCGCAGCTGTGGCCGCGAGCGGCCTCACCGGTGGCGTCGCACTCGAGACGACGGTGTACCCATTCATCACGCGTGAAGTGGCGTTGCTGGGCGTGGACTCGGTGCGCACACCGGCCGAGCGCCGCCGCGCGATCTGGACCCGTCTGGCCGGTGATCTCCGTCCTCCCCATCTGGGCGACATCGTCGCGGCCGAGGTGCCTCTCGAAGGCGTCGCCGACGCGCTGGCGGACATCCTGGCTGCCAAGGTGCGCGGGCGCGTCCTGGTTCGCCCCGGCGCGTAGGCGACCGGCTGCCGCGCTCGTCGGGGGCGCGGCCGTGCTCAGGATCCGGCGGAGCTCAGGGTGCAGGATCCTCACGGGTGGGGGGGTGCGGTCGTCTGGACCTCGGAGGAACCCGACCCGAACACCGGTGAGACGGTCAGGGTGCCGTGGTTGCAGACCGAGAGGGACGCCGACACCACCTCGTGGGTCGTCGCATTCGGGGGGGTCACCTCCAGTTGGGTGGCCATCTCGCACGACGTCTCGGAACCGGTCGGGACGTCGGAATATCCGAGGTTGAAATAGGCAGTGGCTCCCGGCGCCAGGTTCACGGGGACGGCGGAGAAGTTCGTGAAAGAGAGATTGCCAGCCCGCACGACCGTCGTCGGGAGCGGTGCACCCGAGGCGTTCAGGAGGAGAGCGCCGGGAAATCCGTTCATCGTGCAGGGTGTCGACGACGTGTTGCGGAGGCCGAAGCTCACTTCGAACGTGCCGGCCGCACCCTGGCTGCCGATCACGCTCATCGCCAACGCGCTCGCCCCACAGGACGTGGTCGTTGAGCCCGACGTGGTCGTCGACGACGAGGACGAGGACGAGCTCGACGTGGTGGGAGAACTCGTCGTGGGTGAGTGGGCGGGCGATGAGCATGCTCCGAGAACGAATGCGAGCGCCGCCGCCGGCAGCGCGCCTCGGTAGGCCCTCAACCTCATCATTCGACTCCTCCTCACGCTCGACGAGTCACGGTGTGGGCGGCCGCTCCGGGCACGCTCCGCCTCCGGCCGGGGTCGCAACCGGGACCGACGCCCCGGTCCTGCTCGGCCGCCCGCGCAGCCGACGGTGGTCAGGAGCTGAAGTCCTCGGGTCGGACGGTGTCGAGGAACTGGCGGAACTCCCCCACCAACTCGTCGGGGGTGGAGGACTCCCCGTCCTCGTCCTCGTCCTCCGACGGCAGGAGGATCCCCTCCGCGTCCATGAGGTCGTCGGCGACGAACAGTGGGCTGCCGGTGCGCACGGCCAACGCCACCGCGTCGGAGGGACGGCTCGACACATTGAGCGTGCCGTTTCCGCGCTTCAATTGCAGCTCGGCGAAGTAGGTGGCCGAACGAAGCTCGGTGATGACGACCCGTTCGAGGCTTGCGCCGAGTGCCTCGACCACGTCACGAAGCAGGTCGTGCGTCATGGGACGCGGCGTGGCGACTCCCTGGATGGCGAACGCGATCGCGGTGGCCTCAGGTGCTCCGATGAAGATCGGCAGCGTCCGTCCCAGGCCTTCGGCTTCCGTGAGCAGCAGCACCGGTGTGTTCGACTGCAGGTCGACCCGAACAGCGCTCAGCCGCACCTCCACCATGCCTGCAACTTACCGCCCGTAGAGGGATTGGACATGCGCGTCGGGGTCGGGTTCGAGGGCCCGCGGATCGCCCACTGCGACGAACGGCAGGTTCCTGTAGCGGCCGGCCACGTCGAGTCCATACCCGACGAGCAGGTCATCTGAGGCCTCGAACCCGACGAAGCGGAGGGCGACCGGCACGATCCTCCGAGCTCTGCGGTCGAACAACGTGCACACCTCGAGCGAGGCGGGGCCTCGCCGTCGCAGCTCCCCCAAGACGTAGGTGCAGGTAAGACCGGTGTCGACGATGTCCTCCACCAGGACCACGTCCCGGCCGTGGACGTCGTGGTCGAGGTCCTTGACGAGCCGCACCCGGCCCGTGCCGACCGCATACGCCGAGATGCCCAGGAAGTCGACCTCACAGGGAACGGTCACGCGACGGGCCAGGTCAGCCAGGAAGAAGATGCTCCCCTTGAGCACCGCCGCCAGCAGGACGCCACCGGGGTACGCCTCCGACAGTGCCCGACCGAGGCGGTCAGCCGCTTGGGCCAGGTCGTCCGGGCTGTGCAGGACCCGAGCGCCGCCCGGGCCCGTCACCCGCCGAGTTGTTCGCGCAACGTCGTGCGCAGAAGAGCCTCGCGAAGTTGCTGCCCCAACCGGGACAATTCCGCCGCGGCGGCGTAAGCGCGCTGACGCGACTCGGGATTGCGCTGCTTGAGCAGCGGGAGCACGACTTGTTCGATGAAGCCCGCCTCGCGTTCCGCCGCGTGTTTGTGCAACCGCAGGTGGCGCGCTTCGACGCCGTACGGTGCGAAACCGGCGGCGAGCCGGGCCACGACGAGCGCCTCCTCGTCGTAGTACTTCACTCCACCCACGACCCGTCCGGAAATCAAACCGAACGACTCGAGCTGACTCAATGCCGACGCCTCGAGACCCGTGGCGGCGGCCAGCTCCTCGGCCGTCATGGTGTCCGCGGACACGGCGTGCAGAGCCGCTTGTGTTCCACCTCCCGAAGGGTGCGTCGTGCCCGAGCGCGCCGTTGCCGCCAGATCGCCGGACGGGGGCCGGGTCGCGCCGGGACGGGAACCCGATCGGACGGCTCCCGGTGCGGAGGTCGGAGCTCTTCCGGCGCGCGACAGAGCAGCCGGCTCCGTTGCGACGCGCTCGTCCGGCGCGTCCGCACCGCCTGGGTCGTCCGATCCGACGCGGGCCGGCGCCTCGGCGCCCGTGACGCCTCGCGCCGCCGACTGTCCGACCAGGACCGGCTCCGAACGGCGGGTGCCTTCGCCCCCCGGCCCGGTCCCCTCGGGTCGGGTCTCGTGCCCGTTGCCCTCGCCTCGATCGGAGGGCTCCTGCTCGAGCCGGCCCTTGATCACCTTCAAGGGCAGGAAGTGCTCCCTTTGCTGGCGGAGCACCCAGCGCAGCCGCTCGACGTCGTGCTCGTAGAACTTGCGGTACCCCGACGGCGTGCGCTCCGGGTTCACGAGTCCCTGACTCTCCAGGAACCGGATCTTGGAGATGGTGACGTCGGGAAACTCCTGGCGCAGCAGCGAGAGCACGTCCCCGATGGACATGAAACTCCGGCCGGTCACCTCGTGGCCTTTGGTCGAGAAGCCGTCACTCGTCCGCCGCCGCCAGGTACACGAGTTTGAACTTTCCGATCTGGACCTCGTCCCCCGAGGAGAGCACCGCCTCCTCGATCCGTTCGCGGTTGACGTACGTGCCATTGAGCGATCCGACGTCGCGCACCGTGTACCCGCCGTGGCTCTTCACGAACTCTGCGTGGCGGCGGGACACGGTGATGTCGTCGAGGAAGATGTCGCTTTCCGGATGCCGTCCGGCGCGGGTGACATCGGCAACGAGGTCGAAGCGCGTCCCCGCGTTGGGACCTCGCTTGACCACGAGGAGACCTGCGCCGCTCGGACGATCCGGAAGGGTCACACTGAGCTCCTCGTCCCCGACTTCGCCCTGCGCGTCCACGGGATGCAGGGTCACCGTGGTGTCCGAGGAGGTGGGCGTGAGAGCGGCTCCGCACGACGAGCAGAAGTTGGCACCCGCCGGATTGCGATGTCCGCAGTTGTTGCAGAACACCCCGTCCACGCTAGTCCGTCCTCCGATCTGCCCCCGCCGGCCGGTTATTCCGAGATCAGCTGCGCATATTGCGGCGCGTCCAAGAGGCCCTCGACGGCAGCGGTGTCGGAAACGACAATTTCGCAGATCCACCCCGCTCCGTACGGATCGGCATTGAGCTGTTCGGGAGCATCCGCCAACGAGTCGTTCACCGCGGCCACCTCTCCCGCGACCGGGGCGTAGATCTCGGATACCGATTTCGTCGACTCGACCTCGCCGAGGACGTCACCGACCGCAACCCGGCTTCCGACGGCCGGCACCGACACGAATACGACGTCCCCCAACGCGTCCTGCGCGTAGTCGGTGATCCCCACTCTGACACGATCGCCCTCGAGCCGAGCCCATTCGTGGTCAGTGCTGTAACGGAGATCCACGGGCACCTGCACGGCGGGGACCCTACCGGATCGCCCACCGGTCCGTCGGCGGCGCTATTCGCCACCGCTCGTCAGCGCGTCATCTGGCGTATGCGGATCGCGTGCTCCTGGGCCCGAGCGCGTGCCTCCGCCTCGCTCGAGGCCTCAGCCCACACGTGGGTCACGGGTTCTTCGGGGTCGGGGACGATGAGCGTCCAACCGTCTGCATCTTTCAGCTTGATCCCGTCCACGAGAATGGCATCGCGACCCTGAGCGCGCTCGACGATGGTCCGCATGACGGTCCCCTTCTGCTCCCACGGCGTGACCACCTCTTCGTGGACGATGTGAATGGGTGGAAGCCGGCCCGCCAGCTTCGACAACCGCTCGCCCGTCGCCGCCAGCATGGCGAGCACGTTGACGAGGGTCCCGACTGCGTCGAAGGCCGGGAGGAACCGCGGGAAGATGAATCCCCCGAGCTGGCTGGCGGCGAAAGTCACGCCTCCTGCGCTGGCCACCTCCATCAGGTGCGTGGCCGACAGCTTCGTCCACAAGATCTCCGCTCCGGCCGCGGCGCAGATCTGCTCGGCCGCCATGGGCGCGGCAACCGGGAGCGCCACCTTCGCCCCTGGAGTCGTGGACACGACGAGGTCGAGCAGGAGGAGTAGCGCCTGGTCGTCGGAGAACACCGTCCCCTCGTCGTCGACCAGGGTGAGGTGCTCTCCCCCGGGGTCCATGACCACACCGAGGTGCGCACCCGAGGACCGAACGAGGTCGGCGACATGGTCGGCCGCGGCGCGCCGGTCGCTCGTCAAGACAGCTGCCGTCGCGGCGAACGGATTCACCACGAGCACTTCGGCGCCCAACTTGGCGAGCACGTTCGGCATCACGAAGCTCGTCGTACCGAAGGAATAGTCCAAGACCATCTTGAACCCGGCGCGCGCCACGGAGTCCACGTCGACGACTTCGGTGAGCGCCGCGGTGTACAGCTCCAGAGTGCGGGGAGGAAAGCCGATGTCGCCGATCTCCGACGCCAGCGCCCGCCGGAATTCCTCCCGGTGGTACAGACGCTCGATCTTGCGTTGAGCGGTCTCGGCGATGTCGATGCCGTCCTGATCGAAGAAGCGGATGATGACCGACTGGGTGTCTCGTTCGAAGAGCCTGACCGTAATCCCCCCGAGGCTGTGACCCGAGCGGACCTGGAAGCGGGTCACCGGTACCGTCGCCACCTCCAGGTCTTCCACGTTCACACCGGCGGCGTTGCAGCCAACCATGATGGCGCGCTTCAAGACCCGGGCGGCGCGGCTCGTGTCGCGTGACGCGGTGATCGTGGCGCCCTTCTCGAGCGTGCTCGCCCACGCCATCGACAGTCGCATCACCAGTTCGGGTGTGATGTCCACGTTGGCGAGCCCGGTGATGCCGAGTCGACCGAACAGCGTCCGGGCGCCGCGCGATTCCCAGATGATCGAGGTGTTGACCGTCGCGCCTGTCTCCACCGTCTTGAACGGGTACACCTTGACCCCGGATTTGATGACGGCGTGAGCGCCCACGAAGGTCTCGTCGCCCAGGACGACGCCTTCTTCGCACCGCACCCCTTGTCGCAGGTCGCACGACCGGCCCAGGACGCAGCCCTCGAGCCGGACCCCGGCACTGAGGAACGCGTTGTCGTGGATCACGGCGCGCTCCAACACGGCGTTCTCGCCGACCCGGACGTTGGCGCCCAGCGCGCAGTACTCCCCCACGACGCTTCCCGCCGAGATGTGGCAGTTGTCGCCGATCACGGCCGGTCCCCGTACATGAGCCGAGGGGTCCACCTCGGCCCCCTTGCCCAGCCACACGCCGGGACGGAGGGGAAAGCCGCTCACCTGCACCTCGACCCGCTCGTCGAGGATGTCGTGGTGAGCGCGCTGATAGGCCTCGATCGTGCCGACGTCCTCCCAGTACCCGCCGGCGACATACCCGAAGATGGGCTTGCCCGCCGCCAACACGGCCGGGAAGACCTCTTCTGAGAAGTCGACGGGTCGCCCGTCCGGGATGAAGTCGAAGATCTCGGGCTCGAGGACATAGATCCCGGTGTTGATGGTGTCGCTGAAGACCTGGCCCCACGTGGGCTTCTCGAGGAAACGATCGATGGACCCGTCCTCGCGCGTGATGACGATGCCGAACTCGAGCGGATTGTCGACCGCCTTGAGCGCGATGGTGGCAAGCGATCCCTTGGACTCGTGATGGTCGATCAGGGCGGTGAGATCGAGGTCGGTGAGCACGTCGCCGGAGATCACGACGAAACGCTCGTCGAGCTCTTCGCGTGCGTTTCGCACCGATCCTGCCGTACCAAGCGGGGTCGCCTCGGTGGCGTACACCATGCGGACACCGAACTCCGATCCGCTTCCGAAGTAGCTCCGAATGGCGTTCGCCATGAAGGCCACCGTGACCACGATGTCCTCGAAGCCGTGCTGCCGGAGCAGCGCGACGACGTGCTCCATCATCGGCCGATTGGCCATGGGCAGCATGGGCTTCGGTTGGTTGGAGGTGAGCGGACGGAGCCGAGTGCCCTCTCCGCCCGCCATGATCACCGCTTTCATTGGACTGCGGTCGTCATGGGAGCACCACGGCGACCCTACCCTGCCGCCATTCGGTCCGTCCTGGAGTCTCCGGGCCCGGCCAAAGGCGTCCTGGCCTGGACGCCTTCACCCGGCGGCGCGCCTGCGGGCTCTCCGCCTGACGGCTCCCCAAACGGCTCTCCATGGGCAAGCTCTGCATCCGGGCGCGCCTCGTCCGGGGTGGCCACGCGTGCTGGCACGACCTCGGTCGCCGTTCCCGGCGTACCTCTGTGCTCGTCTGCACGGGCCCGTCTCCCCCGACCGAGCGCACCTCGGGCCGCGGGGATGTACGCCGCGGCGGCAAGCCACGCCAACGCGAAACCGGGGATCGCGAACACCCACGCCACCACATGGATCGGCGACTGCCAGCCGGCATGGCCGTGGGCAAGGAGAAACGTGGGATAGGCGAACATCAGCCCGAAGGTCCCCGCCTTTCCCAACCACAGCACGTCGATGCGTTCGGCTCCCAGTGCAGCAAGCACCAGGACGGTGAGCGACACCAACGCCTCGCGCACCAGCGTTGCGACGCCGAACCACACCGGGACCGCCCCGGCCACGATCACCGAGACGACGCCCGCGGCGACCAGGATCCGGTCGGCAGTCGGATCGAGCACCTTGCCCAGCGTCGACACCTGGTGCAGACGACGCGCCAGGAAGCCGTCGACCCAATCGGTCGCCCCCAGAACGCCGAGCAGGACCGCAGCGGCCGTCTGGCGATGAGCGCCCAAGAGGAGCCACTCGAACAACGGCACGCTCGCCAGCCGCACGAATGTGACCGCGTTCGGAACGGTGACGACGCGATCCAGGCCGCTGTTTTGGCTCGAAGCGGTGGCCGCCACGCTCCGTAGTCTACGGGCCGCTGCTGGACGCCTCCGTGACGTGTGGCACGGTCACGGAGGCCCACCGCCGCCGTCGACGGGCACGAGGCGTTCTTCGTCCGCGAGCTCGCGGGATCGAGCTCGGTATCGGCGGGCCTTCGCCTCGAGAACGCGCATCATCTCCTCGAGCCGCTCCTGTTTGGCTCGGACCACCGAGCGCAGCCGGGCATTGACATCCAGGGCCTCGGCGACAATGGCACGGCGGCGCGCCAGACCCCCAGCTCCCTGGTACTGGCGACGGAGGTCGGCCAGATGGTCCTCCGCCCGCAGGATGTCGCCGATCTCACCCAGGTCGAAGCCGAGCAGTTCTTGCAGCTCCCGAATCCGGACCAACCGGGCGATGTCGGCATCGCTGTAACGCCGGGCTCCGCCGGCCGAATGCCCGGCGGGCGTCAACAACCCCAGCTCCTCGTAGTAGCGCAACGTCCGGGCCGAAACCCCGGCACGCTGCGCCGCCTCCCCGATGCGCAACAAGCCCGGCCGGTTCGACGGGTGCGGGGTCACGACGTCGTGCCTGACACGCGCGCCGGCCGGCTGCGCTCAGTGACGCGCTCCCGGTCCGTCTCGTCGTCCCACGACGTGCCGCGTTCCGCCACGATCTGCACGTCGAGCGCGGCCGCCGGGACCTCGACGCTCGCTGCCCCCAATTCGGCGCCGTATCCCTCCTTGGACGCACGATGGGTGTCGCCGGCCCACCAACTCGCCACTGCGGCGCCGGCGCACAAGATCGCCGACGCTCCGAACGCGACGACGAGTCCACGATGGAACGGCCCCGAGATGAGCGACGGGAAGAAGCGCTTGCCCGTGATCACCCCGGCGTGCGCCGCGCCGACGTGGGCCAGGACATGGGGCCCGAGCAGCGTCCTCATCGGGTTGTATCCGAGAAAGGCGGCAAACAAGGTGCCCACCGGCGGCAACGAGGCCACCCGGTGTGCGCTCGCCGCCGGCACGCCCTGTTGCGTCAGGCCGTGGAACATGGTGGAGGGCAAGGTGGACGCGAGCCCGATGATCATGAGGGTGAAGAAGATCCCGATCGACAAGACGAAGCCCGAATTGGTGAAGGTGGCTCGCACGCCGGACGCTGCGCCCCGCTGGTCGGCGGGCACGGCGTTCATCATCGTGGTGGTGTTCGGCGCGGCGAACAATCCGACGAACACGCCGTTCACCAGTACGAGCACCGCAAACGGTGCGTAGTGGAAGTTGACGGGGAGCAACAGCAGCGCCACGAACGTCCCGGCCGCTCCCACCATCCCGATGGTCGAGAACCAGCGCTGGCCGTAACGGTCGGACAACCGGCCTGCCAGCGGTCCGGACGCGAGATAGCCGAGCGACAGCGGCAGGAGATAGATGCCGGACCACAGTGGGGTGGCTGCGAACGAGTACCCGTGAAGCGGAAGCCAGATCCCCTGTAACCACAGGACGAGCATGAACTGCATTCCTCCTCGACCCATGCTGGAGAGGAGAT
>Ga0307477_10001188_pt1 | contig 22908 bp, 19 predicted proteins | sample atmos_gasesECM2C_FD_203316 | JGI IMG/M metagenome (GOLD analysis project Ga0307477, IMG submission 203316) | Hardwood forest soil microbial communities from Morgan-Monroe State Forest, Indiana, United States - atmos_gasesECM2C_515 | ecosystem: Environmental > Terrestrial > Soil > Temperate...
TTGACGAGCCGGACACCGTCGTCGACGAGCATCTTCTCAAAGGCGTTGATCTCGTCATAGGCACGGCGCCCTCTTTCGGCCGGGCCAAGCCTTCGACGCGCTCGACGAGGACCCGGCCGTACCAGGTCCTGACCGCCGATGTCATGTGACCCGCTCGCAGGGCACAACCGCCCGCTGTGCTTTTTTTATCGGTACAGCCAAAGAAAAGGCTTGCCACGGGTGTTCATGTTGTGTTCTCTGCGTGGGCGGGGACCGAGTAAGGAGATCCTTGATGAGACCATGGACGATAGCGGCGGCCGTCGCCGCGCTGATTGCGGCGGCATGGTGGCATTTTCCGGCAGCCGCCCAACGGGTGGCGACGCAACCCGCCGCGAGCGAAGCGATCACCTTCGAGCAATATCGCGATTTCCGGCTGCACGATCTGGCGCAACGCCAGGCGCGGCTCGCTCGCCAGCTGGCGGCCCCCGACCTTTCGGCAACCGAGAAGACGAGCCTCGAGCGGCGCAAGGCTTATTACGATCAGCTGGCGGCGATGCCCGAGGCGGAACGCGACACGCTCTATCGGGAGCGCTTCGACGAGATCGACACCAACCACGACGGCAAGCTCGATGTGCAGGAACGTGCGGCCTGGCGCGAGAAGCAGCGTGAGAATTATCGGCAGCAAGCCGCCGAACGTGGCCAGCCTGCCGGCGGGCAGCGTTAGCTCGAGCATCTCTTCTCAGGCGTCCGTCGAACCGTCAAAATTCCCCTGTTAGCGCGTCAATGCGGCGTCAGCGAAAACTCGTAAATTGTTGATCGATCACATATAATTGGTTCGCTATAGCGCTCGGAATTTGATTTTTCCCTGAGTTTTCCCGTGCGGCAGGGAAGAAGAGCTGGCTCAGCGCACCGGTTCCTGCTTGTTCTTCTCCGGCTTCTGTCGGCATGATGCCGGGTCACCGTCCGGGAGGGAGCGTTGCCGGAGCTGCCGCCGATCCTGACCGCCGACAGCATCACCCGCGTCGGGAGCGAGGCAGCGGGTGCGGTTGTCGTCAACGGTTCCCATGGCGGCATCTATGCCGCCTATCTCGCGGGCAAGCTCCGCGTCGCCGCGGCGGTCTTCAACGATGCCGGGGTCGGGCGCGATCAGGCCGGGATCGCCGGGCTCGATTACCTCGAAGAGCTCGGCATCCCCGCCGCCGCTATTGGCTGCGACACCGCGCGCATCGGCGACGGCGCCGATATGATGGCGCGCGGCCTGATAACGCATGCGAATACGGCGGCAATAACACTCGGCTGCCGCCCCGGGATGACTTGCCGCGACGCAGCGGTCGCCCTGCAGCGAGCCGTGCCGGGCGGACATGAGCCGCCGCCCGAACGGGAAGGCGCTTTTATCCTGATACCCGATTCACCGGCGGCCTGGGCGCTCGATTCGGCTTCGCTGGTCGGTGCCGAGCATGTCGGAACGGTCGTCGTCACCGGATCGCACGGCGGCCTCCTCGGCGGCCGGCCGGACACTGCTCTCAAATACGAGGCGCTGGCGGCACTGTTCAACGATGCCGGGATCGGGATCGACGAGGCCGGCGTCACTCGCCTTCCGGCGCTCGACGCGCGCCGCATCGCCGCCGGCACGGTCGCCGCGGCGAGCGCCCGCATCGGCGACGCACGTTCGACCTATCGGGATGGTATCCTGAGCCGGGTCAACCCATGCGCCGCGGCACTCGGCATCGTCCCGGGCATGGCGGCGCGCGAATTCGTTGCGATCACTCGCCGGGTTGCGGCTGAGCGGGGGAGACGCGCATGACCGAAGCCGAGCCGATCCGCAACCGACCCTCGGGCCGCATGAACGGCGGCCGAGCGCTCGCCGAGATGCTGCAGCTGGCCGGGGTCGGACCGATGTTCGGCATGGGCGGGTTTCAACTTTTACCGTTTTACGACGCGTTGGCGCAGCTCGGCATGCGGCACTTTCTGATCAACGACGAGCGGTGCGGCGCCTTTGCTGCGGAGGCCTACGCTCGGGTTACCAACCGCCCCGGAGTGTGCGACGGCACGCTCGGGCCCGGCGCCACCAATCTCGTCACCGGCCTGATCGAAGGGTTGAACGCCGGGACCCCGATGATCGCGCTCGCCGGCGACACCAACCGCGCGCATTCCTGGAAGAACATGACGCAGGAATGCCGGCAGGCCGAGATATTGCGGCCGGCGGTCAAGGAGCTGATCCGGGTCGAGCTGACGAGCCGCGTCCCCGAGTTGCTGCGCCGCGCCTTCGCCGTGGCGACCTCCGGCAGGCCGGGTCCGGTATTGCTCGACGTTCCGGAGGATGTCTGCCACGGCGAGCACGACTTTGCTGCCGACGATTTCGCGATCGACCCGACGACCTTGCGCGCGCCGGCCCGCCGCATCCGGCCCGACCGCGCCGACATCACCCGCGCTGCCGCGCTGATCGGGAATGCCAAGCGCCCGCTGATCCTGGTCGGCGGCGGCATCCATCTCTCGGTTGGATACGAGGCCCTCCTCGCCTTTGCCGAGGCGCAATCGATCCCGGTCGCCCACACGATGAGCGGCAAGGGCGGCATCGCCTGCACTCATCCGCTCTCGACCGGTCTCTTCGGGCGTTATTCGCGGATCGCCAACGAGCTGATCGAGGCCGCGGACTGCCTCCTGGTCATCGGCTGCAAGCTCGGCGAAATCGCCACCAAGCGCTACGCCCTGCCTCCGGAGAGGATTCCGCTTATTCACCTCGACATTCTTGCCGAGGAGATCGGACGCTGCCGTCCCGCCACGGTGGCATTGTGGGGTGACGCGCGGGCCGGGCTCGAAGATCTCGCCGAAGCGCTCGCCGACGATGCCAGGCGAGCCCGTGCCGCGCGCGCCGAATATATCGGCGAAATTCCGGTTCGGATGGCGGCATGGCGGCAGGAAGCCGCAGCGCGGCTCGATTCGAGCGAGCGGCCGATCCACATGGCGCGGCTCTGCCGTGAGCTCAACAGCGCCTTACCGGCGGACAGCATTCTGGTTGCCGATGGCGGGTTTGCCGGGCACTGGACCGGGCTGCTCTACGACACGAAGTCACCCGGCCGGCATTTCATCCCCGATCGCGGTCTGGCGTCGATCGGCTACGGCTTACCCGGCGGCATCGGAGCGGCGCTCGCGGCTCCACAAACACCAGTCGTCGCGATCACTGGCGATGGCGGGTTCAATATGATGCTGGGGGAGCTCGAGACCGCACGGCGGGCAGGGGTCGGGCTGACTATCGTCGTCGTCAACAACGCCGCATCGGGCTATGTCAAGGCGTTGCAGCACGCGATGTTCCGCGGCCGCTACCAATCGTCCGATCTCGTCGAGATGGATTACGCGGCGATCGCCCGGGCGATGGGTTGCCGCGGCATCCGCATCGAGGATCCCGACCGGCTCGCCTCGGCGTTGCGCGAGGGCCTCGATGAGCGTTCGCGCCCGACGGTGCTCGACATCGTCGTCACCCGCGACCCCGCCCGCATGCTACCGGCGGTCGACAACCGCACGGTCGAGATCAGGCAAGGCGACCGGGTGGCCTGAGGCCACTGCTACCGGCCTCGAGTGGTGGTCAGAACACGGGTCGCCGCGCTGGCGACCGCGCGCAACGAGGCGGTGACGATGTCGCTGTCCATGCCGACGCCGTAAAGCGTCGCGTCGTCGCCGTCGCCGATCTGGACGTAGGCGGCTGCCTGAGCATCGGCGCCGGCGCTGACCGCGTCCTCGTGATAGTCGAGAACGTTCAACGCGATGCCGCAGTCGCGGCGTAGCGCGTCAACAAAAGCGGCGATCGGTCCATTGCCGACACCTTCGATCCGGCGCTCGCTTTCGTCGACGGCAATTGTCGCGGCGATGCGCCGCTCGCCGGCGCGCGGCTCAGGCAGGAGACTGTAGTCCCTGAGAACGACGCCGTCGCGCCGCAGGTACGTCGCTTCGAAGAGCGACCAGATGTCGGCGCTGCTGAGTTCCTTTCCGGTGCGGTCGGCAACCTCCTGCACACGCTTGCTGAACTCGATCTGCAGCCCGCGCGGCAGGTCGAGGCCGTAATCGGCTTTCATCACGTAGGCGACACCACCCTTGCCCGACTGGCTGTTAACCCGGATCACGGCCTCGTAAGTGCGACCCAGATCCTTCGGATCGATAGGCAAATACGGGACTTCCCACAACGCGTCATTGCGTTTGGCGAGCGCCTCGAAACCCTTCTTGATAGCGTCTTGGTGCGAGCCCGAGAACGCCGTATAGACGAGCTCGCCGGCGTAGGGATGCCGCGGATGGACCGGCAGCTGATTGCAGTGCTCGACGGTACGAACAATATCGTCGATGTCGCTGATCACGAGGCCCGGGTCGATCCCTTGGCTGAACAGGTTCAATGCCAAGGTCATGATATCGACATTGCCGGTGCGCTCGCCGTTGCCGAAGAGCGTGCCTTCGACGCGATCCGCCCCGGCCATTATAGCCAACTCGGCGGCTGCCACTGCAGTTCCACGGTCGTTGTGCGGATGCAGGCTGAGAGTGATGCAGTCGCGGTCGCGGATGCTGCGGCCAAACCATTCGATCTGATCGGCATAGATGTTCGGTGTTGCCATCTCGACCGTAGCGGGAAGGTTGAGGATTGTCTTTTTCCTAGGGCTCGGCCGCCAGACATCCATCACCGCCTCGCAGATCTCGACCGCGAAGTCGAGCTCGGTCCCAGTAAAGCTCTCGGGCGAATATTGATAAATCACCTCGGTCTCCGGCATCGTTGCCGCGAGGTCGCGGATGAGCCTGGCCCCGGACACGGCGATGTCGACGATGCCCGGCTTGTCAAGACCGAAGACGACCCGCCGCTGCAAGGTCGATGTCGAATTGTAGAGGTGCATGATGGCGCGCCGCGCTCCCCGGATCGCTTCGAAACTGCGCTCGATCAGTTCGGGCCTCGCCTGCGTCAACACTTGGATTGTAACGTCGTCGGGGACGAGCCGGTGCTCGACAAGCTCCCGGACAAAGATGAAATCCGTCTCAGATGCCGAGGGAAAACCGACCTCGATTTCCTTGAAGCCGAGCTTGACCAGAAGGTCGAACATCCGACGCTTGCGGTCGGGTCCCATCGGCTCCACCAGTGCCTGATTGCCGTCGCGCAGATCGACGCTGCACCACTGCGGCGCCCGATCGATGACCTGCATCGGCCAGTGGCGGTCCGGCAGATCGATGGGCGCGAAGGGCCGGTATTTGTGGATGGGCATGCCAGACATCGGGCACTCCTACTAAAGGGATCACCGCCGGTACGGCGGCTCTATGATCGGAGAAGTATCGCCGCCGGCGCGTCAGCGCCGCCGGCTGGTGCTAAGTCGCAAGCACAGAGCCCTGGTATCGTTCGCCGACGGCGTGAGGCGAAAGGCGAATCGGTTGATCAAACGAGTTGCAGGCATCAGCGCTACCGAGCACGAGAGAGTTCCCAGACAGGGAACGGCAACACATCGGCGTCCGTCAGGGCGCCGAGCGGGTAAGTCGAAGTTCGAAGCGCTCGGTTAGCATTGTTGCGGTCTCTAGCAGAACCGCGTCGACGGGTCAAGCAGGGCATTCGGACAGACCGCTGAGTTAGCGGATAGTTTCGGCGCGGTCCTTGTGGGCCATAGGCGATATAAGGTCGGGCTCGCGCGGCGCGTCTCTATAAGGGGGTAGTGGAGGATAAGGGGGTAGTGGAGGGCAAGTCGGAGACTCCCAGCTGCTGAGAGGCCGCGTCCTTGCCGCCGCGCGGACCGACCAAACTGGGAGTTTAACAGAGTGTCGCCTATCTGCCACTGTTGCCGTTTGATCACGGTCTTTCAGAAAAGCCGTGCCATGCTTATGGGCTCGATTGACTCGATAACGTCCTCCGATAGTATTCTCCGAGTCGAAATTGGTCTGCGCGCTGTATCGATCGGCGATTGATAAGTAGTCGGCAAAAGCTCGGCTTTCCCGTTTGCCGCACCCCGGCATCCGAAGCGAAGCCGTAGAGCCGATGGCGCGCACGAGTTGCGCAAGTGGGGACTATGGCCGCTCACCATGCGGCCAGATGATCGGGGGCGAACGGGACGAAGTGTCCGAGCAAACTAATATTGTGCCTTTCCCACTGACGGTGCGGGGTGCGCCGTCGTCGGCTGACCCAACGCCGACCAAGTACGAATTTACCGAGCAGGAACTCGCAGCGTTGTGCCGCTGGTTCTCTGCGATGAAATACGCCTTCCCGGGGACGGAGGGAGTGATGATTGTCAACCATCAGGAAAACTATTCGGCCGTCGGGCTGTACAATCGGGCGGGTCGCGCCCCGAACTGCCTGGTTGCCAAGCATGAGGTAGGTGGCACCGCTCACTTCTTCTGGTCAACTGAATTCGATCCGCCGCGCCCGATCGGCGGCCTCTCCGAGATAACCGATGCCCATATCCGGGCGATTCGCCCGCCGCGCAACGAAAAGGGTTGGCTCGATCCGGCCGGCTGGATGGGTGTCTATGCATCGCGTTTGATCGCGACACAGCTGCAGGTCGTTTAGATAGGTCGCGAGCCGAGGGCCGCCGCGCGGCAGCGCGCCGATCAGTCAATGCGCCAAGATCTCGCATTGGCCGGGGTCCTATTTCTTATCTTCTCGTTATGATAGAATATAGGACTTGATTGCGAAACCCCTTCGGAAAATGAGGCTTGCCACCATCCTCGCTTGCTTACCCGGTGCCGCACTCGGCGGATGCTCGACGTTGCCGACCGCGGGGCCGACCACGGGTCAAGTCGTGGACCAGGCGGTCAAGGACGACCAGCCGCGCTTCGACGTTGTCGACGTGGACGGCAATGTTGTCTCGACGCTCCTGGCGCAGCCGGCCGAGAGCTTCAGAACACGGTTTCAGAGATACGGCAAACCTCCCGACCCCAAGATCGGCATCGGCGACTCGATCACGGTGACGATTTGGGAAGCCGCCGGGGGAGGACTTTTTGGTGCGGGGATAACCACCGGCGTCTCGCCGGGTTCGCGAAGCGTGACCATTCCCGACCAGGTGGTAGCGCGCGACGGCGCGATCACCGTGCCCTTCGCGGACCGTATCCCCGTCGCGGGAAAGTCGCCGCTCGAAGTTCAGCACGCGATCGAGCAGCGCCTTGCCGACAAAGCGATCGAGCCGCAGGCCATCGTCAACATAACGAAGAGTATCACCAACTCGGCGACAGTGTCGGGAGAGGTCGTGACCGGCGCTAGGGTGCCGCTTTCGGTCAACGGCGATCGCCTTCTCGATGTGATTGCGCTAGCTGGCGGGGCCAAAGCCCCAGTCTATGACACCTTTGTGCGGCTGTCGCGGCAAGGCGTCACCGCTACGATTCCGATGGAAAAGCTAGTCTCGGAGCCTGCCGAAAACATTTACGTGTGGCCCGGGGACGTGTTGACGCTGGTTCAAGTCCCCCAAACCTTCTCGGTGTTCGGAGCGACGGGACAGAACATGCAGGTGAGTTTTGGTGCCAAGGAGATAACGTTGGCCCAAGCGCTGGCAAAGGCCGGGGGGTTGCTAGACTTGCGCGCGGATCCGGCGGGAGTGTTTCTGTTTCGATTCGAGCCGCCAGTTGTCGTCGGTGCCCTCAAGGCCTCCCCCTTGCCAATCGGGCCTGGTGGCAGTTCGCCCATCGTCTACCGCCTCGATCTCAGCGACGCTAATTCTTATTTTTTTGCCCAGCGCTTCCCTGTTGAAGACAAAGACGTTATCTACGTCGCCAACGCCAGGCTGAACGAGCTGCAAAAGTTCTTCACGTTGTTGAACACGATCACCGGACCGGTAATCACCGGGATCGTCGTAAAAGGTTCGGTTTCAGGCTCGGGGGGAGGACTCTGACAGGGCGCGGTCGCCGACTCACATTCCGTCATCGGGTGAATGAATCTTGCCGGCAGTGCCGAACTTCTCCGGAGACGACCTGATCATCGTGACCGGGGGCGCCGGGTTCATCGGGTCGAACATCGTCCTCGATCTGGCGAGGGCGGGATTACGCGTCGTTGTCTGCGATCTTTTCCGGTCAGGCGAAAAGTGGCGCAATATTGCCGCGGCCTGGCTGTATGACATTGTTCATCCAAACGACTTGCCGGAGTGGCTGGCTCGCCACGGCGACAAAGTGGCTGCAATCGTGCATATGGCAGCGATCTCCTCGACGACGGAGAAAGACGTCGACAAATTCGTCGCAACCAACATCCGCCTCACCTTGGATCTCTGGAACTGGTGCGCGGCAAACGCCGTGAGACTGATTTACGCCTCCTCTGCTGCCACATACGGCGATGGCAGCGCCGGCTTCAGCGACGAGCAGAGCCCCGCTGCCCTTGCGGCGTTGCACCCCCTCAATGCCTATGGCTGGAGCAAGCACGTTGTCGATCGCCGCGTGGTCGACGACGTAACTCGCGGCCACGCAACGCCCCGGCAATGGGCCGGGCTCAAGTTTTTTAATGTCTATGGTCCGAATGAGACCCACAAGGGCGTCATGCAATCGCTCGTCAGCAAAATTTTTCCTACCGTCAAAGCCGGAGAAACGGTAACTCTGTTCAAGTCACACAATCCGCGTTACCCCGACGGCGGCCAGCAACGCGATTTCATCTATGTCAAAGATTGTGTTGCCGTCGTCAACTGGCTGCTGGGGCATCCCGAGACCAGCGGATTGTTCAATGTCGGAACCGGCACCGCACGGTCGTTCCTCGACCTCGTCAGAGCGGTCTGCGCAGCAGCGGGATCCACACCGAATATCCAGTTTATAGACACCCCGGATGAGTTGCGGTCGCAATATCAATATTTCACCCGCGCAGACATGACGAAGTTACGTCGCGCCGGCTTCGAAGCATCGTTTTACCCCCTCGAGGATGGCGTGCGCGACTATCTCGAACAGTTATCGTAAGATTCCGGTAGGCGGCGGACAGTCATCTCGGCGTAAGGTTGACGATGTGCCGAGCGAATTCGTACGATTGGCTTCGATTGGCGAAGGAGACAAATTATGGCCGAAATTCCTCGACTGAACGGCGTGATTCGGGCCCTGGAGCAGGGCAAGCCCACTTTCGTCACCTTTTCGCCGGCGGAAGTCGGGGCGGCCCAGGCAATCAATGCCGCTCCCTATGACGGCGTGGTATTTGAGATGGAGCATCGGCCCTACGATATCCGTGCCTTACGCGACTGCCTGCAATTCATGCTCGATCGCCGGCAGATCCTGTACGCCGGCAGCCTGGCGCCAGTAGTGACGCCTTTCGTGCGAATTCCGCCGAACGGCGGCGAGATCAGTCAATGGGTCGCCAAGCAGGTGCTCGATCAAGGCGTCTATGGAATCGTGTGGCCGCATGTGAGCACCGTCGAAGAAGCACGCAACGCGGTTACCGCGTGTCGATACCCGCGCCCGAGCTCAGCCCCTTATTTCGAGCCCCCGGGGCAGCGCGGTGATGCACCAGCCGCAGCGGCACGCTATTGGGGGCTGACCCAGCCGGAATATTATGCGCGCGCCGATGTTTGGCCGCTCAACCCGCAGGGCGAGATTTTGGTGGCGATCATGTGCGAGGAGGCTCGAGCGATCAAAAACCTGTCGCACATGCTCCAACAGGTGCCCGGTATCGGTGTGGTAATCATCGGCGAGGGTGACCTGTCGCAGGATCTCGGCTACCCCCGGCAATACGACCACCCGACAGTGGCTTCGGCGATCGACGAGATCTTGGCGATCTGCAAGCAACATAATGTTGCATGCGGTCACCCGCACGTCGACAGCAAGAATGTCGAGACATTGATGGAGAAAGGATTCCGCTATCTGATGCCCGGGCCCACCTATTCCTTCGCAGCGCTGGAAATCGGGCGCAAGGCCTCCGGCCGGGTATAGCGAGGCTCGGGAAAGCGGTCGGAGGCCGCGTCATCATCAGCGGCGCATAAAATCGGGGCTGCCCAGGATTAGGGCGGCGCCCAGCCCCGGCGGAGCTTCAGCGACAGCCTCGCGTGTCGCGGTGCTCATCGTCGAGCCGAAGATTTCCTCCAGACGCGCGGCATCAACTGGGCTCGCCGCGTGCGGTCGCGACGGGTCCGAGTACGGACCCAGCACATTGCCGGTCGCCAGGTTACTCATCGGCAGGTTGCCTTGAGCGAGCGCCGCCGCAAAGTTGATCCTACGGGCGGTCGCATCCGGGCTGAGCCAGGCGCCCTCCGTGTTCTTGTAGCCGTCTGGAGTCAGGCAGCCAAACAGCGGCATGCCGAGCTGGCTCATCGCACTGAGTAGCGGGCGGGTGTTGTCCACCGGAGCGCCCGCTGCGCGCACTGCCGAGATCACGAAGTGATAAGGCGTCTTATATTTTTGGTTATAGCTCTCCCAGAACTCTCGGCTCGCAAAAAGTGCCCTTAGCACTTCTCGGATGTCGCCATCGGTCGCGAGAAACCGGGCGGCGAGCCGTTCGACGAGGGCCGTCGGCGGCTCGTCGGCGACAAAATATTGCGCCAGCTCGATAGAGATGTGACGGGCGGTCGCCGGACTCTTCGCAAGAATGTCGAGCGCTTCCTCGCCTTCGGCCTTGCCTCTCGACCGCAGCGCATGCCCGAGAAAGACCTTGGGGCTAAAGTCATGACGAGCACCCTCGAATACGGCGGCATGTTCAGGAAATTCGCGGGCGTCCGGCCGATTGATGCTCCACCCCGTCAAGATACGCGCCAAGGTGATTATGTCTTCCTGGGTGTAGCCGCCATCGACGCCGAGCGTGTGCAGTTCCATGACCTCGCGCGCAAAATTCTCGTTGAGCCCGTTTCGGTTGCCGCGCGCGGCCGGGCTTCCGGGGGCGGTGCTCAGTGTATTATCGAGATAGACGAGCATCGCCGGGTGCTTCGTCGCGGCAAAGAGCAGGTCACGGAATCGGCCCAGCACGAAAGGACGGATCGCCTGCCGCTCGTAGTCGCCGATCCATATATGATCCAAATCCTTCCCGGCAAAGACGTTGAAATGGTTGAACCAGAAGTCGACCATGACCTCCTGCAGCTGACGCCGACTGAGTACCGCCCTCAGGATCCGTGCCTCGGCGGCCTGCTGGACGATAGTCCGAGCGCGCTCGCGTTGCACCTTCTCCAGCTCGGGAGGCAACTTAAACCCACGAACGGCGGACAGCGGTCCGTAAAGCTGCCGGAGCTGGGCCGCGTCATAGCGAAGAGTATCCAGCGCAGCGATGCGCCACCGGAGTTCGAACGGTTCCGGGATCGATCCGGGATCGAGCTGCTCGGCAATGTAGCGGTCCATCCCGATCGACCTAACGTGGCGGAAATCTTCGAGAGTCGGCCCGAAGGCGAGCCGGTTCAAGACATGGGTGATTTGGCGATCGGACACCTGCTCGGCACAAGCGACCCGCGGCGTCGGCAAACAAATCAGCAGGCACATCGCCGCGAGAATTCCGGAATATCGCGTAGGCATCAGATCTGGTCCCCTCGCTTGACGAGGATAAGAAAAGTGCGCTTCTGCGCAAGTATCCTTGATCCGAATCTGAAAATCTTTGGCCTTCGCCAAAGCTGTCGAAATCATTTGGTCTAAGGAGGATCATGGGAATTCAACTGATTCGCGGTATCGGAGCGCTGGCGCCGCGCTACGACGGATTTATTCTCGATCTCTGGGGGGTCGTCCACGACGGTGTCGCCCCGCTGCCGGGAGCCGTCGAATGTCTTCGCGCCCTGATTGAGGCGGGCAAGCGCACCGTGCTGCTGTCCAACGCACCGCGGCGATCCGGTGACGTCGTCGACCGCATTAATCGAATTGGCGTGCCGGTGGAGTTTTACCACGATGTCATGTCCTCGGGTGAAGAGGCATGGCAATACCTCGACCGGCGTCATGACCCGTTCTACGCGTCGCTCGGCCGCCGGTGCCTGCATATCGGGTCAGTGCGCGACACCGGGATTCGCGAGGGGCTCGGGCTTGAGTTCGTCGAAACCGCCGAGGAAGCCGAATTCGTCCTCAACACCGGACCCGCAGGCTGGGATGACCGCTTAGAGGATTATGCGCCGATACTACGACGAGCGCTGGCGCGCAGCCTCCCGATGGTTTGCGCCAATCCGGATCTTGTGGTCATGCATGCCGGCCGTCTCGCCCTCTGTGCGGGCGCATTGGCACAGTGGTACGAGGCGAGCGGAGGGCGCGTGCGCTGGCATGGCAAGCCGTACCGCTCGGTCTACGACACCTGTCTCGACCTTCTCGGTATCGACGACCGCTCACGCATCCTCGCGGTCGGCGACAGTCTACGCACCGACATCGCCGGTGCGGCTGGGGCTGGCATCGACAGCGTTCTGATTGTCGGCGGCATCCATGCCGATGAATTCGGTGCTAGCGGCGGGCGACCACCGGATCTCGAACGTATCGAGGAGGCGCTGCGCAAGGGTTCTTACAGCCCGGTTGGCGTCGCCCTCAATTTTTGCTGGTAGCGATCGAGCGTGTCAGTGACCGCCTACGTGCAGGATTGCGTCGCGCAACCCGGTCTCATAGCCGATTCCGAGAGGGGTCAAGACCGCGCCGTCCGAAAAGTACCGGACCAGACCTTTGCGCTCGAGCGCGATCCACACGGCAGGATTGCGCAATCCGGTGGCGTCATGCGACGCGACGACTGCCTCGCCGATGTGGAAATGGTCGCCATGGACCGTGGGTAGACCGGCTATAACGACGCTTCCAGGCTCATCACCTGGCCGGGAATAGTCGGGAAGACGCGCGAGTTCCTGGAGCAGGGTCAGCGTCCGGAGCTGCAGCGCGTTCAGATTGAGCGGGTTTCTTTTCGGCGGCACCCGATCTGATTAGACGGGCACGCCGTCCTACGCAACCCCGTTCGGCGATCATATGGATCACGACCGGAAATCCGTAGTCGATTGCCGGGACACTCGGCCATGCCGGGCTCGGATGTTCATCGCGGTCCCGCGCGGCGCCGCGATACCCGGAGCCACTCGCGATCCCGCAGGTCGCGTGCGGTCCAGCACAAGCTGCCGACGAGAGGCAGGTGATCCGAGGCGAGGCGGGCGAGCGGGGAACGATGGACGGCAACGTCGCGCAGGATCGCCCGCCCGTCCGCATGGATCCTGTCAAGCGCCAGCACCGGCATCCATGATGGGAACGTGCGCGCGGCCGCACTCTGTCCGAGACGTCGATCGAGCGAGCGGATCGCACCGCGTCGCCCCCGCCACTCGTTCAGATCGCCCATCAGCAGCACCGCATGAGCTTCCCGGCGGTTCGCCGGAACCGGCTCCCCGAGCGCTGCCATCAGTCGGTTCGCCTGCTGGCGCCGTTCCGCGCCGTGCAAACCAAAATGTGTGGCGACGACCCGCAGCACGCGCTCGCCGATCAGAACATCCGCGTCGATCGCCCCGCGCGGTTCATAGCCGGTGACGGTTAGATCGATCGACCGCGCTGCAAGCACCGGAAATCGGGTCAAGATCGCGTTGCCGAATCGTCCGAAAGGTTGGCGGACGCCGGTGCATGTAACGACCCGGCAGCCGGTGGCTGCTCCGAGATACGCCCACTGATCGGCGTGCCGTTCGCTCCGGCGGCGGGCGTCCACCTCCTGCAGGCAAGCAATGTCGGCATCGATCTCCCGCAACACCGTGCTGATCCGGCCAGGATCGTAGCGCCGGTCAACGCCGACGCAGGTATGAATGTTGTAAGTCACGATCCTGATCGACGGAATCCGTGCGGCGACGCGAGCGCGGATGTGACGTGCAGCGGGATCGTCCGGCTTCACTCGTTCCCCGACCCCAGTTATCTCGGAATCGTCAAACACCCGAGTAGTCTATGCTCAATAGCGCTGCCGCATCCTCGACCCCGGCCGACATGCGCGGGCGGAGAGCCCGGATTGACGGGCTGGGCTCATTGGATCGCGCGACCGCTGACCAGGGCCAAGCCGTGCAGCACGTCCAGGGCTTGACTCAATTGCTCGTCGCCAGCCGAACCGATATCACTGGTCGCGACTGAGTGAGCCTCTGATACGGCCGGAGCGTCGGTGGCGCCAGGGGAGGCGTCCGCGGGCGGCTTGCTGCTCGGTGCGATCGGATCGGTGTTCTTCAAGGCGCCGCGCAGATCCGCCTCGCGACGCCTGTCCCCTCGCACCAGCTTCTCGAGCTTCAAAGGCATCACAACGAGATCAGGTTCGAGACCTTTCCCCTGGATCTGCCGGCCGGTCGGCGTCATGAAGCGGGCGGTGGTCAAACGGATGGCCCCATTGCCGGGAAGCGGAATCATACTTTCGATCGAGCTCTCGCCAAAAGTCTGGGTGCCGAGCAGCACGGCTCGGCGATTATCCTGAAGCGCGCCGGCGACGAGCTCGGCCTCTCGCGCGGTGCCGCCATTGACCAGCGCGACGAGCGCCAGACCGTTGGCAAGATCGCCCACGGTAGCGCTGATCCGCCTGACGCTCGTGGGTTTGCGGCCCTTGACGACGACAATGTCGCCCTTGTCGATGAAGGCGTCGGCTACGGCGACCGCGGCGTCGAAAACGCCTCCAGGGTTGTTCCGCAGATCGAGGATGAGGCCGATCAGTCTGCTGCCGATCTTTTGCCGGAGATCCTGCACCGCGGCGGCGAGCGCGGCCTGCGTTCCGCCGTCGAACCCGGCAATGCGCAGATATCCGATGTTCCCCGCTTCGACGCGCCCGACCACAGTGCGGAGCTTGTACGCCTCGCGCTTGAGCGTCAGATCGATCGGCTTCTCCGTGCCACGTCGCAGGGTCAACTGGACTTCGCCGCCGACCGGACCGCGCAGCTTCTGCTCGGCCTCGCTCAAGGTCAGATCGTAAGTCGGCTCCTTGTCGATCGTGAAGATGACGTCGCCGGGCCTGATCCCGGCGCGCGCCGCCGGCGATCCGTCTTGCGGCGAAATCACCTGCAACTGACCGCTTCCGATCGTCATCACCAGCCCTAGGGTCGCAGCATCATCATTGGCGGGCGTCTGCGTCGCACGAAATGCCGCTTCGTTGATATAGGCCGAACGTACGTCAAGGCCGGACAGCATCCCGGCGATCGCCGCTCCGATCAGCTTCGCATCGGTGACCGGCTCGACTGCATCCTGGCGAATGCGCTCGAACGCCTCGCCGAACAGGTTCAGCTGCTCGTACCCGCTACCTTTGCCGCTTTTGGCCTGGGCGGACGCTGCCCCTGGCAAGAGGGCTACACTAAAGACGATCGCCACCGCCAATCTGAACATATTCCGTGGTCTCCATGAAGGCGGCTGCACAGTAGCCGAGCTGCGCGCCCATGCAATTCCCTCGCTTGACAAGGTTCTCCTTGCACGGGCCGTGGGGAAGATTGGCGGGTGCATGACTTGACAACACGATACTATGCCCGTACGGGTGCGTCAGTCCGATCACCGTTCGATTGCCATGTTCGACAAGAAGCACGTCGCCTTACATGGGCGCCTCGTTATCGTCGGCTTTGGCAGTATTGGCCAAGGCGTCTTGCCCTTGCTGCTGCGCCATCTCGAGATCGGTCCCAATCAAATCACCATCATCACGGCCGAACCGCGCGGTCATGCTATCGCAGCCGAGTACGGCATTCGTTTCATCGAGACAGCTTTGACCCAGAAAAACTATCGGGCGATACTCGAATCGAGGGTCGGCCACGACGATTTTCTGCTCAACGTCTCGGTCGACGTGTCCAGCGTTGCGCTGGTCGAGTTGTGCCAGAACCAAGGCGCGCTTTATCTCGATACTTGCATTGAACCCTGGCCAGGCGGGTATACCGATCCGAGCTTGCCCCCTTCCGCACGCTCGAACTACGCGCTTCGCGAGAGCGCGCTGGCGCTCCGCACTCGCTACCCCGGCGGGCCTACTGCGGTCCTCACTCACGGCGCCAATCCGGGGCTAGTCTCGCATTTTGTCAAGCAGGCGCTGATCGATCTCGCTGAGGGATCGGGGCTTGCTGCTTCCGGCCGCAGGGGGCGCACCGACTGGGCCTTGTTGGCCGAACAGCTCGGCGTCAAGGTCATCCATATCGCCGAACGGGACACTCAGGTCTCGACGACCCCTAAGGAGCCAGGCGAATTTGTCAACACCTGGTCGATCGACGGGTTCGTCAGCGAAGGATCACAGCCGGCGGAACTCGGCTGGGGCACCCATGAACGGCAATTCCCGAAGGATGGGCGCCAACACGATTTCGGCTGCCGTGCAGCGATATATCTGTTGCGGCCGGGCGCGGCGACGCGGGTACGCAGCTGGACGCCGCTCGAGGGTCCCTATCATGGGTTTCTGATCACCCACGGTGAATCGATCTCGATCGCCGACTATCTGACGCTCAAGGAAGGCGACCGTGTGCGCAGCCGTCCGACCTGCCACTATGCCTATCACCCGTGCGACGACGCGGTGCTGAGCCTGCACGAATTCGCCGGCAAAAACTGGCGGCTGCAGCCCCGCAAGCGATTGATGATGGAGGAAATCACCAGCGGCACCGACGAGCTCGGGGTGCTGCTGATGGGTCCCCCGCAGGGCGTGTATTGGTTCGGCTCGCGCCTGACAATCGCCGAGGCGCGGCGGACGGCTCCGCACAACAACGCCACCTCGCTCCAGGTCACCGCGGCGGTGCTCGCCGGCGTCGTCTGGGCGCTCGAGCATCCGCGCGAGGGTATTGTCGAGCCTGAGGAAATGGATTTCGAGCGCGTCCTCGACATCGCACGCCCCTATCTCGGCGAAATAGTCGGGATCCACGGTGACTGGACCCCGCTCGACGGGCGCGAGCGTCTGTTCGCCGAAGATCTCGACCGCGAGGACCCGTGGCAGTTCGTGAACTTTCGCGTCGCCTGACGAGCCTCGCATGGGCCAGCGAGCTTGGCTGATCGGGCTCTCTCTTTACGGCGTGGCGGCCTGCGTCGATTTCGCCTACCACCTGGTCGCCGATGTCCACAGCGCGGACCGCACGATCAAATATGCCGAGCTCCCCGTCGCCTTCTCGGCCGCGCTGTTCTGGCCGGTTGATATCCTCGCGAGGGCGTTACTGGAGACGCAATGACGATGTATCCGGCGCCTGATCACATTTATCGGGCAAGTGCGGCGGCGATCGCGCCGGCAAGCTGGTGGGGTCTGTAGGGCTTCTTGAGCAGCCGCCCGCTAGGAGCCGGATCTGGCGAATAGCCTGTAGTGAACAGCACCTTGAGGCCGGGAACTTCTTGACCGGCCCGACGCGCCAATTCGATGCCGTCGAAACCCGGCATCACCAGATCGGTAAACAACAAATCGATCCGGTCGTTATTTTGCAGCATGACCAGCGCACATGCCGCGTTCGGCGCCGTCAGTACGGCATAGCCGCACTCCTCCAGCACCCCGCCGGCATATTCGAGGATCGCCGGATCATCGTCGACGACCAGGATGGTGCTTTGCGTCGAAGCGCTCTCCATCCCGAGCACGCGCGCCACCCCTCCGATCTGCTCAAACACCCTACTCCAAGAGTAGCGCAAGTGATCACTCGTCACTATTACTCTTTCGGGTCATAAGATCTTGCAGATCAAGTCGTCGTCTTTAGTGCCGAAAGTGGCGCATGCCGGTAAACACCATGGCAATGCCGGCAGCGTCGGCTGCCGCGATCACTTGCGCGTCGCGGGTCGACCCGCCGGGCTGAATGACCGCCGTCACTCCGGCCTCGATCGCCGCTTCGACGCCATCGGCGAACGGGAAGAACGCGTCCGAGGCGAGCACCGAGCCGAGGGTCGCGGGCTGGGACAACCCCGCCGCCCTACCGGCCTCCGCCGCCCTTGCGGCGGCGATCCTGACGGCATCGACGCGGTTCATTTGGCCGGCGCCGATCCCAACCGTCGCCCCGGCGCGCGCAAAGACAATCGCGTTCGACTTGACCTGCTTCGCCACCTTGTCGGCGAAGAGCAGATCGGCGATCTCTGCCTCGCTCGGCGCCCGACGGGTCACGATGCGAAGCGCGTCCCGTCCGACGCAAAGGCGGTCGCGCTCCTGTACCAGGATGCCGCCTGACACCGAACGGAAGCTCTTGCCCGGTGCGGCGGGATCCGGCACTCCGCCTGTCGCTAGCAGACGCAGCGCCGGCCTCCGGGCAAGTATTGCTGCCGCCTCTTCCTCTGCGTCGGGGGCGATGACGACTTCGATGAAGAGCCGGCTGATCGCCGCGGCAGTCGCCGCGTCGAGCCGGCGGTTGAGCGCTGCGATGCCGCCATAAGCGCTGACCGGATCGCAGGCTAGCGCCTTGTCCCACGCCTGGCGCAATCTCTCGCCGATCGCGACGCCGCATGGGTTGGTGTGTTTGACGATCGCGACCGCGGGCTCTGCGAACTCGGCGACCAGCTCGAAAGCAGCGTCGGCATCGCCATAGTTGTTGTAGGACAGCTCCTTGCCCTGAAGCTGACGCGCGGTTGCCACCCCGGGACGCGCTTCGCCGGTACGGTAGAATGCCGCCGCTTGGTGCGGGTTCTCGCCATAACGCAATTGCTGCGCCAGTTGACCGGCGACGACTATCGTCTCGGGAAAGGCAACCCCTTCTGTGCGCGCGATCCAATCGGCGACAGCCGCGTCATAGGCCGCTGTCAGGGCGTAGGCCTTGCGCGCCAACGCCCGGCGCATTGCTGAACCGACCGCCCCGCTCTGGGCCGCGATCTCGGCGAGCACCAGCTCGTAATCGCCAATGTCGGTTACCACCGTCACGGCGCCGTGATTTTTCGCAGCCGCCCGAATCAAGGCCACCCCGCCGATATCGATGCTTTCGATACAATCGGCGACATCGGCTCCGGAGGCGACCGTTTGGGTAAAGGGATAAAGGTTGCAGACGACGAGGTCGATTGGCGCTATCCCCCGCTCGGCAAGTGCTGCGAGATCATCCGGCCGGTCGCGCCGTGCCAAGAGGCCGGCATGGATTGCCGGGTGGAGGGTCTTCACCCGGCCATCGAGCATCTCGGGAAAGCCGGTGACCTCCGCCACCTCGGTGACCGGCAGCCCGGCCCCGGTGAGTGTCCGCGCCGTTCCCCCGGTCGAGATCAGGGCGACACCGCGCGCGACCAGTGCGGCGGCGAAGGAGACCATTCCGGTCCTGTCGCTGACCGAAAAGAGCGCACGCTGGATCATCGGTGCGGCTTCCTGATCGAGGGACGGGGCGACGGTACGCCTGCGGCGGCGAGCGCCGAATGCTGCCGCTCGGCGAGCGACGCTTCGTCGAAATCATCGATCAGCTCATGGAAGAGCTGGTACCAGTTAATCTCGGCCTTGAGATGCATGAACACCGAGCCGAGCCCGATCGCCGCGCGGTCCATAAAGACGAACTCGCGTGGTGGTCTGACCCCGCCCAGACGGCGGATATCGCGGTGCACGCTCTCGGCCACACTGGCTCCGTAGGCTCCGCTCCGCTTTTCCTGGATCAGCCGTTCGCGATCGTCTAGCAACGGGCCATAGACGAAGAATGCCCAGCGATTGAGCACCTCGATCATCTCGCGCGATAGATCGCCGAACCCCCAGCTCTGATAGGCATGGACGGCGAGATCGCGGTCGTTGCGCTGCAATGCATGGTAAAGATCGATGACGCCGCGCACGAACGAGGCGTGGAAGACCCTGATGCAGCCGAAATCGAGCAGATTGACGGTCCGCTGCGGCGCCACTGTGTAATTGCCGAGATGCGGGTCGCCGTGAATGAGTCCGAAATGATAGAATGGCACGTACCAGATCCGAAACATGCGCAACGCGATCTCGTTACGCTCCGCCAAAGATGCCTTTCTAGCGACATCAAGGATGGGCGACCCGTCGAGCCAGGTCATCGTCAACAACCGGCGGGTCGAGAGGTCGGGCAGCGGTAGCGGTACGGCGACACCGGGTTCGCCTCGAAGGATCTCGCCGTAGAGCCGCATATGTGCGGCCTCGCGCCCATAGTCGAGCTCCTCGCGCAGCCGGTCGGCGATCTCAGCATGAATCTCCGCGGTCGTGACCGCCCGGTCGTACCGCTCGTAGAGACCCATCGCCAATTTCAGCTGCCGCAGATCGGCCTCCACCGCCGATGCCATGTCGGGGTATTGCAGCTTGCAGGCGAGCGGCCTGCCGTCGAGCGCGGTGGCTCGGTGCACCTGGCCGAGCGAAGCGGCGCGCGCTGCGGTCTTCTCGAAATCGCGAAACTTGGTCTGCCAGTCGGCGCCGAGCTCGCCTGCCATTCGTCTTCTGACAAACGGCCAGCCCATCGCCGGTGCATTCGCCTGGAGCTGAGCCAGTTCCTGGACGTATTCCCTCGGCAGCCCGTCGGGGATCGTCGCGAGCAGTTGCGCCACCTTCATCAGCGGCCCTTTGATGCCGCCTAGCGCCGCCTTCAGCTCGGCGGCGTGACGGCCGCGATCGAGGTTGAGGCCGAGATAGCGCTCTCCAGCGAGCCGCGCGGCCAACCCGCCCATGGCGGTCGATACCTGAGCGTAGCGGCGCACCCGCCCCGAAAAGGAATTATCGTCGGTCACTATTACCGGGTCAGCGAAGCTGCTCGAGCTCGTCGATAAACCCGGCGATCACCGATAGGCCCTTGGACCAGAAGGAGGGATCGGCGGCGTCGAGGCCGAACGGCGCCAGAAGCTCACGGTGCCGCATCGTTCCACCTGCTCGCAACAGCTCCAGATACTTCTCGGCGAAGCCCTGATGGGCGTCTTGGTAGACCGCGTAGAGCGAGTTCACCAGGCAGTCACCGAACGCGTAGGCATAGACGTAGAACGGGGTATGAATAAAGTGCGGAATATAGCTCCAGTAATATCGATATGGGTCGTCGAACCGTAGTGCAGGGCCGAGGCTCTCGCGCTGAACCGCGAGCCAAATCTCGCCGAGCCTGTCTGGTGTCAGCTCGGCTTCGCGCCGCTCGTCATGAACCTTGATCTCGAAGCTCGCGAAGGCGATCTGCCGGACGACTGTGTTCAGCATGTCCTCAACCTTGGCGGCGAGCATGATTTTGCGCCGCTTGGGATCCGTTTCACGCGCGAGCAACGCGCGGAAAGTCAGCATTTCGCCAAAAACCGAGGCAGTCTCGGCCAGCGTCAACGGGGTGTCGGCCATCAGGTAGCCCTGCCTGGCGGCCAGCACTTGATGCACGCCATGGCCGAGCTCGTGCGCCAAGGTCATCACATCGCGCACCCGGCCTTGATAGTTGAGCAGCAGATAGGGGTGCGCGCTCGGCACCGTCGGATGTGCGAAGGCACCCGAGGCCTTGCCGGGCCGCACCGCCGCGTCGATCCAGTCTCCAGCGAAGAAGCGTCCGCCGATTGCGGCGAGCTCGGGCGAAAAGGCGCCATAGGCCGACAATACCGTCTTCTCGGCCTCACGCCACGGGATCTGGCGGTCCTCGTCCTCGGGCAGCGGCGCATTGCGGTCCCAGAACGGCAACTCCTCCACCCCGAACCAACCCGCCTTGAGCTTGTAATACCGGTGCGACAATCGCGGATAGCTGTCGCGCACCGCGGCGATCAGCGCGTCGACGACGTTATCCTCGACAAAGTTCGCCAGGTTACGCGACGAAATTGGGCGCGCAAAACCCCGCCAGCGATCCTCGATCTCCTTGTCCTTGGCCAGCGTGTTGGTGATCAGCGCAAAGGTCCTCGCGTTCTTCCCCAGGACGTCGCCGATGACGAGCGCCGCCTCGCGGCGAATTTCGGGGTCGCGATCCGACAAGAGATCGAGCGCCTGGGCTTCGGTAAGCTCCTTGCCGCCGATCGGGAATCTCAGATCGGCGATGGTCTCGTCGAAAAGCCGCGTCCAGGCGGCGCGGCCGGCGACGTATTTCTCATGCAGCAGCTTCTCGATCTCGTCCGAGAGTTGATATGGCCGGAAAGCGCGGGTATCGCGCAGCCACGGGCGGTAATGCGCGAGCGTCGGATCGGCTTCCTTCGCCGCAAGATCGACGTCCTCCAGGCGGTTGAGCTCGAGGGTGAAGAACAAGAGCGTCGTCGAAACGGCGTTGATCCGCTCCTGCATCGTCTGAAAGAAGCGGCCGATTTCCGGGTCGGTGAGATCACCGGCATGGACCAGCGAAGCGTAGCTGATGATCCGCGCGATCTGCTCCTGCAACCGCTCGTAGGTTTCGACAGCAGCGCCGAGCGCAGCTCCCGACAGATCGGCGAGGCGTCCTTGATGGCGCGCGCGAAAGGCTTCGGCGTCGTCGGCGAGACGGGTGAGATCATGCGCCAGCACATCGCTGTCGCGCCCCGGATAGAGGTCAGAGAGGTTCCATTCCGGTAAGTCGAAGAGCGCGGTCTGCCGTTGCTCTACCGCCGCTCCCGACGCTGCTCGTACCTGCATCATCGCTTCCTCCTCACACCTGCGCGAGGGCCATCGGTTCGCGGTCGAAGGCCGGCATGATCTCCTCGGCGAAGGTGCGCAGGCCGGCGACCGAAGCACCCGGGGCGGCGAACAACACATTCTCGACCCCGCCCGCCTCGAGCCGCTTCAGGCGGGCGATGATCTCCTCCGGGGTGCCGAGCAACGGTGCGTCATCGAGCACGAACGACTCCTCGTCCTCCTTGATGTGCGCGTAGTGCTCCGCACCCGGGCCGCGGGCAAGGTCACCAATGTTTTTCAACACATTCCGGCGGGTGACGATCGCCCGCTTGCGCTCCTCTTCGTTGTGCACGATCTGCAACCCGCGGGTCACGCCGACCATCATCGGGTCGTAAGGCCGGCCGATCCGTTCGCATTCCCGGCGGAAGGTCGCGACGCGGTCGATGATCAGATCGGTCGGCGCGATCTGGTCGAGCAGCAGATTGCAGCCTTCGCGCGCTGCGCGGCGGATCGAGTCGGCACTGCCGGCGCCGAGCCAGAATGGGGGATGGGGCTGCTGGATCGGGCTCGGTTCGACGACGACATTGTCGAACCGCCAGCGCTTGCCGTGATGGGAGAACCGGCCTGGCGCTGTCCACGCCTTGCGGATCACTGCCATCGCCTCGTCGAACCGCTCGGTCGCCTCCTCGGGCGGGATGCAGAACCCCGAAAACTCGTAGCTGCGGTAGCCCTTGCCGACC
>Ga0307477_10001189_pt1 | contig 22900 bp, 24 predicted proteins | sample atmos_gasesECM2C_FD_203316 | JGI IMG/M metagenome (GOLD analysis project Ga0307477, IMG submission 203316) | Hardwood forest soil microbial communities from Morgan-Monroe State Forest, Indiana, United States - atmos_gasesECM2C_515 | ecosystem: Environmental > Terrestrial > Soil > Temperate...
GCTCTACTGGCTGCGCGACCCGCTGATGAAGCAGGCCGTGCGACTGTGGACCGATTACGCGCTCGGCACCGGGGTGAGCTGGGATTCGAAGAACCAGAAAATCAAAGACCAGCTCGACGAGTTCGCCAAAGGCCGGCGCAACAAGTCGCTGATGGACTCGGAAGGCCAGCGCCGCTCGTCGAAGAAGCTGCTAGTCGATGGCGAGATCTTTTACGCGCTGTTCGACTCCCAGAACCGGACGGCGAAAGAGCCGAAGACCATCCGCCGCATCGACTGCCTGCAGGTCACCGACATCATTTGCGACCCGGACGACGACGAGCACGTGCTCGGCTACCGGAGACTCACGGCCCAGGACAAAGTTCTCTACTACCCGGACTGGCGCAACGACGACGACGACGAGGCGCTGCTGGCCGAGCAGAAGGATCCTTCGAGCGGCGGATTCATTGGCAACAAGGTGGAACAGGGCGTGAAGGTCAAACACGTGGCCTTCGACACCTTGCACCAGCGGGGCAACGGGCTGCTCTCCTCGAACCTGGATTGGTCGAAAGAGCATCGCCGCTTCATGGAAGCCCGCGTGGCCATCACCCAGGCCCTGGCCAAATTCGCCTGGAAGGGAAAAGTGAAAGGTGGGCAGGGCATCATCAACCAGATGACAGCCAAGCTGCAGTCGACCTACGCCTCGGCCGGCATGACCCAGGTGGAACGCCATCCCCAGCCCGCACCCGGCGGCACTTGGGTGGAGAACGCCGGCGTGGAGCTCGGCCCGATGCCGCGCGCGACCGGCGCCGGCGACGCCCGCTCGGACGGCGACCAGCTGAAGCTCATGGTCTGTGCCGGCACCGGCATCATGCTGCACTACTTCGGCGATCCCTCGACCGGCAACCTCGCGACCTCGACCGCGATGGAGCTGCCCATGCTGAAGATGTTTGCCAGCTACCAAGCTTTCTGGCAGGACGCCTACCGCGACCTGTTTGCGATCGCACTCGACGAGGATCCGGAAGAGCGCGAAGTGATCGACATCGTGCTGCCGCCCATCCTGCTCGACGACCTCCGCAAAATCGGCCAGTTCGTGAAGGACTGTGCCGCAGTCTTCCCCGAAATCCACGTGCCTTCGGTGCTGCGCTCCATGCTCAATTCCTTCAACGTCGCCAACATCGACGAAGTGATGGATGAGGTCGAAAACAAGCGCGGCGAGCTGGCCGTGCAGGATCAGGCAGACAAGGCGCACGCCCTGGCGCTGGCCAAAGCCACAGCCAGCGGCAAGAACCCGAATGTAAACAAGCCCGGCGGCGCGCCCGAGCTCGCCGGCGGCGCCCCTGGCATTCCCGACAACCCGGAAAGCGGCTACAGCTCGACCGAAGCCGAAGACATCGTGGTCGCACTCAACCGCATGGCTGCGGCACTCGAAGAGGTGCACGCCTGATGGTCAAGAAACGCCTGGCCGAAGTCACGCTGCGCAAGGAATCCATCCAGCGCCTGATGCGCGGCCAAACCGTCACCATCCGCCTGGGCGACATCGAGCTCGAGCTGCACCTCGATCCGGCGGCGCGCCTCGGCCCCTCGGGCTCGCTCGAAGACTTGATCGCCAACATATTGAGGGCGCCGCGCGCGTGAGTCCCGTCGGCGCGATCGCCGAGTTTTTGGAGAAAGCCCGGCGGCCGGGCTTGCTGGGCCTGGCCGGCCGAGCCATCCAGCGCAACTGCGCGGCCGACTTGCGCAGCTACTTCCGCGAGCTGGGCACGCGGATTACGGCCATGAAGTTGGAAGAGTTGGCGCACATCGAGCGCAGTATAAGCGCCGAAACCGCGCGTCACGCGGTCGCGATGCGGATGCACAACCTGCTCCGCTCGCGCCGACCTCTGCTGCTCGGGCTGCTCCACACCCACATCTCGAGCGCGATCCGCGCGGCCAACGCGATTCACACCCTGGCCGAAGCCGCGGACGACAGCCCGCAAGTGCCGGGCATGACGGCCGAGGTGGCCGCGGCCTATGCCGAGCTGCACGCCGGCGAGGCAGTCGCCGGGCTGGACAAGACCACCCAGCAAGCGGTCGCGGATGCAGTCGCGACCGGCATCAGCGATCGCTTAGGGGTCGATGGCACGGCGCGACTGATCCAGGGAGTAGTCGACGGAATGAGCAGTTCGCGCGCCTTCACCATCGCCTCGACCGAGATGAACGATGCGATGAGCCAAGCCTTCCTGCGCAAGCTGGTCGCAAACGACGTGGAGTACAAGCAGTGGATTACGGGCCCGGATCCGTGCGAGGCCTGCATCGAGAACGAAGACGCCGGCGCGATCCCGGTCGACGAGAACTTCCCCAGCGGCGACGACGCCCCGCCAGCGCACCCGAATTGTGTGTGTGCCGTGGCCGGCGCGCGCGGACTAGGGTTTGGCGAGGCAGAGAAGAAGCCTCACCTGGTCGAAGTCAAAGGCTGGCCCACGGCGCCGGCGCCGCAGCCGGCACCTCTGCCCAAAGGCGACAAAGGCGAGCCCGGCGAGCCCGGCACACCTGGGCGCGATGGCAAGGACGGAAAGGATGGCCGCGCTGGAGTCGATGGACGCGACGGCGCAGCCGGAGCAGATGGCCGCGCTGGAGTCGATGGACGCGATGGCGCAGCCGGAGCAGCTGGCCGCGATGGAGTCGACGGCCGCGATGGCAAGGACGGCCGCGACGGCGCTCGAGGTGAGACTGGCCCGCAGGGCCCGCTGCCTGCCCGTGAAGCCGTGGCCGAGGCCGTTGCCCAGGGCATCGCCGAAGTCTTTTCGGAAGCCGGCAAGCCAGGAAAGCGCAGCGCGAAGGATCCCTTCGGGCTGGCCAAGGGCCAAGTCAACCTCAACCCCAAAGGCAAAAACTTCGTCTGGTCGACCACGCCCGGCCCGAAAGGCGACACCGGCGCCACTGGGGCGCAGGGCATGCAAGGCTGGTCGGGCCTGGATGGCGCGCAGTGGTATCAGGGCGCCGGCGCTCCGGTCGCGCTGCACCACGATGGAGACTTCTATCTCAACAAGACGAACGGCGACGTGTACGAGCAGGTTTCCGGCTCGTGGGGCTCGCCCGTCGGCAACCTCATGGGGCCGCCACAAATGCCAAGCCTAAATTTCCATCTGGTCGCGAAGCACAGCGACAACGCCAACCAGATCGCGACCGGCAGCGGCGTGCTGACCGGGGTGAATGCCGGCGGCGCCGGCTCGAGCTCGACCGTGTTCCCTGTCTTCGTGAAGCTGTACGACAGCAACGGGGCGCCCAACCTCACGACCGCGAAGCCGATCTGCGTGGCCGCGGTGCAGATGGGGCTGCAATCGCCCGATCCTGTGCCCTCGGGCGGCATCGCGTATAGCGCCGGCCTTTACCTGCTGATCGTGAACGGCATTCAGGACACCGACGACACCCCGGTCGCGAGCGGCGACTGCAACGTCGACGTGTTCTACCACTCTTAAATTCAACCCTCGAGGCCCCTTACCCATGAAACGCATCTTGCAGCTTCTCGCCGTGCTGGTGCTCGCGTCCGTCGCTGGGTTCGCCCAGCAGACGGTCCAGGTGACCGATGGCTCGAACACGATCGGCAGCGCGGCCCATCCGGTCCAAGTCTCGCTGGCCAACACCGGCACCAACAGCAATGCGGTTACCGTCAGCTTCGCCAACGGCCAGACCACCGCGGTCACCCAAGCCACCGGGACGAACCTGCACGCGGTCATCGACTCCGGCTCGACCACCGCGGTCACCCAAGCCACCGGGACGAACCTGCACGCGGTCATCGACTCCGGCTCGACCACCGCGGTCACCCAAGCCACAGGGACGAACCTGCACACGGTCGTCGACTCGGGCACGATCACCGCCAACCTCGGGCCGGCCACGTCGGGCGGGCTGAGCATGACGCACTTCGTGGCCGCCGCTACCGACAATCACACCAACGTCAAGTCCACGGCAGGCCAGCTCTACAGCGTGCACGGTTTCAACACCCTGGCCACGCCGCTCTACTTCAAGCTTTACGACAGCTCTAGCACGCCGACTGGCTGCGGTGCGACCAACCTGAAGAAAGTGATCGCGATCCAGGCCGGAACCGAATTTCTGTACACCCAGCCGCAAGGCGTCGCCTTCGCCAGCGGCATCGGCTACTGCCTGACCTCTGGCATCACCGATGCCGATGACACCGCCACCACGCTAAGCGCGGCCACGATCGACCTCGACTACAAATGAAGTTTCTGAAACAGACAGCACTCCTCGCGGTCTTGCTGGCGGCGGCTTGCGCTTCGGCGCAGCAGACCATCCGCATGACCGATGGGGTGAATGGCACGGCCGGGCTGAAGTCGGCGAGCACCCCGGCGGCCCAGTCGGATGTCTCCCAAGTGGTGGCGCTCTCGCCCAACAACACCGGCATCGCAGTGAACCTGCCCGTGATCGCCAACAAGGCGGCGAACAACGTCGGCGGGGCCACGGTCAAGACTCTGACCGACACCATCACCGCGACCAAAGCGGGGAATTCGCTAATCGTGGCGCTGTGCGCCGGCGAACCGCTGCCCAACGGCAGCACCGTAGTGGCGACTTTGACCGAAACCGGCGGCAGCGATACCTGGACGCTGGCCGCCGCCGTGGCCAACAGCACAACTTTCTACTGCGGCATCTACTACGCGACCAACATCACCGCCGGAGTCACGGCGGCGATCATTACCTACTCCGGCGCGTCCGCGGTCAACACCACGATCGCGATGGAAACCTGGGAAGTGTCCGGGCTGATCGCACTCTCGCCGCAAGTCTTCGATACGAGCGCCACGGGCACTGGCACCTCGACCGCGCCCTCGGCTGGTCCCATGAATCCCGACAAGCCGAACGACTACGCCTTCGCCGCCTTCGGCATCGGCACCGCGGCCCAGACCGTCACCCTCGGCGGCACCGGAACCTGGGTGAACGACTCAGGCCAGGTGAATCCGGCCTCGGCGAGCGGACTCTTCAGCTTCGTCGGCGCTTCCCAGTTCCGCAACAACGATGGGCCACTCACCGCGGCGGGCACCATTGGATCCGAGCCTTGGGTAGTCGCGACTGCCATGTTTTCCGTGGTGGCGGTCAGTGTCGACGGCCGGGTGATCCTCTACGACGGCACCACGCCGGCCGGCGTGGTCGCCGCGAACAATGCGCTGAAGACCGACCACACCTCGGTGGCAGGCGCGGCAATTTCAACCGCGGCCAGCGGCACCCAACTAGTCGGCGTGCAGGGCCATGCCGGCGCGAACTTTGACGGCGCGACGGGTGCGGCAGTACCGCCGAATGCGGTGCTGTTTGGCGGCACGGATGGCACCAACACGCGCGCCCCTTACATGGATCCGTGCGCCTACAACGCCTGGACCTACTACTACGTCAACGTCGCCGTGAACACGCAGATCGCGGGCGCGGCCGGGGCCGCGAAAAATTACTACATCTGCCAGATCTCGATTCTGCCCGTCGCCGGCGCGGCCAACGTAAACCTGGTATCGAGTGCGACTGCGGGCAACGCCTGCGCCACCTCGACCACGGCGCTGCTGACCGGCGGCACCACTGCGGCCTCGGGCGCAAGCCTTCCCATTAACGGCGGCTTCGTGTGGCCAGCCTCAGGCCGGGCCTGGGCATCGACCCAAGCCACCAATCACGCTTTCTGCATTTTCGCCTCGGCCGCGGTTACCGGGGTGATCGCCTACGCGGGGCCACTGTGACCATGAAGCGCTTTCTTCTAGCTGCTGCCTTGCTGCTCCTGGCCGCGGCTTCGCCTGCCTGGGCCACCTGGACGCTGACCCAGCATCCCATTGGAACCTGCACCGTCAGCTCCACTACCTGTGGAGTTACCTTGACCTCCACCGGGGCCGGCCATGTCCTGATCGCAATGGCCGGCTACGGAAGCCTGTCGAGCATCACCGTGTCGGGCGTAACAGCTGGCGCGTGCTCGGCATCCTGGGTGCATTGCCCCAGCTGTCACGGCAACGATGCTTCCTCCGGCAAGCAAGTTGACGGCTGGTACTGCCTGAACAGCGCCAGCGGCATCACCAACATTACTTTTACTCTGAGTGCCACCCAGAGCGGTGGGCCTTCCTGGAACGCTTACGTTTTTGAACTTTCTTCCACTACCACTTTCGTCATCGACAGCACCAACTCTGTCGATGACTCGACCACCTGCACGGTTTGTGCAGGAGTGACTCTCACCCTTACCGGCAGCAACGATGCCATCATGCAGGTCTACGGCGCAGGGAGTAGTGCTCCCTCGAGCATCAGCTCGCCTTACGTTTTTCAAAACGCCGGCAGTGGGACCTCTTCCAATGCGTCCTTGATTAACAGTGGTTCGGGAACTGCTCCGAACTGGACTTCCAGCGTCACCGGGAAGGGTGCCGGTGGGGCCATTGCGATCAAAGAGAATGCCGCCGTGACCTGTCACAACGCCTTGTCGCTGCTGGGCGCAGGCTGCGCGTGAAGTTCTGAAACTCGAAAGGATCCCATGAAAAGCCTTCCCTTGAAGCCCGTGGACGAGGCGGCCAAAGCCGACTCGTTCGACTCCATCCGCTCCGCGGTCTCGGATGCGATCAACGCCAACATCCGCGCCGGCGTCGACATGGACTGCGACGACGACGGCACCCAGGACGCCATGGCCGGCGAGTATGCCTGGGTGCAAGACATCTTCCCTGGCCAGGTCGTGTATTCGATGTGTGGCTCGATGTTCCAGTGCGACTACTCGATCGACGCCGACGGCGACGTGCAGTTGGGGAAGCCAGCGGAAGTCGAAATCAGCTACACCCCGATCACCGACGGCGACGTCAGCGCGGAATCCTTCCGCGTGCTGGTCGGCTCGGCGATTCCCTTTCAAGAGTCGGCCTACGACGCCGCCTCGGGCAAGCTCACCATGACCGTCATCCGGCCAGGGCTCAACAAGTCGAAGGCCCGCTACTATCCCGCCGCGACCCTAAAGCGCGACTACGCGGTCTTTGAGAATGCCAAGATGTTCGCGGACCACCAAAGCGAGAAAGAGGCCAAGGACCGGCCGGAAGGTTCGGTGAACAACTGGGTGGCGTCGATCAAAAAAGTGTGGCCCGAGTCGGACGGCACCATCAAGGCCGAGGCCATGGTCATCGACCCGCCCTTTAAGGCCAAGCTCGACACGCTCAACAAGGCCGGCTTGCTGCACGAGATGGGTGTCTCCATCCGGGCGATCGGCGAGGCCAGCGAGCAAGAGCGCGACGGCGTGACCACGAACGTGGTCGAGTCGCTGATCGCGGCACGTTCCGTAGATTTCGTCACCTATGCCGGCGCGGGCGGCCAGGTAGAGGCGATGGAGTCAGCACCGCTAGACAACCAGTGGGATGTGGACTTGGTGACGGAAGCGGCTCTCCGCAAACGTCGCCCGGACCTGATCCGCCTGGTTGAAAAACATGCCCAGGAGATCGCAATGAAGTCTGTAGAACAGCAACTCGCCGAATCGCAAACCCAGCTCGGGGCGCTCACCAAAGAGAACGCCGAGCTGAAAACCAAGTTCGAGGAAGCGCAGAAGAAAGCCGAAGCGGCCCACAAGACGGCCAGCCGCGCGGCCGTCGAGGTCGAGCTCACCAAGCAACTCGCCGAATCCAAGCTGCCCGAGATCGCGCAGGCCCGGCTGCGCAAGCAGTTCGCGGAAGCGGAGAAGGCCGACGGCATCAAGGAAGCGATTGCCGAAGAGCTCGAGTACCTGAAGAAAGTCGGCGCCACGACCAAGACGCCGGCCCCGAAGAACCTGGGCGCCGCGGCCAACGGCACCACGGAAGAGTCGCAGCAGGAAGAGAAGCCCAACCTCGAGGAAGCGTTCGCGCTGCTTCCCGGCATGTCCAAGGAAGATGCCAAGGTCGCAGCCACCAGTCTGTAAGCCCCACCCCCGGAAATAGCTAAACAAAATCGTTCTACCCGACCCTGGGCGGCTCGCTGCCTTCCCTGGGCCAAAGGAGAAGTGTTGCCATGAAGAACTTTGTACTGACCGGAGACAACCTCAGTTTCCTGGCCTCGCAGATCGTCAACCCGGCGCACGTGACGGGCGATACCTACACCAACCTGGTGGGTACCGGCGAAGGCCTCACCGTTCCAATCAACTTGGTCGAAACTGGCGACCCCGTAGTCATCGGGCGCATCGTCGGCGTGGCCAATAACGACGCGCTGCAATCGACCGACACCGTAGTGGTCTCCACGCGCGGCGTCTACAACCTGGCCGTGAAGTGCATCCACCACGCGATCACCGTCGGGGAAACCGTCTACATCGACCCGGTGACCGCCGTCGTGAGCGACGACTCCACCGCCGTGCCTTTCGGCTGCGCGCTGGCCGCAGTCGCGGGCGGTGCGACCACCACCATCAACGTCAAGCTGTTCGGACAAACGCCAGGAGCAGCGGGCGCGAATAGCTAAGCAGTTCCGTGAGGCCTGCCCAGAGGCCTCTTCTCATTTTTTGGCGACCACCACAACACACCAACCGGCCCTGTGCCGGCCAAGGAGAAAAGAACAATGAAAGACTTCCTAAGTCTGATCGAGGAAGGCGACAAGCTGGAATCCAGTCTCTCCGACGTCCGGCACCGCATTCCGCAGTTCGATACGAAGCTCGTGAAGTTCATCGAGCTGGTCGCCAACAAACACGGCTTCAGCACCGCGAAGCGCACCTATCTCTTGAAGGAAGCGGAGTCGACCGCGGACTTCCCTTACCTCTTCGGGACCGTATTGGAGCGGCAACTTTACGCCAAATACAAGGCCGCGGACCCGGATTGGAAGGCTTACATCAAAACCGGCACGCAGAACGACTTTCGGCCCACGTGGTTGATCGGCGTGAACGGGTTGCAAGGTGTGCTGCCAGCAGTCGCACTCCGCGGCGAGTACAAGAACGACGCCGCGCTGGTCGACGGCCGGGTATTCATCAACCTCAGCAAGTACGGCCGCGAGTTCGGGTTGGCCTGGGAGGCCTTAATTAACGATGACCTCGGCGCCTTCTCCGACCTGGCCGAGCGCTTCGCCACGGCCGCCATGCGGTCGGAGTACAAGTTCGCGACGCAGCTCTACTCGTCTGCGAGCGGCCCGCATGCCAGCCTGTTCGGTGCGACCATCGCACATCCCCTCTACACCGCGAACATCACCAACCTGTTCTCCGGTGCGGGTGCCACCTTCTCCATCACGAACTTGGCCGCCGCGGCCAGCGCGATGCGGCGCTTCGTCGACTACGACGGTGAGCCCGTGATCTTCGACGGGTTCGAGCTCATCGTCCCGCCGGCGCTCGAGATCCCGATGTTGCAGGCCTTGAACCCTGCCAACATCATCCAGTCGGGCGGCGATTCCACGGCTTCCGCCAAGCCGCAGATCCGCAGCTCGTCCAACACCGTGCCTCAGCTCAACATCACCGGGCACGTCAACCCCTACTTGCCGATCGTCGACACCAGCGGAAACCAGAATAAAACCTGGTACCTGTTCGGCAAGCTCACCAACTCCGGCTACGCCGCGCGGATCAACTTCCTGCGCGGGCACGAGTCGCCCGAGCTGTGCATGAAGAACCCGAACAAGATCGCACTCGGGGGAGCAACCATGTCCCCGCTCGAGGGCGACTACGAGACCGACTCCATCCGTTGGAGGATCCGCCACATCTTTGGCGGCGTCCAGGTCGATCCCAACTACGCTTCGGCATACGTCGGCGCGTAACCAGACCGGGGAAGTCGAACCTGGCTTCCCCTCAATACCGGATCCCACGCTAGTAGCGTGCGTGGGCGAGCAGAAACTGGCTCGCCCTCCGGTCTGGGCTCTGCTCCAACCCCTTGCAGAGTCCAGACGGGAGGAAACATTCCATGGCACAAGACTTAAAACGGCCGAATAGCGGCATCTCGACCGACAGCAAGAACACGGGCTCGACGGGCAAAGAAACCCAGTCCCCGCGCGGCGAGGGAGCGACCACCACGGCCAATCTCCAAGGCGCCGGCGAAACCGACGGCGTGCTCGACACCGCGCAAGACTCATCCACCGCGGTCGGCGGGAAAGAGGAAGGATCCATCCGCCAGGATCAGACCGGCTACGCAGGCAGCTGAAATGTCCGTGGTCACCTTGCAAGGCGAGAGTCGCGCGCCACGCTTGACGCCCGAGGAAGTGGAAAAGATTTTCCAGTTCGCCTTCCAGGTGCATGACCACTACGCAACGCGGCCGCAACCGCCGATTTTCTGGCACCGCTCGAACTCGGATGCCTTCTGGAACTACCGCTTCGACAACTGAGGCCTTCATGAAATTTCAACTGTTCTTCGCCTGCGCCGTGATGTGTTTGGTCGCGGCGGTGCTGCTGCTCGGCCCGGTGAAATAGCGATGTCTTTCTCTTACGACCTCGGCACCACCACTGGCCAGATGCGCCTGCTCATCCAGGACACCAACGCCACTTCGCCCTATTTCTCGGATGAAGAGCTGGCCGCCTTTCAGCAGGTCACGCTGCAACAGGTCGACGGGCCCACCATCTTTTTCGGATCCGGCGACATCCCGCTCAACGAGCTGCTGCTCCTGTCCTGCGCCCAGGCCATGGACGCACTCGCCAGCCGGGTGGCCGCTTCCGGCGCCGGGCAGACCATCCAGATCGGCGACTTCCGGGTGTCCGGCAAGGATCAGGTCACGGCGCTTCAGGCCCTGGGCCAGCGCTTCCGGGATGCCGTCGACAATTTGCCCGCCTGGGGAATCATCGAAGAGAACCTGTGCGGCTTCAACGAGCTGGTCATCATCCGCAACTGGGTGCTGAGGACGGAACTCTAACGTGGCCGACGTCTTCGACGCGCAGCTGGACAAGCTGGCCAACGTGCTTACCCGCTCGACCGCGGGCGGCGACAAGTACGGCCTGGCGGATCCCAGCTACACGACCGTCGCCACCGCCGTACCCTGCCACCTCTCGACCGGCTCGGTCGGGACCGACAAGGAGCTGCTGGCCAAGGCGAAAGAAGCGATCGCCTACAAGAAGGTCTTTCTCCGGCCGTGGTTTCTCGACCCGGCGCCGGATGGCTCTTACGCGCCGAATCACGCGATCGGGGCGACTAGCTACAACACCAAGCCGTTGACCCACGATCACTGGTTCCAGATCGACGGCGTGATGTACGACATTTTCCAGATTCACAACCCGGCCGGCAAAGACCATCACCTCGAAGTGTGGTGCCGCCTGGTGCTGCCATGATCGCCGCCAACCTGATCGAGCTCGAAGAAGTGGTCTCCTCGAACATCGCGCGCCTCGGCTACGACGAGGAGAGCGCGACCCTCGTGGTCGAATTCCGCTCGAGCCCGGTGCGCTGGGCCTACCCCACGGTGAGCCCCGAGCTCTATCACCGGCTGCGCGACGCGAAGCCCTCGATCGGCTCGTTCTTTCATCACGAGATTCGCAAGATTTTCAAAGGTACTCGGTTGGAGCTGGCGAGCTGATGGCGATCGGCGCCCACGTGACCATGAACCTGCGCGCCGGCGCCGCTGCGCTCGAGGTCAAGACCGTAATCCTGGACGCGACCCGCGAGGTGTTCGACGAGGACATCGTGCCCACCGCGAAAGAGCTCTCCCCGGTCACTCCGGAAGGCTACGCGCGCAACCTGGAACTCAAGGCTGAAGGCAAACTCAGCCGGCCGGCCATGGGCACCGGGCACAACCGGCGCTCAATCGACAGTGTGGTGAATCCGAGCGACGCCGGGCCCGAGGCCGAGCTCTTCACGCAGAGCGGATACGGCGGCTACCTCGAAGTCGGCACCTCGCGCATGCGCGCCCAGCCCTACATCTACCCGGCATTCGAGCAACACATCGGGAAGCTGCCGCTGCGGGTGAAAGAGAAAATCGGTGGTTGACGTCAACCTGCTCGTGCGCGACTACCTGCTCGGCCAGGCTTCGGTCACCAACCTGCTGGGCACCAACGCCAACGGCTCGATCTATGCGTCTTACGACTTGCCCGAGCACTTCGACCCCAAGCTCGGGCCAGGGATTCAGATCTTCCGCGCCGGCGGGCCAGGGGCACATTCCGAAATCCTCGCGCTGGTCGACGCGCGCACCCAGGTGAAGGTCTGGGCCGACGTCGAAAAGTCGCTACTGGCCTCGCAAGTCTACAGCGCGATCTTCCAGGTGCTGCACGGCGCCTGCATGGTCACGCTCGGCGACGGCACCATCATCCGGGCGCTCGAGGTGGCTGCCCCGCAAGACATGACCGACCCCGAGACCGGCTGGGCGTTCGTCTTCGCCTTCTACATGGTGATGGCGCGGCCCAATCCCGGCTACCTCGGGTCCTAAGACTTTCAGCAAATCCCTTCGGGGAAGAAAAAGGAGAAACACACAATGCCAGCACAACCCGATGTAGCAAGCATCATCGCGGGGCCTGGGCTGCTTTACATCGCCCCCGTTGGAACTGCTCAACCCGCACTCACCACGCCACTGGTTTGGCCCGCCGCCTGGTACACGGTCGGCTACACCGACGCAGGAATTGACTGCATCTACACGCCCACGATCAAAGAGGTGTACGTCGATGAGGAAGCCGCCGTGGTACTCGACATCCTCGAAAAAGAGAAGTTCGTGGTGCAAGCGCATCTGGCCGAGGTTTCGCTGACGAACCTTCAGGCTTCGATCAGCGCTTCGACCTACGTCGCCGCCACCCCGCAGATCACCGCCGGCTCGCTGCCACTGCAGTACGTGGCCGTGGGAGTCGTCGGACCCGCGCCGGGCGGCTACACCAACCGGGTCATTCTTCTTTCTAAGGCGATCACCACCGTGGCCGTGTCGATGAAGATCACCCGTAAAGACAAGCAGGTTTTCCCCGTCTCATGGGATGCCCGCAAGATCCAAGGCGTGAGCCTGTTCTCGATTACCGACATCGGCACCGGCTACGAAGCCAGCTAACCCCTAACCCCTAACCCAAAGGCGACCAATGAAACCCCGTACCGAAGACGACATCATCTCGCGTGCGCCCCTCGTAGTGCGACTGGGCGCAAGCGACTTCAACATCCCGCTTTTGCCGGTCACGCCCCAACGGGAGTGGCGCAAAAAGCTGTTCGCCGAGCTGGTCCCCATCATCGCCAGCTTCAACTTCCAGGTGGATGGCCAGTCCATGACCACCGGACTGACCGCCGCCCTGCTGCACTTCCCGGACAAGCTGGCCGAGCTGGTCTTCGCCTACTCGCCCGAGCTGCCCCAAGCCGAGATCCTGTTGCCGGCGAACGGGGTCACGGAAGAGCAGATCGCGACCGCCTTCTCCGCGATCATGGGCGTGGCTTTCCCTTTTTTGCCGCAGCTCGGACTGGTGACGCAGATGCTGCGGACGACGATAGCGTCCTTGCCTCGGTAGGCGAGCTCTACGAATTTGCACTCTCCGAGTGGCACCAGACGCCGGCTGACATCAACCGCGACTGGACCGAAGAGCAGCTGGCTTTGATGTTCCGCAAACGCAACGAACGCGAGCAGCGCCTGGCGGCCGAGATCGAGAAGCTGCGCGCCGAGGCCGGCGAACCCAGGGAAGAAAAACCTCGGCAGGTTACCGACACCGCCTTCTTCTTGCGCATTCGCGAGATGCAGACCAAGGGCGGCGCGGGCACGGTTCCACTGTGTTGAAAGACTAATTTATGGGCGCATCCGGACAAGGTATCGACGTCGGCGACGCAGTTCTTCACTTCCTCGGCGACACCACGCACCTCGACGAAGCCTTCACGCGCGTGCCCGCCGCGGCCGAGGCTTCGATGGGCAAAGCCGCCCGCTCGGTCGCCCAGGTGGGCGATGCCGTCGACCAGGTGACGGACCAGATGGCCGTCGGCCAGAACGGCGCGGTCAAACTCGGCGAGATCACGACTTTAGCTGGGACTAAAGCCCGCGAGTCGATGTACCAGGCGCGCGGCGAGCTGGGCTTGCTGGGCGAGATGTTCGGCGTGCACCTGCCGCGGCACGTGCGCTCCTTTGTGGCCGAGCTGCCCGGCGTGGGCGCCGCCATGAGCGCCGCCTTCAGCGCGACCGCCATCCTGTTTCTGATCGAAGCGCTGGTCAAAGGCATCGAGCGGATCCAGGCCTGGGCGGAACACGCGCACAAGGTCGCCCTGGCCTGGGACGAGTTCAACACCGTCGTGGCCGGCAGCTTCGCCGGCCTGGATAACAAACTGCTCGAGGCCGGCATCAAGCTGGACGAGCTCAAGAACGATCACGTCGACGCGCTGAAGAAAGAGCTCGAGCTGATCGACCACATTTCGATGAAGGAGCTGGAGCAGCAGTTCGGCATCCTGGCCAAAGCCGCCGACGCCATGTTTGCCCAGCTGAAGGCCAGCTGGTTCGAGCAGGGCGAAGGCTCGAAGGGCGCGAAGAACGCGCTGGAAGAGTTCAAGGCGCAGTATGACTTGCTGCTCGCCGAAGGCAAGAAGAAAGAGGCCTCGGATCTGCTGGCCGGCACCGCGCACTCCGCGCAAGTCGCACTCGACAAGCTCACGGCGGCCAAGAAGGCCGCCGAAGAGCTGAACGCGGAAAACGCGAAACTCGCGGCCGAGAACCCGGAAGCCGGGCCCGTGCCGCTCGCGGCCGGCCCGACCGAAACCGAACTGGGCGCCCAAGAGGTGCTGGTCAAAGCGCTGAATGCCCAGCTCGAGGCCGAGACCAAAATCAACGAGCTGGCCAAAGACAACGCCCAGCTGAAGACCGCAGAGGAAGGCAAGAAGCTGGCCGGCGAGCAGGCCGCCGCGGCCAAGCTCGGGCTGGACGCGCAGCTCGAAGCCATCAAGAAGTGGCGATCCGCGCAGCACATCGCCTTCGAGGCCCAGAAGATTGATCTCACCGCCTGGTTGGTCGCGGAACGCCAAGCGACCGACGCCGCCGCGATCGCACACGAAGCCTACCAACAGCGCCTGGTCGCGATCTACAGCCAGGCTGGCGAAACCCTCAAAGCGCAAACCGCGCAGCAGGAACTGGCCACGCTCAAAGTCAAGGACGCCAGGGAAGCGGAAGACACGCTGGCCGAGGCGATGAAGAAACACCACGCGGCCACGCTGAAGATCGTCGAAGAGTACGGCAAGCTGATCTCGGCCGGCGTCGACAAGAACTTCCTCGCCACCCAGAAGGCCGCCGAACAGCTGACCCGCGCCGAAGAGGAGCTGGCCAAGGCCCAGGACAAGCTCGCCCAGGACAAGCTCGCGCAACACTTCAAGGATCAGGAAACCGCGATCGCGCGCCTGGCGCAGATGCACCTCATCAGCGAGGGCCAGAAGAACGAGCGGCTAAAGGCGCTCGAGCAGGAGCAGGCCACCGCGGCGATCGCCATCTTGAATGACCAACTGGCGCGCGAGCGCGCCCTGGTTGATGCCGCCCAGGCGAAAGTCGAGGCCGCCCGGTCGAACCCTTTCTTCACCCCGGCGCAGGTCCTCGAGCTGGAAGCCCAGCTGGCCAAGGCCAAGGTTGCGATCGTCAATACCCAAGCCCAGATCGTGCAGACCGAGGAAAAATTCAACAAGGAAAGCGAAGCCCTGGACAAGAGCCGCTACGGCAAGGCGCTACTGCTGGCGCAAAGCTTCGGGCGGGAACTGCTGGCCGAACAGTTGCGCCAGAATCACGCCGAGCTCCAAGCCGCGCAGCAGCAACTGATCCTGGCGAAAGACCGCGGCGAGGACACCAAGGCGATCCAGGCGAAGATCGTCGCACTCAAGCAACACGAGGTGGCGCTCGAGAAAGAAGCCGCCGGCAACAAGACCCTCATCGCCGGCGAGCTCGCGCTGCATCAGGCGCAACTGCTGGCCGCGAAGTCCATGCTGGCCGAAGCCAAGGCGCGCGACCTGGACACCACCGCCATCAACAAGCAGATCGCCGCCCTGCAGAAGCTGATCGCGGAAGAGAAGCTGGAAGTCGCGCAGACCAAGCAGACCGGCCAGGAAATCGACAAGCTGAAGGCCACCACCCAGGCGGCCGCGGCCACCATGCTGAGTTCGATCTCGAATGCCATGCAGGGCATCATCACCGGCCAGCAGTCCTTCGGCGCCGCCATGGAAGCGGCGACCTTCAAGATGATTGGCTCGATGGCGCAGAGCTGGGCAGAATACTTCAGCGCCAAGGGCATCGCCGACGTCTTCTGGGACCCCACCCTGGGTGCAGCCGAGCTGGCCGCCGCCGCGGCGCTGTACGCGGTCTCGGGTGTGATGTCGGGCCTGGCGTCGAACGTGGGCTCGGGCTCGCATGCTGCCCCTGGCAGCGGCCCGATCTCGACTACTGGCGGCGCCCGCACCGTGGCCGCGACCAACGGCCCGCAAACCGTGAACGTTACCCACCTGGCAGCGGGCGGCATCGTGCGCTCGCCCACGCTGTTCGTCGCCGGCGACAGCGCCTCGGGCGGCCGCGCGGAAGAAGCCATCATTCCCCTCGATGATCCGGTCGCCCTGGCCCGGATCGCCAACGCCCTGATGTCGTCGCCCACCCTGCGCGCGGCTTCGCGAGCCGCTACCGCGTCGGCGGCTTCAGCGGCTTCGGCGGCGCCGCCCAGTCAGTTCGACGAGACCAACATCGAGAAATTCATGGATCACCTGGGCATGCACCTCGACGCGAACGGCGGCGGCGACACCCACATCCACGTGAACGTGAAAGGCTCGGTCGACCACGGCACGCTGGCCGGCCTGGTCCAGAAGATCAACCGCAAGGTGCGCAACAACACCCTGCACTTGAAGACTTCCGACACGCTGCGGATCACGAGGCGCAGCCAATGATCGTTCCGAAGTTCGTTTACAACCCCGGCTCGGGCAGCGTCACCTTCACCCCGACCTACCCGCCCATCAACAAAGAGCCGGAAGGCGAGCTGACGGCCACGCGCCACGACTCGATCGCCTCGGCCGGCGCGGTGCAAATGGTGAACGAGCGCACCGACTTTTTTCTCAACCTGGACTTCGCTTACGCGGCGCTCGCCGACATGGTGGCCTGGCAGAAGCTCCTCGGGTTTGCCCTGGCCGGCGGGACCGTGACCTACTACCCCGATTCCACCCTGTCCGCGTCCAACGACTACGTGCTCGACGATACCGACTGGAAGACCCCACGCCTCTGTCTCAACACCTTCAGCTTCAAGCTGAAATTGCGCCGCCTCGAGACCTACGACGGCAGCTGACCCACCCCTTCCCATGATCCCGGCGACCACCACCTTCCAGACCTCGCTCGCGGCCTTCCTGCGCGGCACCATCCCGTACCTGATCCAGATCCCCGGCTACACCCGCGCCTTCTCGAACGTGGCCGGCATGACCTACGACCCGCTCTTCGTGGTCGATTCCGGCTCGCAGTGCAACTCCTCGGGCGGGCTCAGCTTGCAGCCGGCCGCGGTGCAGCTGGGCGTGAATTCGGTCAACTTCGGCGCCACCACGGGCACGGCGAAAGCGCCCGCGGCGGGCAACCTGCTGCTGGCCTTCATGGCCTCGTCCAGCACCGGGCCGGCGCCCTCGATCTCGGACACCAACGGCAACGTGTGGACGGCGCTGCAAACCTACGCCGGCGGCGCCAGCGGCCTGTGCGTGTGGTGGGCCACGGCCAACGGCGCCGGCATCGACACCGTGAACTTCGTCTCCGGCAGCAACAACGGCAACTCGTTCTTCGCTGTGCTCGAAATCGACGCGCGCGCCGGCGCCTACGCCACGGCCTACAACTCCGGGACGAGTGCGACTGCCTCGATCACGATCGGCGGCTACAGCACGAGCTTCGCCCTACAGGGCTCGACCAGCTGGCAGGTCTTCGCCATCCAGTGGGATGCGGCCGGCACGCTCAACAAGACCTTCCGGCTGGCCTTTCTCTACGGCGACCTCAACCACGCCGGCACCTTGCCGACGGGCTGGATCCAGGCCGACTTGCAATACTTTCCGGGCAACGCTTGCAACAGCGGCGGGCGCACGGGCGCCGGCCTAAGCTTCCTGAATTTCTCCGACTACCTGGCCGTGCCCTGGCTAGTCTCACTCGACCCCCTCAGTCAGACGGTGAACGATCTCGACGGCGGCGCCGACACCACCAACTTGATGTTCCACGTGCAAGACCGCGGCGGCGCCATCACCAGTGACTTCCCGAACTTCGTCTTCGAAGGTTCGAAGGTGCTTCTGAACACCTCGTTCACCGGCCTGGGGCGCGCCGACTACTGCACCATCTGGACCGGCTTCATCGACAGCGTGGCCAGCGACAACTTCAACCTCGAGTATTACTTCAGCTGCCTGGACACCTCGATCAAGCTGGCCCAGGTGATCTATCAGACCGCCGATGACGGCGGCGTGACTTCTTCCGGCCACCTGCGCACCCTCAACGCCAACCCGATGGACATCCTGCTCGACATTTTGCAGAACCAGATCGTGAACGCGGACGGCACCAAAGGCTTGCCCGCCGCGCTGATCGACTCCGCGACGATTACCGCCTACCGCGACGGCCCGCTGGCCGGCCTCAGCTTCCTGTTCCACTTGAGTTCGCCGCCGGCCGCCCTCGACTTCATCAAGAACCAGATCATGAAGCCGCTCGGCGGGTATCTCTTCGTGAACGCGCTCGGCCAGGTCACGGTCGCGTTCTTCTACCCACTCACCGGGCCGGTCGCAGCCATGACCCTGGGCCCGGCGAACTGGACTTCGATCCCATCGGCCGAGCAGACCGAGATGGTGAACACGGTCGAATACCAGTTCGACAAGGACGACGGCGACTCGACCGCCAGCGGCAACTACCTGCAAGACATCGTGGAGGAGTACCAGCCGTCGATCGCGAAATATGGCATCTACGGCGAACACGTGGTGCAAGCCGATGGGCTGCGCTCGGCCTTCCTCGGCTACTTCATCGCCACGTTCATGTCCTGGCTAATCTTTTTCCGCTACGGCTTCAAGAACCTGAAGTTCGATGGGAACGCCGCCGACTCGCTGTGGTCGACCATGCGGCTCGAGTCGGGCGATGTAGTCGCGGTCACCCATCCCCAAGTGCCGGACCGCGCCGCCGGCGTGATGGGCATCACGGGCAAGCAGTTTCAGATCCTGGATAAGAAGTGGGATTTCACCGCCGGCCTGCTCACCTTCACCATGATCGACGCCAGCTACCTGGCGAAATTCGGCTTCTTTGAGATCGCACCCAACGCGGAAGCGGACTACACCTCGGCCTCGGGCGCGGACCAGGCGCTCTATATGTTCGAAAGCGAAGCGGGCTTTTACTCGAACGGCAACCCCGGCAACATCCTCGGCTAACCCATGTCTCAACCTGTTTTCGTCGGCGACACCAAAAACAGCGGCTCGAGCGTTTCCTCGCTGGTTCTGACCCGCACCTGCACCGTGCTCAACACGCTGGTCGTGGGCATCGCGCTGGCCGATGGCAGCCAGTCGGTTTCCGGCATCACCGACTCGGCGGGTTCGGTCATGGGCGTGCCCGTCAACCACTGGCAGCCGATTGGCGGCAACCGCTTCGGCGCGGTGCGACTGGAATACTGGGCCTGCCGCTCGATCGCCGCGATCACTTCGCTGACCATCACGCTCACCGGCGCCCAGTACATCCGCGCCATGGTGGCCGAGTATTCCGGAGTTTCCGCCTTCGGCGTGACCGGCGCGCTGCAAGTCAACGCCTACCAGAATCCCCACCCCACCAACAACCTGGTGCTGATCGTTTCGGAAGAAGCGGTCTCTTCCCAGCTCATGGTGACGTTCTTTGCCGTGGGCTCGATCAACTTCGGCGGGACCCTCGTCGGCATCCAGCGCGACCAGACGCAATTCTCCGGCTCGCTGCCGGGCCTCTCGCTCGCCGAGCAAGGCACGGCCGACGCCAACAACCTGTTGGACACCGAAATCGCAGTCGCGCAACTGGCGACCGCGGTCAACCTGGCGGCCTCGAACCTGCAAGGCATCACCCTGCTGCTTTCGGGCGGGCTCACCTTGCGCTCGCAGCCTGGCTTCTGCGACATCCCCGATTCGAGCTTCGCGTCCGGGCAAGTCTGCCGCGGCATCAACCTGGCCAAGATCTCGGAAAATGCCGAGCTGGGCATGGTCCGCTTCGAGGTGTTCTACGGCACCTATCGCGACGGCGACACCGTGAACCTTCCGGTCTCGACCGTCGACTCCTACTCGTACACCCGCGAAGAGTGCCTGTACGTCTGGGCGCCGAAGTCGACGGTGAACCCGGCCACGGGCTGGGCCTCGGCGGAAGAAGCCCTCTGGTACTGCAACTGGCAAGTCGACCAGTGGCAATCCTCACTCTCGCCCGGCGGCGGCGTGCATTGCGAGGAGTGGTACACCTGGATCCACTCTTCGAAGCCCAACAGTCGCACCACGGACGGGATTCTCGCCGTCTTCACCATCGCGCAGCGCCGGCAGCGCGACCTGATCCTGGCGACCACGCCCAGCTACAGCGACATCGCCGATACCACCTTCTACCAGGACGAACCGCTCGAGCAGGCCGACGCCCAGCAGATGAACGAGAACGCGAAGTTTGCCGTGGTCTCGACCGAGGCGATCTACATGGGCGAGTTCGTCGACGCCGACACCGTGCCGCGGCCGATCTCGCCGGCCGACGGCTACGTCTATGCTTACGCCAACTGCGTGTTCATCCCCTGCTGGCGTTGGACCTACCAGAAGACCAGCTACACCGCGCCCACCAGCGGGCTGTTCCTGCAGCGGCTCGAGTCGAACGTCACCTATGCGACCGGCGTGGTGCATTGCGACACCTTCCTCGATCACGTGGCCTCGAATTCGAACATCGACGCCATGGCCGGCCGGGTCGCAGTCTTCGCCATCTGCACCCGGCCGGTGACGGGCACGCCCTTTAGCCTGGGCAACGAATTTTCCGAAGTCGACCTCACCGAATTCCAGCCCGGCAACCCGCTGCCGCATGAGCTCTTGCAGCAGGTCAACGACAACACCCAGGAAGCGATCAGCGTGCCGGAGATCTTCACCCACCTGGCGCAGACCAACGGCTACACCGTGCCCTTGCCGGTGAGCCCGCGCGACGGCTACCAGTATGCCCGCTCGGAGATCATCGTCCTCTGGTCGATTCACTCGACCGGGCCGGACTCGGCCGAGCGCCTGATCCTGTTCGAGGAGTACGTCGACCAGTCCACGGGAGTCGCGACCATCGCGGAGTTCCGCCTGCCCCACGGCGGGGTCGGAACCTTATACAACGACGGCTCGCTCGACATCGTGGTGATTGCCATTCGCTCCGGCAGCGGCCGGCTGCCCTCGGGTGCGAGCTCGTCGACGGTCACGCAGCCTGGCGATCTCGGCAGCCCCGCGGCCGGCGGCGTGGCCACGGTCACCGTGAACGGAGTCTGATTTGCCCACTCTCGATTCCGCTACCGACAACCTCAACGACTCGTTACCCGCGGCGCCGGCGGGCGCGCAGAACGTCAAGTGGCAAGCCGATTCGGCCGCGACGGATCCGCGCAACATCTCGGCCTACCACGCCTTCGCCACCGCGACCGTGGCCGGCCTGGTGCCCACCCCGCCGAACGATGCGACCAAGTACCTGGACGGCACCGCCAACTGGTCGAAGCCCAGTTCTGGCCTGGTGGGCGCCATCGGCATCACCATCGACGGCGGCGGATCCTCGCCGGCAACCGGCTCGAAAGGCTACATCCAGGTGCCTTACGGGTGCACCATCACCGGCTGGACGCTGGTCGCCGATCAATCCGGCTCGGCGCAGATCACGGTCAAAAAGTCGACCTACGCCGGTTTCCCCACCACCTCGTCGATCGTGGCCAGCGCGCAGCCGGCGCTGACGAGCGCGCAAAAAAATACCAGCACCACGCTGACCGGCTGGACGACGGCCATCACCGCCGGCGACATCCTGGAATTCAATCTCGATTCCGTCGCCACCTGCCAGCGCGTGACGCTCGAGCTACAGATCACGAGGACCTAAAGCAATGAGCTATGTCTCCCAGCAGTTTCTGATTAACGATTGCAGTACGGACGCCAACTTCCGCAGCTGGGGCTCGGCCATCAGCGCGGCGATTTCCTCGATGGGCTGGGTGTCGAACGGTGACACCGGCCAAGTGAACTGGACGACAGTCACCTCGCCGGCCGCGGGCAGCTTCGTGTACGAGTGCTGGAAGCCGGGCGACGCCGGCACCACGTTTGTGCTGAAGGTGGAGTACGGGTCCGGTTCGGGTGCGACCAAAGGTCCGCGGATGCGGTTCTCGCTCGGGACGACCTCGAACGGCGCGGGCACGTTGACCGGGCTGCTATCCACCGTGATGGATCCCTCGCTGGCCGCGGCGGCGGGCAACGGCGCGGTCACTTACGACTGCTATTTCTCCGGCGACACCAACCGCCTGGGCATAATGGTCTGGAGAAGTTTAGGTGGGAACGGCGCCCCGTTCGGCTGTTTCGTGGAGCGCACCCACAACACCGACGGCACCGATAGCAACGATGGCGTGACCCTCGCGGTCTTCTCCAATGCCAACTCGCCAGCCGGCAGCGTCTACCAACAGACCATCGTGTTCGGCGTGGCCGCGGGCAACGTCCCCACCAACAAAAGCTACGTGATGATTTGGAATGGGACGAACTCTTCCGGCGCTTTCAACAATGACATTCCGATCACTCCAGGTTTTCCGGATTACGGGCGCTACGGGAACCCCATGACCGTGATTGGCTGGGTGCACGCCCAGGACGTGGCCGAAGGCTGCGAGTTCACCACCACGCTCTACGGGGCCACGCGCACCTACCTGGCTACCGCCCAGTTCAACACCTCTTTCCCCACCAACGGCCAGCTGAAACTCTGCATGAGGTACGACTGATGGCGATCGCTGCGACCACTGGCTCGGCGGCCAACAGCGCCGTCGCCGTCGCCAGCCTAGCTCTACCTTCGGTCACGCCGACCTCCGGCCGCGATGTGGTAGTCGTAGTCGCGCTCGGCTCGACGGCTTCGTCGGTCAATTCGATTTCCACGTCGGCGGGCAGTTATACCAGTTGGACGCTGCGGGCCTCGAAGAATGGGACCGGAGTTCGCGTCGAGATTTGGACCGCTC